>Ga0209431_10000783_pt1 | contig 26499 bp, 28 predicted proteins | sample RifCSP13_3_FD_184021 | JGI IMG/M metagenome (GOLD analysis project Ga0209431, IMG submission 184021) | Soil microbial communities from Rifle, Colorado - Rifle CSP2_sed 13_3 (SPAdes) (version 2) | ecosystem: Environmental > Terrestrial > Deep subsurface > Rock core/Sediment | place: Rifle...
AATATCAACTACAATTCATAAACAGGCGAACCATGAAAATCGTGCAATCTGACTCAGATATTTAGGTGAGGCAACGAATCAGGTTTCACTCAGGTTTTTACGTGAGGCAACATGGCTCGGGCGGTTTCGAACAGGGTAAATTTGTTCTTGCGGATTTGTCCTAAAAATCAACGATGGCTGATTTTTTGAACCTTGTGCAATCAAAAAGTAGTAGGGTGGATAAGCGCAGCGCATCCACCTTTTTGAGCCGGCATGGTGGATGCGCTGCGCTTATCCACCCTACATTTTTGCGCGAGAACAAATTTGCACTGCGGTTTCGAATCTCATATCTATCCGTTCGTCGCAGCCGGGACTGACATTCGTATCGCCTCGCCCAGCTCGTCGGCGCCCAGCGGTTGCGCGGTTTCGATCTGATGCTGCAGGACGCGGATATCCGCTTCCGAAGCATCCCTGCCCTGAGCGGTACGCAGGCTGACGCGTTCTCGCAGCGTGGCTATGTCGGCCTGGATATCGACTATCCGGAACGGCACGCCAAGGCGTTGCGCCAGCTTGCGGAACAGATCGCGTTGCCGGCGCTCGAGAAAGGCGGCATCGACGATCACCGGCCAGCCGGTCGCCAACAACTCCCCCGCCAATCGTGACAGGTGCTCATAAGTGCGGCGGCCGGATTCCTGTGTATACAGCCCCCGCCCGACCCCGGCTCCGCTGTGCGCCATCGCATCCAGCCCTGCCAGCCGCTTGCGCTCGACATCGGAGCGCAGCCTTATCATCCCGTAATCCTGCAGCAGCGACTGGCTGACTGTGGTCTTGCCGGAACCGGACAGGCCATGCGTGATCCACAATTGCGTAGTCATGTTCTGCGTCAATTGTACGGCCAGCATCAGACAGGAGTTGAGTTCGGCACGGCCTGCATCGCCGCCACCCGACTGTGCAGCGCGCAACGCTGCCACCTTGGCGCGCACCAGGGCGCGGTAAACCGCGTAATAGCGCAGCAATGCCACGCCCTGATAGTCGCCGCCGGCCTCCAACCAGGCATTCAGGAAGCGCATCGCCAGACTGCCGCGCTGACGATGCAACAGGTCCATGAAACAGAAAGCGACTTCAGAGATCACATCGATCCAGCGCAGCCCAGCACTGAATTCGATGCAGTCGAAGATCAGCAGTTGCCCGTTCACCCATGCCAGGTTGCCCAGATGCAGATCGCCGTGGCATTCGCGCACCATGCCGTTGCGTTTGCGCTCGCGCATCAGAGGCGTGAGCCTGGCGTGTTCGGCATCACACCAGCTTTGCAATGCAGCCAGACGCCTTTGCTCAGCCGGGTCGTGCAGCCGTTCAGCCAGCAGTTGGAAATTTTCCGCGACCGGCTTCGCGACCGTTTCCGGCTCTCCCCAGGCACTGTCGCCAGGTGCGGAAGGACACTCGCTGAAGTGGAATCGTGCCAGCCGCGCGGCGAGCAGGTCAATGTGAACACTGCTCAGTTCGCCGCGTTCATCCAGTCTATCCAGCGTGGCATCGGGCGGGAACTGGCGCATCTTCACCGCATATTCGATAACGCTGCCCTGGCCGTTGACGCGCGGTGCGCCCGGGCTGCCGGTGATCGCGACCACACCGAGATACATTTCTGCCGCCAGCCGCCGGTTCAGACGCACCTCGTCGGCGCATGCCTGCTGCCGCAGTGCCAGCGTGCTGAAATCCAGAAAGCCCAGATCCACCGGCTTCTTGATCTTGTAGGCATACGTGCCGGTGAGCAATACCCAGGAGATATGCGTTTCAATCAACTGCACCTGCCCCACTGCATGGTCATAGCAGGCCGGGTCGGTCAGCAGCGTGCGGACAAGCAGCGGCAGGCAGGCTGCTTCACGCGTCGCCGGAACGGTGCGAGTCGCCATCATCATGATCCTGCTCTTTCATCTGCAACGCATGTTGATACAGCTCGTTGCGGTTGGCCCCGCTGATCTTTGCTGCGAGTTGCACCGCCTGCTTGAGCGGCAATTCTTCGAGCAGCAGCGACAAGGTCTTGAGCGTCTCGGCAGGCAGGCCTGTCCGGAGTGGGGCGCCCGAGACCAGCACGGCGAACTCGCCGCGCTGCCGGTCGCTGTCCGACAGCAACCATGCCTCGGCGTCCTGCAATGCACAGGCATGGATCGTTTCGAACAACTTGGTGATCTCGCGCGCCAGCACGACCTGCCGCTCGCCACCCAGCACCGCGCACAGGTCGGACACGCATTCGACGATGCGGTGCGGCGCTTCGTAAAACACCAGCGTGTAGGGATGGCTGCTCAATGCTTGCAGCGCGGTCCGGCGTGCGGCGGATCTGTTCGGCAAGAAGCCATAGAATAAAAAATGCGGCTCGGCCAGGCCCGCCGCCGACAAGGCCGCGATTGCCGCATTCGCACCGGGTATCGGGATGACGCGCAACCCGGATGCCCGCACCGCCTGCACCAGCAACGCGCCCGGATCGCTCACCGCCGGGGAGCCCGCATCGCTGACGAAGGCCACGCTCTGCCCGGCCTGCAGCAGCGCGATGATCTTTTCGGCCGCGCCGCGCTCATTGTGCTGGTGCACCGCGATCAGCCTGTTCGCACTGATGCCGTGATGGCTCAGCAGGTGCGCGGTATTGCGCTTGTCTTCAGCCGCAACCACATCTGCGGCTGCCAGCACTTCCAGCGCGCGCAGCGTGATGTCACGCAGATTTCCTATCGGAGTGGCAACTACATATAATGCGGTTTCCAACCTTTGCGGATATTCGTTATGCAACGTGTGCTCCTCATACTCTCGACGCTGTTCGCACTATACGCCTGTGCGCCCACGCTGCCGCACCGGCCCATCGAAGAAAAACCTGCGGCACCGGTCACCGGGGTCGAGAAGCCATTGCCCGACATGACCATCATCGAGATGCCCGCTCCGGTCACCGTCACGCCCGAGATAACCGCACCGGCCGTGATCGGCGAAGAACACCCGGTACCGCATATCGCGCTGTTGCTGCCCCTGCAATCTGCGAATTTCGGCGCTTCTGCCGGTGCGGTGCAGCAGGGCTTCCTGGCAGCCGCCAATCTTGACCAGCGGGCACTGCCGGTGCGCGCCTACGGAGATTTTGACGAGAATAGCAGCGTCGTCACAGTTTATCGCCAGGCGATAGCAAACGGCGCAATCGCCGTGGTGGGACCGCTGACCCGCAACGGTGTCGCGGCATTGGCGGGGGTGCAGGATATCCCGGTGCCTACCCTGAGCCTGAACATGGTGGAAACCACCCCCGCCCAGAACATGTACTTCTTCGGTATGGCCGTGGAAACGGAAGCGCGGCAAGTCGCGCAACTGGCCAGAAAGCAGGAATTGCACCAGGCCATCATCGTCACCACCCGCGATCAGCTGTCCAAGCGGCTGCAATCTGCCTTCGAGGACGAGTGGGGTATTTCGGGAGGCACGATACTGCGCGAGATCGAGTTCGGCAATAATTCCTCGATATTCGCAGACATCACCGATATGCCCGGGACGGTGGTATTCATCGCCGCTGACGCGCAAAAAGCGCGTTTGATCCGCCCTTACCTGCCCAACAGGCTGACCATTTTCGGCACTTCGCGTGTCTTTGCCGGCAACATCAACACGCTCCTGAATTACGATCTGGACGGCATCCGTTTTGTCGACATGCCGTGGTTGCTGCAGGCTGACCATCCCGCTGTGATGATCTATCCCCGCGCCACCCCGCCGCTTTCCATAGACCAGGAGCGGCTTTACGCGCTGGGCATCGATGCGTACCGGTTGATCCAGCTGTTGCTTGTCAACAGGTTGAACACGTCGCTGCCACTGGATGGCGTAAGCGGACAGATCAGGCTCAATGGCCACACCTTCCAGCGCGCGGCGACACCGGTCTGGTTTGTGCAGGGGCAGGCTCAACCTGCCAACGCGCCAGTGATGCCCGGCGTCCAGATGTTTCCCGAGCAGCCTGTCAGCGCTCCATGACAGGCGCGCAGGCTGAGCAATGGGCCGCGCAGCATTTGCAGCAGCACGGCCTGAAGCCGGTCGCACAGAATTATCGCGGCCGCTTCGGCGAGATCGACCTGATCATGCAGGACGGCAGCTCGCTGGTATTCATCGAGGTGCGTCTGCGGCGCAACGCGGATTTTGGCGGAGCGGCAGCCAGCATCGACACCCGCAAACAGCAGCGCATCATCCGCACCGCGCAGCAATATCTCGCCGGCCTGAAACACATCCCGCCATGCCGCTTCGATGTCGTGCTGATGGATGACGCGCATGGGCATAATGTTCAGTGGATCAGAAATGCGTTCGATGCCTGATTCGGTTAATATCACGCCTCACATTGACAGTAACAAATCGAACGCCTCTAAAATTCATTTTGCGGGATGAAGCGCAAGGAGCCGCGCAGCGAATGACGAGGCATATCATATTGATAGACGAGGAATGAGCGAGCACGCGACGCCGCGATTCGCCCGCAAAATGGATTTATGGACATCAATAAACGCATCATCAAGCATTTCAAAGACAGCGCCGAGATCAAACTGAAGGTCAAGGATGCGCTGGCACAGCCGATCGCCAAAGGGGCGCAGGTCTTCTTCGACTGCGTCACCACCGATGGCAAGATCCTGTGCTGCGGCAACGGCGGCTCGGCTGCGGACGCGCAGCATTTCGCTGCGGAATTGCTCAATCGTTTTGAGAAAGAACGGCCCGGCCTGGCGTGTGTCGCATTGACCACCGATAGTTCGGTGCTGACTTCTATCGCCAACGATTACGACTACAACCAGATCTTTTCCAAACAGGTGCGCGCGCTGGGTTTACCCGGCGACAGTCTGCTGGCGATCTCCACCAGCGGCAATTCGCCGAACGTGGTCGCGGCGATCCATGCCGCACACGAGCGCGACATGCGCGTGATCGCGCTGACCGGGCGCGATGGCGGAGAAATGGCGCGTGTACTGCGTGACGGCGATGTGCTGATCTGCGTGGATGCGCAGAGCACCGCGCGCATCCAGGAAGTCCATTTGCTTACTCTGCATTGCCTTTGCGACATCATCGATTATCTGTTGCTGGGCGAATGAAGCTGCGACTCTGTTTTTTGGCGTGCTCGATGTTGCTGGCGGTCTCGCTGCAGGGCTGTTTTCCGGTGGTTGCTGCCGGTGTGGGTACCGGGGTCGTGCTGGCGCAGGACCGGCGCAGCAAGGATGCTTTTATCGAAGACCAGAGGCTGGAAACCCGGGTTTCAAACCTTATCTACAAGGAATTCAAGGGTGTCATGCACGTCAATGTGACCAGCTTCAATCAGAAAGTATTGCTCACCGGCGAAGTGCCCGATGAATACACCAGTATCGAGATCGGCAAACTGGTTTCGAGTGTCGAGTACGTGCGCGGCGTGAACAACGAGCTGGCTATCTCCGGCAGCCGCTCGCTGGTCTCGCGCAGCAACGACAGCCTGATCACCTCCAACGTCAAGCTGCGCTTCCTGAACAACAAGAACTTCAACGCCGAACACATCAAGGTCGTCACCGAAGGAGGCACGGTATTCCTGCTGGGCATCGTCAACCGCGCCGAAGCCGATGCTGCTGCCGAGATCGCCAGCACTACCAGTGGCGTGCAGAGCGTTGTCAAACTTTTCGAGTATCTCGACTAAGGAACCTCTGATGAAGTCCGCCATGAGCCGCGTTGCTGACAAAAACGGGATGATCGCAAGGCGCGCGACGCCGGTCGTAGTTATTCTACGATGCCAAGGAGCGCAACACCGCGAGCGCCCGTTTTTGTTGCAACCCGAAAGGGAATTGGCTTTGCGGGCGGTCTGCTACGTCAGGCTCCTAGCGAAGGGAATAACCATTCGCGTTGTCGCCTTTCTTGCATCCCATCCCGCAAAGCCAAATTCGCGGCCATGTGGGACTTCATCAGAGGCTCCTTAATGTATCCTGCGCCTTCCTTCGAGCGAAAGTTGTGCACTCCCGGCGAACTCGCCGCAAGGGTTGCCGCGTTGCCGCGTCCGCTGGTGTTCACCAACGGCTGCTTCGACGTGCTGCATCGCGGTCATGTGACCTATCTCGCGGAAGCGCGCGCACTGGGCGCGTCTCTGGTCATAGGCGTGAACAGCGATGCCTCGGTGAAGCGCCAGGGCAAGGGCGATGACCGGCCGATCAATTCCGAGCAGGACCGCATGGCGGTACTCGCAGCGTTGGAGCCGGTCAGCCTGGTGGTTCTGTTCGACGAAGACACGCCGCTCAATCTGATCCTCGCCTGCCATCCAGACGTGCTGGTGAAGGGCGGCGACTGGAAGCCGGAAAACATCGTAGGCAGCAAAGAAGTACAAGGGTGGGGCGGCGCTGTGCACAGCATCCCGTTCCTGCATGAACGTTCCACAACCTCACTATTGAAAAAGATCCGCTCATTATGAACAACGCTCCTTTACCCGCTGAAATCACTTTGCACCAACAATCAAGGACGCTGGAAATCGCATTCGACGAAGGTTCACGCTTTAAGCTGCCTGCCGAATTCCTGCGCGTGTATTCACCGTCTGCCGAAGTACGCGGTCACGGTCCTGAGCAGCAAGTGCTGCAGACCGGCAAACAGAATGTCGGCATCAGCGCGATCGAACCGGTTGGCCAATACGCCATCAAGATTGTGTTTGATGACGGACACGACAGCGGACTCTATACCTGGGAGTATCTGCATGAACTCGGGCAGAATCAGGATGCGTTGTGGCATGATTATTTGAGCAAGCTGGAAGCTGCGGGCAAGAGCCGCGCCCCGTAGGAGTCAACATGAGCAATAACACACACTTCGGTTTCGAGACCGTCGCCGAGGAAGAAAAGGCCAAACGCGTCGCGGGCGTATTTACCTCGGTCGCCGGCAAATACGACATCATGAACGACCTGATGTCGGCCGGCCTGCACCGCCTGTGGAAACGCTTCGCAGTCAGCGTCAGCGGCGTGCGCGAGGGGCAGCGCGTGCTGGATGTGGCGGGCGGCTCGGCGGATATGTCGCGGCTGTTCCTGAAGGAAGCCGGCAGCAGCGGACAGGTCGTGCTCACTGACATCAACAACGCGATGCTGCGCGTCGGGCGCGACCGCCTGCTCGATGCAGGCATCGCCACCCCTGTCGCGCAATGCGATGCCGAGCATCTGCCCTTCCCCGGCGATCATTTCGACTGCGTCAGCATCGCCTTCGGCCTGCGCAACGTCACGCACAAGGATGCCGCGCTGCGCGAGATGAGGCGAGTGCTCAAGCCGGGCGGGCGTGTCATCGTGCTGGAGTTCTCCAAAGTCGCCAAGCCGCTGGAAAAGATCTACGACGCCTACTCGTTCAAACTGCTGCCCAGGATCGGGCAACTGATCGCCAACGATGCCGACAGCTACAGATATCTTGCCGAATCCATCCGCATGCATCCGGGACAAGAAGAGTTGAAGAAAATGATGGTCGATGCCGGACTGGAGAGGGTCGAATATTTCAACTTGACCGGCGGTGTGGTGGCGGTGCATCGGGGGTACAAGTTTTAGTCTCTTACCAGTCAAACGATTTTAGATTATGGCAAGAATTTAGAAGTAGCATCATTTGGCACGCGAGCGATGCGGTTCCTTCGTCACCGCATCCTACCGGCCTATCAGATTTTGCTTCCAGGCGATTACGTTGAGGGCGCATAGATGGACTTACTGACCCACGGACTGTTGGGTGGAACTCTCGCCCAGGCGTGCAGCAATAAAGGCGAAACTCGTGCCGCCACGACGGTGGGTTTTCTTGCCGCCTTGCTGGCAGATGCAGATGCCCTGATCCAGTCTTCAGCCGACCCGCTGCTGACGCTGGAATATCACCGCCAGTTCACCCATTCCCTGATTTTCATTCCTTTCGGGGCGCTGCTGGTTACACTGATCCTCTGGCCTGCATTCAAGGCATACGGGCATCCGCTCGGCTTTCTGCGCATTTATCTCTATGCCTTACTGGGCTGCGCCACGAGCGGCTTTCTCGATGCCTGCACCAGCTACGGCACGCACCTGCTGTGGCCGTTTACCGGCGGGCGCATCGCATGGAGCATAATTTCTATTTTCGACCCGCTGTTCTTCCTGATCCTTGGCGCGGCGATGGTGACCGGCCTGCGCTTGCGCAAAACGCTGCCGGCACGCATCGGCCTGTTGCTGGCTGCGGCGTATCTGTCCGTCGGCTGGTTGCAGCACCAGCGAGCCCAGGATGCGATGCGCGCAACCGCCCTGCTGCGCGGCCATGCAGCCGAGCGGCTGACCGTCAAACCGACCATGGGTAATCTGCTGCTCTGGCGCTCGATCTACCGCTCCGGCGATATCTATCATGTCGATGCGGTGCGGGCCGGCCTGGGTGGGGCAGGACGCGTTTATCCGGGGACGACGGTTCGTGCCTTTGATGCGTCGCGTGATAAACCCGGGCTTTCCAAAGCTTCGGTTCTGTACGGGGACATCCGGCGATTCGAACTGTTTTCGGACGGCTATCTGGCATTGCACCCGGATGATCCAGGTCTGCTCGGCGATGTGCGTTACGCCATGCTTCCCACCAGCGCACAACCGCTGTGGGGCATACGCCTCGATCTGCAACACCCGGAAGCACATGCCCAATTCGAAACCTCCCGGCGGATAACCCTTCAGGAAATCGACCGGTTCATCGGAATGTTGAAAGGCAAGGATTGAGCCGGACAAAACCGGTCGAACGCCGGGACTACAGCCACGAAGTCCGCAAGCACCGGTTTCTGTGGGTGCAGGTCGCCTTCGCCGCGCTGGGCACGCTGTTTCTCCTGTTAGGTATCGCCGGTGTGTTTCTGCCGATTCTGCCGACCACGCCTTTCCTCCTGCTGGCCACTGCCTGCTACGCCCGGTCGTCGCGCCGTTTCTACAACTGGCTGATGAACCATCCGGCCTTCGGTCCGCTGATCGTCGAATGGCGCACTTACCGGAGCATCCCCTGGCGCATCAAACTGGTGGCGGTGGCCACGCTGATCCTGACCTTCGGCAGCTCGATACTGTTTTTCATCCATGACGGCTGGCTGCAATCGGCATTGGCTTTTTTCGGACTGATGATGGCGATCTGGCTGTACCGGATCCCTTCCCGCGACCGGCCAGGCCAGCAAGAATCGTCCAGGCAAAAATCGTGAACCCCGCCTGTGACTCACCTCTCGATCTTGTCTATCGGGACGCGTCCATCATCGTGGTGAATAAACCCGCCGGGCTGCTTTCGGTGCCGGGGCGCGGGGCGGACAAGCAGGATTGCCAGTCCGCGCGAATCCAGAAAGAATTCCCCGATGCGCTGATCGTGCACCGGCTGGACATGGCGACTTCCGGCTTGATGGTGTTCGCGCGCGGCGCGGAGATGCAGCGCCGCCTTTCGCAGATGTTCCGCGAGCGTGAAGTGGAAAAGCGCTATGTGGCGGTGGTGGCGGGCAGAGTGGAATCGGTGGCAATTGCTGACTCACCACCCGGCGGTTCGATACATTTCCCGTTCGTCCTGATAACCAGCGACTTGACTGCTGTTATTTGGCAGTCTAGTCGAATGGCTAGTAGTTCCATCAGTGCCGCGCGTAGCGCGGTGTATCGAAGAAGCGAACGGGAAACACTCACCGCGAACGGTTCTGTTGGTTGGTCTGAGGTCAATCTGCCTATCGTTGCCGACTGGCCGAACCGCCCGTTGCGCAAGATAGATGTCGAGTCGGGCAAGCCCTCACTGACGCGCTATCGCGTGCTGGAATATGAAAAAATTGTTCACCCTTCCATACATCACGGCGAACGGAGTTTTGTCACCACCCGCGTGGAGTTGGAACCGGTCACCGGCCGCACTCACCAATTGCGGGTACATATGGCGGCGATCGGCCATCCTGTCCTGGGTGACACGTTGTATGGAGGAGAGGCTGGTGCAAGTGCGGAACGATTGCTGCTGCACGCCGGTGTGCTGGGCTTTGCACATCCGCTTAACGAAGCGCCGCTGGCCTGGGTATCCGAACCGCCGTTCTGACCGGCATCGCCGCATCCGGGCAGCGGTTCACGATGACAGCCGTTGCACTCAGCTCCCGGAAACTGCCTGGGGCACAGCAATATCAACTTAGCTGATGTAGAATCGCGCCTTTGCCAAATCACCCTACAGGATCCCCATGCAGCACTCAAAAGGTTTCATCGCTTACCTGATCGCGACTGCCGCATTGTGCGGCGCGCTGGTCATGGTGGTCGAAGTGCTCGGTTCGCGCGTGATCGGACCGTTCTTCGGCGTCAGTCTGTTCGTCTGGACTTCGTTGATCACTGTGACCATGGTCGCGCTCGCCGCCGGTTACGCGATCGGCGGGCACTTGTCCGACCGCAGAAGCTCGCCCGACTGGCTGTACGGCATCATCATGGTTTCCGGCATCCTGGTGATCCTGATCCCGGCATTGAAGGGACCGATACTCCAAATGAGCCTGCCGCTGGGTTTGCGCTGGGGTTCGCTGACCTGCGCTTTCCTGTTGTTCGGCCCGGCGCTGTTTTTGCTGGGTTGCGTTTCGCCCTACGTGGTCAAGATCGCGGCGCGCGAGATGCACAATATCGGCCGCACCGTCGGCAGTTTCTACGCCATTTCCACCGTCGGCAGCGTGTTCGGCACGCTGCTCACCGGCTTCGTGTTGATCGCGTATCTGGGCGTCAATCAGATCTTCCTGCTGACCGGTTCGCTGCTGATCGCGCTGAGCGTCTTTTATTTCCTGTTCTTCCGCCGCAAATGGGCGGCGGTGTTCGCGGCGATACTTCCATTTTTATTGCTGCCGCAAGAGACCCATGTGGCCAAGGTGATGCCGGACGGGACCCGTGTCGAGCGCATTGCCGACCGCGACAGCTTCTACGGCAACCTGAAAGTGGTGGATTATTCCTATCAGGCAAAACGCAATCGCGAGCTGCTGATCGATGGACTGGTGCAGGGCGGGATGGATCAGGGCAATGGTTTGTCGACTTATGAATATACCTATCTGCTGCAATTCCTGCCCTATGCCTTCAACCCCGATGGAAAGAGCTGCCTGATGATCGGCCTGGGTGCAGGACTGGTGCCGACATGGTTCAAGGCACAGGGTGTGGATACCGAAGTGGTGGACATCGACCCTGACGTGGCAGAACTCGCGCGCAAATATTTCGGTTTCAGCTCGGCGATCCCTGTGCATATCGAAGATGCGCGCTATTTCCTGATCAACACCGCGCAGCGCTACGATTACCTGATACTCGACGTGTTCAGCGGCGAAACCACGCCGGGGCATTTGCTCAGCGTAGAAGCGATGCGCCTGGCCAAACAGCGGCTGGCGCCTGACGGCGTGCTCGCGGTCAACCTGATCGGCAGCGTCAATCACCACACTTTGATGACATCCTCGGCAGTAAAGACGCTGCAAAGCGTGTTCGATCAGGTCGCGATCTATCCCGTCTTCGACGCGTCTGCGGGCGAGGGCACAGGCAACATCGAGATCATCGCTTACGATGGAGCTCAGCGTGCGCCGCAATTCGACCGTATCGGCAACATGGCCATTCATCCCGGTCTCGAGAGCAGCGTGCACCGCAGCATGCAACAGCCATTCTCCATGCAGCTACACGCAGATGCGATGATCCTTTCCGACAACTACAATCCAGTGGATTTTTACGATCTGTGGTTAAAAGAACTGTTGCGCAAGATCATCCTTGATACCACCGATTTCGACATCCTGCTGAGCCGGCGCGACGATCCCGTTTTGACCGCTTGAACCACTTGGAACGATCGCCGGATATGCCTCGCATCAGTGAGGGACTGATGCCGGTGTTATACTTCGCACCGCTTTGCTTCAACCAACCCATGAGGAATGCATGAAACGATCATTGATGTTGTTGACGATTGCTTTGACCACCCTGAGCCTGTTTGCCGCAACGGCGGAGGCGAAGCGTTTTGGCGGGGGCGGCAGTTTCGGCAAGCAGCGTGCCATGACTCCGCAGCAGGCGCCTAAGGCTCCTGCGGCCGCACCTGCTCCCGCGCAGAGCGCAACGCCCGCACCGGGCAACAAGTGGCTGGGGCCGCTGGCAGGGCTGGCGATAGGTGCCGGCCTGGGCGCACTGTTCGCCGGCGGTGGTCTGGGCGGTGCGATGGGCGGCATACTGATGGCGTTGCTCGCAGCAGGTGTGGTGATGTTCCTGATCGCGAAATTCCGCAAGCCGCAACCCGCGATGCAATATGCCGGAGCGGGCGCGCCTTACGGCGGCACGCATCCGCGTCAGCCTTTGAGTGGCGGCAGCGCCGCACCGTTGGCTGCGGCCGCTACGGCAGCAGGCTACATCCCCGCCGATTTTCCGGTGGAGAGTTTTTTGCGCAGCGCGAAGACCTCGTTCATCCGCTTGCAGGCCGCGAACGACCGCAAGGATCTGAATGACATCCGCGAATACACCACGCCGGAGATGTTCGCCGAAATCTCGATGCAGATGCAGGAGCGCGACGATGTACCGCAGAAGACCGACGTGGTCGCGATCAACGGCGAGTTGCTGGAAGTGGTTACCGGGGGCGATCTGGCGATCGCCAGCGTGCGTTTCACCGGCCAGTTGCGCGAGAACAATGGCGCGCCGGAAGACGTGGATGAGATCTGGCATGTGCAGAAGAATCTGCGCGACGACAAATCGGTTTGGCTGCTGGCAGGGATACAGCAAACCACATTGCACTAGGTCACTGTGTTTGCCCTGCCCTCTGCCGCGGCACTGAATCACCTGCTCACGCAGAACAGTTGGGCATTAGAGCGGCTCGCCCGCTTTGCCGGAAAGACGGCGCGATTCGACATCGCGCCGTTTTCTTTTGCCTGGACGATACTGGCTGACGGCACGCTGCGCAGTGCCGATGCGGCTACCAGTGCCGATGCACTGTGCGTGATCGCGCCTTCACTGTTGCCGCGACTCGCGCTTCAGGATGAAAAGGCGCACACCGGGATCCGCAGCGAAGGCGATGCCGCGTTGCTTGCGGAGATCTTTTTTCTGTCGCGCAACCTGCGTTGGGATGCGGCGGAAGATCTGAGCAGGGTCACCGGCGACATCGCGGCGGAGCGCATCGTGCAAATCGTGCAGGGCACCCGTCAACAGTTGCGCGACAGCGCACTGAGTTTTTCGCAGGCTGCGGCGGAATACTGGACCGAGGAACGTCCGCTGCTGGCCAAACCGCAACAGGTGTCCGCGTTCATGCAGCAGGTGGACACGCTGCGCGACGATGTGGCGCGGCTGGAACTGCGCGTCATAACCCTCTCACCCTCTCCCCTGTCCCCTCTCCCCCAAAAGGGCGAGGGGAATCGTTGTTGACATGCGCATATTCCGTCTGATCAAGATCATTTTCGTGGTGCTGCGTTTCGGGCTGGACGAGTTCCTGCTCGCGCATGAACGCGTGCGCTGGATGCGCGCGCCGCTCAATCTGTTGTTGTTCCTGCGCAATACCTCGAAACCGCGCGCCGTCCGCCTTCGTCTTGCGTTGCAGAAACTCGGGCCGATCTTCGTCAAGTTCGGGCAGATGCTGTCCACGCGGCGCGATCTGATCCCAGCCGACATCGCCGACGAACTGGCCAAGCTGCAGGATCAGGTGCCGCCGTTCCCTTCCGCACAAGCCGTCGCGCTGCTGGAAGCCGCATATCGAAGACCGTTGAGCGAGGTGTTCCAGAGTTTTGAGGAGACACCGGTGGCCAGCGCCTCGGTGGCGCAAGTGCATTTTGCTGTGCTGCCGGATGGCCGCCAGGCCGCGGTCAAGATCCTGCGGCCGGGCATCAGCCGCGTCATCGAGCATGACATCGCGCTGCTCAAAGTCGCCGCCGATCTGGTGGAAACGCTTAGTGCGGATGGCCGCCGCCTCAAGCCGCGCGAAGTCGTCAACGAATTTGAAAAAATCCTGGGCGATGAACTGGATCTCAGCCGCGAAGCCGCCAACGCCAGCCAGCTCAAGCGCAATTTTTCCAGTTCGAACTTGCTGCTGGTCCCAGAGATGTTTTGGGATTTCTGTACCCCAGAAGTGATGGTGATGGAGCGCATGTACGGCATCCCGATCAGCCAGGTCGGCGCGTTGCGCGAAGCGGGTGTGGATATCCCGAAGCTCGCCGCGAACGGGGTCGAGATCTTTTACACCCAGGTTTTCCGTGACGGGTTTTTTCACGCCGACATGCATCCGGGCAATGTGCAGGTGGCGCTGGACGGCCGCTATATCGCGCTGGATTTCGGCATCATGGGCACGCTCACCGACAGCGACAAACATTATCTCGCGCAGAACTTCATCGCTTTCTTCCGCCGCGACTACAAGCGCGTCGCCGAGGTGCATATCGAATCGGGCTGGGCTCCCGCCGAAACCCGCGTAGACGAACTGGAGGCAGCCATACGCGCGGTATGCGAACCAATTTTCGACAAACCGCTGCGCGAGGTTTCGTTCGGGCGCGTGCTGTTGCGCCTGTTCCAGACTTCACGCCGCTTCGGCATCGAGATCCAGCCGCAACTGGTGTTGCTGCAAAAGACACTGCTCAACATCGAAGGACTGGGCTTGCAACTCGACCCCGAGCTGGATCTGTGGAAGACCGCCAAACCCTGGCTGGAACGCTGGATGAGTGAGCAGGTAGGCTGGCGCGGCCTGCTCAAGACGCTCCGCGAGGAAGCGCCGTATTACGCTACCTTGTTGCCTCAGTTGCCGCGCTTGCTGCACCGCTACCTGACCAATGAAACTGCCGGCCGCGACGACGGAGCACTGAAAAAGATTCTGGAACAGCAAAAGCACCGCAACCGTTTGCTGACCCTGATCAGCCTGTTGCTGCTGTGCATTTTCGCTTGGCAAGTCATTGTTTCGCTTTAAGTTTTTCTCTGTAATTTCCTTTGTGCTCAATATCCCAACTGCCCTGACAAATTGCTTAGCTTGATATTTATCATGATTTCTATTGTCGCAGGCATGAAAATATAATATAGTTAAATCTCAATAAGTTAGTAAAGTAATATCCCGAATACATCATTTCCCTCTCGTTGAAAGGACAAATAATCATGAAAAATCCGCTGGACTCGTTGTGGGGCACGGTAATTTCCGGCCTTGTATTGACCATAGCCCTGTACTTCATAGCGCAAAAGCTCGTTGTTCAAGCGCTCGCTTAGGAATTCCAATGTCCGCCATTCCGGATGTTTTTTTGTTTGAGGAGAGATAAATGGATTACTTACCGGCAATTATGCGCTGGCTGCATTTGATGGCAGGCGTGATGTGGATAGGCTTGCTTTATTATTTCAACTTCGTTCAGGTCGCGGCACTCAAGGCCGCGGCGGCAGACAATACTGCGGCCGGCATCACCAGACATGTCGCTCCGCGCGCGCTGTTCTACTTCCGCTGGGCGGCCCTGGTGACCTGGCTGGCGGGCGCTGCCTTGCTGGGAGGGAATTTTGTCGAGGCATTCACGTTGCACGCCAACTTTGCGGTTATCGGCATCGGCGCATGGCTGGGCACCATCATGTTGTTCAACGTCTGGGTCCTGATCTGGCCGAATCAGAAAAAGATCCTCGGCATCAAACCGGCTACCGATGAAGAGAAGGTCAAGGCCCGCCGCATCGCTTTCCTGGCTTCGCGCACCAATACGATGCTGTCGATCCCGATGCTGTTTTTCATGGCAGCCGGCGCGCATTCGGCTATTTACGGTTTTTAAAAATAGCGCTGCGCTACACCGATAAAACAAAACCCGCCGTTTCGGCGGGTTTGTTTTTTCAGGCCGGCAATCCCTTGCATTTATTCCAAATAATTTGTTGAAAACCCAAACCCCTCCCGGCCTCCCCACCCCCCCAGCCCCCTTGTCAGGGGGAGAGCCAGGGGAGGATCTGCCTGTTCTCCCCCTGACAAGGGGGAGCTAGAGGGGGTTTGGTCTTCCAACGGATAACTTGAATTTATTCAACCGTGACCGACTTGGCAAGATTGCGCGGCTTGTCCACATCGGTACCTTTTTGCAGCGCGACGTAATAGGCCAACAACTGCAACGGGATGGTGTGCAGAATGGGGCTTAGATATCCCGCGTGTTCGGGCATCTGCATGATGTGGATGCCTTCTGCTGGTTTGATATGGGTATCCGCATCGGCGAACACATACAGCTCGCCGCCGCGCGCGCGCACCTCCTGCAGATTGGATTTCAGCTTTTCCAGCAGCGCATCGTTCGGCGCGACCGAGATCACCGGCATGTCCCTGTCCACCAGCGCCAGCGGCCCGTGCTTCAACTCGCCGGCCGGATAGGCCTCGGCATGGATGTAGGAGATCTCCTTGAGCTTGAGCGCGCCTTCCAGCGCGATCGGGTAATGCAGGCCGCGACCCAGGAACAGCGCATGATGTTTGCCGGCGAACTGTTCGGCGAGCTTGGCGATGTGCGGTTCCAGCTCCAGCACCTTTTGCGCAGCGCTGGGCAGGTGGCGCAACTCGTGCAGATATTGCTGCTCCTGCTGCCTGCTCAGGCGACCGCGCTGCTTGGCCAGCACCAGCGTCAACAAAAATAGTGCGGCGAGTTGCGTGGTGAATGCCTTGGTCGAAGCCACGCCGATCTCCGGCCCTGCACGCGTCAACATGCGCAGTTTGCACAGCCTGACCAGCGCGCTTTCCGGCACGTTGCAAATCGCGAGGGTATGGCCATGCCCCAGTGTCTTGGCATGACTCAGCGCGGCCTGGGTGTCGGCGGTTTCGCCGGATTGCGAGATCACCACTACCAGCGACTTCGGATTAGGCACACTGGTGCGATAGCGGTACTCGCTGGCGACTTCCACGTTGCAGCGTAGCCCGGCGATCTCCTCCAGCCAGAAGCGCGCCACCAGTCCGGCATGGTAACTGGTGCCACAGGCCAGGATCAGGATGCTGTCGATGCCGGCGAACGTGGCCGCCGCTTCCGCACCGAAGATTCCAGGCACCAGAGACTGGCTGTTGCATACCGATTCGAGCGTGTTCGCCAGCGCCTGCGGCTGCTCGTGGATCTCTTTCTGCATGTAGTGGCTGTACTCGCCCAGTTGCACGCTCTCGTTGCTCAGCTCGCTGATCTGCGCGGCGCGTTCCACGCGCTTGCCTCCCGCATCGAATATCTGATAACCGGGCTGCCCCAGTTCGGCCACGTCGCCTTCTTCCAGATAAACCACCTTGCGCGTCACCGGCAACAGCGCCGACACATCCGACGCGATGAAATGTTCCCCGGTGCCGACGCCCAACAGCAGCGGGCTGCCGCGGCGAGCGCAGACGAGCCGGTCCGGCTCGTCCGACGCGATCACGCCGATCGCGTAAGCGCCTATCAATTCTTTCAGAGCGGCTTGGGTCGCTGCCAGCAGGGAATTGCCGCGCGCGTAGTGGCTGTGGATCAGGTGCGCGATGACTTCGGTGTCGGTGTCCGAAGTGAATTCATAGCCCTCGGCGGCCAAGCAGGTGCGCAACGCTTCGTAATTTTCGATGATGCCGTTATGCACCACGGCGATGTGATTCTTACTGATGTGCGGATGCGCATTGCGCTCACTGGGCACGCCATGCGTCGCCCAGCGGGTATGCGCGATGCCTATCAGGCCCTGGGTAGCCGCGCTCTTTGCGGTGAGATCGGCGACCCGCCCGGTGCTGCGCACGCGCTCCAGTTTTGCATTATGCACCACCACCAGCCCTGCCGAGTCATAGCCGCGATATTCGAGACGCTGCAATCCCTCCAGCAGGATAGGCACGACATTGCGTTGCGCCACTGCACCTACGATTCCGCACATTTTTTAACTCCGGTGAGTAGGCTGGTGGTAAGCAACGCGAACCCCAGCATTCGAGGCTGCACAATGCTGGGGTTCGTGCCTCACCACCAGCCTACATTTATTTAATTTTCTTGGCCGGCCGCTTCCACCCGGCAACGGTCACCTGCTTGCTGCGCGACAGGGTAAGCTCGCCCGCCGGGGTGTCGCGGGTGATGGTCGATCCGGCACCGATAGTCGAGCCCTTGCCCACCGTCACCGGCGCGACAAGTTGTGTATTCGAACCGATGAACACGTCGTCCTCGATGGTGGTGCGGTGTTTGTACGCGCCGTCGTAATTGCAGGTGATCGTGCCCGCGCCGATGTTCACGCGGCTGCCCACCGTGCTGTCGCCGATGTAGCTGAGATGATTGGCCTTGCTGTTCGCGGCGATCTCGCTGTTCTTGATTTCGACGAAATTGCCGATGTGCACCCCGTCGTGCAGCCGTGTGCCGGGGCGCAATCGCGCATACGGACCGATGCGGCAGTCAGCACCCACTTCGCTGCTGTCGATGTGGCTGTAGGGTGCAATCTCCGTGCCCGCGCCGATACTGGCATTCCTGATCACGCTGTAAGCCCCCACTCGCACGTTATCGCCCAGGCTAACTTCGCCCTCAAAGATACAGCCGACATCGATCTCTACATCGCGCCCGCAACCCAACTTGCCGCGCACATCGATGCGCGCCGGATCGGCCAGCGTCACGCCCTGCACCAGCAAACGCGAAGCGGTGACCAGTTGCCAGGTGCGCTCCAGCACCGCCAACTGCGACTTGCTGTTTATTCCGTGGATCTCCCATTCGTTGGCGGGTTGCACAGTATGCACCGCAACGCCCTGTAGCACGGCCATGCTGACGATGTCGGTGAGGTAGTACTCACCTTGTGAATTGTTGTTCTGTAATTTCGCCAGCCACCCGCGCAAGAGTTTGGTTGGCGCAAGCATGATGCCGGTGTTCACTTCCTGGATCTCGCGCTGCTCGGGCGTGGCATCCTTTTCCTCAACGATGCCGAGCACATCGCCCTGCGCATCGCGCACGATGCGCCCATAACCGGCGGGATTCGCCAGATGCACCGTCAGCAACACCAGCCCGCTGCCCGCCTGCACCATTTGATGCAGCGTGCTGTGCTGGATCAGCGGCACGTCACCATACAATACCATCGTCAGGCCTTCATCGGCCAGGTGCGGTATCGCCTGCTGCACCGCATGGCCGGTGCCAAGCTGCGGTTCCTGGATCACGAACCGCGCGGAATATTGCTGCATCGCCTGCGGCACCGCTTCGCCGCCATGACCGTACACCACGCAGACCTGCTGCGGCTTGAGTTCCGCTGCGCAATCCAGCACATGCTGCAACAGCGGCTTGCCCGCCAGCGCGTGCAGCACCTTGGGCTTGTCGGAATACATGCGCGTGCCTTTGCCGGCAGCGAGGATGACGATATTTAACTGGGTCATGTTAGGCCTTGTTGGACATCCCGATTATAAAGGAAAGCGGCAATACAGCTAAGGAAACGCTGAACAAGCCCTCCGTTCGTGGTGAGCCCTTCGATAAACTCAGGAGAGCCTTGTCGAACCATAAACGGAGGACTATTAACAATCAATGTGTTAGCTTGACAGCCCTTCGACAAGCTCAGGGCGAACGGACTTGTTCAGCGCTTCCCTAAAGAAATAGTCACCGATCAGCGGACTGGCCAGTTGCGGATGCGAAGCCACCCTTCCTATCTGGCGAAGCCAGCTAACAAGATCAAGAAAATGCGCAGATGATTCGAGCTTGACAGCTCCGCCATGTATAGGTGACATTGACATGCTTTTTTCATGAACCAAGGGATTTGGTGATAGCGTGCGAAGCGTTGTTCGCACTGCCGTATAAAGCGGCTTTGATACGGACAGTCGAGCCAACGCTTCGCAGTCTTGAATAAAACCGCCGCTATTCCATTTTAAAGGGAGGATCGTGATGCACGCTTTGCTGCTCTTGCCACATTCAAGCCGCACCCTCCCCCGTCGAACTCGATCACGTTAGGGATACTCCGCACATGAAGCATGAGCCAGAATCATTGAATATCCCTCTGTCAACTTCCGCGTTTAGTTGGAGGTCTCAGCGTTTTTTCATCCTGGTTAGTGCGCTCTTGTCCCTTTACGTAATTTGGCCCGTCTCTCTACCGCTCGCGGTTTGCGCTTTGCTCGTTGGTACGCCACTTTTTTGGCTTATTTTCGGTTCAAATATTTTTCATCGGCTTACCTCTGGGCTACCCAACGTCATCCGGTTTATCATCGTATTGTTTGCTGTCCTCGCGTTTGCAAAATTACTCGTAGTGATAGTAAATTGGTTTGCAGTGATGTTAGGTTCTTATGGCATTGCCTAACCCTGCCAAGAGGTAAAGCGTAAAAGCGCGCAGCCCCTTGCCTCCGCGTTCGGCTGTATGGGCACTGTGCAAAAGACATACGCGCATCAACGAGGAGGAATGATCCCAGATGAATAAAACTATCTTGTATATCGCGACATCGCTTGATGGTCTCGTGGCAGGCAAGAACGACGACATCTCCTGGCTCTTCCGGTATAACGATGTCGATTACGGGTACAACCAATTTTTCTCCAAGATCGGTGCAATCATTCAGGGCAGGCGAGCATACGACATCGAAGAACAACATGGCTGGGAGAATGCACACCCTGTTCCAACCTTTGTTCTGTCGCACGATCCGCCAGACCGTAGACCGCAACGTGAAGACATCGTCTTTACCGCTGAAGATATTGCGGAGGTGCTGAAGAAAGCTAAACAACTGACAAGCAAAGATGTGTGGATTGAAGGTGGTGCCAATGTGGCACAGCAATTCCTCAAGCGAGGCCTCCTTGATGAAATAGTGCTATCGGTCGTTCCGGTGATTCTAGGAGACGGAATCCGGTTATTTGGGACAACTGATGGGCCGATTGAATTATCGCTCCTTGACGTTAAGCGATATGAAAAAGGGTTGGTTCAACTCATATATGAGCGGGGATGAGAGGCAAATGCTTTTATTGCCGCCGAACAAAACCTTGCAGCGGACGTATCAAAGAGCGCCGCACCGCTGAAGGTGAGTATTAGACATCAAGAAACAATAGGCACCATAATGCAAATTACTCCTGCAAACGCTTCAGACATCCCAGCACTTTGTGAATTGCTGGCTCACTTGTTTTCTCAAGAAGCAGACTTCAAACCCGATCACAAAGCACAAAGCCGTGGTTTGGCTCGCATCATTGGCAGCCCAGAAGTTGGGCTTATCGTCGTCGCCCGCCATGACAGCCAGGTTGTGGGTATGGTTAATCTTCTCTACACCGTATCAACTGCGCTCGGCGACCGCGTTGCGCTACTGGAAGATATGGTGGTTTCCCCCAATGCTCGCGGCTCTGGCGTAGGCTCTCGGCTCCTGGAGCAAGCCATTCAGTTCGCGCGTTTGAACGGGTGCAAACGCATTACCTTGCTCACAGATCGCGCCAATGAGTCAGCGCAACGTTTTTATCAAAGGCATGGCTTCGGTTTTTCGGCCATGATTCCTCTTCGTCTTTCACTGAGCGAATAGGTCGCTATGCCTCACTCGATCACGTTAGGGTTCTTCAAGAGGTCATCACATGCCAAAGAAAATTCATCTTTTTGTTGCCGTCATTGCGACACTTACGATTGCCACGTTTTTTACTTCCACGGTTCTTGTCGAGCTATTCGGCTCTCACGAAGCCATCGCGATGGTGAAGAGCATCATCGTTATGCCCGGCTTGTTCATTCTTATCCCCGCTATCGCCGCAACTGGAGGCTCGGGCTTTTTTCTTTCCAGGACCAGAAAAGGCCGCTTGGTTGACGCAAAAATGAAACGCATGCCGTTCATTGCTGCCAACGGCCTGCTTATACTCGTGCCTGCCGCAATATTCCTCGACCAGTGGGCATCTGTCGGCGCATTCGACACCAAGTTCTTCCTTGTGCAGGCCGCAGAGTTATTGGCGGGGGCAATAAATCTCACACTTATGAGCCAAAATATGCGTGATGGGTTGCGCTTGAGTGGCCATATTGGTGCTGCTATGCCGCCATGAGTACACTCGCACGACTGCAAGCCTGGTACACCCGGCAATGCAATGGCACATGGGAGCACTCGTCCGGCATTGTCGGGTGTACCAGGCATAATCCAGGGTGGTGGGTAAAGATCGATCTCCTGGGCACGCCCCTGCAAGCCGCTGCATTCACCGAGATCGCAGAGGGCGTCGATGCCCGGCGTTTCGCTCTTGGCACACAGTGGCTAAGCTGCTACACCAAAAACGGCACGTGGCATGGTGCCGGGGATGAAGCCAAGCTGGAGCGTATCCTTGAAGTATTTCTCGCATGGGCCGAAGCAAATGACAGCTGATCCAGCATTCAAGCGGGACGCTATTGAGCTTTACATAATTCATGACTGTTAAGTGATTTACCGTAGGGCGGGCTTTGCCCGCCGCGTCGGGCCGCTTCGACAGGCTCAGGACAGGCGTAGCCCGACCTACGAGATGCGGAGACTCTGTCTTCAAATATGTAGTCTTCAATAATATGCAACACCAGAATCAGACGCAAGGAGCCTCTCATCATGTCATGCGTAGCCGAACCATGTTTGAATGGTTGGCATTGAGCATGCTGATTCCTGGCGCGCTCTGCGCTTCCGTTCCGATGGCCTTCGGCGGCGGCTGGGAACCGGGTGTGCCCGGGTATGTCGCGTGGGCCTTGATGCCCTATTCAGTCTTGGCTGTCATTCTTCTGGTGCGCGCTTCTTTAGCATCGCTCGCTCTGTTCAGCTCTTGTCTGCCTATGCATGTATTATTATTGCGCTGGGCGGGCCTTTACTTTATTTCGAGGTGATGTTTGTCCATGTTGACGCGCATGGGGCGCTCGTGGTTTTGATGATTCCTGTGATACAGACTGCTCTCAGCATGGGTGAGGTTGTTGTGGTTTGCTTGTGGCAATGGCGTATCAACCGAAACGCCCCGCCAAACCGTGATAACCGAAGAAAGGGGCTGGGCAGTTGATGCGATAAGCGCAACCAGCCGATCAATCTGGATGCCCCGTCTTCAATTAACCATTGCACTACACTGTTGTTCTGGTATAAAGCTCACAGATTCGAGTGCCTGGATAGCAACAATGATCAATTCAAGCATGCCGATTTTTTACGCTGAAGGTGAATGGAATATGGACATCAGGATCGCGGGTGATCGACGAAATGCCAGGCCATTCGGAGCAATCGGGCCATGGCTGACCACGGGGAAGATGGGCGGCCTGGTCTTCACCGAGCGCAGAAGGGCAGACAGGCGATCGACCGACAATATTGCGATTATCAGTCAAATGGCCGGGTTGGAATTGTGTTATCCGTGAACGCATTTTACTTTGTCCTTGTGACCTTTTTTTTATCACTCAGTCCTGGCGTGGGGTATTGAGAGCCAACAGCAGAATTTTCCGGGAAATTTGACCGTGCCGGGCACACCGAATCGCCGGCCACAGATGCGTGTTCCTTTCTGCTTCCGGTTATTCCGCAAGAGTCGATGAATGAAAGCTATCAAATACGCACTGTTCGGACTGGCCGGCGTGATCGGCATGCTGGTGTCGGTGTTCGGGCCGGTCAAGGTGCCTTTTGCCGAGGCACTGGCCAAGACCTATTACCGCTACGCGCTGGGCGCAGTATTGGTCATCCTGTTGCTGATCACTGTCGTCCTGGGTCTGTTTATCCTCACATTCGACGCAAACAATTTCAAATCGGAGATCATTCAGTTCGTCAAGGAACGCACGCAACGTGAACTGGTACTGCAGGGTGATATCAAGGTCACCTTCCTCCCCAAGCTGGGCTTGGACTCCGGGAAGTTGTCGCTGAGCCAGCGCAACAGTGCCAAGGAATTCGCCTCCATCAACAACGCCCGGCTTTATATCGCCTGGTGGCCATTGTTTAAAAGGCAACTGGTATTCGACCGCGTGGAGATCGACGGGATACACGCCAATGTGGTCCGCCTCAAGGACGGCACCACCAACTTCGACGATTTGCTGATCAGCGACGAGCATCTGTCGCCGTTGACCTTCGATATAGATAGCGTGCGCATCACCGGTTCTTCGATCAATTGGCAGGACGAACTGGAGTCGCAGCGGCTCGCGCTGCATGACTTGCAGCTTGAAACCGGCCGGCTCGCCGATACGGCGCCCAGCAACCTGACAGCGAGCTTCCGTCTCGATTCTGAAAGGGCGCGCATCAACGCCAGGGTACAGTTGAAGAGCCGTTTGTTCTTCGACCGCAAGGCAGGGCGTTACGAGTTTGCCGACTTGGAGGGCAGTCTGGAAGGCGAGGCGTGGCAGGTCAACAATCTGGCGCTCGATTTCAAAGCCAGTCTTGACTCCTACCCCGCGCAAGGATCGCTCACGGCAGAGGAACTCCTTGTTTCGGCGACCGGGAAGCTTGGTCAACGCAACCTTGCGGTCAAGCTTGCTCTGCCCAGCCTGAAGATCATCAACAACGCTTACAGCGGCGATCAGCTCACGCTCGATGCGAGCCTGTATCAGCTCGATGAAATATCATCGGTGGCAATGCAACTACCTGCATTCGAAGCCGCCAACAGGATATTCAGCGCTGCGGAGCTCAGCGCCGATTTCGATTTCAAGGGCGACGCGCGCACGCTGCACGGCAAACTGACCAGTCCGCTCAGCATCAACTTCGAGACCGCTCCAAAATTCCAGCTTGGCGCCTTCGCACTCACACTTACCGGCAGCCATCCGGTGTTGTCCGGTGAGGTCACCGCAAACGTCACAGGCAACATGGATGTGGATTATGCCGCGCAAAATGCGAAGCTCGACCTTGTCGCAAGGATAGACGACAGCAAGATCGCAGGCACTGTTGCGCTGAAGGATTTCAACCGTCCGGCATATGCAGCCGGGATCAACGTCAACCGGCTGGATCTGGATCGTTACCTTGCCGGCGAATGGATCAAGCTTTTTCAGGACGATGCGACGGCTTTCAATACTTCCGGATTCAAGGACATGGTGCTGCATGGCAGCCTGCGCGCTGGCGAAATCAAGATGGACAAGTTCAGGGTGAGCAAGCTTGCGGCAGATATCAAGGTCGAGAAATCCATGATTACGATATCACCGCTTGCTGCACATCTGTATGGAGGCGCGTTGAAAGGCAGCCTCAGCGTGACCGCACATGAGACGCCGTTGATATCGGTCAGGCAGAACCTGAACGGCTTGCAAATGGGTGCGCTGCTCGCCGGCACAGCCGCTGCCGGCAGGCTTGCCGGCAAGGGCTCCATAGACATGGACATCAGCACCCAGGGCAACAGCGTGGGTGCGCTACGCAAGGCTTTGAACGGCAGCGTCTCGCTTGCTCTCGCCCACGGTTCACTTGCCGGTATCAATCTGCGCACCGCGTTGATCGAAGGCAGGAGCGACCTGGGTACCAGGAATGCCGAGCGAATCCGTCTGGCGAATTTTACTGACATGACCCAATTTTCCGAGCTTAAAGCGACGTTCAATTTCAATGATGGCAAGGCCGGCGCTGCCGGTTTCGAAATGAAGTCGCCATTGATACGAACTGCCGGCGATGGTGAGTTCGATCCCGATTCCGGCAAGATGAACTACCGGCTCAATGCCACGGTTTCTTCCGCGATCAACCGGCGCACGGGTGGCGAGTTGTTCGAGTTGAAGGGAATCACCGTACCGATACGCGTGAGCGGCCCCTATGCCGCGCCTGACATCGCATTCGATTTCGCTGCTGCCAGCGGCGGCAATGTCGCCATGCTAAGTGCTGCGATAGCTGCGAAGGCTGAGGCAGCAGCGGCAGCAGTTCCGGTGCCCAAGGAAAATGCCGGCCGGTCAGCCCCGCCCAAAACAAAAGCGCCGGCTGCCAAGCCGGCCAGAAAATCGCAACCTTAGGCTGCATCGGTAGCTCGATGTTCGGGATGATCAGGGTAGCAGTGCGCGGCCGGCTGCTGTGTTAAACTTTTGCCGCTCTTCCCATGCAACGGCTGATTCAACTATTGAGGATTACATATTTGAAGACAGAGTCTCCGCATCTCGTAGGTCGGGCTACGCCCGACGCGGCGGGCAAAGCCCGCCCTACGGTAAATCACTTAACAGCCATGAATTATGTAAAGCTCAATAATCCTGCAGGTGACCATGGCTTTCATACGCGGAATTCTTGATCGTATCGTTCTGGTGGCCGGTGTCATTGCGGCGGGCTGCATACCGAGCTTTATTGCGCAATACCGGCAACGCGTTGGCGGAATGCTCGATCAGGTTCTTAAGGATCTTGCGCCGTTCCAGGCTATCGCCGACAAGTTCCATCATGGCAGTATTCAGGAACTCATCCGGCACCACTTGGACAGCACCGATCTGACTTTTTACAACGAGGGTGCGGCGGTACAGGCCATGGTGGAGTCTGCCGAGCAATTGCGGAGAGTTTTTCAGGCGCTCGACACGGATCTGTTCCACCAATTGGGTTACCTGATCACCAAAATGGATCCGCTCATTGCCCGTGCGACCTGGGACATATTTTCGCCTTCGTTCGGATTGTCCGTTGAGAGTGTCGTGTTCGGGTCTGCCGTGGGTGTTTTGATCTGGCTGACGTTCCTGTCTGTCTGGTACGGCATCGCTCGCCTGATAAGAATATTCACCGCCCGATGAACCTTAAAACCGTAGTTGAACCACGAAGGGCACGAAGAACGCGAAGAAAAACAATGCACCGACAGAATACGAGCATCACCATGCCGGTGAGCTTCCAATATCACGCAACTCCATGAAAAATCTTCGTGATCTCCGTGTTCTTCGTGGTGAACTGAGTTTTTCAGGATGATAGCCTGCCGAGGCT
>Ga0209431_10000784_pt1 | contig 26484 bp, 30 predicted proteins | sample RifCSP13_3_FD_184021 | JGI IMG/M metagenome (GOLD analysis project Ga0209431, IMG submission 184021) | Soil microbial communities from Rifle, Colorado - Rifle CSP2_sed 13_3 (SPAdes) (version 2) | ecosystem: Environmental > Terrestrial > Deep subsurface > Rock core/Sediment | place: Rifle...
CAGCGTTTTGAAGGGTTCGCGGGCAGCAGACGAACTTCAAACAACTGCCAAAAACGTCGAAACGATCCTTACGAAATTCGGCGTCAAATAAAAGATAAATAGATTATAATCGCTTGCAGAAAACTGGCCTATTAAATGTAAGTTAATGCAAAAGCGATTACATACTTTCGAGATCTCGGGCGCAAAAAGAGTTTCAGTTTTCTGCGTCGCTCTTGTAAACTTTATTAGGTCGAGAATTTTGATTCTCGAAAGTTTATAATCCTCAACAGTCCAGTCCTGCTCGAAATTTTGGTAGCATATGAATCTTTCTTCCGCAATCTTATCGGTTTTGGCTTACCACGACATTTTTGACTATCCGCTTGAGTCGTTTGAGATTTGCGATTTACTTATCAAAAAAAAGGCAGGCAAAATCTTGATCGAAAGAGAACTGGAGAGACTTAGGGTAATGGGAAAGGTCAGCGAAAGCGATAGGTACTTTTTTTTGAAAAACCGTGAAAAGATTGCCCGAATACGTAAGTTGAGGACAAAGTATTCGCAAAAGAAGCTTAAAAGGGCCGCGTTTTTTGCCGGTTTGCTCAAGGTTATTCCTTCAGTCAAACTCGTTGCCGTCTCGGGCGCTCTTTCGATGAGAAATAGCCGCAGGAGTGATGACATCGATTTGGTGGTTGTTACTTCAAAGGGTTTGCTTTGGACAACCCGATTTTTAGCAAACGTGTTTCTTTTACCGTTTAAAAGAGATACTGCCGGCCAAAAAATTTCAGATCGGGCTTGTTTAAATATGTTTCTTGACAAATCGGCTTTGTCAATCAAAGACCATAATATATATACAGCACACGAGATTTGCCAAATGAAACTTATTTGGGATCGGGACAATACTTACCGGAAATTTATCAGAGCAAACTCGTGGATTCGGGAGTATTTGCCGAATTGGCTGCCGAGTTCTGATATCTTAGATCATCGATCAGAGAAAAAGAGACTACCAAATACGAACTACCTACTCAGTACAGTTGAAAATCTTTTAAAAAATTTTCAACTCAGGTACATGAAGAACAAGTTGACTACAGAAAGAATATCGTCAACCCAACTTTTCTTCCACCCAAGAGATACGCGGGACTGGATAGTTAGTGAGTATGGCAGTCGGCTAAGGAAATTAGGAATAGCAAGCTCTTGACAATCACAAGCTTGCTTTGAGAAAATTAAGGCGGGCAACGTTCAAATAATATGAGCGTGGCGAACACCCCTCGGGGTGTTTTTTTATGACCAGAACTAAATTCATTTTTGTTTCAGGCGGCGTGATTTCCGGAATCGGAAAGGGTGTCGCCACTTCCGCAATTGCCCTGCTTCTAAAATCCCGCGGTTTCAAAGTTACTGCAATCAAAGCGGACCCATATCTCAACGTTGACGCAGGTACATTGAACCCTATCGAGCATGGTGAAGTTTTTGTTTTGGATGACGGTATGGAATGCGATCAGGATTTGGGAAATTACGAAAGGTTTCTGGACCAAAGTTTAAACAAAACAAATTATATAACTACGGGGCAGGTTTTTAAGGCCGTAATCGAAAGAGAACGGGAGTTAGGTTACGAAGGTAAAACCGTTGAATTCTTTCAGGATCCGCCAAGGGAAATAACCGACCGTATTTTAAAGTGCGCAAAGGTAAACAAGGCAGAAATTGTCTTGCTGGAAGTAGGCGGTACCGTTGGCGAATATCAGAATATGCTTTATCTTGAGGCAAATCGTCTCTTGAAGCTTAAGTATCCGCGGGATGTCCTGCATGTTCACCTGACATATTTGCCTATTCCGTCATCAATCGGCGAAATGAAGTCAAAGCCGGCTCAGATGTCGATTCTGCAGCTAGCCTCATCCGGAATCCACGCAGATTTTGTCCTGGCAAGGTCTTCTTTTGCACTTGATGATAAAAGAAGGGAAAAGATTGCCATTTCCTGCGGTATTGATCCGGAGAATATAATTTCGGCACCGGATGTCGAGAATATCTATCAGATTCCCTTAAATTTTGAAAACCAGAATCTTTCGGATAAAATTCTTTTCAAATTAAATACAAAACCCAGAAGAAGCGATCTTGCAGACTGGAAAGTGATGGTCAACAGAGCCTTGACCGCCAGAAAAGTTGCCAAAATTGCCATGGTAGGCAAGTATTTCACAACCGGTGATTTTACGCTATCCGATGCCTACCTTTCTGTAATTGAATCAATAAAACACGCCGCGCCTCTTTTTGATTTCAAACCCAAAATGAAGTGGATAGATTCGGCGGATATTGAAAAAGAGGGCGTTGACATTTTGAAAAATTTCGACGGCATTGTAGTTCCCGGCGGTTACGGCTCGCGGGCGGTTGAAGGAATAGTCGCGGCCATTAAATTCGCCCGAGAAAACAAGATTCCTTACTTTGGCCTTTGCTACGGAATGCAGCAGGCGGCAGTGGAATTTGCCAGAAACGTTTTAGGCTACAAAGATGCCAATACGACTGAAATTAATCCTAACACCAAGCATCCCGTGATTGATGTGATGACAAGTCAAAGAGATTTGGTCAGATACCACAATTTGGGCGGAACTCAGCGCTTAGGTTCTTGGGAGTGGAAAGCCAAAAAGGGTACCAAATTTGCAGATGCCTACAAATCGCAGACAGGTGCTGACCGACACCGTCACAGGTATGAATTTAACAATAAATATAAAGAGATTTTTGCAAAAAGCGGTATGGTAATTTCGGCAACCACCAAAGACGGAAAGTTGGTTGAGGCATTGGAGTTAAAGGATCACCCGTTTTTTGTGGGGGTTCAGTTTCATCCTGAATTAAAGTCGCGCCCCCTAAAGCCCCACCCCCTGTACATTGCTTTTATGGAAGCGGTTTCTAAGTTTAAAAAAGAGAAGAAATCGAGATACAACGGTTCGGTACTTGATCCTTCGGCGAGCTCAGGATCAACCTTGAATAAAACTGAAGGGTTGACAAAATAAAAATCTCCGTTAAAATATTAGCAGTCGCGAGAGTATAGTGCTTGCGGCTTTTGTTCCAATATCTGCCCAAAAAAGCTTTCAGACTACAGTCTACGGTCTACAGCAGTAGTCAGTAGTCGGTAGCCAGTAGACGACAATGATTAAACCTTTAGCTGGATACGTACTTATAGAACCTGCTCCTAAGGAGACCAAGACTGCTTCCGGAATTGTTCTTCCCGATTCTGCCGACGAAAAACCCCAAGAGGGGAAAGTACTTTCGTGCGGCGATGATCTTGTGGAAGAGGGAAAAACCATCAAGTGTCCGGTCAAAACTGGCGATAAGGTTGTATATAAAAAATGGGGCGGTAACGAAATTAAAGTTGACGGCAAAGAACTACTATTGATCAAGTTCGAAGACTTAATGGCAGTAGTAACAAAGTAATATGGCTAAACAATTAATCTACGCAGAAGAGGCACGAACAAAGCTAAAAGCAGGGGTTGATAAGCTTGCAAATGCAGTGGCAACTACTCTCGGTCCTAAAGGCCGCAACGTGGCCTTAGACAAGAAATGGGGGGCTCCAAACGTAGTCCACGACGGTGTTACCGTAGCCAAGGAAATCGAGCTTGAAGACCCGTTTGAGAATATGGGTGCGTCCTTAGTAAAAGAGGCTGCTTCCAAAACTTCCGATGTTGCCGGTGACGGAACCACAACAGCCACCGTTCTTGCGCAGGCAATGGTTGAGGAAGGCCTCAAAAACATAACGGCAGGCGTAAACCCGATGACTTTGAAAAAGGGAGTCGAGAAAGCCAGCGAGGCTGTGGTTGAGGAGCTTAAGAAAATGGCCAAAAAAGTTGTGGGGCAGGAGGATATCGAAAAAATCGCCACCATTTCTGCAGCAGATTCCACAATCGGAAAGCTTATTGCCGACGCCCTTCAAAAAGTCGGACCGGACGGAGTCGTAACTGTTGAGGAAGGTAAGGGCTTGGAGCTTTCCGTTGAATATAAAGAAGGCATGGAGTTTGACCGCGGTTTTGTCTCCCCTTATTTTGTGACGGACCCTGACAAAATGCAGGCTGTCATTGAGGATGCCCACATTTTAATCACAGACCAGAAAATTACTTCGTTAAACGACCTTCTGCAGTTTCTGGAAAATTTCGTTAAGATTTCTAAAAACTTGGTAATTATCGCCGACGAGGTCGAAGGTGAAGCTTTGGCAACATTGGTTGTCAATAAAATCAGGGGAACCTTTAATGTCTTGGCAATTAAGGCTCCGGGATTTGGCGATCGCAGAAAAGAAATGCTTGACGACATTGCAACATTGTCTGGCGGAGTTGTTATTTCAGAAGACATGGGTAGGAAATTAGAGTCGGTAACAGTTGAAGATTTGGGCCGGTCAGACAGTGTTGTTGCCGATAAGGAAAACACGATTATCATAGGCGGTAAGGGTTCAAAAGCGGCAATTGAAGGCAGAATTAAGCAGATCAAAAACGAAATTACAACGACCGACAGCGATTTTGACCGCGAGAAACTGGAAGAAAGACTTGCCAAGCTTTCTGGCGGAGTTGCAGTAATCAACGTTGGTGCGGCAACTGAAATTGAACTCAAAGAGAAGAAAGAAAGAGTTGATGATGCGGTTCATGCAACTAAAGCCGCAGTCGAGGAAGGATACGTAGTTGGCGGCGGTGTAGCTTTGATCCGTGCCAGGAAAGTCGTAGACAAGCTGATTGCACAGGCTCTAAATACAGACGAAAGAATTGGTCTGGAGATTGTCAAAAATTCACTGGCAAAGCCGCTTGCCAAAATTGCCGAAAATGCGGCTGTTGACGCCGGCTGGGCGGTCAAAGAAGTCGAAAAGGCTCAGGGCGACATCGGCCTGAATGCCCTAAACTCCAAGTTCGAAAATTTAGTGACAGCGGGAATTATTGACCCGGTTAAAGTCACCCGTTCTGCTTTGCAGAATGCGGCATCAATTGCCATGATGATTTTAACAACAGAAGCATTGGTAACCGATCTTCCCGAAAAAGAAAAGAACATGCCGGCTATGCCCCCCGGGGGCATGGGTGATTATTAAAGAAGCTAGCTGTTTTTTTCCTTTTGATCTTCTTCTGAGCCAGCAAGTTTAGTTAATTGATAAGTGACGAAGACGGCGATCGCCGTAATTATGACTGCGTATATAAAGCGGGAGATAATGCCGGACCCTACGGAAATATATTGGTCGATGTATTCTTTAACAAAAGCCTGAATAGCCTCGTTCCAGGCAAGGGCTGCCACCAGACCAAAACCCGCGGTTGAAAGTGTTACCATCTGCTTTAGAAGCTCCTGTTTTAATTTTTTGTGCATCATGATTGGGTTTATAGGCAATTAGGATAGTGGGTCAAAAGTTTCCCTGCCAGTCTACAATCCTTGTACCTACGATTCTACCTAAGACTTATCTTTAGTCTAGCATTTAGGCCGCTAGCTGTGCGAGGACTGCAACGCACGATGTTATTTCAAAGTAATTTTTAATCGTGCGTTATCTACGTGCGCCGCAAAGTTGGTTATATCGGTTTTGGCCTGAATGCGGTACGTTTTGGCGCCCGAAGGAAATGGAATTTTACCGGAGGCTTTTACTTCACCGGTTCCGCTTATTCCGGAAATCTGGCTTTCGATTAAAGGATTTTTCTCATTTACGTTAGTTATTTGAGTCCATGCTCGTCCGTTGCCTCCGACAACCCAAATCGAGGCTTCAAAAACCACCGAATCAATCTGCGAATATTTAGCCGTATCGACGGTTACATCTGTTCCTGCAAGGTCTGCGAAAGTGCCGCTGTTGGTGGATCCGGAGCCCATGGGAATAAAAATCTCCTTCTGGGCAGTTTGGATAATGGTTTGGGTTTCTTGCCGAATGACGGTTTTAGGTTCCGAAGCTCCAATTTCTTTTGACTGAGTTTCTGGCGACGGTACAGGACTTGGAGATGCCTCCGGGCTTGAAATGGAAGTACCGATGGATTTATTGACAGATGTTTCCTGAGCTGTGCTGTTTTGTGCTTTCTGGTCTTTGATAATAACCCAATTAACAAACGCCAGATCCAAAAGGGCAACGACCAGAATTGCAACACCTAATTTAGTAAAGATTCTTGAGGGCAGTGAATCGTCCATGTCCTTTTCAATCTTAACAAAATATGGCACTTCTCGTTACGGATTTTACTGGAGTGCTAAACTTAAAGTAGATGATTTCCAGTAAACAACCTTCTAAACACCAGAAAACGAAACTTGGTAAATTTTTGGGAAGAAATGAAGAAGTTGTTTTGGTTACAACCATTGGCCCCCGTTATTTTTGGATTAATTTTTTTATGCTTATGCCCTTTGCGTTTTTGCTCGTTGGCTTAAGTAAGTTTAGCCATCTAGTCAGGATGAGACAGTCTTACACCTACGCTTTAACCAACAGACGGTTTTTGATAATAAGGGGAATTTTTTCGAGAAAAATTGTTACAGCACCTTTGACTGCAATTACCCACGTAACTATCGAGCAGTCATTTCTCCAGCGATTTTTGTTTAACACTGGACATTTGGTCATAATTACTGCCGGATTTGATCAAAGAGAGATTGTAATTGAACATATTGCTAACCCCGTCGGCTTCAAAGTAATGATTGAGGAATTAACGCAAAAGCTGGAAGGTGAAGATATTGGTGATGAAGATGACGAGACTAAAGAAATTGCCGAAATAAGAGCTATTTCGGCTTAGTTTACCTCAGGCAAAATGCTACCGGGGTTAACCGCAATATCTTTGTCGTAAATTTCCAAATGAACGTGAGGACCGGTTGTTCTTCCTGTCATACCAACCGTACCAAGCGGTGTTTGGGGATTAACCTCATTGCCGACACCCACGTAAATATTACCCATGTGGGCGTATAGTGATTTAAGGCCGTCCCCGTGATCGACGATAACAATATTACCCTTTCCGCCGGTTACGCTTCCTGCAAATTCCACTCGGCCTGTGCCTAAGGGTTTAATTGGAGTTCCCAAAGCAGTGGCGATATCGAATGCGGGATGATAAGCGCGGTAGCCTTGAGTTAAGTGGCCGTCGACAGGGTATTTGAAATCGAACGGTGAACGTTTTGAGGCTACATTGTAGCTGACCTCAATTTCGTCTTCTGCAGACTCATCGGCCTTATCGGCAACCAGGATGTTTTGGCCGTTGATTTTGACCTCGGCCTTTTTGGGTTCGAGATAGGCGACAGCCTGACTTGTAAGGATGAAAGCAACGGCAAGCAACGGGATTACTCTAAGAATTAGCCTCGCCCTTGGCCTGATGCTTAGATGGAACTTAACAAAAGACAATGCCTGTACAAGAAGTTTTTTTGCGCCTTTTCGTTTTAGCTTAAGACCGAACCTAAAGGCCATTTTAAGTACCTTTCGAACCGGCTTTTTTAAAGCCTTAAGAATTCGCGCTTTGGACAGTTTTATTTTAATTTTTGTCATTTATTAAACTCCCCACAAAAAAAGCGCAATTGAGCGCGGTAATCCTTTTTGGGGATTGGGCACAAGCCCATAGTGAGGAATTTATTAAGACGGAAGTATATCAGAATTCCTGTCCTTTGTCAAGTCCAGTAGCGACCGATAGTAAGAAGAATAGTCTGATAAAATTGCTTGCGGTTGTGGTAAGTTAGATGTTAACTTAAGTTCAATGCCCGGATTTAAGTTTACAGTTTACTGTCTACTGTCTACAGTCAGAGTCTTAGTGCTTGCTATCTGCTACCTACTACTTACTATCATCTTGTCCGGCTGTACCATATTGGGTGGCAATAAACCTGCCGCTCTTCAGGTTACGGCAACGCCTGAGGCTTCGGTATTTCTGGATGGCAAGCATTTAGGCAAAACTCCGTTTTTTACCGATCAGTTGGATGCCAAGGAATATACGTTAAAAATTTCCGTTTCCGAGGCAAGCTACACCGAAAAGATTGTCTTAACACCGGGAGCACTCACTGCCGTCAACCGTGAGCTCTCGGCAAATTTCTTGGGGCAATCCGGGGAAACGCTCTCTTTGAATAATCAAGGAAAGGGCGTTTTTATCTCGTCGTATCCTGACAAGGCGCAAGTCGCAATAGATGGAAAAATTACAGGCGAGACGCCATTAATAGTAGAAAATGTTAAAGAAGGCGACCACCAAATTACACTTAATAAAACTGGCTACATACAGAGAGAATTTACCATTAAAAGCTCGAATAAGTATCAGCTCACTGCAAACGTCACGTTAGCATCAGAATTTGCCAAAGGGAAAACTGGGTCTTCTGAGAGTCAGCCTCAAGGAAAAAGTGTAGAAATATTAAGAACTCCTTTGGGGTTTGTCAGGTTGCGCCAAGAACCTTCCTTGGAGTCTTTGGAAATCGGCACGATCGAAACCGGCAAACAGGTAGAGCTTCTCCAAGAGGTGCAAAGTTGGTATTCGATTAAATTTGACGGTAAAATCGGCTGGATTTCCACTCAGTACGCAAAAAAACTGCTCTAGTACTCCGATGATCTGATAAACTTAAATTATGGTTGCGAAATCACTCGTAAAATTTATTGACGAGGCAATTATACCTGCACTCTTGTTGATTCTAGCAAAAGGAGCGGGGCTTTTTTTAGCGGTTTTCTTTCTAAAGCTGTCTTTTGATCTGGAATTCAGGAGCATTTTTGGAATTCTGCCTTCTTTTCGTTTTACAACCCTGCAAGGCTACATTACGGCTGAAAATTATTCGAATTTAGCAATGTTTGTTGCAGTTGCGGCAGGCGCAATCGTCGTGATTCTGAAGGCCCATTTCCTGCACGAAAGCCACATTCACCCTAAATTGCATGCAAGGCTGATAGCCTTAAATATGGAAAGACTAGCTCAATCAAGCTACCATCTATACCATCAGGCAACAATCTGGCTGGTATTTTTGTGGCTGACCGTCGGGTTTTTGACACTTTCTTCAATTGCCAAGATTACCTACCCACAAATCACAATAGCTGCTTTTTTGACAGCCGCCAACCTCTCGTGGGTTTTTGCTCTTGATATAGAGAAGGATATCGAACTTTCGAAAGGGAAAGTATGAACGCAAGATTTTGGGGCTTTGTATTTTTAAATTTTTGCGCAGTTTTACTTTTAACGGCGCTTATTGCAGGGCCTCTTTTGGTTGCAAAAAACATGGCAAAGGTAGCGGGTGTTAAAAGTGAATCCCGGTATTTGGTTGTTTCGCAAATCGAGAAATTCCCTAATCTGATCTTGTCTCAAAAAGAGAATGTATATTCGATTTCTTACACTAAACAAAGTCCCGCGCAGGCATATATCGGAGTTTTGATAGTCAATAACCCGACTGCGACAACTCAAACATATAATCTTGAGATCATTTCTGGAGAAGCCAAGCCTTTCTTCGGGGAAAATCCCGACGATCAATTGACTAAAATTGCAGTTCCTGCCAGTGCCTCGGTCGCGCTTAGTCTATTTTCCAGTCCAGAAGCGTCAAGTGAAGCTCAAACAGTTGAATTCAGAATAAGTGAGTAAATCTAGATTTTTAATAATAATTTTACTTTTGTTGCTAACTACTTTTGTTGTTTTTGGACTCGGAATATATTTATTGAAAATAAAAACCGCAAATAAACAGTCAGTTGCAAGAGATGACTTTATAAATTATTCTCCGCCAGCGGGAAGTTTTTCTGTTTCTTATCCTAAGTCTTGGGAAATCCGGCTTTTAGGCAAGGAAGGTGCACAATTTAAGAACCCAGACACAGGGTCTTTCATCACAATAGATACCACTGTCGGTTCTGATGTTAATCGTGAAAGTATAGACAAGATAATAGAAACCTTACAAGGATTGTTGAAAGCGGAATCTTCGCCTGTCAGCAATGCAATACTTGATGGAAGAACTGGAAAGGAGTTTAGATTTGATGCAGAGCAACCATTATCCGGTGAAGGGCGAGCTATTGTTATTTGTTGTGTTATTCCTAACCCGAAATCATCAAAATCTCGACTCCAAGAATTTTATATGCTCGTAACAATCAATAATGGGAAACATGCGGAAAGCGAAATTATACAAGAAATAATTGATTCTTTTAAAATTGAACCTATTGATTGGGAGAATCTTTATAAATAAGCATAAACAGATAATTTCTTGTTTACCGCAGAAGGTGAGTGAAGCGGCTAGGCAGAATTTCTCCGGCGTAAATTATCAGGAAGACTAAAACACCCCAGCTAACAACCGAAGTAAGAAGCGGTGTGTCGGAGAGTAGTACTCTCTCTGGCGATTCACCCTCCTTTTTTTCATAAATCACGAATAGATACCGCATAACGCCGTAGATCACAAAAGGCACGGTCAGCATCAGCCATTTAGAAGCCAGAAGGGTTCTTGGCAGGAAATCCCCGAAAATTACCAAAACCTGCGGGCCAACCGGCGGAGGCTGCAGGAAAGTAAACATTGTGTAGGAAAGCCAGGTTGCTGTTGCAAACATGACGGTCAAGGAATCCAAAAGGGTATCGGGGTAATGGGCGAGGATTTTTCTTGTTAACAGGCCTTTTTCCCTGTGGGCCAGAAGCAGAGTGCGTTCTGAGCGGCGTTTACCGATTGCCAAAAATAAAGCCAAAGACACAACAGTTAAAATAAACCAGACGGTGACATGGGCATTGATTAAAACGGCGCCTGCATAAATTCTTAACAAGAACCCGCCGGCTATTGCCATAACATCCAAAAGAATAATTGATCTTAAAAACAATGAATAGACAATCTGAAGAAGCGCATAGACAGCCGCCGCTATACCGAAAAAGGTCGAGACGGAACTGGCGATAAACAGACCTACCGCCAAAAAAACTATCGCGGCAAAAAGCGCCAAAAAGGGATGGATTTTGCCCGCGGCGATCGCCCTCCTTTTTTTGTATGGATGGGCCTTATCTTTTTCAATATCAATTACATCATTGATAATATAAATTGCCGAAGTCACGACACTAAAAATAACAAATCCTAGAATTATCAAATAAAGTTTTTCCGGGATGAAAAAGGCACCCTCGAATATTAAGGGGCCAAATAGGGCCAGATTTTTAAGCCATTGCCGTGGCCTTGAGGAAACAAAAAGCCAAAAAGGGAGCCAAATTATCTTTGGCCCTTTTTCGGTAAAGTCATATTGAGCCAAGTTAGTCCTCCAATCAGAACTGTCGCTAAAAGAAGGCCTGCAAAAAGCTTGCCCTGTGAATCTAAACTTAACGCGACAGCACCCAAAATAGCACACAGAAGCCAATAAAACAAGGCTACCTGTCTTTGGGTAAAACCAATCCCCAGAAGCCTGTGGTGAAGATGCAGCCTATCGCCTTTGAAGGGGGATTTTTTGGAAACTATTCTTCTTGAAACCGTAAAAACCCCATCTACCAAGGGAACTGCCGTTACTAGTATCGCAGTTCCTACTTTTGCCCCGGAAATTATGGCGAGGGTGGCGATTAAAAAACCCAGAAAATAAGAGGCCGAATCCCCCGGGAAAATTTTGGCAGGATTGAAGTTGTAAAACAGGAACCCCAAAGTTGCACCGGCGGCAATCAAGGAAATTACAGCTGATAATTGCTGGCTGGGGTCATCATAAAAAAAGCGCAGACTGGCAATAAAAATCACCAGAAATGCAATGAGCGCAATCCCTGGCATTTGGCCGTCGACTCCGGCTGAAAAATTAATCATATTTATAACCCAGACTATCCAGAAAAGCGCGAACAAATCCGCCCAGATGAGCATTGAATGATCGCCAAAAAAATTAAAGGCAATTCTTGCCGAATCCAGTCTTATAACCTCGGCTGATAATACTCCCAAGCCGCCGATCAGGTTCAAAGGGTTTGTGATAAATGCAATTCCCACACCTGAGAATATGACAATTAGTGCGGCTGTAATCTGTGCCATAAATTTCCAAAAGGCAGGCAAATCGTATTTGTCGTCGATTAGGCCCACCAGAACAAGAACGGCTCCGCCCAAAAATATGCCAATAAGCTTTGGCGAAAGCGGTGCTGCAAAAATTGCAGCTGTCAAAAAGGCCAGAAAGATCGGAACACCCCCGGCACGGGGGATAGATTTTGTGTGAATAACTGCAGGATGTTTATGCTTTTTCGGGTCATCAACAAGCCCGAATTTTCTGGCCAGAATTATGACAGGTGGTACAAGTATCAGCGAAAGAAAAGTGGCAAACAAAAAAGAAGCAAATAAGCTCATATTAGAAGAGATATTATTTTTGACGTATCCAAAAATGCGGCCATTGCTACAATCGCGCCGGAGATAAAAAGTGCCCTTTTTAAAAAGTCGTCTTTGGAGAGTAAGAATCTTGAAAGAAGCATGTTTAGAAGATAAATTGAAATTGTAATTGTTGGCAGAATCCAGATGTAGAGTTTGGGTGCAAGCATTTCGGCTCCCCAGGTTTTTGAATAAAACAGCGGAATTTCTGGAGGAAGTTTTGTAAAAGATGTCAAAATCAGCAGGCTTTGCAAAAGTGCAGAAAGCATACATAAAAGAAATATGAAAAACAGGAATTTGTCGGCAAACAGGCCGAAAGATCGATCACGTGTATCTGATTCAAAAGAAGCCATTAAACTTAGTGGTTTTTGACGAAAATTTCGGAAGTCTCCACAAAACCACCCGAAGTATAGCCTTGTGCAATAAACTTCTCAAGATCCGGGAAATAACCGATCGATGATTCGGGTTTAATGATATATTTTGGCGGATTTTTGACAAGGTTTCCGATTACCTCGTTTTGTCCTTCAGGAACACCGAAAACATGGAAAGAGGTTACATACCTTGAGGGATTTTTAAGATCGGCGATTGCATAAAGCCATGGATAGTCTCCCCAAATGTAGACACTTTCCCCATAGCCTTGATTTATCTTTAAAAAGTCGGCAAGGGCCATGATTGTATTTACATTGCGGTCAAAGTAATTGTTGTATTCATCAACACCCTTTTCTCCGGTGGAATAATCTGCAAAGTTTTGAAAGTACTTGATTTGGTTTATCGGGCCGCCTGAAAGAAAGTCGGTAAATAAAAGCTTTGTTAAGAAAATTAAAGGCAGAAAAAATAAAATTGCAAACCCAATTTGGACTGTTTTAAGTTTAGGCTTTAGAGTGATTGAGGCCAATATTAAAGAAAGTGCCGGAGTCGCCTGTACCAAATAATGGCCGTAGGTCCTGCCGGAAAAATAGCTTCCCAAAAAAGAAAAAGCGGTCCAAAGCAAAATGAGATGAAGGATTCCAACCTCGCCCTTAATTTTTTTGTAAAATCCGTAGGCAATCGCCGTTATAATCGGCAGGAATTTTAAGATGTTTATCAAAAGAGCGTATTTTGGGCTTTCTCCCAGATAAATTCGGTAGTAGGTGTATGCAGCAAAAACATAGTCGTCAACAAGATGTTTGGGTGCGAAATAGGCAATTGTTGCCCCGTAGGGAATTACAAAGCCCAAGGATAAGACTAGTCCCTTTTTTATAAAATCGGCAAGGTTTTTACTTATAAAGAACAGAAAAATGCCTAAAGCCGCGGCTTCAAAAGCACCCACCTGTTTATACAAAGAGGCAACAGCAAATAAAATTCCGGCCCCGAAAAGAGAAAGATAGTCGAAATTGCGCTTGATTACAAAAAGCATTGCTAAAGTTATTGGAAGAATCATAAAAATTTCGGTTAAGGCTAAATTTCCTTCGATTATTCTTAGTGACGTTAAGACCCCGAAGATGATTGTTGCCAAAAGTGCTCTGTTTTTACCAAAAACCTGTCGGGCAATTTCGTAGATGGCAGTAGCTGTCGCCAAAACAAACGCTAAGGTTGTCAACCTTAGCCAGAACATCGAAACGTCGAAAAGTTTGAAAATTGCAGCATAAGTTAAGTAAATCATCGGCGGTTTATTGTCCCAAGAGGTTTGGTAGAGTGTGCCTCCTAGGTTTAAATTTCTGCCAATTGCCGCAAAAATGCCCTCGTCTCCGTACCAAAAAGGTTCAAAAAGCGAGGGAAAGCGCAGGAGAAAAGTGGCGAATAAAATCAATCCTAAAATCAGATAGTGTTTGTTGAACTTTTTGAAAAACTTCATACTTCCTACTTCATACTTGTGACTTCCATGGAAGGTCCCGGTCTTAACTCATAATAACGGCCATTTGGGTAATCATCAATTCTGACAGCTCCTTTTTGTGCATATGCATCAAGCAGACTTTTTCCGGAAAACTGCACCAACCCCTCCGGCAAAATTACCAGCTCGTTTTTAAGTCCAAACCGGTTTCTATAATAAAGTACTTCTGCAAAAGAAGGGAGCACGGTAATAAGTTTATCATCCGGTTTGACGTCGTCTAAAATTTTTTCCTCATAAACCTGTTTAAAGCCATATGGATATCTTTGAATGGTTGTTAAATCTACGGCTAAACTCAAAACTATTAAACTCCCGACAGAAGCCCACATTAAATATTTTGGGAACTTTTGGGCGGTATGGATCATGACCATGGAAAGAGGTACGGATGAGCCGATTAGATAGCGCCAGAAGAATATCGGCCTGAACGGCAAGGAGAACTCCCCGGTCTTAAGTCCGGGCAGACTCGCCAATATAAAGGGCACAACGGCCCAAAGCCATGTTAAAAGATAGGGTTTTTCGAATTTATGCCTCAGGATATGCTGTAAAATTCCGATTAGGAGTAGTCCCACAGAGAGTCCAAAGAGCCAAGGGCGGACTGTGTTTTGGTGCTCACCGCCCAAAATCCGCAAAAGTGCCTCGTAATGCGTTCTTTTGTCAATTCCGCCGATCCAGTAATCTCCGGCAACCGAGTTTAACTGACCTGCCAAAAACGGAATCCAAGGCAGATACAGAAGTGCCACTGCAAAATAGGCCCCGATCATCTTTAAGAGAATTTGCCGGTCGTATAACAAGATATAAATTCCCTGCCCAGCCAGGACAAAAAACATATAGTAATGGGTGTAAATTCCAAGCGCAGAAAAAAGAATAAAGCCTACTGTTCTTTGCCATGTGAATTTTTTGGAAAGTTCGATCAGGAAATAAACCGAACCTGTGGCAGCAAAGGCAAACATGGTGTAGTTTCTGGCTTCAAACGCATATGTAAAGAAAATTGGGTTTAGGGCGACTACGGCGGCGCTCAAAAGTCCGAAAAGTTTCCCCCGCACAAAACTTGCCAGTTTATAAACCATAAAAAGAGTCAGAAGATAAAAAATAATTGAAATCGACCTTGTGGCAATTTCTGTCGGTGGCAAAAATTTGTAGACTAACTCAACAACGGTGTAGTAGCCTGGGGGGTGAAAGTCCGCCGCTGTGGTTTTGAGCATGTCGCTGTATGGAAGCTGGGATATCAGCGAAGTCCAGGCCTCATCGCCCCAAAACCCGCGCGTTAGGTAATTTTGGGTTAAAGAAAACATAAAACCAGTATAGAAACAAATCAAAGCGTTGACAAGTATGACAAAAATGATTAAAATTGTCATACCATGCAACAGGTTACGGTAGGTACCAAATACCAAATTGTTATCCCTAAAGAGGTCAGAAAAAAAGTCAAGGGTTTAAGACCAGGCGCAAAAGTTAGTGTCAGCCAGATTGACGAAGAGACCGTTACAATTAAAGCAAGACCCGATAAAACAAGTTGGGTCGAGCGAACTCGCGGCATCGCTAAAGAAGCTTGGAAGGATATAGATCCGATAGCAGAACTTGAAAAGATGAGAGAAGAGTGGGAAGACAGGCTCAAAAAATTTGAAAAAGGTTTTAAGTCAAAATAAATACAAGCTCGTTGGGCTAGACACCAATATTTTCATCTATCATTTCAGAAATGATCCTCAGTTTGTGGATAAAACCGATCTAATCTTCAAATTTTTGGAAGATAGACGAGTTAGAGCAGTAACAAGCATTATTACAATCGCAGAGCTGCAAGCCTTTAGAGCGCCGGAAAAAGTTCTTCAAGATATCCGAGAATCTTTTCTGTCCACTCCGAATTTGATAACTGTGGATGTCAATCAAGAAATTGCTCTTGGCTCCGCGGAAATAAGAAGAGAGTATAAATTTGCCCTTGCAGACGCTATTCAGCTGGCAACCGCCATTGACGCTAAAGCCCAAACTTTTATAACCAATGATAAAAGACTTAAATTATTTAAGAGATTACCAGTTACATTATTGACAGAGATTTAACCCCAAAACCCTCGTGTGAGATAATTTTGGGTAAGGGAAAACATTAGAATCAGTATATTAGGAAAAAGGTGCCATGACAATGATAGTTTGACTGAGGGAAGGCCTGAGTTTATACTTACGTCAGATCAATGCAACAAGAGACTTTAAGAAAGGCTTGCGTCAGATTAGTTGCTGAAGGAGATGCAACTCCAATTATGGGTTCATCGGTCATCAGATTAGATAGCAGTAATTCACCAGAGGTACTGCGGAGAATGGAAGAGATTGAAGCTGATTTCGCAAAAGAAGTTGAAAGGTTAGAAGCCGAAATGGGGAGGAAGACCCAAGCAGAAATGTTAGCGGAGCTGCGAGATTTCGTTTTTGTTCCTCCATATTAACCACCGTCCCCACGCCATGCTTGAGGAGTTTACATTAGAGAAAATGACTAAGACCTAGAGGATTTTGAAGGACTTGGCGATTGCATCAAGAGTTGTTTCAAGTTTAGCCTTTCGTGATTCTTCCGAAAGGGAAGTAACCGTGTAGACTCTTTTATCATCGGCAGTTACATAAACAGTTCCTTTGAACTGCTCGCCTTTTTCGGTGATGCCGAGGTCAAAAGCATAGGCTTCTTTACCGCTTAAAGTTGTGGTGCGTGTTTCCGACGCTGTTGAGTTGGGCGAAGCAACGACCTGTTTTTTAAGTTCCTCAACCAAACCGGATAGCTTGATTAGGTTTAGATTATCCATTGCTTCTACTGTTACTACTATGGCTACCTTGCTTCCCGCAGACGAAGTTGCTCCTTCTCCGGTGTAGTAAATACTGGTGTTTGTGCCCTGTTGTTCGGGTTTCCAATCTTTAGGATGGCTTATCTGGAAATTTAAACTTTCATTGGTATAGGTTTCCGACAACTCCGGGCCTTTTGCGGGTTGGCTGGGTTGAGATTCTGTTTGAGTTTGAACTGAGGTTGGCTCCTCAGTCGGTTGCGATTCTCCTTTATTGCGTGATATGGAAAAATTGCCTTTTAAAGCGCCTGTGGCAACCAGAATGATTATGATGAGGACGATTGCTCCCGCAACTACAAGAATTACGGGCGCAAATCCATTGGCCTTACGGATCTTTGGGGCAGTAAACATCACTACATTTTTATCATTGATCTTTTATGATTGTTTTGTCAAATTAAGCTTAACGTTTGACATCACACTTGCTGCTGTTTGATTATTAAGTTGGGAGTATTTTTGAAAAATTTTTGGTCAATTTTTAGATTACTTTTTGCTTTTGCGCTTCTTGTTTTGCCGGCTGTTTTTATTAATGTTTCCAACGTCCTTGCTGCCCAAAATTTGGCGGTGACCCCTCCCGGCTGGGATGACATGGGAGCTATTCTTAAAAAGCAGGGTTTGACATTCAAAGAGATTGATGAGGTGGATCTTAAACTTGGCGAAAAGCTGACAGGCTATGATGCAATTTTTATAAACTGTTCAGGCACAATTTACAAAGAAGTCGTAACACCCGAAGATGCAGGCGCAATTAGGGATTTTGTAAGAGGTGGCGGAGTTGTCTATGCTTCCGATTATGCAGGGTCTGTCATTGAAGCAGCTTTTCCAGACAAAATAGACTTTTATGATATTGGCGGGGACGACCAGACAGATGGCGCCGATTTCTATAATGAGGTTTTATGGGCGGGGATTGGTAATACAGGAGGATATGATGCTACGGTCACCGATTCCGGGCTGGCGTCTGTTTTGGGCAAAAAAACTATTCAAATAAACTTTGACAAAAGCGGCTGGGAGTTGGTAAAAGACGTTGGGTCAGGCACGCAGGTTTACGTTAGGGGACCGGCATCCTACTGGGACGAAGACCAAGGAGAGGATATCAATGTTTCGGATATTCCTTATGTAGTGTCATTTTCCGAAGGCGATGGAGAAGTTCTTTATACAGCCTTCCATAATGAGGCTCAGATAACCCAAGATGTGGAAAAGATGCTTGACTGGTTTGCGACAAGAACACGTTCCAGCAAGCTTGCAAGAGCAACCAGGGAAATTGCCAGAAAAGACAAAGACGATAAAGTTCTTCAGGAGATAGTCGACACTATCGGCAGCGGCCAGGAAAAAACTTATGAATTTAAAGCCTCCGGCCGCGATTTTGGTTTAATTGTCAATTTCGAGGGAGGAGCAGAATTGTCACTTGAAGTCATTGCTCCGGACGGTTCGATAGTTGCCTCGGATAAAGTAACTACCTCTCCTTATATAAAGGAAAAAATTGATGCTAAAGGAGGCACATATAAGTTCAGGGTAAAGGGTGAAAAGATTTCCGAAAATAATATGCCGATAGTACTTTCGGTTTTTGGATCCGAAAAAGCAGCTGTTGAGCCTATTTTTGATGAGGGGAAGCAGGAAGTTCAGGAAGATTCCGCTTCAGGCGGCAAAAAGACAGCAGGCGTCGCTATCTCGCTTTTGATAGTTATGGCACTTGCGGTTTATCTCAAAAAGTTTGCGAAAGGTAAGTCCTTTGGCAAAAAGCCCAAAAAATAGTTATTCTGCGCCTTCTTCAAAATCAAACTCGGCGACAACCTCACCCGTTTTTTTGTCGACGTTGTACCAGTTGAAAGTGGCGGTGTGGCCATCTTTTACCTCATAAACCTGGATTCGATAAGAGTCTTCCTCATTGGTAGTTGACTGTGCCTGAATGATGGCACTGGGCACCCGCTTAAGGTAGTCGATAATCTCTTTTCGGCTTTTGACTTTTTCAACCGCTTCTTCCGACGAGATTAATATTGCTGACGGTTGAGGCGAAGTGCTTATTTCTTTTGTTGAATCATTTACAGCCGGTAAAGTCTCATTGCTTACTGGGGTGTTTTTGCTTTTGAGAAAAACCAAACCAGTTACCGCCAGAATTAATACTGCTGCCAGGATTATTAGCTCTAATAAAGCTAATCCTTTTTTCATCTCTTTTCTATTATATAAGAAATATTGTCACAATAAGGAATCCGCATAAAATTGCCAGTATTGCCCAAGTCAGAAACTTTTGAAGACCGGTTTGCCTAATTTTGTGTTTGTTGGCGTAATTTACAGACTCTTGTGATAACGGAAATTTAGAAAGCAGGTTTGGGTCTTTATTAACAAGGACAAGCCCAATAACGTTATTTACTAAAACCGTCAGCGCGGTTGTGATGACAGCAGGCGAAACAAGCGATTGGCCGATTGCGTTGCTGATTGAAATTGCCGATGCGAAGAAAAGAAAAGTTGCAAAAATGTTGGCAATTGCCGTCCCAAGATCGTATTTATAATTTTTTAACTGCAAAAGGATTAACTGACCGAAAGTTACGGCAATAAAAAGCCAGAGAAAGACACTTTTAAAATCAGAGGATAGGGCAAATGCGTTTCTGCCGCCCGGATTTTGCGTTTCCCAGTTCAAAAATGCCAAGGCAATAATTATGGCAAGGGATATCTGAAAAACATAGCGCAGTTTTTGTTTGGTTTCTGCTTCCTGTTTGGAAGCTAAAGAAAGAATAATCGGGGAAATTAGGACTGTAACGGGCAATATTAAAAGGGCAAAGGAGCCTGTCATCAGTCGGTAAATTTAAAGGAGCCGATGGAAGCTTTTAATACACCGACTCTTTTGCCCCAGGCAGAGTCCAGTGCGTGCCCCGAAGCCTGTACGAGGTAATTATTTTTAATCGTGTAGTAGAGTATGACATGTTCAACGGTATACTCAGTTTCAGCAGTGAATTCGTAAAATCTACCGTCTTGATTAGCGAAGGACGTTTCACCTTTGCTGATAACCTGATGGAATTTTGCCCGTGACTGCACATACTCTATAATTCCTTTCTCGGCATCCAAAAGCGTTGAGCCAGCCGGAACTTCTTCAAGATTAATCTGTATGTTTGCAGGCTGAGTATAAACAAGGGGCGGTTCGGCGTCCTCTTTATCTTTGTCCGGAGAGAAAAATGCAGCTTTGCTGGCGCCAAAGTTTTCCTGAGTCCAGCCGCTTGGAGGGTTAATGGCAAATCTCGGTTGCTGATTTTGCCCAGCCGAAGGCTTCTCGGGTTCGTAATTGTATTGAACGGGAGCAAGTTGGGGTGTAGGTTCCGGCGAGGGCGATTCAAGCTCAACAGGATTTTTCAACTGCTGGGAAATCTTCTTCTCGTCAAGGGCGGCCTTACCGCTTTGGCCTTTTTTTATAAATTGCTTTCTGACAATATACGTTCCGCCGGCTCCGGCAATAACGATTCCGGCGATAATTAAGATAATGAGAGGGATAAAACCGGGCAGCAGCTTTCTCATTTCGTGGCTCTACTTATAGGATAGGACTATTTAAAGTTTTGTGTCAATTTAATCATCATCTTCGAGCTTGACACTGCATATTTATAGGTTTTTAATTTAATTAGGTTTCTGTCCGAAAGAAGGAACTAAGTGATAGAAATCCAGCGAAATGGCAATAGGCCTTACAGTGCTTGGGAAAATCCTTTTGAAGAAGGGGAAATTTCGTCTCCGAGACTAGATACTTTCAGATCATTACGGGAATACGTCAGTGTGTTGTTTTGGGAAAGTCCCAATTCAATCAAAGACGGAATTGAAGTTGTAACAGATTACTATAAAGCAGGTTTGGAGGGTACGGATTTACTCTTTAATCCAATTTATAGGGAGGATAATCTGCCAAGCGGTGATGGTTCGGATATAACACTTGTTCCAGGTTTCATGGGAAATGAACTTGCATATCTTCTCCCCAGAGAAAACTTAAGAAGAACTGGCTGGGCTGCGAATGTTTATTCTCCTAGATATGGACTTCATGTGGGTCCAACTGAAACTGAAGTTGATCCCTTAATTAAACATTTGCAGGACACCAGAAGGTTATCTGGAAGAAAAGGTCATGTCATTGCCCACAGCAAGGGTGGGCACGTGGCGCTTTTAGCTGCTATTACCAGAACCGAAGAATTTACGGATTGCGTGGATCAGCTTATTTTAGTGGGATCACCAATTCCTGAAAAAGTTAATATGCAGGTTGGAACCGTTTACCTTTTAGCGCAGTTAGCGTTAAAAGGGAATGATTTTAGGCTAACGGCTTTTGCCGAGGATGAGAACTCACTCGCAAGGCTAAATAATGTGAGGCTTACAACCTTAAAAATTAAAAACGATCCGATTATAGAAGGATTGCATCTTGGATCTGAAGCTGAAATTTTTGAAGTTGCAAGTTCCCATACCGGAGCAATCCAAAATCGGAATAATCTGTATTTTATGGTGCACAGGCTGGCTAGACCACTTCGTTCAGGTCATCAACTTCAAGAGAAATTCGTCCCATTTCCTAAAGCAGCATGAGTATTGAGAAACTGCCAGCATACATATTAGAAGGAAAGACAATGAGACGTGCAACGGTTACCCCATTCGGTGATGAAGTAATAGGTCATGTCATTTACATTGATAGAAAGCCTCCTGATCCTCTAGTCCCGTATCACCCTAACTACCCAATTTTTTCTCCGCAAGAAGGAGGGAGTTTAATGGGCGACACGGCTCGGGAAATTGGTTGGTTAGGAGGCACTAATAGGGAGGATTTGATTGCTGGATATGATGTCACTCATCCGACTAAGTATCCAATAACGCCGTCAGCCCTAAGGGGTCAGACTTCCGCAGTCAGCAAAAATTAATTCAATACAGTTTTCTTGAACGACCTCTTGTGTTAATTTAGTAGCATGGCAGATGTTGCACAACTCGAGAAACTGGCAAAACTTGTCCGCTATTATATTTTGAGGATGACGACAGAGGCGGGTTCCGGTCATCCGACTTCTTCTTTATCAGCCGCCGACATTATGGTTGCACTTTTTTTTAATAAACTGCGCTTTGACCTTAAAAATCCCCAAAATCCCGCAAATGACAGAGTCATTTTTTCCAAAGGGCATACCTCGCCGCTTTTATATGCGCTTTATACTGCGGCCGGAGAATTGACAGAAAAAGAAATTGATTCATACCGACAATTTAAAAGTCCGTTGGAAGGCCATCCGACACCAAATTTTAAATTTGCCGAGGTTGCAACCGGTTCCTTGGGTCAAGGCTTATCAATCGGTGTCGGAATGGCACTCGCCCTTCGATCCCAAATCTCAAATATTTATGTTCTGATGGGGGACAGCGAGGTTTCCGAAGGATCTGTTTGGGAGGCAATGGAGCTTGCTTCCTATTATCAATTAGGCAATTTGGTGGGGATTATCGACGTTAACCGTCTTGGACAAAGCGGCGAAACAATGCTCGGCTGGGATACCGAAACTTATAAAAAGCGGGCTGAGGCTTTTGGCTGGCAGGCGCATGTTGTAGACGGCCATGATTTTGGGCAGATTTTGAAAGCTTTTGACTCAATTCCATCAGATTCTGAAAAACCCCAGATGATTATTGCCAAAACGATAAAAGGCAAGGGCGTTTCGTTTTTGGAAAACAAAGAAGGCTGGCATGGGAAAGCTTTGGGCAAGGAGGATTATGAGAAGGCAGTCAAAGAGCTTGGAGAAGTTGATAAATCGGCAAGAGGAGAAATAGCAAGTCCGGTATCAAGTATAAAGTATCAAGTATTAAGGAAAAATACCAAATACCAAATACCAAATACCAAATACCAACTTGGCGAAATGGTCGCCACGCGAAAGGTTTATGGAGAGGCGCTGACAAAACTCGGTTCGCAAAACCCAAGTGTCGTGGTTTTGGATGCGGAAACCAAAAACTCCACGTATTCTGAGATGTTTAAGGAAAAATTCCCTGAGAGATTTTTTGAAATGTTTATTGCAGAACAGAATATGGTCGGTACTGCTTTGGGGCTTTCTGCACGGGGAATGATTCCATTTGTCTCAGCGTTCGCCGCATTTTTTACCCGTGCCTTTGACCAGATACGAATGACTGCATACAGCAAGGGTAATGTCAAATTCATGGGAAGCCACGCCGGCGTATCGATAGGCGAAGACGGGCCATCGCAAATGGGGCTTGAGGATATTTCTCTATTCCGATCGGTTTTTGGCAGTGTAGTTTTAAATCCTTCAGATGCCGTTTCCTGCGAGAAACTGGTATATGAAGCTGCCAAGCACCAAGGCATTGTCTATATCCGCACGGCAAGGCCGGCAACGCCGGTTATCTACCAAAATAGCGAGGAATTTAAAATCGGGGGCAGTAAAGTAGTCAAGTCTTCATCAAATGATCAAGTGACAGTCGTTGCCTGCGGAGTTGCGCTAATTGAGGCAATAAAGGCCGCGGATGAACTTGCGAAAAAAGATAATATCAATGCAAGAGTAATTGATGCGTATTCCATAAAGCCGATTGACGAGGTGACTTTGAAAAAAGCGGCCAAAGAAACGAAGGCCATCATAACTGTAGAAGATCATTATCCGGAAGGTGGGCTTGGCGATGCGGTTCTGAATGCATTATCGAAAGAGAAAGTCGAAGTCTATAAACTTGCGGTTTCCAAAATGCCCATGTCGGGAAAGCCGGCCGAGCTTTTGGATTACGAGGGGATTTCCGCCTCTGCAATTGTCAAAAAAGTGGGACAAGTTTTGGCAATATAAACTTCAGTTTCTAATATCCTATAGAATACTTGACAAAGGGTCTTGAGGAGCGTATAACGGCTCTGTCATGAAGGAAGGCGACCCACGTTCGACAGAAGCTCAACTTGCGCCGATCGAGACACAAACCAAGACTTCTGAAAGAGGAAGCATAAAGATTAGACTTCTTGCAAGGGTATTCGGCGCAACAGCGGCGGTTTTGGCTTTGAGTCTTGCTTGCAAAAATGCAGAAGAGCCTGCGTTACAAACCCCAACTACACCTCCCCCCGTTGAATTTAATATTCCATTACTACCTGAGAATAAAAGACAAACTGTGGATGAAGCTTTAGAATTTGTTGTTCAAAAGCAACTAGAGTATCAAACTAATCTGGTGGAAACGGATGATTTTTATACCTCAGCCCATCAAGGAGGACCAAGCGGCGATCCGAGAACTGAATTAAATACTTATATTTATGAGCATGGCGCGGAAGATTTCCTCCGCATATGGGAAACTGCGGCAGATGCTCTGAGGTGGTATTTTGGGGACATTTTTTGCGAAATTAGTGCTTCTTTTCAGCCCATGAACGAGTCATCACCTGAAACGTTGGGAGTTGATCCTGAAACTCTGGTGACAGCTTCAGGATGCTAAGAATGAAAAATAATTTATTGCGAATTATTAAAAAAGTTAAAGGTATATGGGTAGTTTTTTTAACCTCTAACCTGATAATACTTGCAACAGGTTCGGCGCAACTGAATGAAGCAACTCCTTCCGCTTCGCCTGAACCAAGCCCGTTTGTTGCGCAGACGAACCAGACTGCTTTTTTGGCTTCAACGCCCACAAGAAGTTTCAAAAAAGACCCTACCGGTTCGTTTTATGAAGATGAGCTGATTGTCCATTTCAAAAGCAATGTTACGGCTTCCCAAAAGCAAGAACTTTTACTGCAGGCGGGGAAGATTCTTTATGAAGGCAGATCAAAGTCGTTTTTACTTAAAGTCGATCCTGTGCAAAGAGACCGGATTTTTGCGGCCCTTAAGGCACACTCCAATGTAGAGTATGTTAGCTATAATACTGTAGGACATGCCAATGAAGGTGGTGGAGGTGCTCCAGCCGGGGGCGGCGGAAGTTCCAGCTGTTCTCCTAACGATCCCTATTATTGCTACTTTTACAGTAATATTGGCGTCAAACAATGGGGCTTGACCAAAATTGAGGCACCCACAGCCTGGCTTTTTAATAAAGGCTCCTCCAGCGTCAAAATCGCTGTTCTGGATTCAGGTGTTGACTACAATAGAGTTGATCTTAACGGCGGCAAAGTAATTAAGGGGGTGGATCTTATACCCGAGCCAAATGATAATGATCCGATGGACGAAAGTTCTATTTCTCATGGAACAGCAGTGGCAGGTGTCGCTGCCGCTAACACAAACAATGCACAAGGAATTGCCGGAGTTGATTGGTATGCCAAAATTGTGGCTATCAGAACTTCGCCAGGGTATTTAGGTAATTCAGACCCCTACTTTTTTGCAGAAGGTATATATCGTGCTGTAGATGACCATCACGCTCAAGTGATCAATATTAGTTATTCTTTCGCAGATGATGTTCCAGACCTTAGAAACGCTGTTGAATACGCCCAGACTGACGGGGGGGCGATAATTGTTGCGTCAGCATACTATCCTCCAGGAGGAGGATTATACCCAGCAAATCCTTCAGCTTGTTTTATGGAGTTTCCTGCTGCATATTTTGGGGTTATATCGGTTGTGGCCACAGACGAGGGTAATAATCTCGCTTACGGGTGTACCGGCAATGTCAAAGGCGGTACGACTTACCAGCCAATTCAGATCGCCGCTCCCGGAAGGAATATTATTTCTTTGATAAGAGGCAGTGATCAAGTTGCATTGTACAATGGTACTTCTGTTGCCGCGCCTCATGTTGCCGGTGTTGCCTCTGTTTTAAGGAGCTGTACTTCAGAATCAAAAACGGATGCCGTTTACGACATAATTTTGGGGGCATATGATGTCGGGGCTCCTGGCTGGGATAATAAGTTCGGATTTGGAGTTCTTAATATGAATAAATCCCTGGAAAGAGCAAGACTTAGAGGCGACTGCTAGGAAATATCCTATAGAAAAACTTGACAAATAGTCTTTTGGGGCGTATAACATCGCCATCATGGCTGAAAGGAAAGGGTTCTTTCGACCTCAACCTGCCCAAGTACCAGATATCGATCAGAGTCAGGTCGGTAGATTAGATGTAAACCCTCGAGAAATTCACAATTTAAAATCAAGAGCCCGTTTTGCCGTTGCGTCATTAGCCCTCATCGCACTTGCGGCACTAGCCTGCAGAGAAGCTAGCCAAGGAAGCCCCCAAGAAATTTTTGGATTTGAGATTCCTTCTTCAATTACCAGCCTTGAGGAAGCCCTGAATTACGCAGATCAGCAATCTGAAGGCACACTTGTTAAAAATGAAGAAGTCGCGGTTTACACGCGAATTTTAGAGGACGCCCCTTCGCCCGAGGCAAGACATGATCTTCTAGTTCTAAGAAATAGTCTTGACACAAGTAATGATCCAGCCGGAGATTTCAGAGATTTTCAAAATGAGTGGAAAAGAAATATTCAGATTCTTTTTGATCAGTGGAACATTTGTGATTTGAGAATTTCATGGGATTTTAATACGACCAAGAATTCCGCTAATCCTTGGCGGGATTTTGGGTTAGATCCTGATATAGACAGCAAGACTCCAGGATGTAAAGGGGGAAGAGAATGAAGCATTTCTTCAAAAAACTGTCAAAATTTAGGAGGGGCTTTCTGGCTTTATTTCTTACGTCTAACCTAATTTTACTTTCAACAGGATCTGCGGAACTTAATACGTCTACGGACTCGGCGAATCTTAATAACGCTACTGACTCTGCAAATTTAAGTATCGAACGTACCCCAGCCGTTAGTAATATAGTCC
>Ga0209431_10000787_pt1 | contig 26435 bp, 22 predicted proteins | sample RifCSP13_3_FD_184021 | JGI IMG/M metagenome (GOLD analysis project Ga0209431, IMG submission 184021) | Soil microbial communities from Rifle, Colorado - Rifle CSP2_sed 13_3 (SPAdes) (version 2) | ecosystem: Environmental > Terrestrial > Deep subsurface > Rock core/Sediment | place: Rifle...
ACTTCATCGACAGGCAGGTGCTACAGATGGTCATTCAGGCTGCAAAGGACTCAGCGATTGCTGTTAGAAGGCTTATCGACATCGCTAAATGGTGCGGTGGGCGAGACAACGCAAGCGTTATTGCCATTACGCCATATCCGCCGCAATTGCCGCTGTTAGATGATACGGATGTTGTACAAATCTGGGATCCCTTTGGCGAGTTGCAGGTTGTCCTTTCTAAAGCTATTGGGAATGCTATTGCAGAAAAAGAGCCCACCAAAGACGGTAAAGTGATTGTGGCAGAACCAGCAGAAAATACGAAGCGCCTCACGAAGCATAAGAAGAAGTCAAAACCTGCCAAGCGTAAGACAACCCCGAAGAATCAAGAGGAAGTGAAGAAAGAACGCCCCCAGTTGAATATTTATTTCAACGGTAATGCTGGCAAGGATAATCATGGTTAAATTACCAAAGCGATATACTCAGCTTGCTTGTCCGACAAGTGGAGGGTTTGGCGACGTCATTTGCTGTAATGATAACCACTTGGATAGAAAGGTGGCAATCAAGGTTATTAAGGACATCAAGGAGGAACATCGCCTGCGAGATGAATTAGTCGCTCTGCTACAAATGCGATCCAAACATGTTGTTCAGGTTTATGACATCGTAACCTTAGATGCGGGCAGTTTCGGCATAGTAGAGGAGTTCGTGGATGGCGGGGACCTTTGGAACAGTGATGTCCCCCGACAATCACCAGACACCTATCTAAGTATCCTTTGGCAGATAGCATCCGGTATTGCAGACATTCATGCTGCCGGACTCATTCATAGAGATATAAAACCAACCAATATGAAGCTTGATGGTGAGAGAATCGTAAAGATTTTTGATTTCGGCTTAGCCAGAAAGGGAGGGGCTGATGCTGCAACCAAAGGTTTCATAGGCACATATGGTTTTGCCGCACCGGAACTTTATGGATCGGGGAAGGTTTCTTTCACGAACGCCATAGATACTTATGCTTTCGGGGCAACCGCTTTCTTCCTTAAATGTCGCGATTTGCCACCAGAACTTCAGAAGCGTCCTCCACAGTCAGTAACAAGTGGTGTATTTTCGAGCGCACCAATTTCTATACCACATGATCTTGCCGTTTTGCTGGAAAGATGTCTCGCGCATAATTTTATGGACAGGCCATCAATGGCAACAGTACGTGATGAACTTGCACGGCATCTGCACCGCGATAAGCACCAGGCGTTGGCTGTGCACAGTGGGAAGCCATATTTGTTTAACTCCACTAACAGGTCTGCCGTCCTTGATTTCCCGAAAGTGGGGATGGTTGAAATAACCTATGACGGTTTAAAGTTCTTCGTTTCTCAGACAAGTGGCGAGGTCTACATCAACAATAGTCCTGCTTGTAGCGGCATGGAAATTCCGGGCTCTTGCGTTGTTGCCTTAGGCGGTGCACACAGAAAAAGCAATGAGCGGGAGTTTATTACCTTTGATGTTTCAAATCCGGAGGTTGTATTATGAGTGGCCCACTGTCCCCAGGTGATGTCATTCAGGAACGTTATAAGATTGTAAATCAAGTTGGCGAGGGAGGGATGCAGTTTGTTTATGAAGCCGAGGATCTCATCCTTAAAAGAACGGTTGCCCTCAAGATGCCAAAAAATGATTCCGCAAAAAAGAGATTTCAGAGAAGTGCGATCGTTGCCGCCCGTGTGAACCATCCCAATATTGCAAAGACACTCGATTACCTTCAAGAAAAAGAGTGCCAGTACCTGATCGAAGAATTTATCGAGGGTAAAGACTTGGACAAGGCTATACTGAAAAAAGCAAAATATCTAGACCCATATCTTGTTGCACGTATCTTTAATTATCTTGCAAAAGGCTTGGCAGCCTCTCATCATGCTGGCGTGATCCACCGTGACCTTAAGCCGACAAATGTTATGGTTGTGGACGCCTTTCAACTTAACGCAATCAAAATTACCGATTTTGGGATTGCTAAAATGGCAGAAGAAGAGCTTGCTGCGGCCGCTGAGGGTGGTAGTGCAACCCTTTTTGACTCTCATACAGCAGTCGGCGCATTGCCTTATATGTCGCCTGAGGCAATTAATACACCCAAAGATGTCAGCTACCCTACAGATGTTTGGTCACTTGGGGCCATGATGTATGAACTTTTAACCGGAGATCAACCGTATGGTTATGGTTTGAAGGCTGTAGGGAAAATCCAAGAGGCGCAGCCGCCGATGTTCCCATCTTTCTTATCATCGAATCCCCAGTTTGCACCACTTGCCGACCATTTGAAAGATATCATTTTGCAATGTCTGCGAAAAGATCCCTCTTCTCGCCCTACTGCGGATTCACTTGTCGCACAAGGCGGAAACCTTTGTTATTCCATAGCTCCGCGACATATCGGGGTCGTGAGCAGAGTTTTTTTCAAAGCTTATGGGTTCATAGATGTTGACGGCGTGGGTGTTTTCTTTAATTATGACAGCGTTTATGGGGAAAAACCTGTAGCTGGTGACAAAGTTATGCTGTCAAAGTTTCCGGGAGGCGGAGCAGACAGAGCACATCCGGTGGTGAAGTTACAGTAGAATCCTGGGGGAGATCCCCTCGCTCCTTCCCTTACTAAAACCGCCTTTGACCTGTCAGATCAGATATATAGATTTTATCTCCCCCCAAACTTCGCCTTCAGCACCGCCAGTTGATCTGTTATGCTCTTCGGCCCTGCCGGTTTCTGGATCTCTTTCCTTTCAACTTTTTTGGCCGGTTTTTTAACGCCTGTATCAGGAGCGAGCAGGGCCTTTCTTGAGAGCGATATCCTCTTCATAGGCACGTCAACTGAAAGCACCTTTACCTTAACCACCTCGCCAACCTTTACGGCCTCTTTAGGGTCTTTTATATACCTGTTAGAAAGCTCAGATAGATGTATGAGACCATCCTGGTGAACTCCAATATCAACAAAGGCCCCAAAGTTGGCCACGTTAGTCACAACACCTTCAAGAACCATACCTTCGGAAAGATCTGTTATCTCCTTCACATCCTCCCTGAAAGATGCGGCGACGAATTTATCGCGCGGGTCCCTTCCGGGCTTTAGAAGCTCTTCCTTAATGTCATTCAAGGTATAGACGCCCGTCTTCTCATCCATAAAGCGGTTAATGTCTAAGGACTGAACCATCTTGACGTTTTCTATAAGTTCGGCAACCTTGATGCTCAAGGATGAGGCCATCTTTTCCACAATCGGATACGATTCAGGATGCACCGCTGTCCCGTCCAGAGGGTTGTCTCCGCCCTTGATCCGCAGGAATCCTGCTGCCTGCTGGAATGTCTTTTCACCGAAGCCTGAAATATTGATAAGTTCCTGCCTTGAGCGGAAACGGCCCTTCTCTTCCCTGTATTTAACAACCTTCTTTGCCACCGACTCGTTTATCCCAGCCACATATCGCAGGAGGGCATAGGATGCTGTGTTAAGGTCCACACCTACCCTGTTGACACATGATTCAACTGTCCCATCAAGCCCTTCTTTAAGCTTTTTCTGGTCCACATCATGCTGGTACTGTCCGACACCGATAGCTTTTGGGTCAATCTTGACCAGCTCAGCCAGCGGGTCCTGGAGTCTCCTGGCTATGGATATGGCCCCACGGACTGTAAGGTCCAGGTCAGGGAACTCCTCCCTTGCGATATCAGAGGCGGAGTATACCGAGGCCCCTGCCTCATTCACCACTGCACATAAGACACCCTCCACCTTATGCTCCCGGATCATGCCCCTGACAAACGACTCCGTCTCCCTGGAACCGGTGCCGTTCCCTATGGCGATCGCGCTGATTTTGTACTTTTGCATAATCCCCATCAGGATCTTTGTGGAGCCTGCAATATCGTTTCTGGGTTCTGTTGGGTATATGGTAGTGTTTTCCAGAAGCTTTCCGGTATCACTGATTACCGCCACCTTGCACCCCGTCCTCATTCCCGGGTCAATCCCTATGACGGAAATTGGGCCTGCCGGTGGTGACAGCAGGAGGTTCTTCATGTTCTCCTCAAACACCTTTATAGCCTCCTCGTCAGCCCTCTTCTTGAGAGCAAGGCGTACCTCGGTCTGGATTGCAGGGTTCAGGAGCCTTGAATAGCAGTCTTTTACAGCTTTTCCAAGATATGTCGCAAATACAGATTTGCCGTCCTTTACAACCTGCTTTTGCAGATATCCAAGGGCCTTGATCTCGTCCATCTCTATGGAAAATGTCAGCACCTCCTCCTCTGCACCACGCCTGATCGCCAGCATCCTGTGGGATGGGATGGTTGATACAGGCTCCTTGAAATCATAGTACATCTCAAACTTGCTCTTCTCCCCTTCCTTGCCTTTCAAGACCCTGGATGAGACAACACCGTCCTTCTGCATCATCTCCCTCAACCCCTTCCTGTAATCCGCATTTTCAGATACCCACTCCGCTATGATATGCAGCGCCCCTTCAATCGCCTCATTGGCGGACGCAATACCCTTTTCCTCGTTTTTAAACTCAGTTGCAAAGGCCTCAATGGTCTTTTCACCTGGAACCTGCTCATATATAAACCTGGCCAGCGGCTCCAGCCCCTTCTCAATAGCTACAGTAGCCTTGGTCTTCCTTTTAGGCTTGAACGGCAAATAAAGGTCTTCCAACTCGGTCTTCTCGTAACATGCTTCAATCCTTGCCTTAAGCTCAGGGGTAAGCTTCCCCTGCTCCTCTATCGACTTGAGTATGACCACCTTCCGCTCTATCAGTTCCTTGAAGTAGACCCGTCTTTCATCTATATCCCTTATCTGCACCTCGTCCAGGTTCCCGGTTGCCTCCTTACGGTACCTGGCAATAAAGGGGACGGTGCCCCCTTCCTCCAGCAAAGAAAGGGTCTCTGCCGCCTGGCGCTGGGTAACGCCGATCTCTTCTGCAATCTTCTTAAGTATGATTGAATTTTCTAAAATGGACATTACTCTATCCTCCAGTCGTTGTCTTGGTTCTACCCTTCAGGGCATTTCATATTACACAGAAATAATTTTAAATCAAGGGGCAGCACCGCTCCCTGATTTTAAGTCAATCATTCTCCTTGACCTCGTCCCGCCAATTTTATAGAATGCCCTCATGAAAAAATACTATGTACTGGACACAAACGTACTTCTGCACGACGTAAACTCGCTCTTCGCCTTTCAGGACAACGACGTTGTAATCCCAATAATTGCCATTGAGGAGCTGGACAGGTTCAAGAAGGACCTGAATGAGATAGGCCGCAACGCCAGACAGGTCTCCAGAATACTTGACAAGTTCAGGGATCAGGGGCAGCTTTTCAAAGGGATAAAGTTAGAAAATGGTGGGACTCTCAGGGTGTTCATCCAGTCGTCAAAGAGCAACAGCCTCCCTCCTGAACTGATATTCAATAAGGCCGACAACCAGATACTGTCTGTTGCAATGGAACTGAAGGAAAAGGGGAAACAGCCGGTTTGTCTCGTGACCAAAGACACAAACCTCAGAATCAAGGCCGATGCCCTTGGAATAAGTGCAAGGGATTATGAATCTGACAAGATAGAAATAAGCGAACTGTACGAAGGGTTTCGAACCATCGCAGTCTCAAAGGCCGATATAGACAGCTATTATGCTAAAGGAAGTCTTGAGCCTATGGAAAAAGAGTTACACCCTAATGAGGGAGTACTTCTGGTCGATGAAGGCGACCCAAAACATACCGCCCTGGCCAGGTTCTATAAGGAAAAAGGGAAGCTCCTGCCGTTGACCCTTCCAAAGGAGGGGGTATGGGGAATATATCCAAAGAATGCAGAGCAGAGATTTGCTATTGACCTCCTACTCGATGACTCCATAAAGCTCGTTACCCTCGCAGGGAAGGCCGGCACAGGAAAGACCCTTGTTGCCATTGCAGCAGGGCTCAAGAAGACCGCTGATGAAGAGACTTATACAAGACTGCTGGTATCACGCCCCATCTTCCCTCTTGGAAAGGACATAGGGTTCCTGCCGGGAGACCTTGAGGAGAAGCTTACTCCGTGGATGCAGCCGATCTTCGACAACCTGGAGCTTATATTCGGCCTTGAGCGTAAAGATAAAGAAAAGGGGATGCACTATAATTACAAGGAGCTCATAAACCAGGGTCTCTTGCAGCTTGAACCACTCACATACATCAGGGGGCGGAGCATACCAAACCAGTATATGATAGTTGACGAGGCGCAGAACCTGACGCCCCATGAGATAAAGACCATCATCACAAGGGCCGGAGATAACACAAAGATAGTCCTGACCGGAGACCCTTACCAGATCGATAATCCATATATAGACTCATCCAGCAACGGACTCTCTTATGTAGTAGAGAGGTTCAAAAATGAGGCAATCGCCGGTCATGTGACCCTCTCCAAGGGTGAACGCTCTGAACTGGCGGAACGCGCTGCAAACCTCCTTTAATATTTTTTTCCATAAGGCACAACTATGGCTGCCAACATCGAAATAACCGATTTAAAGGAACTACAGAAAACCCTCTCCTATGACTTCAAGGATGAAGGTATCCTCGCTCAGGCCTTAACTCACAAGTCATATGCAAATGAAAAGAAGGGTATTATCAAGGACAATGAGAGGCTTGAGTTCCTTGGTGACGCAGTACTTGATCTTTCCATTAGTCACCTTATCATGGAAAGGTTCCCCAACCTGTCAGAAGGGGATATGTCCAAGCTGCGGGCATCCGTGGTAAATGAAAATTACCTGGCTGTGATGGCTGAAGAGTTTGAGCTTAGCCAATACCTCTTACTAGGCCACGGGGAAGAGCTAAGCGGGGGAAGGAATAAGCCTTCGATTCTTGCCGATTCATTTGAGGCAGTCATTGCTGCGATATACCTTGACGGAGGATTTGATGCGGCATTTAAGACTGTATCAAGGCATTTCTCAAGACTCCTGTCAAAGACCGACCTCTATACTGACTACAAGACAAGGCTCCAGGAACTGACGCAGGAAAGGTTAAAGTGCATGCCGGTATACAGCCTGAAGAGTGCATCAGGCCCGGACCACGCCAGGGTCTTCGAGGTAGAGCTTCACATAGAGGGCAAACTCTATGGAACAGGGAAAGGAAAGACAAAAAAAGAAGCTGAGCAGGAAGCTGCAAAAGAGGCGTTGGGGAATATAGCAAAACGTGGGTCGTAATACGTAAGAGCAATTCATGAATTGCCTATACCGTGTTGATAAAAATTCTTGTTGACATAAATGTCAACTTGAGTCAAAATTGCATCAGACGGGTAAATCCTGTTACGTGCCTTGGGTGCTTCCTTCCATCGGTTGGATATGAGCCTTGGGAACATCGGCGTATCAGGGGCCGTCTTTTTTATTGTCTTGTCTTCAAGGAAGGTATTCTGTTTCAAATACAATTGCTTCATTATAAACATTGTACCATTCGTAGTCGTTATTTTCGTATTTCCTAAAAATGCCCCAACAAAACAAATCAACTGCCTGAAGACCGGCGTTTTCATGCGAACGTTCATGGTAGATATTTAAAGGAACGTTTAATGGCAACAACGCCTCTATGTGGTTTTCAACATAACTATTGAAATCTCGAATATCCTCAGTGTTTTTGCATCGGTCGGTAATCAGGGTAACCGCAGGTGCGGCTTTACTCAAGTCAATCTTCTCCAGGATGAAACGCGAAAGGAAGTTATAAAGCTTTTTTCTGCCATGAGGTTTTCTAAGGTCTTCATTAACTCTCTTCTTGTTTAGTACGACGGAGTATAAGCACCAGCCATCATCGGGCAAGTTGCGATAAAAGTAGTTTTTTACAGCCAACGTAGTTCCCATGCCTTTCAATTCCTGAGCAATCCGACTGCCAGTCTTTTTGAAATTGACCTTATTCTTAAGGGTACGGCGGACTGTTTTTCTAAATCCGTCCAAGGCCTCTTTGTTATCACAAACCAATAGTGTGATAACAAATTTCCTTGAGGACTTCGGTTTGTTGAAATCGAACCCCATATCGCCTGATTCGTCGAGGAAAATGATCATTACATCCAATCCTCTGGATTATAAACCTTATCAAAATTAATTGATCTGATCTCGGAACTCCCACGATACAGCGACGGACCGCCCAATATCACATATTTTATATTCCCACCCTGCAACAAAAGACAAATGGTTTGCATGGCGTCAAATGGCAGCGAGCCTAAATATTCGCGATGGGCGCCTCTTATAGTAAGCGTCCCAATGAGCTCAGGTTCCTGGCTGAACTTTTGCGGCGATTCCAAGACAGTTGTATATCTCCGATCCATAATTATATAGACCTTAATATCTTTGCCGACTAACTTTTCAGGATGAAGAAGTTTACCAGTTATGCGTAAAGCTGCGTGCTCCCAGAATGGCCCTTCAACGATATCCTTTCTTGGAGGGATGGAAAACGAATATGGCATTTCCCATTTCTCTACTTCTATGCAGTATGTCACCTCTTGCCGTTTTGACGACTTTGCTTTTTTGCGTGTCTTACTTTTCATAGAACCTTTCTTATCGTTATATTACAGTTCCAAACCATTTGGACAATGGCAGTTGAGGTCATTTGTAGATATTCAGATTTAAATCTTGCATGTCATTATGATTCTAGCGCTTCATCGCTTCATCAAGGCAATCAATAATTGATTTCCCAAATTGATACGATTTCTTTACTTCATCATATGTAGGTGTCGTTGGAATTATTCCCTCGTGGGCAAATTGATTACGCCATTCTATTATATTTCCATAAGAGGATGAAATGCTTGCGCCTGCACTTCTTAGGACATCATATTCTTTTTGTTTGATTAGTCTATCGAACTTTACGACATATTTATCCCCAAATTTGGAGATATAATCATCCCTAATGACTTTAACTTTAATGCGCCCATTAATCCTCTCAAAATAGGCGCTCGTAAAGTTTTTTAGGACCTTATGTTTTCTCCCTGCAAACTCAAGAAATATCGTTTTTATAGCTAACTCATAAACCGTTACCGCACTTATGGCTACAAAACCAGTGTAACGAGATTTTACAAATGGATCAGAAATTGACCCCATGAGCGTATCTAAGTGATTAATATAGTCATCTGCCAAATTAAAATGATCGTAGTACGCCACGTCAATCACCTATCAGACAGGAATGGACTAATTTAAACCGTTTTTTTAATACAGATGCGTCACTTGTACTTGAAAACGTAGCCTCTTTATATACGGAATCTCCGAGCAATTCCTTATATCGATCTTTCAGGTTTGCTGGTACCTTATCAAGGTGGTCAAGAATCGTGCAAAAAACAGAATCTAAAATCGCCGAATTCAAAGGACCACGAGCATGGAATGGTTTATCACCCAATTGAGCTATAATGATCGCAGTAGCTTTTGGGAACAGAGTAACAAATCTTTTAACTCTCCCTGAGATCCCGTCTCTATCTTTTTCCATATTGATATTTAAATATTCTTTCATAGGTTTCTCATATTCTTGCCATTTTTCACTTAAAGAAAAAATACGCAAAATCAATTCTATATCTTTCTGATGCTTATCATAAGTTTCTTTTCCAATGATTTTGCGCCAATTCTTGTCTTTATTGAGGTCCTTCAGTATTCCTACAAAATCACCAATAAAGACACAGTTACGGATCTCCTGTGGCTTTAAAGGTGTTCCACCTGTATTAAGACGCTCAAAAATGTGGTAAACGCTAGTATTTTGGCCCTTTGGGTTCAACTGTCGAATATTAATCGCTCTAAGAATCGAGTTGAATTTCAGCTTTCTTTGCGCTGATTCATCTAATTCAGAAAATCGTTTTTTTGCGTAAGGACTACGGTCATCCAAACCTTGCAATCTAAATACTTGCCTTTTCCCATGTATGCTTTCTGTTCCAAAATAACCTTCGAGATAATAAACTATACTTAAGATGCGCTGCTGCCCATCAATTACCAAGCTTTTATTATTTTCATCAACATAAAAAAAGACTTGGGGAACAGGCAAAGCAAGGATAAACGATTCAATCAAAAGAGAAGATTGTTTAATCGACCACACAAAATTCCTTTGAAATTCAGGAATGACGATATCGTCATTCTCCCACATCTCTTTTATAACATTTAAAGTCAGGTCGGATGGATATGAGGCGATATCATAGGTAATCAATACTTCATCCTCTTCAATATTTTCATCTACCTCTAAATCTTCACTTTCTTTTTCAGCCATTATCATCTCCTTTTTATTTCTTTATGATTTGCTATTCCTTAAACACTTTTAGAATAAACATTGGGTCTATCTCTACTGCGGCACAAGCCTCCCCTCAACCGCCTTCTTCAAAATCGCCAGCCGCATGCGCTCGGCGCGCTTGAGGTTGGTTTCAATGACAGTCTCTATTTCTTCGGCAATGGTGAGGCGGCATCCCTCTTTCTCCTAACTTCCTGTTCCGCCTGTACACTCCACGATAATACCTAACACAACAAGATAGTTCAAGAAATATTAACTGATTCTGTGGTAGGGGCAATACTACCTTGCCCCTACAAATGCTCCTTTTAAATTGACAAGATACACCTGTGGACATATGATTGATGCATCGAATTTACGTAGGGGCAATTCATGAATTGCCCCTACAGTCTTTTACAGGAGTCCGCCATAGAAAAGCCCTTCAAATCAGGTTTCATAGCTATCATAGGAAGACCCAATGTGGGGAAGTCAACCCTCATGAACGCCATCCTTGGGGAGAAGGTGTCAATCATCTCCAACAGGCCTCAGACCACAAGGAACAAGATACTTGGGGTTAGAAACGTCGAGGGGGGCCAGCTTATATTCCTTGACACCCCTGGAATCCACAAGGGGAAGCATCTTATGGACAGGCTCATGGTCAAGGAGGCCATGTCATGCATAGAAGGAACTGACCTGATACTCGCAGTGGTTGATGCAGAAAGGGTGCTGACAGAAGAGGATGAGCTGGTCCTCGACTCCCTGAAGACTGCAAAACCGCCGGTATTCCTTATAATAAACAAGGTTGACCTGATCAGGAAAGACCTTCTGCTCCCTCAGATCTCCAGATACACATCTTCCTATGGCTTTAAGGAGGTCATCCCATTATCAGCATACAAGGGAGAGGGGATTGAAGAGCTGATACGGTTGATGAAAGATGTTCTCCCTGAAGGGCCCCGGTATTTCCCTGAAGAGACATTAACAGACAGGCCGGAGAGGTTTATAATAACAGAGATAATAAGGGAAAAGGCCATCAACATGACCAGGGAGGAGATCCCTTACTCCATTGCCGTCATGGTGGAACAGTTTAAGGAAAAGGAAAAGCTTGTTTCCATCAGCGCCACCATATATGTTGAAAGGGACTCACAAAAAGGTATAATTATTGGCAAGGGCGGAAAGATGCTGAAGGCCATAGGGACTGAGGCCAGGAAGGACATGGAAAAACTCCTTGCGTGCAAGGTCTTTCTGGAGCTGTGGGTGAAGGTACATAAGGACTGGAGGAAGGACCCCGTCTTCCTTAGAGAGATTGGAATAGAGTAGTCAAAGGAGGATCTTATGGAGCCAACGATAATCAGGAATTACCACAGAGGCACGGAGACACAGAGCAAACCATTCAATAAACATTTCTCTGAGTCTCTGTGTTTAGCAATATGTTTAGCTTTATCACTCCCTGCCTTTGCAGAGGAGACCCCTTCAGGCGCCGGAACCATAACCTACGTAAAGGGTACAGCCCAGAAGAAGGGGACAAAGGGTGAGGATTGGGAGAGGGCAAAGGAGAACACGACTCTTACTTCCGGTGACAAGGTGAAGACCCTGGAGAAGACCAGGGCAGAGATAAGATTAGAGACTGGAAAGGTGATCAGGCTGGATGAGAACACCACGGTTGACCTGGTCAAGCTGGTTGAAGAGTCGCAGAATAAGGTTGAAACGGACATAAAGATAGAGCAGGGAAATCTATGGGCTAAGGTGGGAAAGCTCGGCGAAAATACTGAGCTGAAGGTGGAATCACCGATAGCAGGGGCCTCTATCAGGGGGACCACCTTCAGAGTGGAGGTGGCTATAGACAAATCAACACAGTTAAATGTGTACGAAGGAGTGGTCGAGATATACAACCCGATGCAGAAGTCCAAGGGACCGATAACAAAGATTGAGGCCCCGAGAGAGGTGAAAAAGCCCGGATATATCGAAGGACCCAAGGAGGTCTCACTCGACGAATGGACTTATATTGTAAAGGATATGCAGAGGTTCACCATAACTCCTGCCGGTATAAAAAAGGTGGAGGAGTTCAAGAAGGACGATACTGAAGAGCAGAGCGAGTGGGTTAGGTGGAATATGGAAATGGACAAAAAGATGGATAAGAAAGGCAAATAACCTCAATTTTTTACCTCTCTTTAGCCTTCAGAGCAACATGCCTTAGTTTTCTATTTACAACCCCCCTTGCACCTGATATTATTGCGCTTTTATCGGGATTTGGGGGTTCTAAACTTAATGTCAAAATCAGGTTTTTTTCTTGTTGCAATACTCTCTCTCTATATATTTACATATACAGCGTGGGCTGAAGATACAATTGCAAAAATAGCAATCAAAGGGAACTTGGCAATAGAGGCTGATGCCATAAAGGCCGTCATAAAGATCAGCGAAGGGAAGCCCTTGATCACTGAGGATGTGCGGGGAGCCATAAAGGCCATATTCGAGATGGGCTATTTTACCGATGTTCAGGCAGAGACAAGCGATACTGAAGGGGGGAAGGAGCTGGCATTTATTGTATCTGAAAGGCCACAGATAAGGGATATTGAGTTTAAGGGAAACAAGGAGATTGAAAAGGACAAGCTCAAAGAACTTCTGACATTCAAGGCCAATACTATTCTGGATTTAAACAAAATAAGGGAAAGCATTTCAAAGATAAAGACAGAATACGAAAACAGCGGTTACTACGTGGCAGATGTACAGTACAAGATCGAAACCGTTGGAGAAAATCAGATAAAACTCGTATTCGAGATTAATGAAAATGACAAGGTTCTTGTAAAAAGGATAATACTTCTTGGGAATAAGGAATACAACGACGATGCGTTGAAGAAGATTATGCAGACAAAGGAAGGAGGCTGGTCTTCATGGATCAGCTCGAAGGGGACTTTCAAGGAGAATATGCTGCGTGGAGATGTAGAGATCCTCTCCTCCCATTACCTGAATAACGGGTATATACAGGCCAGTGTCGAAGAACCACAGGTATTCCTTACACCGGACAAGAGGTGGATATATATAACCATTCGGATCGAGGAAGGGAAGAAGTTCTGGCTGGGAAAGATCGATTTCAAGGGCGACATCCTCGATTCAGTTGAAGACCTTTCTAAAAATGTAAAGCTCAAGGAAGGGGATGTATTCAGCAGGGACAGGCTGAGGCAGGACATTGTCAGCCTTACAGATATGTATGGTGACAAGGGGTATGCCTTTGCCAATATAGTCCCTCTTACTACCCTCGACCATGAAAAGCGTATAGTAAACATTACATTCGACATAAGTAAAGGGGAGCTCGTATACTTTGAGCGGATACTTATCACCGGGAACGTAAAAACCAGAGACAAGGTCATAAGAAGGGAGCTCAAGGTAGCTGAGGGGGAACTATACCACGGCACACGCTTGAAGAAGAGCCGGCAGAAAGTCAACAACCTCGGCTTCTTTGATGAAGTCAACCTCTCCACGGAAAGGGGAAGCTCCACCAACAAGCTTAATCTAATCATTGACATAAAAGAACGTCCCACAGGTACGCTTAGCGTAGGTGCAGGTTATAGCTCTATAGACAGCTTCGTGATGATGGGGTCGGTCTCCCAGGGGAACCTCTTCGGAAGAGGGCAAAAGTTACAGCTATCAGCAGAGTTTGGTGAGAAAAGAAAGACCTATAATCTGGGATTCACGGAACCAAGACTTTTGGATACGGAAATATCAGCCGGATTCGACATATACAATTTGGAGAAACAATATACAGACTTTACTAAGAAGAGCAACGGAGGAGACATAAGGCTCGGTTTCCCGCTGGGGTTTGAAGAAACAAGGGGATATCTGACGTACCGTTATGAGGAATCCGAGATATATGACATATCGACGTCAGCAGGAACATACATAACAGATCAAGCTGGGAGAAACACCCTCAGCAGTATCACCGCCAGCATAGTCAGGGACACAAGGGACAGTTATCTGGCCCCTATGAGCGGCTCAAACAATAGCGTCTCTACCGAGGTTGCAGGTGGTTTCTTCGGCGGAACCCGATCCTTTGTCAAACATCTGGGAAATTCATCATGGTTTTACCCGGTCTTCTGGGATACCTCCGTCATGCTCCACGGCGCCATAGGATATGCAGAGGGAACGGAAGGAAAAGACCTCCCGATAGATGAAAGGTTTTTTGTCGGGGGGATGAATACAGTAAGAGGTTTTGACCCGAGATCATTAGGCCCTAAGGACGAATATGGCATTGTTATAGGGGGGAACAAGGAACTTATATTCAACGTAGAGTACCTCTTCCCCTTGGCTAAAGAGGCCGGGCTCAGAGGGGTCATATTTTATGACGCAGGGAACGCCTTTGGGGATAATGAGGTTTATGATATTGAGAGCCTTCGGACAAGCGCAGGGTACGGAATCAGGTGGTATTCCCCTATAGGCCCTCTAAGGCTTGAATGGGGATATAATCTGAATCCTAAAGATGGAGAAAAGTTGAGCAGGTGGGAATTCAGCATAGGGACGTTCTTTTAGAATAAGAAAGTGTTAGACGTTAGTATCAGTGTTAGAACGATTGCGGCTAATGACTAACACTAACAACTGACACTAATAACTGTAAAAAGGAGATATTATGAAAAAAGTTTTGCTCGCAATAATTATGGTTCTCACGGCAGGCATTTCATTTGCCTCAGACCAGGTAAAGATAGGATACATAGACCTTCAGAAGTCCTTAAATGAATCAGATCAAGGAAAAGAGGCCAAGGCCGCTTTTAACAAAAGGGTCGAAGAGCTTCAAAAGGCCCTGGATGAAAAGCAGAGCGAGCTTAAGAAGCTTCAGGACGAACTTGAAAAACAGAAGGGACTTCTGACTCCTGAGGCCAGGGGGGAAAAAGAAAAAGCATATCAGCAGAAGATCAAGGATGCACAGAGGTTTGCCAAAGACTCTCAGGAGGAGCTCCAGCAGAAGGACGCGGAGTTGACCAAGAAGATAATCAGGGACCTGAAGGATGTTATAAAGAAGATGGGAACCGATGAACAGTACACCATTATCCTGGAAAAGGGTGATGCCTTTGTCCTTTTTGCAGCAGAAGGCGTTGATATAACGGACAAGGTGATAAAGGCTTATAATAAGACGAAGAAATGATTGCAGAGGCAACCTTTTGATCAGGGCGGCCCTGCGTGGATATAAATGGAAAAGACATTAAAAGAGCTTGCGGATCTGGTTGGTGGCGAGGTTGCCGGTAACGCCAGTATACTTATTAAGGGAGTAGCGCCCCTTGAGTCAGCTGCTGAAGGTGATATAACCTTTATCACATCCCCAAAGTACGCTCACCTTCTAAAGACAACCGCTGCATCGGCCGTAATAGCCCCGCCTGAGATGAAGGTAGAAGACAAAGACCTTATCGTCTCCAGAAATCCGCAGTTAGCCCACGCAAAGATCCTTACCCTCTTTAATTCCAGGCCGTACATGGCAAAAGGAATTGACAAGAGGGCTTACATAGGGAGAAGGCCTAAGATCAGTGATACTGTCAACATATATCCTTTTGCATACATTGGAGATGATGTAGAGATAGGGGAAAGGACTGTCGTGCATCCCGGGGCATTTGTTGGCAACGGATGCATAATCGGGAGCGATGTAGCCATATATCCGAACACAACCATTATGGATCGATGCATAGTGGGAAACAGAGTGATCATCCATGCCGGGGTTGTTATCGGGGCTGACGGTTTTGGATTTGCCCGCGACGGGAAGAGACATTACAAGATCCCTCAGACGGGAATCGTCCAGATAGATGATGATGTGGAGATCGGGGCCAACACGACAATAGATAAGGCGGCATCCGAAAAGACATGGATAAAAAGGGGGACAAAAATAGACAACCTGGTCCAGGTGGCTCACAATGTAGTTATCGGAGAAGACAGCATTATTGTTGCTCAGGCGGGAATTGCCGGAAGCAGCATACTGGGTTCAAATGTGGTCCTCGGAGGACAGGTAGCCGTTGTTGACCATGTGAAACTTGGGAATAACGTGATGGTAGGAGGTCAGTCCGGTGTGACCTCTGATGTCAATGAAAACCAGGTAGTGTCAGGGACACCTGCCATACCACACAGGGATTGGCTAAAGGCATCTTTAGTATTCTCACACCTCCCTGATATGCGAAAGATGATAAAAGAGCTTGAAAAGAAGGTTGAGGAGCTTGAGGCAAAAGTAAATTCGTAGGGGGCGGGAACTCCGCCCCTACAGTACAGGAGGTCTTTATGGACATCAACGAGATCATGAAATATCTTCCCCACAGATACCCTTTCCTTCTGGTGGACAGGATAGTGGAGATAGGGAAGGCAAGGATTGTAGGGATAAAGAACGTCACCATAAACGAACCGTTCTTTCAGGGTCACTTCCCAGGCCATCCCATTATGCCTGGAGTCTTGCTTATTGAGGCCATGGCCCAGGTGGGCGGTATATTTGCCTTCAAGAGTATGAACGCAACACCGGAAACCAAGGTTGTCTACTTCATGGGAATTGACAAGGCCCGCTTCAGAAAACCGGTGCTCCCAGGAGATCAGATAAGGTTTGAGCTTGAATTACTCAAGAAACGTGGTCCCGTATATAGTTTCAAGGGCAACGCCTTTGTAGACGGGAAACTTGTTGCAGAGGCTGAGCTTCTGGCAACTATCGTTGACAAATAAAAGGCAAAAGAGGTTCATGTGTCAAACAAGATTCATAACACCGCCATCGTTCACCCCAATGCAGAGATTGCTGAAGGCGTAGCGATCGGCCCCTATGCAGTCATAGGAGAGGATGTCAGGATCGGCACCGGGACAAAGATAGCATCCCATGCCGTCATAGAGGGGTGGACAGAGATAGGAAAGAACTGCGACATAGGCCAGTCAGTTGTCATAGGTACGCCTCCCCAGGATATACACTACAAAGGCCAGAGGGCATTTGTGAAGATCGGTGACGACAACGTCTTAAGGGAATTCGTCACTGTCCACAGGGCCTCAAAGGAGGACGGCTACACGACCATTGGTAACAGCAACTTCATCATGGCCTACTCCCACATAGCCCATGACTGCAAGCTTGGAAACAGCATAATCATTGCCAACTATGCCGGGATTTCGGGTCACGTGGAAATCGGCGACAGGACTGTGATATCAGGTCTTGTGGGTATTCACCAGTTCGTCAGGATTGGGACCATGTGCATGATAGGCGGTATGTCAAGGATATTGAGGGACATAGTCCCCTTCGTCATCACAGAAGGGCATACAGCAACCCCAAGGGGACTCAATGCCATAGGGATGAGAAGGAACGGGGTAGAAAGCAATACCAGGGCAGAGATAAAGAAGGCTTATAAGCTGCTGTTCAGAAGCGGGCTTAACACCGAGGAAGCTCTGGAGAGGATAAAGACAGAGGTGACAAGGTCTTTGGAAATTGAGGCGTTTATAAGGTTTGTGGAGGGGTCTAAGAGGGGGATTGCAAGGCCTGAGAATATAGAGGAAGAGGAGACAGACGAATGACAAGAGTTGGAGTCGTAGGTACAGGACATATGGGGCAGTACCATGTAAATGTATACTCGGAGCTGCCGAATGTAAAGCTGGCAGGGATTGCAGACGTAAGCAAAGAAAGGGTTGCGGCGGTAGCTAAGAAGTTCAAGACAAAGGGGTATACCGATTACAGGAAGCTCATAGGGCAGGTGGACGCAGTGACAGTAGCGGTCCCGACCGGCAAACACTATGAAGTTGCAAAGGAGTTCCTTTCCGCAGGGGTACACGTCCTCCTTGAAAAGCCTATAACACCTACATTAAAAGAGGCAAAGGAACTCTACTCCATAGCTAAGAAGAAAAAGGTGATCCTGCAAGTAGGGCATGTGGAAAGGTTCAATGGGGCTGTTCAGGAGGTCAAAAAAATAATCAAGAATCCCCTTCTCGTTGAGACCCGCAGGATCGGCCCGTTTGTCCAGAGGGTGCAGGATGACGGCGTTGTGCTTGACTTGATGATCCATGATATCGACATAGTGCTGAACCTTGTAGATTCAGAGATCGTCACGGTAAACGCCGTAGGAGGCTCCGTCTTTACAAAGACCGGGGACTACGCCAATGTTCAGATACAGTTCAAAAACGGCTGCGTGGCAAGCTTGATTGCAAGCCGGGTGAGCCAGGAGAAGGTAAGAACCCTCGCGGTGTCCCAGAAAGACGCCTATATATCCCTTGACTATGGGGCCCAGGAGTTGCATGTCCACAGGCAGGCCTCATCCCAGTATTTCCTGTCAAAGGAGGAACTCAAGTACAAACAGGAATCAATGATCGAAAGGGTTTTCGTCCACAAGGACAACCCTCTGAAGCTCGAAGTGAAGCACTTCCTGGACTGCGCCATGAAGAGGGCTGAAAGGTCCGTATCCCCTGAGAGCGACCTCCGCTCCCTTGAAGTAGCCTTGAAGGTACAGGAGATACTGAAAAAGGATGGCGTAATAAAGTAAGGGTTACGGATCAAAGGGGTAAGGATTAAAATACCCCTCTAATCCTTCAATCCTTTAATCCTGATTTTATGAAAATAGCCGTAATGTCCGACACCCATGGGAATGTGCAACTTGCTGTAAATGCCCTGAAACATATTGGAAAGATCGACAAACTGATCCATCTTGGAGACCATTACAGCGACGCCTTTCAAATAGGCAATAAAACCGGTATCCCTGTTGATGGCGTCTCAGGAAATACTGACCTGAATTCTGAGCCGTGGGCTGACAGGGAGAAGACCTTACAATTCAACGGGATAAGGATATTCATCACCCATGGAGACCTGTACAAGGTTAAACACGGGATTGATCTCCTTATAGAAAAGGCAATAATTGAAGATGCCCACATCGTCTTGTTCGGCCATACCCATTTCCCAATGAAGCAGCGCATAGGAGATATCCTCTTCTTAAACCCCGGCTGCATCATTACCAACAACTCCAACAACAGTTTTGCACTCCTGAATCTCGACAATAACCGGGTAGACGCGGAAATTATTTTCCCGCAGCCGTCTTAATCCTTAAAAAAGCCTCCTCTGCATCAAAGACTCCACTCCCAAGATCAACACCCTTTAACTTCAAGGCATTTCTGAGAGACTGCATCGGCGAGATCCCTGATACTGCCTCCTTAATCAACTCAGCCCCTCCATCTCCAACCAGAGTCCCATTTTCCAGTAAAATCACCCTGTCACATATATTTAATACCCCTTCCCAGTCCTGTGTGGCGACAACCACAGTCTTGCCCATCTCTCCTCGAAGCCTCTTCAATTCCTTAACTATTTCTCTCTTCCCTCTACCGTCAAGACCAGCCAGAGGCTCATCAAGCGCTATCACCTCCGGGTTAATAACAAGGATGGCTGCAATGGCAACCCTCCTCTTTTCCCCGTTTGACAGCTCCAGCGGCGACCTGTCACGATAAGTATAAAAGTCTATATCTACAGCGTTAAGAGCATCCCTGAGCCGAGTCTCAATCTCTCTTTCAGAAATACCGGCCCGCCTCAGGGGGAAAGAAAGATCGTCGTATACGCTCTCTTCAAAAAACTGTCTCTCAGGAAACTGGAGAACTACTCCGACGCCCCTGCATACCATTAACTCCGATGAATTCCCAGGAGAAACGGTAATGCTGCCGGAGGTTGGTTTAATCAAGCCTCCCAATAGCTGAAGGAATGTAGACCGTCCACTCCCAGGTCTGCCTATGACTGCAACTAATTCACCGCGATCTATGGACAGAGACAACCCCTTAATGGCAGTCTTCTCGATAGGGGTCCCTTTATTGTAGATGTAAGTTACGTCTTTAAAGATAATAGACATAGCACCTATTAACCTTTTATTCCGTATTCCTTAATCTTATACAGCAACGCCCTGTGGCTTAGTTCAAGGAGTTCCGCAGCATGGGTCCTGTTAGCGTGAGACTTTTCCAGCGCCCTCTTTATAAGCTCTTCTTCCATAGCCCTTGATGCCTTTTTTATGGAAAGGTTGTCAGCAGAGATTCCGGTCTTCAGGATGGTTTCAGGAGACGCTGAAACCACTTTCCCACGCACAGCAGGCGGTAAGGCCGAAACAGTGATATTTTCACCTTCTGAGAGAAGCACGCTCCTCTCAATTGCGTTCTCCAACTCCCTCACATTCCCTGGCCAAGTGTAATCCATCAGTTGCTTCAAGGCCTCAGGAGAAACTGACCCGACCTTTATCCCATGCTTTTCTTTATACTTTCCAAGGAAGTGGCTGCTTAAGGCGGGAATATCCTCCGGCCTTTCTCTTAATGGCGGGAGGTGTATGGGTAGGACATTCAGGCGATAAAAAAGGTCTTCCCTGAACCTTCCCTCTCTTACTTCTCTGGCGAGGTCTTTTACTGTAGCGGCCACAATCCTCACGCTCACCCTTATCGGTTTCGTGTCCCCTATCCGCATTACCTCCTCTTCCTGAAGAACCCTTAATAGTTTTACCTGCAGGTGAAAGGGAAGCTCTCCTATTTCATCCAGAAAAAGGGTTCCCCCCTCTGCCTCCTCAAAGAGCCCCTTTTTATTCCTTACCGCGTCAGTGAAGGCTCCCTTCACATGACCGAAAAACTCGCTCTCCAATAGGTTTTCTGGTATGGCCCCACAATTCACGGCTACAAATGCCTTACTGCCACGGGCTCCGTTATAATGAAGCGCCCTTGCTATAAGCTCCTTTCCAGTTCCACTCTCTCCGGTAATCAGGACTGTGGTTTTATAGTCAGCCACTTTTTTTACTGTGGCCAGCATTTTAACCATCTCATCGTTCTTTGTTATTATCCCGGTTACACCATAATCTTTTTTAACGACCTCCCTGAGTTCACTGTTTTCCCTCCTTAGCCTCTCCCTCTCCTCGGCCTTTCTTATGGTCAGGAGAACTTCATCGGACTTGAAAGGCTTGGATATATAGTCGTATGCCCCAAGTTTCATGGCCTCAATGGCATCGTCAATAGTGCCGTAGGCGGACATCATAATAATAGTGGTCTCCCCCCTGACCCCTGACCCCTGGCCCTTGGCCCCTTTTAAGAAGGTAATCCCGTCCATTACAGGCATCCTTATATCGCAGAGGACGGTGTCATAGATAGACTTCTCCAGGCAATTCAACGCCTCACGACCGTTTTTCACAGCCTCCACCTCATAACCTTCCTTAGTAAGGATTATTGAAAGAATATGGCGGAGGTTTTCCTCATCATCGACTACAAGAACTCTTTTAGACACTTGCACTCCTTACATTACGATTCATTCATCAGTGATAAAATCGTAAAAACTCTTTTTCAGCGCTGAGTAGCAGAGGCACATAGAAAAGAAGCCATTATTTCAAGACATTTAACTCCGCGTCTCCGCGGTTAATTTTTACTTTTCACGAATTAATCATCACTGTCTTCTTCCGAATCCTCTCCGGTGTTTAACCCGTATTTATCCAATCTGTACCGTATAGACCTGAAGGATATATTAAGCAGCTTGGCAGCCCTCTTTTTTACACCATCCACCTTATCCAGGGCAGCGACTAGCAGCGCCTTCTCATACTTACCGACGGCCTGCTCCAGATCCAACCCTCCCGGTGGGATATATGTCAGTTGCTTAAAGCCCGGAAGACTTTCGGCAGAAAGTTGCGCCCCCTGCTCCAGGGCCACGCCCCTCTCAATCACGTTTTCAAGCTCCCTAACATTACCTGGATAGCTGTAGCCCTCAAGAATTCGCATCGCCACTGTAGTTATTCCCTTCACATCTTTTCCATGCTCTTTGGCATATTTATCCAGGAAATGCAGGGCCAGGATCGGGACATCGGAAAGCCTCTCTCTTAATGGAGGCATCCTTATCTGAAGGACATTAAGTCGGTAATATAGGTCCTCTCTAAAGTTACCCTTCTTAACCTCCTCCTCCAAAGTCTTGTTAGTAGCTGATATGACCCTCACGTCCACAGTTATATCCTCAGTGCCTCCCACCCTCCTGAAGCTTCTCTCCTGAATGACCCTTAAAAGCTTGACCTGAATTAGTAGTGGAAGCTCTCCTATTTCATCCAGAAAAACCGTTCCGCCATCCGCCATCTCGAAAAGTCCGGCCTTATTGGCTATGGCGCCTGTAAAAGAGCCCTTCATGTGCCCAAACAGCTCACTCTCCATCAAGCCGTCAGGAATAGCCCCACAGGTTATGGTTACGAAAGGCTTATCTCTTCTGGGGCTCTGAAAGTGTATCGCCTTGGCCACCAGCTCCTTTCCTGTCCCGCTCTCCCCCTCAACGAGGACGTTGGTCTTAGTCGGGCCTATCTTTTCTATAAGGTCATAGACCCTTAGCATCTCAGGTGAGCTCCCCAGGATACCGGCGAATGAATATCTTTCCCTAAACTCCCTTTTAAGAAGAAGGTTTTCAACCTCAAGCCTCTTCTTATCCAGGGCGTTCTTTATGATTAGCTTTATCTCATCTACCTTAAAAGGTTTCGTTATATAATCGTAGGCCCCTGCCTTCATGGCCTCAACACCGGATTCAGTGGATGCATATGCAGTTATCATTATGACTGTGGTATCAGGGCAAACCTCTTTTACATTCCGCAGAAGCTCAATCCCGTTCATCCCCGGCATCTGAACATCCGAGACAATAAGGTCATAGATGGTGTCTTTAAGCATATTTAATGCTTCCTTTCCATTCCCAGCAGAGGAGACCTTGTATCCCTCCTTTGACAGCATTATCTCAAGGAATTCTCTCATTGAGACTTCATCATCAACTATCAGTATCTTGCTTTTTGCCACATTTACCCCTCTCGTATATTTATATAACGTCTACAATCATTTTAACGGAAGCATCACTGTAAATACAGTTCCTTTGCCATTTTCACTATCAACCCGGATATTTCCTCCATGGGCCTCTACTATCCTGTAGACCGTCGCAAGGCCTAAACCGGTCCCGTAGGTCTTTGTTGTAAAAAAAGGCTCAAACACCCTGTTAAGGTCCTTTGCATCTATCCCCTCTCCTGAATCACTTACTACTATTTTCGCCATACTACCATAGCTATCCAGGGAAATCGCAAGGTTTCCCCCCGCATGCATAGACTGCACTGCATTATTAAACAGGTTCCAGAGCACCTCCTTAAGTCTCTCATGCTCTCCAAACACCTTTACACCGCTTTTTATCTCTTTCTGGACCTTTATACTCTGGTCCTTGGAGAGTCCTTTCTCAAACACATCGAGAGTCTCAGCCACAACACAACTGAAATCGATCTCCTTCTTCTCAGGATTATAAGGCCTGGCATAGTCAAGAAAATCCGTGATCAGCCTGTTTAGCCGTTCCGATTCCCTGAGGATTATATCCATAAGCCGCCTGTTTTCCTGGCTCAGCTCCAGCTCATCCCTGAGCATCTGAATAGACCCGCTCATGGAGGCCAGGGGATTCCTTATTTCGTGGGCTATCCCAGCCGCAAGCTTCCCCATGGCTGAGAGCTTTTCCGCCCGCTTTATGGCCTCTTCTGCCTCCCGAACCCTCTCTCTGGCACTCCTCAACTGCATGAACAAATGGCTGCTGAGAAATGCGACTATATAAAAGGCAGTTATATTTATGAATATTTTATATAGTATCTGTGCGTCTGAATAGCTTTGCGGCTGGCTCAAGGGACTTTCGATCTGTGGCAGATATCCATAATACTGCAAGTCCAGCAGGGCTCCATAAAGGATGCTGCTCAGAGAGGCAGTAAGAAAAACCAGCCTCCCATGAAGGACTATGCCTGCCCCCATGATGATAAATATGTAGAGGAAGGAAAATATGCTGTCTATGCCGCCTGTAACATATACAAGGGCTGTAGCAAGAAGCACATCTGCAACAACCTGTATATCGGCAAACAGGTCTATTTCTTTTACAACTGTTATGGTGATAAGAGAAAGGATGGTTAGGAGGTAGCTTGTCCCTAATAGTGCATAGATGGGTATAATGGAATGGGGCAGCAGACTCCCCCCCTCTTTAGGGAGGATAAATGCAGTGGCCCCCATAAGGAGGGTGACGATGACCATCCTGTAGGTCATCAGCCATATCACCCTTTTTTTCAGGTCATCTCCGAGGGGTCTTATTGACATGTTATGTTTCGGTAGGGGCAAAAATTGTGTTTGCCCCTTGCCCTATCCGGCCGCTCCAGCCAGTTTGAATATCGGCAGATACATGGCAATAACAAGGCCGCCGACCGCCACACCCAAAAAGGCCATCAGCGCAGGCTCCATAAGGGCGGTCATTGCATCTACGGCAGAATCCACCTCATCGTCATAGAAGTCTGCGATCTTATTGAGCATATTGTCAAGTGCTCCTGTAGCCTCTCCGACCGAAATCATCTGGCACACCATGGAGGGGAATACACCGCTCTGAGCGAGGGGCTCGGATATCGTCTTCCCTGCGCTGATGCTTTCCCTGGTCTTCATTATGGCAGTCTCAATGGTTTTGTTTCCAGCGGTCTTTGCAACTATCTCAAGGCCGTCCATAATGGGCACCCCGCTGGTTATCATGGTCCCAAGGGTCCTGGTAAACTTTGCAACTGCAACCTTTCTCAGTAAGTCGCCGAAGACAGGCAGTTTCAGAACCAGCTCATCTACAACCTTCTTACCACCCTCTGTGGCATAATATTTCTTGAATCCAAAGAACGCTCCATAGGCCGAACCTCCTATGAGCCACCACCATCTCTGGAGGAAATTGCTCATGGCTATAACTATCTGGGTAGGCATCGGCAATGCCTGGCCGAAGTCCGCAAACATCGATGCGAATATCGGGATAACGAATACCAACAGACCTACTATAACTACCGCAGCTATGCTGATAATACTAATAGGGTACACCATGGCCCCTTTGACCTGGCTCTTCAGCTTCATCGCCTTCTCTATATATGCAGCAAGCCTATTTAGGATGGTGTCAAGTATACCGCCGACCTCTCCGGCAGCCACCAGGTTGACGTAAAGATTGTCAAAGACCATAGGGTGTTTCTTTAACGCATCGGCAAATGTGGAGCCGGATTCAACATCGCCCTTTACCTGAGTCAGTACAGCCTTAAAACCCTTGTTCTCCTGCTGCGAAGAAAGTATATCGAGGCACTGAACAAGTGGGAGGCCTGCATCTATCATTGTTGCAAACTGGCGGGTGAAGACAACCAGGTCCTTTGTGGATACCTTTACCTTAGTGGTTTTGGTCTCACTGGTCTTGACCTTTACCGATGTAGATATAATCCCCTGTTTTGAAAGGTTGGCATTAACGGCCGTCTCATTAACGGCCTCCATCTCCCCTTTCTTTACCTCACCTTTCCTGTTCTTACCTTCCCATGTAAAAACGGGCATAATGCCTCCATTTCGTAAGCTGTGAGCTGTTAAAAACAACTGTTTGAATTTGTCGGCTTAAGGTTCACTGCTCACGGTATTTTAAGGTTTTTGCATCGGCGGCCTTGCCCCAGGCCCTGAAGAAACTGCTCCTCCAAGTATCTGTCTCAACTCATCTGGATCGGTAGTGCTTCCCATGGCATCATCAAGGGTTATAAACCTTTTCTGATAAAGGGAGGCCAGGGACTGGTTCATAGTCTGCATTCCGAACCTGGACTGTCCCACCTGCATCTGGGAGTATATCTGATGTATCTTGTCTTCCCTGATCAGGTTTCTTATAGCAGAATTCGGAATCATTACCTCAAGAGATAAACACCTTCCGCCACCTATCTTTGAGACAAGGGTCTGAGAGAGGACTCCCTCCAGGACAAAGGAAAGTTGAGCCCTGACCTGGGACTGCTGACCGGAAGGAAAGGCATCTATCATCCTGTTCATGGTCTGGACACAGGAGTTGGTATGCAGGGTGGCAAAGACCAGGTGGCCCGTCTCGGCAACTGACAGGGCTGCCTCGATGGTCTCCAGGTCTCTCAGCTCCCCGATAAGCACAATATCAGGATCCTGCCTCAGTATGTATTTAAGCGCCTTCTTGAAACTCTGTGTATCCGCCCCTACCTCCCTCTGATTAACAACACATCCCTTATGAGGGTGGAGAAACTCTATCGGGTCCTCTACAGTGATTATGTGGCCATGGGTCTCCGTATTTAACTTGTCGATCATTGCAGCCAGTGTGGTTGACTTACCGCTTCCTGTCGGCCCCGTGACAAGCACCATGCCCTTCGGTTTTTTACATAAGTCATTAACAATGGGGGGGAGCCCAAGCTCCTGAAATGTCCTTATCTGGAAAGGAATCGCCCTGAAGGCCGCTGCAACAGCTCCCCTCTGCATAAAGATATTGGCCCTGAATCTGGAGAGGCTCTTTACGCCGAAAGAGAGGTCGAGTTCATTTTCCTCCTCAAACTTGTGTT
>Ga0209431_10000791_pt1 | contig 26389 bp, 20 predicted proteins | sample RifCSP13_3_FD_184021 | JGI IMG/M metagenome (GOLD analysis project Ga0209431, IMG submission 184021) | Soil microbial communities from Rifle, Colorado - Rifle CSP2_sed 13_3 (SPAdes) (version 2) | ecosystem: Environmental > Terrestrial > Deep subsurface > Rock core/Sediment | place: Rifle...
CAATATGCGTGCTATAATTTTTCAAGTGTCAGACAGTAAACATTTGTACTCGATCTTCTATATTCTGTTATCCCTGATTTTACTGTTTTTCTCTTACTTTCCGGTTTACAGCAATTACCGGCAAGCTCCGGCCGGTAGTTTCTATTACGGAGCAACCGGCAATTATCCTCTGGATATGGTCGGAAACTTGGCCAGTGTCTATGAGGGATATTTGGGCCACTTAAGGAGATTCTCCAAATCAACCACTACTGTTTATTCACAACCTACATTTATAAAATTTGAATATCTCCTCATTGGTCATCTGGCCAGAATATTTAATTCTGACCCGCTCATAATGTTTTATTTGACCCGCTTCATTATCACCATTTTGTTTTTGATATTTATAGGATTTGTCCTCATCCCGGGCCTTTTTAACAATTTTCTGTCAAGAATAATTGCCGCTGTATTAGTCTTATTTTCTACCGGAATTTTGCCGGCCATCTACGATGACAATATAAGAATACTGCTCACGTTTCCCCCGGACATTTACCCTTTTCAAAGGCTGACAACAACTGCCCATCACTATTTACTGGGATCTTTTTTTTCTCTGCTGGCGTTCTTCTTCCTGTCAAAAGCCGTCGATTCCCCGAAAAAATTATATTACATTCTTCCGCCGGTATTCGGTTTTCTGACGGCATTCGTCTTTACTCCGTCCGCAATAATGCTCATTTTATCTCTGCCTGTTTTCATTATTTTGTATTCCAAAACTTATCCCTTAAAGAAAAACTATAAAAAGTACCGTAATATATTTATTCTTTTTTTAACTTTTATAGCCGCTTCAATTATCCCTGTTGTTTATCTTCTTCGTGTTTCGGAGTTTTTTGAATTCAACACTTTTTATAAAACGGAGCAAATTGCTCCGTATAATATTAATCCGGTTAATTATATCTTCATTGTCGGCATAAGTTACCTTTTAGCGCTTTTCTCAATTTCTAAAGTTTTTCGAAAATCAAATACCCTGCTTTTCTTTTTCTTAAGCTTCACCCTTGTTCACCCCATCGCTGTGTTTCTTCTGCCCGGATTATTATCGGTAAATAAAATCAGATTCTTCCTTACGCCCTATCACTTCATTTTTGCTTTCTTGGCAACTTATGGAATTCTTTCTCTTTCAGACTTCTTTCATACAAAATTCCTGATCCTCTCCAGGTATTTCTTTATCGGTCTGTTTACCGTAATTCCCCTATTCAGCAGCTGGTATGTCTATTCCATGAGTTTTAATCAGCAGAAGAATTGCTTTTGCCAATGGCAGTTTTTTGATTACGGTAATCCCAAAAAGGATCTCATGGACGCGATTTTCTGGCTCAGGAAAAACTCGGCAGAAGACGATATTGTTTTATCGGGATACTATGCCGGGACATTAATCCCGGCCTTTTCCGGAAACAAAGTCTATACCAGTTGGTGGTTCCGTCTAATGCAGCCTGATAATTTCAAGGAAGTTTCCGGCAATATCCAAAATTTCTTTTCAGGTAATATATCCCCGGAAACAGCTCTTTCATTTCTGAAAAAAGAGAAAATAAATTTCATTTTTTTCTCAGATGAAGAAATGAATAATTACGCCGGGTCAAAAAGCTTGAAATATCCCTTTCTGAAACCTGTTTTTCAGAAGAATAATACAATCATATATCAGGTTGATGAAAAACTTAAAACTGTTTTCTAGCCACAATAAACATCTGTTTCCCGAAAATTGGAAATAGATACGGCATCCGCAGGTAAAGCTTAAGTAGATATGGCGATTTTGGCAACTTATCCTTTATCGTATTGGGTACGAATTTGGGCAAATAATAATCTATTTTGTATTTCATTGCTTTCAAAAGTTCTATAATGCTTCTGTCGCTGACCGGTATCAGATGATCAAAATAATCCCAGTATTCTGCTGTTGAAAACCGGAAATTGGGATTTAGAATAATCAGCTTCCCTCCGGGTTTCAAAATCCTGAAAATATTATGAAATACCTTAACAATCGCGTCTTTTGAAGGTAAATGTTCCAAAAAACATCCCATAAATACTACATCAATCTGTTGGGTCAGGTTGGCCGGTAATTTTTCCGCCGGTGCAATTATTACGGCTACGTTTTTATCCGCATATTTTTTTATCCGGGAATCAATATCTACCGCATATTTTTTAAAACCCTTAATATTGTTGATAAATTCACAATGTCCGGCAGCCAAATCCAGAACCGTGGCATTTTTATCGATAAATTTCTGGAAAAAGTCTTCACACAGAATTTTCCAGTAATTTTTTTTCAGCCGCTTTTCTTCTTCGGAATATCTGACGGAATAAAGATCTGATAGAATTTTTTTGAGCATTTAATGGTAAATCGTTTGAAGTATAATACGAAGATAAATCTACAACAATGGTAAAAAATTTATCGGTGCTTATCCCGGCTAGGAATGAAGAACCCAACATAAAAATACTGCTCCCTCAACTTCTTAAAAAATATTCTGATTTTATCGGTGAAATTATTTTAATTAATGATTGTTCGACAGACGGCACAAAAAGAGTTCTCCGTCAGTTAAAAAAAGGGAATCCTAAAATCAAAACAGTTCACCGCCGGGCACATCCCGGCGTAGGCAATGCGTTAAAAGACGGCATTAAAAAATTAAATCCCAACTCTGAATATGTTCTTTTCATGGACTGTGATTTTCTGGCTAATATCGGAGATATCGGGAAAATGGTCCGCCGGATCAAAAATTATGACGGAATCATCGGTTCCAGATTTATCAGGAAAAACAGCCTGGTATCATATCCTTATATGAAAAAGCTGGTCAACCGCTCCTATCACTATCTTGCCCGCTTTTTTTTAAAAATCCCCAATTCCGATCTGACCAATAATTTCAAACTTTACCGGACTTCCTTAGTCAAAAAAGTTTTTCCGCTTCTCTCATCATCCGATTTCGCTGTTAATGCTGAACTGGGTTTTTTTCCGGTCCTTATGCATAACCGTATCGGAGAAATCCCGGTTTCCTGGCAGGAAAGAACTGAACAAATGGGTCTGTCCAAATTTAAAATACTGAAAGTTGGCCCGTCCTATCTCAGGGTTTTTGTCAGACTATTGCGGTTTAAATACCTAAAGTCATAAATAACCTAATTATCCTGTTATGAAAAAAGGGTTTATTATACTTTATATACTTCTCTCGCAAATTTATCTCATCGGATCAAACTATCAGATAATTACTCAGGTCAAATTGAAAAAAGCGGACCAAATCTATACATTTAATCACATTTTTTGGGCGCATGATTATGATCTCTATCTGACGGCCGTCACCCAGGGCAAAAACGGATCTTTGACCTACCGGGACAGCTACACTACCGAAACAACTAAACCCGGAATTTTTTATATTTATTATATTTTTATCGGTAAACTGGCAGATCTTTTCGGAATTTCAGGTATATTTGCTTATCATCTGGTCAGAATAATTTCCCAGGAACTTTATCTTCTTGTCCTTCTTCTTCTGTCAATTGAATTGTTGGGTTTTTATTGGGGGACACTTTCGTCAATTATCGCGTTGACCGCTACAATCTCTCCCTCAGTTTTCTTTACCAGACCCTATGAAGTTGGCACTTTTCAGCCATGGTGGGTCGGTTTTGATGCTTTGGAACGGCTTAATACTCTCCCCCATTATTTGGGCGGATATGTTTTGCTTTTTACCGGTCTGATTTTTCTTTTCCGTTATCTTAAAACACATAAAATCCGTTTCAGCGTCTTCGGCTCCGTGGCGTTTTTTGCGGCTGGCACTATTTTTCCGGCTGTTCTTACTCCTGTCGGTCTTGCTCTTCCTCTTGCTCTGATAGTTAAAATACTCATTCATTTCATTAAATTAAAAAGAATTGATATAAAAAAAATAACTTTTCCGCCCGGTTTGTTGTTAATAATAATTTCCGCACTTGCCGCTTACCTGATCATGTCTTGGCAGGAGAGTCAGGGATTCCCCTGGAATATCTGGAGGGATTGGAATATTTCCCGATGGAACAGGTATGAACTTTTTTTTGACCGCAATTCCCTCTTCCTCTTTGGCTTATTGCCGGTTATTGGTCTTTTCTCGCTAAGGAGTATCCTCAAATCAAAATCAATCGGGCTCATTTTTATAGCCTTATGGGCATATATGCCATATTTGCTGTTGGTATCCGCTGATATTCTCCGTTTGCCAAAGCTCAGGCTTTTCGAAGATGCCCATTTTATCCCATTTGCCCTTCTAACGGGTTATACCTTTTCAAATTTAAGGCTAAACAACCATTTGAAAATATCAGCAATAACCCTCATGCTCTCCATTTCAATATTTACTTCCTATGGATTATTTACCCGGAAATCTGATTTTGTCGCTAAAAATTATCACCCCGATCTGTTTTATTTTTCATCAGATGAAAATAAGCTTTTGGCTTATATTCAAAAAAATGTTCCGTCCCGTTCCGTTTTTTTAAGCGATCAGCGGATGGGTCTTCTCTTTCCTGCGCTGACATCGGCAACCAGTTATTTTGCCCATATAAGTTTAACTATGGATTTTCTTAATAAAAGGGATAAAGTAATCGCTTTTTATTCGACTGAATATTCGGAAGAAGAAGCTGAAAAATTTGTTTTTTTTAATAAAATAAATTATATCTATCTGGGTAAGGATGAACAAAAATACGGCTATTCTTTCTTGCCCTTTAATTTTCTGAAACCGGTTTACAGTAATCCGGACGGCATACTATATAGGGTAATAAAAATTTAATCACTCCAGGTACTTCCCTTCTTTAAGAAAAGAAACAATCGCCTCAGCGGTAATCCGGTTCCCCAGATTATTCAAGTGGGCATCATTAACAAAATATGGATAACCCCGTCCCCGATCACGATCTAAAACCGGATATAAATCAATAAAAGGTATGCCCTCATTTTCAAAAAACTCTGCCAGATGTTTTTGGATGAAATTTTCATTTCCCGCCTCCGCTCTGTAAGGAGAATTGTATTTTGCGAAAGACTCCGGATATAACTGCATGTCTCCGGGTATCATTACTAAAGCCATTTTTGTATTATTTCTGTCTGTGATTTTTTTTATGGCAGTTAAAGTTTTTTTTAATTTTGTTTCTTCCGGATAAAACAGATGACTGCAGGAAGGTTGAAGAACACAACCATGTCTCTGTTCGCCTTTAGTCAAAAGGTATGAAGGATCGGCAAACCAACCTAATTTTATTTGAAGTAAATCAATTAACAGAATAAACAGGTGGGAATCCCGCAAGTACGGATAGCGGTATTTGACGGAAAAGTGTTTGTTTCTGATTATTTTCCAGTCGACGGTCTTACAGCATGAGCTAATTTTCAAGGGTAAACCCTCCGAATCAACTTTATCCCAAACCGTTTCTGAAAAATCATTAATATCATTCAATACAAAAAGTCCTACCAGAACAATATCGGGTTCAAGCTTAAAACCCCTCTCCTTAAGATACAAATAATAGCTGTCGGGAGAAAAACCGGAAGCATAACCTGCATTGATAACTTCCGTATTTGTAAATCCTTCTTTATGAAGCAACTCTTCGGTCTGAAAAGGATATGTGAACCGGTCAGCTACTCCGTGCCCGAAAGTGATTGAGTCACCAAGAATTAGAATTCTTTTTACACCGGGTTTTTTTTCAATCGAAAATTCATTACCCCTGTAACCCAAACTGTTTAATGAAGCTTTGGTATTGAAATCTCCCAGATAATACATCATTGTGCACTTATGATTTTTGGCCAGGCTAAATGGCAGAAGATTATCTTTGGCAAAACAGTCAAAAGTCAACGTCTTGGCATTAATGAAAGTAATCTGAGGATAAAATTTCCGGACAATAAATTCAGCCCCAAAAACCAAAAGGACTGAGGACATTAACAGAATAAGTATTTTTAATGGTAATAATCTTTTTTTATTTTTAACTTCCACCACAATTTGAGTAAATTATTTCCGGTAGCATATAGCCTTTTGAAATTAAAAAATTGGCTTTTTCCTGAAGTCCTCCAGAAATGGTGAACCGGTACTTCAATTATTTTATATCCCTGATAATCAATTTTTTTAACCAGTTCCGTACAAATTGTCCCCGTATTCTCAAACAGCCTTACCGGCTTGCGTCCTGAGCCTGTCGAAGGATTAAACACCTCTTTTTTTATCAGTCTGAAATCACAATCCGTATCCCTTATCGGAAGGTCAAAAGCGGTTTTTACCAGATAATGATAAACTCTTCCGGCGATTATCCGGTGCAGCGGATCATTTCTTTTAATTTTATATCCGTTAATCATTCCTATATTTTCTTTATCCCCGGCAGAATCTAATGCCTCCATAAGAAGCGACAATTCCCTCGGATCATATTGGGCGTCACAATCGGTGTAAAAAATAAGTTCTTTGGAAGCGATTGCGAATCCGCTCCTCAGAGCTCCTCCGTATCCACGGTTTTTCTCATGATTTATTATCTTTATCTGTTTCCCTCGATCCACAATGCCGGTAATCATCTCCAATGCTTCTTTATTCGTCTTCACACTTCCGTCATTCACAATTATCACTTCCCAGTCATCCGTATATTTCATTGTGGTCGCAATTGCCAGGGAAACCAGGCTCCCCACAGTTCCCCAGTCGTTTAGAAACGGAAACATGATGGTTACCGAAGGTTTCTTTTTCATTTAAGTATTAATATTTGCTTTATACTATACTCAAAATATGTCTGCAATTATACCTCTTGTCTCATTTTTATTGCTGACAATTGCCATAAGCTTCCAAAACGGCAGTTTCACCGGAAATTTAAGCCAAATATATCTGATTCTTATTTCCTTTATCCTTTTAAGTATTAATTATTTTTTTATTAAACAGGAACAAATAAACGGGGAATCAAGGTTTTTCATTATTCTTCCGGTTGTAATAGCTCTTTTTGCCGTTATTCCCGGCGGCTGGTGGTTAAATAATCCAAAAATTATTGGGCTAATACAGATTCTCTCATCACTTCTTATAATACCGGCAGTTTTCATGGTTGTTAACCGGAAAATTTCCGGTAAAAATATCGGTATGTTTTTTTCATTTTTCCTGATGGTTGCCTTAATTTTAAGACTTCTGATGATTACCGGTTCCCCTGCACCCGGAATTGACGTTTTTGCCATCCTCCGTGAAGCACCGCTCAAGTTTCTTCAGGGTTTAAATCCCTATAATACTCTTTACACCCATGTTTTTCCCGGAATCACTCCCGATTACTATGCCTATTGGCCTGCTTCCTTCTTTCTCCAACTTCCCTTCGTTAAAATATTTAATGATCCCCGGTACCTCCTGCTATCGGCAGATCTGCTGGCGGCATTTCTTATTCTTGTTTTAGGCGGAAAAAACAGGATTTCCCTGATTTTATCCGTTCTTTATCTTTTCCGTCCGGCATCACTTTCAATAACGGAAGCAGCCTGGCTGACTCCTCTGGATTTTTTTCTTATTGCGGCATTGGTTTATTTTATTTATAAAAAGAAAAATCCCCTTATGGCCGGTTTTTTTCTCGGACTTTTAACTTCAGTTCAATTCTTCTTTGGAATTATGATTTTTCACCTGTTAAAATATTTCAATTGGAATAAAAAATTAATCCTGTCCTTCATAATTACCACGGCGATTTTTGTTGTGCCGTTTTTTATTATTGATCCCGTCCGCTTCTGGAATCAGACGGTTGAAGTATATTTCCGCAATCCTCCCCACCCGTCAATATTAATTCATACTTCTTTAAACCTGAATACTTTGTATTTTGTATTCACGGGATTTGATCTCCCGTCTCTTTTATTAAATGCTTTCATTTTGTTGTTTTTAATCTTGTCAATTTTTAAAAAGACCACTCCTTACCGGCCTCTCGAGTCTTTTACTCTTTTTCTTTTTTCCGCTTTTGTCTTCGGCCGTCAGGCATTTATAAATTATTATTATCTTATTGCCTCATTAATATTATTGGATCTGGCCGTTAACATGTCGCAGGAAAATAATAAAAGCGTAAATGAAGATTAAATTTCATCTTTCCGAAAAATTTATAAACTTCGGTTTCTTTCTCATTACTGGCATATCCGTACTAATCCTTAATCTCTATCCCGTCTGGTATCTTAAGAAAAATGCTCCCGAGGGAAGAACCTATAACATGGTTCACAATAACGTTCAGGACTATCACTTCTACCAGGCGCTGATGAACGAAGGCGCTGGCGGGTCCTGGCTGATCTACGATCCCTATACTTCCGAATCCCATCAGCCGTCAATCATCTTTTCATATTTTACCTGGTTGGGAAAAATAAGCCGGGTATTTAACATTTCCTATGTCTATACCTATCATCTTGCCAGAATACTGGGCAGTATTTTGTTTTTTATCGCCGCCTTCAAACTGCTTTCTGTAATAAAACTTCCCCACAAACGTCTCGCTTGGCTGTTTTTTCTTTTCACCCCCCCTCTTTTTACTTTGAGGGCCGTGGGAGACAAATTGGATAAAATCCCCTATATGTACTGGTGGACGGGTATGGATCCGGTCAGACGGGCTTCCTACTTGCCCCATCATATGATCGGAGCGTTTCTTCTGATCTGGTCTGTTATACTCATTCTCCGTTTTTTCTATTCGGGCAAAATAAAATATATTGTTTTTACCTCAATAGTTGCCTTGCCTATGGCATTTGTCCATACTCCCAGCCTTCTGATTTTACTGATCATTCTGCCGCCTTCAATAATTATTTGGCTGCTTCTCCGGTTATTAACTTCCGGGAATATCAATAAAAAACCGGTAATGTTTCTGGCTTTCGCCTTATTCTGGACGTTAAGCCTTCTATTTCTTGCCTTTATGGTATCCCAAACAGATAAAGGTTTTCCCTGGAGCCAATACCGGGAATGGGAGAGAAATCTTCAATATCCTCTTAATAAGGAATTAATCGGTGCCCTGGGAATACTCTTTCCGCTCGCGGTTATCGGCATTATCTATTCCCTTCTATCCCTTCGCTTTGACCGTATATTTATTGCTGTCTGGTTTGTCCTCCCTTTCCTTCTTATCCCCTTGTCATCTAAATTCAGTATTTCCAATATCCGTTTAATCCAGGGAATTCCCTATCTGTCGGAGGCTATATTGGCAATTTTGGGCATTGATTTTCTGATATTACTTCTGAAAAAATTTTATAAAAAATTCATCCCGTTCCGGCTGCCGCTTTCGCTCTCCGGTTCTATTTACGTTCTTCTCGGTCTGGTTTTTTTGGTTCACGCGTACCCTTCATTAATCTGGAGCATTAAAGATTCAATCCGGGAATTTTCTCCCATTTTCGGAAACGTTTATCTGGATAACCGTCTTTTTAACGCTTTTGACTATATTAATGACAACTATCCCCAAAAAACCCTGACTTTAGGCACATTTTATACCGGTAATTACCTGCCTGTGTACACCCATACCGTCAGCTTTATCGGCCATTCCGGATATACTGACAAGTTATCGGAAAAAGAGTCACTGGTGTTTAAATTTTTCGAACATAAAATGGCTCCTGAAGAAGCTAAATCATTTATTCTGGATAACAGAATTACTCTGGTTTTCCAGGGTCCTGAAGAAAAACCTATTTACTCTGGGTATTTGTATCCCGATGTCCTCAAACCCGTCTACGACCGGCAAGAAGCCACCCTTTACGTTTTGAAGTGATAAACATCAAATATTCAACCTGTATATTTTCACGCTGTTGTTGGTATATATGGGGATTAAAAAATTATATTTTGCCTTCAGATCTTCAATCTCTCCCAATTCCCTCTCCTGGGGCCCGAAATATATATATGATATCCTTTCCTTTTGCAAAAATTTCCTGGCTGCCCCAAGATCCATTTCTCCTTTATAAAAGCGCTCCGCCTCAATCTCATTCTCATCCTCATGGGGTGTATTGGCATGTCCGAGATAAACGTAATTTCCGGCATAAGCCGGTATATAATTCCCGGCCGTTATATACGACAGCACCACGCTCTTTCTTGCCGTATTATCCCTGAGATAAAATATTCCTTCCATAAAATCGCGGACCGGATAACCAAGTTGTGCACCCAGGGGTACTTTCCAGGTGGCTAATTGCTTAGCCTTGGTCTGGTCTGTCAGCCATAAAATCATCGACAGCATAACCAGAAATCCCGTTAAAATAACTCCTCCGGCCGCAGTAGCCGCTCCCGCCCGGATTAATTGCCTTAATTTTCCCCGGGTCGCGGCTGCCGCCTGAAAAGACAGTTGAAATATATAAGTCGTCAGAACTGCCAAAGGAATATGAATTAGTCCTTCGGTAAATCTGATCGGTGACTGTTGCGGTACTTTATCAAAAACCAGAAACAAAAGGCTTATCGTTAAAACCCATGAAACTGCCGGATAAAACTTCCGCTTATTTTTCATAATGACAAATACAAGTCCGGCAATTCCTAAAATAAGCTGGGGCCCCAGTCCCGGTAGATATTGGTCATACGGCAGCGGTATCCGGTGTTCAATATCAAAAAGGGCCAGTGCCTTCCACGGTTGCTCCCGAAACATTATCTGGATATAAATAAATGACGGTGCTGACAGAAGGAAAAAAATAAATTCAGGGATTATCCTGGTTTTTATTAAATCCGTTATTTTTTTTCTTTTTAAAGTAAATTCTACCCTCAATGAGAAAATATCCAAAAGTTCCAAAATAGCCTGCACTGCGAAAAATCCGTAGATGATAATTAAAGTCGGCGGAAAGATTATTCCGGCTATAAGTCCCGATAATCCCCAAACAATAGCCCGGGTCAAATTAACTGTTTTACCCGATATGAATTTAATAATAAAAAGAACAAGAAATATCTGTCCGATTAGAATATGGGGCATAATGGTAATTCTTTGAAGTGAATCCATTACCGACCACCAGCCCATCCATGTGGCAAACCGGAATAATCCGGGAGTGGTTGTCAGGATGGGCCAACTACCCGATGTTGCCGCCAGTAAAAAAAATAAATACAGCCATTTCTTTTCAAAAAAATGTTTTCCGAATATGGCCGTTATATAAAGAAGCAGAAATCCGAACACCAGTCGCCAAATATGATAAGAATTCGTATCAGAAAATCCCAATAAACCGCCGGCTTTCCCCAAATATAAATATACTATTTGAAATAATGACTCTTTATGAGGCTGATTGTAGTACTTTTCCGTAACCAGAAATTGCCCTTCCCTTCCCTGTCTTATCCTGGAAAGGTAAAAATTAAAATCAAAATTATAATTATGCTCAAAAACAAAATAACGCTCGGGTGGAATTCCCTTTGAGGTAATATATTCGTAAATTGAAGGAACAAACGACAGGAGGGTAAGAAAAACAGCCGAAAAAATGATGACAAATTTACTTTTTACCATTGCTGACTGTCACTCAGGAGTTTCTGATTTTCCCATTATACCTGAAAACTCGTCCTGTATTTTAAGCCTACTTGACACTGATTGTGCCTCAAGTGTTACAATTCGAAATTGTAATGGCTGACAAATCTGCCGGTAATATGCCGGAAGAGAATAATCAGGCAAATATCACTAAATTAGCTTTAATTACCGTCGGAGCTGTTCTGATTTTGGCTGTTGCCGTCTATGCCGCATACAGCTACTCCCGCACCAATCAGGGCGGTATTGTCCTCCCGGGAGGTGTCACCTATTTGGGTTCAACCCCTACTCCACCGGTAAAGCCAACCGCCGTTCCGCTTAAATTCACCGCCGACTCAACCGTTCCCTATAAACAACAGTGGGGTGTAACTCATCCGTTTTCATTTTCATTCCCTGAAACCCTGCCTTTGGTTGTATTCACCAATGATCCGACCGATAGCGTCGGTATTGCCTGGGGAGATAAAATCCCCCAGGAAAATATTCTTTTAAACATTGAGTTGATCGCCGACAGGGAACAGGTAATGATTAACAAACCTAAAAAAGATTTTGTCGAAAACTGGTGGCGGTATTTCACCGGCCTCAAAGGTGTAACATCGGTTGCTCCTTTTACCAATATTAACGGATTAAAAGGATATAAAGCGCAATACATAAATGCTTCTGATGAATCACCCAATATTGACGTATTCTTTGAAATACCCGGTCGTCAGGATATTATGATCCATCTTGCCAACGGTATTTTGGATCAAACCATCTTTGACAGAATTATTGATTCTATAAAATGGAATTCTCCCACACCCTCCCCGTCAGTTTGAGCGGTAAATATTAAATCTGTCAGTTTCACCTCGTTTATCCTCTTTCTCCTTAGCTGTTTTCTGTTAAAATGATTCTATATTCGCATGAAGACTGCCTTTATTTTCGTCCTCTTTGTCGGATTGGTACTAAGAATTATTCTGGTAGGCAATCCTGGTTTCGAAGCCGATATTTCCTTTTGGAAATCCTGGGGACTGGCCGCTATCGATCACGGCATAGTCTGGACTTCCCTTAATACCAACATTAATTATCCCCCCGGCTTTATCTACGTGCTCTGGTTAATGGCAAAAATATATTCGGTTTTTGCAGATCCCAGGGATTATTTTAATTTCTGGCAGCTTAATAATTTCTGGTTTCTTTTTGCCTCAAAATCAGTTGCCATCGCTGCCGATATGGCAATTGCCTGCCTTATCTTCTGGTTTTTCTCCCGGAAGGAAAAATTAAAAATTCTGGGTTCATCCTTAAAAAATTTTACCATTCTCCCGCTTATTCTGGCTTCGGTCTTTTATCTTAATCCCGTAGTTATAATTGATTCTGCTCTTTGGGGACAGGTCGAATCTCTCGGGCTTCTGTTTACCCTGACGGCTATCGTACTGCTTTTTTATAAAAAACCGCTCCTGGCCACACTTATTTTTGCCGTCGGTCCCATGTTAAAACTGCAAAATATAATATTTATTCCTATTTATTTTATATTTCTCTGGCGCTATTTCGGCTACAAAACTGTAATCAAAGGCATTGCTATATTCACTCTGATTTTTTTTATTGTTGTCCTGCCTTTTGTTCTTGAAAAACAGATGAATCAGGTCCTCTTTCTTTTGACCGTTAACAGTGATTACTTTCCCTGGATGTCACTTAATGCCCATAATCTTTGGTGGATTGTTGCCGGCGCCAAAGGCATGACCACCACCGATAAAGTAACCGTTCTCGGAATTATAAATGCCAAAAAGTTGGGGCTTCTTCTTTTCTCCTCAAGTTATTTGATAGCCTGCTTACTGACATTTTTAAAACCGACAGCTCGTAACTTCATCCTTTCCCTGACCTTTGCCATTTTTTCATTTTTTCTCCTATCAACCCAAAGTCATGAAAGATACAGTTATCCGATTGTCGTTCTTCTGCTTTTTCTCTACCCTTTTTTACACGATAAAGTAACATCCCGTTCTAATTCCGGGTTTAAATTTTTAGATTTTAGAATTAATTTTTTAAATTTTAACTTTAATCTTTTAAATATTGATGTTTACTTCTGGCTGCTTTATTTCCTTTTTACCGTTAATATTTTCTTCAATATTCATACCGGACTTATCCTGAATTATCCCAATAACGGTTTCGGGCCTTTAGCTGCTATAACCACTCCTACTTTGACAATAGCCAACTCTTATTTTTCTCTCCTTCTCTATTTCCTTCTATATCCTTTTATATTCAGCCAAATAAGCGTGCTCTATTTCTTATTAGGTATCTTTCTGGTAGTTTCAGGTATTGCCGCTTCCCATGCTTCTTATTATCTGAAGGGAAAAGTTTCCCTGACTGCATTTAAACCGATAATTATCAAACAGGATTTTGCCGGTCTGCAGATTAACAGGGCGGTTGATTCCTGGCAGGGGTGGAAAAAATGGAACCGTTTATCAAATAATTATTTTTACTTTAGAAAAGGCTTCGGCACCCATGCTTATTCCAATTTGGTTTTTGATATAAACAAAAAATTTACCGGATTTTCAACTGATTTCGGTGTTGATACTGAAGCTCCGACCCAGGCCACGGTTGTATTTCAAATTTGGGGAGACGGTAAGCTGCTTTTTGAAAGCTCCCGGATGGGCCGTTTTGATTATCCCGGTCATTCCGCCGTCGATGTCACCGGAATTAAGTATCTGGGATTAACCGTAACTGATGCCGGAGACGGAATAAATAGCGATCATGCCGATTGGTTCAATCCGGTGCTTATTAAATAATTATTGATCTATGGTCTATGGCCAATAAAATAAAAAGGGTAATCGCCGTCATTATTGTTCTGTCAGCAGTAATTCTAAATCTCATCCTCTACCGGGCTGAAACTCAAATCAAAGGTGACCCTAATGATAATGTTTTTCAATATTCTTTGGTCGCAAGGACTAATTGGATCTGGGAAAATTACGGCTGTCCTCTTAGTTTAGAGTGTCTTCCCAACCTGGTTGACCATAACGTCACCTACTGGGCTGAAGGCTATGCTCTGCCTTTTTATTATTCCCATGTACCTCAAATTGCCATAGTTGCCTCATATAATCTGATAATAAAACCTGTGTCTTTATGGGTTAACTCCGATCTTTCACTATATTCATATTACAACTGGACCAAATATCTTCTCCTGGCTTTATTTCCTCTTCCGGTATTTGCCGCTTTCATATTAGTCGGTTTCCCGCTGATTCCGGCAGCCTTAGCTGCCTTTTTTGCCGCTCATTTTTCAACCGATGGCTTGTATGGCATTGATCCGCCGAGTTTCCTCTGGCGGGGATGGGGTTTAACCTCCCAGCTCTATGCCATGTTCTTCATGCCTTTGGGTCTGGCTTTTACCTATAGGGCAGTCAAAAACCGGTCATCCTCATCATTGGCTGATTATTTTTTCTCTGTTCTTTTTTTGGTCTTAACTACCGCCGGTCATTTGGGTATGGGGATAATCTCTCTTTTAGCAACCGCTCCCATGCTTTTTCTCGATCTGAAAAAAAGAAATATAATCATCCGGGGCAAAAAACTATTTCTCATTTATATATCTCTGTTATTTGCCCTCTCATATTGGATCATACCAATACTTTTGAATAACCAGTATCACATTATCTCCTTTTGGGACCCCATCTGGAAATTCGACTCTTACGGCTGGTATGAGGTTGTCAGGCAGTATGTAAACGGAGAAATATTCGACTGGCAAAGGTTACCCGTAATAACAGTATTGGTAACCATCGGTTTCTTTGCCCTGCTGTTAAGTAACACCCGGTTTATCTTTTCCTACATTTTTGCTCTGATTATGCTGTTTTATTTTGGCCGCTCAACCTGGGGCGGACTCATTGATTTTATTCCCGGTATGAAGGATTTCCACCTTCACCGTTTTATAGTCGGTGTCCACATTGCATCGCTTTTTCTCCTCCCTCCCGCCTTTGAATTTATTTTTGAAAAAGTAAACAAATTTTATTCTATCCTCACCGGTAAACTGACTATGATAAAGGATATAAGAAAAGTCACCCCCCTGTTGGCTCCCCTTTCAAGTCTTATCATTATCTCGGTTCTGATCTACTTCACCGCTGATCAAACGGTAAAGTATAACGCCTTAAACCATCGCTGGATCGGTGAAGCCAATAGTGCCTACAACTATGATGAAAAAAAATTTCTCGATCTCTTAGACAGTATCCGGAATATTCAAAAAGGCAGAGTATACGCCGGCCGGCCGGGTAATTGGGGCCATGATTTCCGATTAGGCTCTTCCCAGATTTATATGCTTCTATCGGTTTACGGATTTGATCTGACCCAGTTTCTTCCTGAAACCTGGTCAATGATGTCTGAAAATGACCAGAATTTTGATGAACGGGTGGCTTCCGATTACGATCTTCTCAATATTACCCATATAATTTCACCCAATAATCCGGGTTTTGCCGGTAATGTCAAATTTGATAAAAAATTCGGCCCTTTTGAGCTGTACAGGGCGAAAACATCCGGCTGGTTTGATGTTGTCGAAAGCCCCATGTTCGTCAAAAGCGATAAAACCGATTTTCTTAATCTGGTCTACCTCTGGCATCGCGGTTGGCCGAGAACCTGGAAAATGCATCCCCTGATAAGTGTTGAAAAAAATCCGGTAATTCCCCCGGATATGAAAAGACAAATAAAAATGGTTGATGAAGTGACATTCGAAGAAGCGGGTATTCGAAAAAATATTTTTGCCGATTTCCCCTTCATCTTTCCCGATTCCACGCCTTCAGGAAAAATAAAAAGTGAAAAAGTCAGCCGCCAGACCTATTCAGCCGGTGTTGAAGTTCCCGGCTCTTGCCGCAGCTGTTACATCATGTTTAAAATGAGCTACCATCCTAACTGGCAGGTTACTCTTGACGGCCAAAAAGTACAAAAATTCGCCGTCTTTCCCATGTATGTAGCCGTTAAGGCTTCCCCCGGAACCCACCGGATAGAAGTCACCCACAAACCCAATACCCTTAAAGTCATTCTTATTGTATTGGAAATAACAGCCATCCCGGTCTTAATTTTTTTCCGGAAAAAATTAAAATCTTTACTCTGACTATTGCTTCAAACAGAAAAACCCCGATTAAATCGGGGTTTTTCTTTTATTAAACTTTGAATCTGATTTTACGCGGTCTCTTGTCTTTTATTACCAAAACATTCACGGCAAAGTACGCCTGTTCCCTTTCTCGGAACAAACGGTACCTCGTCTTCTTTTCCGCAATTGGAACAGACGATTTTTGTCATCTGCCTGTTTTGCATCCTTTCTTCCTTTCTTTTACTTCTGCAGTCAGGACATCTGGACGGCGGATTATCAAATCCTTTTTGTTTATAAAACTCCTGTTCGCCTGCGGTCCATACGAATTGTTTACCGCAATCGCGGCATACAAGAGTCTGATCTTGAAAACTTGAATTTTGAGATTGCACCCTGGAATCACCTCCTTCGCCCGGAGAAGCTTTAGCGAAGGCGGGAATAGTAATAAATTTGCCTTTTGCTAATTCCTCTGGACTTTTTGGTCCTGAGTTTTTCCAGGATGCCCGCCTGGTTTCCGGCCAACTTACCGGAAGAAGACGGGAAGATACCGTGGAACTGGACTAAGACCTTACTAGTACGGAAGTATACACAAGCCTGTCAATAAAAGCAAATTTGGTATATCACTTCCATTCCTGGGTTTTTGCGAAATTATCAAATTCATTTTGAGCTGGAGCATGTTCAGTGTAACCTACTCTAAAATAAATATCTCCGCCCTCCTTGACAGGCCAGAAATCATGTTCAAAACCTTTGCCAACCTCATCTTCCTGAAGAACTTTAAATTCTTCCGGACTTAAAGTATAGTAAATAATTCCAGATTTTTTTTCTATATCCATAAATTTTTAAAAATAATACGGGCATTATAGTTATTAAATTAAAACCAAATATTATTAGAAATTAAGAAACTTGTAATTATCCGCAGTATAAACCGGTTATTATACAATAAGTGAAGAAGTTTTGACTATATTTGCTCCGTAACATATCTTCAGATATTCAAGTCCGTTCTTATGGTCTGAATCGGAAAATGACTCAACACCGTCCTCCGGTACCGTTATTTTATAATTCCTGGCAAACGCATCCGCGCATGTATGTCTGACACATATGTGGGTATGCTGGCCGGTAATAATTAGCTCCGAAACTCCGTTATCTCTTAAAAGAAGATCCAATCCGGTTTCATAAAATCCGCTGTAAGTTCTTTTCCCCAACACAAAATCACCCTTTTTCGGTTTTAACTCGGATATGACTTGGGCTCCTTTGCTTCCGGCCATGGCATGCGGTCCCCAGACTTTTTCTTCAGGATCACCCGGCAAGTGGGCGTCATTGGCATAAACCACTATCCAGCCTTTTTTCCGGGCATGATTTACCAATCCGGCAATTTTGGGAATTATTCTTTTGGCCCGGACATTTTTTAATGCTCCGTAAACAAAATCCTCCAGCATATCGATAACGATTACTGCTTTTTCGTTTTTCAAAGACTTCTTAAAGCTCATATTCTTTTCCTCTTATGCCTTTTCCTCTGCTGCATTATTTTTTTTAATTTATTGTTAGCCCGGAATTCTCTTCCGGCTTTGGCCGTCTTTCTTCCTTCAACCTCAACTATATCGGCCGTAAAATCATTTTCTCCGTGGATAATTGACGATCCTATCCCGTATGCGTCAACCGGAATTTTTTCCATAGTAAATTCCTTTATTCTATTTGGATAAAATCCTCCGGAAACAACGATTTTTACATATTTAAATCCCTCTTTATCCAAAGCCTCCCTGACTGCTTTGACTAAATACTTATTAACCCCGTAAAATTCTCCCCTTTTCTCGGGAGTTTCAACTTTTTCAGTCAAAGACTGAAAAGCCTTGGGCTGAGACAAATAAACTTTGACATTGACATCTATGATGTCGCCGGCCGTATCCAATCTCACGCCCCACAATCGCCTGCCTAACTTCTTTGCCACAGCCAGTGCCGTATTAACCGAATCATTGTCAAAATCAACCAGGGCAATCAGGCGCTCTTCGGGAAAATATTTATTGAAAAGCCCGGTCGTTTTAACGGTATCACCCTCATTTAACGCGATTAACCCGTGGGGGATGGTTCCGGCGGCTTCTTTTGGAATAAGTCTGGCTTGAGCCGCTGTGCAAACGGCCGCTGCTCCTCCGGTATATGCCGCGTATCCGTCGCCTTCCTGGTTAAGAAAGTAATCAAACCGGTCTCCGAAAAATATAACCGGTTTACCCCCGGCCGCCTCAACGCATTTTCGCGTATTTCCGGCAACCAAAGATCTTCTTGCTAATATGCCAAGATACAGGGATTCCAAATGGGCAAAATATGCGTATGGCCCCCTGATATGCATTACTGTTTCCATAGCTGATAACTTGTCTCCGTCAGAAAGTGATTCCACATCCAATTCCTTGCTTTTATCAATCCACCTTGCCTCGCCGAAGCTCTTAGCGGAGGTGGGCTTACCTTCCTGATAATAACCGGTCGCCCATTGCAATAATTCAACTGTCTCATCAATTCCGGCCAGTATGCTCTCCTCCCTTCTCTGGAATATCTGCATTGTCGCTTTCTTAAGATTTCCTTCCTTTAGAAGAATTTCCTTAGTCCGGTTAAAATAAACCGCCGTATAATAACCTTGCCTTATTTTCTCAATCGTCTCATTGCTGAAGTATTTCATATATAGTGTATCTTTTACACTAAATAATTGGAAATATACTCCACTTCAGGAATTTTTACAAGAAGAAGTTAGAATACTTTTACCATTGCCGGTTGTCTTTTGCGGAAGGCATAAAGTTTGGCCGGCCGTGCTTTTAATCCGGTTTTTCTGCCTCCGCTTGGCCGGAGAAGCCCCAGAGTCAGAATTTTTCTGCGGAAATTTCTTTTATCCAGTCTTTTCCCCAAAATTGTTTCATAAATCTTCTGCAGTTCGCTCAATGTAAATTCCCGTGAAAGCAGTGAATAAACAACATTGGTATACTCTATTTTCCATCTCAATCTTTGGATGGCATAGGAAATAATTCCGTATTCGGCTATTTTCCCCGAAAGTTCACTAACCGGTATAAATGATTTCAAATGATCCTTATTTATTTCAGCAGCTGAAAGAAGGTAATAATAAACAACATCAACTTCCATCATGTGTTCAAACGGGTGGGAAAATGTATAAAGCTGTTCCAGATACCCCTCATTAATCACACTGCCGGCAATTCTTTCTATTACGTTTTTGGCAATTTTATTTAAAGACGCCGCATGGCTGACAATATCCTGCACAAGTCGGTTTGCCGGAAGATAAACCTGGAGTTTTCCCGATATAACAGAAAAAATAACTGTCTTAACGCGAACTGCTGCCGACATAGTTGTTTTTAATCCAATTATACACCGCTTCAGCCGCCATTTGATGTCCTGCCCCGTTCCAATGCCCGTCAGACTTGTAATAAAAACGCTCTTCTTTAAACTCTCTCATCGTGGGTAGAAGATCAATATATTTTATTCCGTTTTCCGAAAACAACTCTTTCAACCTTTCCTGCGGATTGGGATTTGTAATTTCCGCGGGATTATAGGGAAGACCGGTATCGGCTTGATACTTGTCATAAGTATCCTGATATATCTGGAAATCCGAAGGAATAATAAGCACCAGAAAATGGTCGTTCCCGTCATTATAAAGCCCGTTTACAGTATTTCTTGAAGCACGACTTACGGTCAGTAAATCTCCGAAAAGATGCATCGCTTTCCTGTGGCAGGACTGGTTAAAAATGCAATAACTGTAATAAGTTCCCAAGAATCCGGAATCCCTGGCTTCTCCGCTTGGTACTTCAGGTTTTATAATTTTAAACCTTATCTTATCAAATAAGGTTTTAGCTTCTGTTTGCCCGTTTTTAAATCCGTCATACGCCAATATTGCCAGGTTGCTGTTTCTCAAAACAGGCACTTTATATATAAACGGGATTTCAATAGGCAGTAAATAACCGTTTTCATCAACTTTAACTTTATTTGAAATAATTCTTTTGGGCTCGCCGGATGCACCCGATCCGATCCAGTCAGATTCAGCCATATCCGAAAAATCGTTGTAGACAAAAATAGCAAAAACTACCAAATCCGGTTTTAATTTGATTCCTTTCTCCTTAAGATGCAAATAATATCCGTCCGGTCCGAATCCGCCGGTATATCCCGCGTTTATAACACTCCACTCTTCCCCGTAGCTTTCCCTTAATTTCTCCTCCAAAACCCCTGTCATAATCTGCCTGTCGGAAACCCCGAACCCCAGGATAAATGAATCCCCTTCAACAAGGACTCTTTTCTCTCCCGGTTTTTTTTCAATTACAAAATCCTCTCCCCGGTAACCCAGATTATTGGTCCTGGCGGTTATTTCTTCTCCGGTATCGAAATTTTTAAACTTCAGGCTGCAGTTTGGCTTTAGGGTAAATAATAATGTTTTATCGGGTAAAAAACAGTTAATCGCCTCACTGTATGCTTTTCTGAAAGTCTTTTGGGGGGAAAACTTTGCCGTTAAAAATTCTGCTGATATGGCAAAAACGATCAAAGATACCAAAACCAGTGAAATTTTTCCCGGTTGAAATTTCATTCTTTTGGTATTATACATAATATATCTGTTTTCTATGTTTAAAGGCGTTTTTCTTAAATCAGCAATTGTTAAGGAACTGCTTCAATATCTTTGGAAAGAACGTCTTTGGTGGATGATCCCCATGATCACAGTTCTCATCCTTCTTGGAATCCTGATGATTTTCGCCCAATCATCCCCTGCCGCCCCCTTTATCTATACCTTATTTTGAGTTAAACTCAAAAGCACATGAAAATCTTCAAGCGGCTCTGGCAGGGCTGGAAACGCATTGCCCATAAAATCGGCGTTTTCCAGTCAAAAGTTATCCTCACTGTATTCTACTTCCTTCTTACTCCATTCGGCCTCCTCTTCACCTATTTCAAAGACGAACTTAAAATGAAAAAACTCTCCCATTCAACCTGGAATCAGAAAAATAAGCATTCCCAATCTCTGGCCGATCTCAAGAATCAATATTAATTTTGATTAACTAAAATTTTTGTATAGCTGAGCAAACAAAATTTCTGCTCGCAGTCATGCCCCTCGAAGGAGGAGCCCGCGAGCACAGCAAATTTTCGTTTGCGAAGCATTAAAAAATGTACATTCTCGGCCTATCCTGCTATTACCATGATGCCGCCGCCGCTCTCATTAGTGACGGCTCGGTTATTGCCGCAGCCGAAGAGGAAAGGTTTTCCCGTAAAAAACATGATTCCTCATTTCCCGAGCTTTCCATAAATTTCTGTCTTGATACTGCAAAAATTAAGCCTGCTGATCTTGATTATGTGGTTTTCTACGAAAAGCCTTTCCGCAAATTCCACCGTATCATTATCTCCAATCTCTCCACTTTCCCCCGTTCGGCAATTGCCTTCCGCGAAGCAATGCGTATCTGGCTGACCCAAAAACTCTGGGTAAAAAGCGAAATCGCCTCTCATTTAAATATAAAAGAAGACAAAATCCTCTTCTGTGAACATCATCTTTCCCATGCCGCCAGCGCCTTTTACACCTCGCCTTTTAAGGAAGCGGCCATATTAACCGTGGACGGTGTTGGAGAATGGGCAACCGCCTCTCAGGCAGAAGGCAACGGCAATAAAATAAAAATTCTTAATGAACTCTACTATCCCCAGAGTCTTGGCCTTCTCTATTCAACATTTACTGCATACCTCGGCTTTGAGGTCAACGAAGGTGAATGGAAAGTCATGGGTCTGGCCCCGTATGGAAAACCCGTCTATCAGGATAAAGTCAGAAAAGTCGTTAAGGCAAACTCTGACGGCAGTTTTTCCCTTGATTTTTCCTACTTTTCCTATCAGTACTCGGATTCAACCGCTTATTCGGGTAAATTTATTGATCTTTTTGGTCCACCCGTGCCTCCGGAACAATCTCATTTGGTGATAAAAAGATCCGCCGACCTGGCTGCCAGTATTCAGCTTGTCACTGAGGAACTCCTTCTTAATATGGTGAAAAATCTTAAAAAAACTGCCAAATCGGATAATCTTTGCCTGGCGGGAGGCGTTGCCTTAAACTCGGTCGCCAACTACCGTCTGCTGAAAGAAGGAGGCTTTAAAAATATCTTTATCCAGCCGGCCGCCGGAGACTCAGGCGGAGCCTTAGGTAGCGCCCTTTATCTTAACTATAACATACTGGGTCAGAAAAAGCGGACAGTCCAAGAACATGCCTATTTCGGCCAGAAATATTCAAATAAAGAAATAGCATTAGCCTTAAACCACCTCGGACGGTGGCGAAGCAACGGCTTCGACTCCTCCGAGGTGAAGATATCAAAATTGCCTGATTCTAACCTCATCGATTACATCTCCACCCGGATAACCGCAGGAAAAGTCATCGGTTGGCTTCAGGGGCGCTTTGAGTGGGGCCCAAGGGCTTTAGGCAACAGGAGTATCCTGGCTGATCCCCGGAATCCCAAAATGAAGGATATAATTAACGCCAAGGTCAAATTCAGGGAAGCCTTCCGCCCCTTCGCTCCATCCGTCCTCTCCGACCACGCAACGGAAGTTTTCGACTTATCAGCCATATATCACGTCCAGCATGATTTCTCCTCGGATGGTGGCAGGCTGAAGCGAAGCGGAAGCCATGACTCCTCCGAGGTGAAGGGTCTGGAAACTCATTATCCTCTCCGCTTCATGCTCTACGTCGTTCCTGTCAGGCCGGAATGGAGAAAAAAAGTCCCGGCCATCAACCACGCCGATAATACCGCCCGCCCTCAGCTTGTATTTAAGGAAACCAATCCCTTATACTACAGCCTGATCGGAGCTTTTCATAAAAAAACTGGCGTTCCCCTGATTCTTAATACCTCATTCAATCTCAAAGGTGAACCGATCGTTAATTCCCCCGAGGACGCCTACTCCACTTTTATTCGCAGCGGTATTGATATTCTGGTTTTGGGAAATTACGTTTGTGAAAAATAATCCCGGCTTGCCCACCCCGTAGCTTACTTGGCCACCACAGCTTTAGCGAAGGTGACAGCGGATGTGGGTCATGGGAAACCTGCGTTTGCGGGAATAGTTAATCTCCGAGAATGTGGACCGGAAGAGATTCGAACTCTCAACCTCTTGCATGCCATGCAAGCGCGCTACCGTTGCGCCACCGGCCCGAAATCGTTTTCTGATTATAATTTAAAACCCCCAAAATGTGAAGCTGTTTTACGGATTAGCCCGTCATAACTTGACAAACAGTTTTTCATATGATATATTTCCCATCCTATAGTATTTAAATATTATTTGAGTAACTTAGCCTATATTAACGTTAAATTTATATAATTTAACTTAAATATTTTACTCGATTAAAAACATAACAGGAAATATTATAGGACTGCTCTTTTAAAACTGCCTGATAAAATAAAAGCTTTAGAGGTTTACCCGTACGCGGGTAATGAATGTTCGCGTATAAAACAGGTAAACCGTGCCTCAACAGCACGGTATTATTGTGGCTAAAAATCCGCGCAACTTCTAATTACTCCCCTCTTAAAGCTTCACTGCTGCACGGAGACACGGAAGAAATAAACTTAATTTTTTTCATAAATCTTTTTGCTTCCGTCTCCCCCTGCAGTAAGTCCGGGGAAATCCGTCTTAATGCGATGGATCCTCCCCCGCCTTAGGCAGAGGAAATTTGCTCTTTAACAACTGAATGGCGAGGCAATTTGCATAATATGCAAATTGACGAAGAGACGTTTCCCGCTAAAAGCGGGATTACGTTTCGAGGACCCCGATTCAATCGGGGTATTAAATATGGTGCGGGGAAATGTGGGAGTAAGAGGAAAACCTCTAAAGCGCCCCGACGTTTCAAGATAGTCGGGGTTAAATCTCTTACCCCCACGCTCCCCCGTACCATGCATTGTCCGCCGTAGCTTTATGCAGAGGTGGAAAAGTGAACAGGTTGTAAGCGAAAAAATTTTCTCCTTGTCATTTCCTTCAATCGAAGGGTTCTCTACTGACGAATCTTGATTGAGGTGGAGGAAACTCTGTGGAAAATATTGGATACAAGAAGCATGATTTCTCCTCGGATGGTGACGAAGCAACGACTTCGGCTCCTCCGAGGTGAAGGCATCAATACAATCCAAGTATATTTTCCCCGGATCTTCCTTCATCTCTTTGAGATAGTCGGCCGAGGCCCGACGAAAAACAAGAACGCCCAAGGTCTGGTGCGGTTCCTGACGGTTGAGAAGTTTTACTTCTCTTCATACAGGGAATTGCATCACCCTGACTTTGAAAGATAAGTCTAAACCTAGAGTGTGACTTCATTCTAGGAAGTCGGCCGGCGCCCGACGTTAAACCTGAGACTGGTGTTCCAGCACTGGTCTTTCGGCTCAAGCATCAAGTGATGTTTGGGAAAGGCTTCAAAAGCGTGGAGAGGGTAACCTCGATGAGAGCGCTGCAATTCTGGATTAAAATTCAACGAAGGAAAAATCAAACCTAGTGGGCCACTCGCGGTCCTTATCCTGAGAGAAATCGAAGGAAAGCGAGAATCGGTACTGGAGTGAAATCTCTCCAAAAAGTCGCAAGGTAGGTTCGATTCCTACTAGGGACCTACGGGGAATTAACCCTGTAGGGCCTTACAGTTTGGCGCAACGCGACCGGAGAAGTTTCTGTTATCTCCAGAAAAATCAACCTAAATAAATAGGAGAAAAAAACAATGAACGCCAAAAAAATGCGTTCAAAAAACTGGGCAATCTCTGCCCTATTGGCCATCTTGGCCATTTTTGTTTTCGGTTTAGCTCAACCAGCAAAAGCTGCTGAGCAGGAACCACCCCAACCTACTGAAGGTTGGGCGACAGACTTAGGGCTGATAGTTGGAAACGGCGCCGTTGTGTATAACCAAGGCAGACCGTACTTCAACCCAGCCGGAAAGTCTACTTTCTCCGTTCTAGTTCCAGAAAATGGTAAAGTCACAGAAATATGGGGGTATGATTTTGACCATTACGGGGAAAAAGACGGCTGTTGGATAATCACCTGGAGTAAGGGATCGTTCTTTGCTTGCACAGGTGATAATGAATGGGGCCAATGGCTGGTGAATATTATTGGTCCGGATGAAGTAATATTCGACGGAGGGGGCGATTCCCACGGGGGAAATGCTTGGGTTGTTCTCTCTCCTCCCCCTCCACCTCAGGGCGAGCTGAACGTCGTCAACTCCTGCGCTGGCGTGACTTACTCTGGCAACACCCAGGTGGACACAACGGTTAACTGGAGCCAAACGGCTAACGGCAATACCCAAACAGGCAGCACGGAAGTCCAGGCCGGCACCTTCAGCTTTACCATCCCGTGGGAGCCTCCGATCGATGGCCAGTACGGACCGCATGACATGAGCTCGGAAGCGTCAATGCAAGTCGGCAATGCAACCAAGACAGGAAGCGACGTGGATGAGAACGTGATCTGTGGAGAGGTGCTACAATTGGGGGGAACTTGCTCGGAACTGACCGGAACCGTCACCTGGCAGGGGCCATACCTGGTATATGACGGCCAAATCCAGGGAAGGGATGGAACACGAAGGGGAATCACCTTCAACGGACAAGATCCAAACAAAGGCGACCCGTTTCTGTTTGAAGCAAAAGGTGCTTCTGGCTCCTACCACTTCGAAGTACCATGGATCAACCAGATGGACATCAAAAAGCGAATCCGTGGTTGGGTCTTAGGAAATGATGGGGTCTGGTATACAAGCAGTAATTGCCTCATCAAGCCCCCTGGCCAATGCCCAACTTGCGAGCCGTGGATCAAGGAAGTCGGATTGTCGGCCGAAGCCCAAAACATCCAGGTTGATTTTTTCACCAAGGGCGAATGCAAGGTCGGCTTCTGCAATACCATCCAGATGGATTCCTGGGTAAGAGCTCGTAGCTTTGAAAAATTCTCAATTGGCTATTTGGGAGAAAGGCTACTACCTGCACTAACCACTTACCTACCAGTAGGTGTTTGGGAGCTCGAATTTTCGTTTCGTTGGCACGAGAACGGACAAAA
>Ga0209431_10000793_pt1 | contig 26374 bp, 34 predicted proteins | sample RifCSP13_3_FD_184021 | JGI IMG/M metagenome (GOLD analysis project Ga0209431, IMG submission 184021) | Soil microbial communities from Rifle, Colorado - Rifle CSP2_sed 13_3 (SPAdes) (version 2) | ecosystem: Environmental > Terrestrial > Deep subsurface > Rock core/Sediment | place: Rifle...
GCTACAACGGGCTATACAGGGTGAACAGGTCCGGCAGGTTCAACGTGCCGCATGGCACGTACGTGCGCCCCGCGATATGTAACAGGCGCACGCTCGCTGCAGCGTCAGACATACTGAACAGGAGCGGCGTTTGGATAAGGAGCGCAGACTATACTCGTGCTACGGCCGCTTGCAGGGCGGGCGATCTAGTCTACTTGGACCCGCCATACCTGCCCCTCACAAAGACTGCAAACTTTACCGATTACACCACACAGAGTTTCGACTATGACGATCATGTCGCGCTTGCAAGGGAATTCCATAGGCTGGCAGACCTTGGCTGCACGGTTGTGCTTTCCAATTCCAACTCGGCCAGGATAAGGAACCTGTACGATGGTTTTGCGATCCAGACTGTGGGTATAAACAGATCGATAAACTGCAACGCAAGCAGACGCACAGGCCAGAGCGAGCTTGTAGTCACCAGCGCGCCGGCGCCGGTCATTCGTAGACTGCCACAGCGCGGGCGCCAAGCTTTACGAGCATCGGCCCCACGAACGTCGTGAGCGCGACTACCGTGCCGACTATTGGGAAGAGGAACGGGCTGACAACCCCCAGATCCTGACCAACTTTGAGAACTATGAATGAGAACTCGCCTAGCTGCGCCATCGAAAGGCCTATGCCCATCGCAAACGTCTTGTCAAACCCAAACAGCCTGACGCCGCCGTAGACCGCCCCTATCTTGCCAAATATCGTGACCACCGTTATCACCGCGATAGGGGCCCAGTATTCCGATATCGTGGAAAGGTCCATAAGCGCTCCAATCGTGACAAAGAATATGGCAACAAAGATCTCCCGTGTAGGCTGTATCAGGGTAGAGACTTGGTCCGAAAACCGTGTGCCTGCGATTATGACGCCGGCAAGGAACGCCCCTGTAGCCGCCGAAAAGCCAAGCGAGTACGAGAGAAACGCAAGCCCAAAGGCCGTGCCGAGCGCGAACATTATCGTTATCTCGTAACGTTCAAGCCTTGAAATGAGCGAAAAGAGCTTGGGCATGACAAGCACGCCGGCCACTATCGTTCCGCCGATAAAGAGCCCGATTTGCCCTATAGTTGCAAGTATCTGAGTGAATTCAAACGAACCGCTTATCACGCCAGAGTGCATGGCACTTATTATCACAACGGCAACTATGTCCTCTATGACGAGCACCCCTATCATGAGAAGCGACGACGTAGCCTCCATCTTGCCCATGTCCTCAAGCACCTTGACGATTATTGCAGTTGAGCTGATGGAAAGCGCGGCCGCGAGGAACATGGCGTCGTAAAAGTTCCATCCAAAGGCCGCGCCTACGCCAAAGCCGATGCCCAGCATCACCAACACTTCAATGACCGCGATGCCCGTCCCTATCCTGCCTATTGCGCGCAGCTGCTTCAGTGGGAACGCAAGCCCGACGCCAAAGAGCAAGAGTACGATTGCGATGTCTGAAAAGCTGTTGAGCATCTCTGTGCTATGGATGAGCTTGAAGGGGCCGAATGGGCCTATGAGTATGCCGGCGATAAGAAAGCCGAGGATCATCGGCTGCTTGAAGATGTACGCAAGCGCACCAACTCCGGAACATATGAGGAGCAGGTAGCCAAGGTCTCCTACCAGCTCTATACCCACTGTCAAGTTTGTTCTGCCATCAAAAATCATAAAATTGCTTTATAACGGCAAGTCAACAATACTTTTCAATTGACAAGCATTTTGTTGTCAAATGCACGAATCTTGCATCAAGATTATATACAACCCACCCATTTTCGTGATTGCTTGGAGCCAAAAAGGGAAGCAGAGATAATAAGTGAGATCCTGCTAAAGGCAGCAAGCGAGCCAGAATTCCGCAACTCACTGATACACAACCCCGCGAGCGTTCTCGAACAGTACAACGTCTCGCCTCAGGCAAAGACCATAATCGCAAAGAGCATCAGCGACCTGACGCAGTGAGCTACCACCTCTTGCCCGCTGCCTGCCGCATGTGGTAGTAGAGATACTGCTGCGCATAGCCGGCGTGCCTCCCAAAGTAGTGGCGTATTTCATTTGAGAGGTCCTCGTACTGGCGTGCGGTCAGTTTGTCGCTCATTTTTTTGCCGTAAAGCCACTCATAGTGGCCGGCAAGCGCCCTTGCTATCCACACGTCTATCGGGAATGCCTCCAGCTTCTCAAGCGAGAAGAGGAGCACGCAGTCGGCTATCTTGGGGCCCACGCCATAAACTTCCAAGAGCCGCGCCCGGGCCTCGTCATAGCTTGCTTTCTTGAGAGATTCCAAGTCTAGCCTGCCCCGCGCCATCTCTCTGGCAGCGGCCTTCATCGCCTTTACGCGGTAGCCCAAGCCTGAGGCCCCAAGGTCGGCCTCGCTCGCCCTGTCAAGCGCACCTGCTGAAGGGAATGTATAGAATCTGTGCCCGTCAATCTCGACTGGCGAGCCAAACCTCTTGCAAAGCGAGTGGAGCATCCTGCGTATCATGGGTATGTTGGTGTTGCTTGCGCACAGAAAGGAGAAAAGGCATTGTTCAGGGTCTTGCCTCATCAGCCGCAGGCCGGGATATCTCCCAAGCAACCCCTTCACTAGCGAGTCGCGAGATATCTCCTCGAATATCGCGCCGATGTCGTCCCCAAGACGGAACACCTCTTGCGCAGACACGCCCTGGGGAAACGACTCGAGCTTTAGCGGCTCTCCGGCTTTGAATCTGATTATCGAGCCGCCGTGTATTCCATACCATGCATCACCGATCTGCCCCCACAGAAACTCTTGGCCGCTGTTGATAGAAAGCTCGGCATTGAGGTGCTGGAGCAGCGTCACGTCATCTAGCCAGTTCCGGGTATTATTGAACTTGTCGCCGCTAAACGTTAAATAAATGACGGCCCCTCTCTGCTCTTGCATATGAGCTCTAGCAACAACCCCGCCGATCCGGTGGACGTGTTCAAGAAGGCCGTGGAGAAAGGGAGCGAAGCCCAGAAGGAGCTTGCCAAGCAGGTCTCATCGATACAGATGGACGCAATGCAGAACTACTTTGCCATGCTGAGGGGACTCAGCTTTTACAACGCCATGTTCAAGACCACCGTCCAGAGCGGCGGCAGGATCTCGATTCCTGAAGCAGAGAGGCAGGCGCTTGACATCGAGGACGGTGACCTGGTACAGGTCATAGTCATCCCGATAGAGCGCAAGAGGAAGAAAGAAGGCTAGGCCACCAGGTCCTTTCCTGCAAGGAACTTTATTACGACCCGGTTAAAGGTCATGGGCTTTTCCACGTAAGGCGTGTGTCCCGAGTCCTTGAGCACGACAAGCTCGCTTCCGGGAATTTCGCGGAATTCCTTCGAGTACTGGAGTGGTATCATCTTGTCCGAATCTCCCCACACTATGAGCGTTGGGTTGATGATCTCTGATAGCCTCCCCCTGAGAGGCGGGGCGAACTTTATCCCAAGAAGCGTGGACATGAACGCGTATTTGGCATTTGGAAGCCTCATCCTGTTGACAAAGTCGAGTACGATCTCTTCGGACACGGTCGACGGGTCGTGCGCCATGTCCCGGAAGGCCTTGAGCGCATTCTCGTACGTGGGGTAGAGCGCGGCCATGATGTAGCCGTCTAGAACCGGCGTAGAGGTCTTCATCATGCCTGCCGGAGCCGCCAGGACCAGCTTGCGGATGTTTCTGCCGCGCCTTATCGCGTACTCGGCGGCGATGTGGCCGCCAAACGACGACGCTATCATGTGCGGCCTCCTTGCGCCCACGTTTGTCAGGAACTTATCCAGGAAATCCACGAAAAGATCCACCGTGTATTCCACGTCGGGCTTGTCGCTGTAGCCAAAGCCGAGGATGTCAGGAACTATGACGCGAAAGTATCGCGATAGGGCAGGAGATACGCGGAACCAGCGCTCCGAAGACGCGCCCAGCCCGTGCAGAAGAATCAGGTCCTCTGCCCCTCTGCGCGGAGGGCCGTAGTCGAGGTACCTTACCATGTAATCGTCAACCTTGGTCATCCGCTGCGGCGTATCTTGTTCCTGCAACAGAACGTTTCGTTACTACTATCGAGCGTCAGTTAATATAGTTAGCCATCAGAAAAGCGCGGTAACAATGCACAAGAATCCAATCCCAGAACCCACAAGAGCGTGAAGGATCAGGGGAGGACTTTAAGCGATTCATCTAGGGTAGCCGAATTGACGCTGAAACGAAGTTATTTTTCCAGATAGAAAAAAGAAAGAGGAAGAGGATATAGGAAACCTTTAGCTAAGGAAAATAGAGGTAGGCACCCAAGTCAAGGTTAAGAGTTCAATATCCATTTTCAAATATTAATGTGAATAAAATACCCACTGTAATGCCAAGAATTGGTTATTTTACCAAGTAGGTACCCCAGGCTACATAATGCTCAAATAGACAATCTTGGTTCCATGAGATGAATGAGAGTCCTCGTAGCCGAAGACGACGTTGATGAAAACAATCTTTATCGCGTTGCCCTGAGAGCAAAAGGGCATATAGTTACGACTACGCGGAATGGAAAGGAATGCGTCAGAGCATACAAAGAGGAGATGGCAAAGACAGACCTCTATGAGGTTCCATTTGACGCGGTTGTATTGGATTATGCAATGCCCGAAATGGACGGGCTTGAGGCGGCAAAGGACATACTCGCACTAAAAAAGGACCAAAGGCTAATCATTGTAACTGCCTACGTTAGAGAAACGTTGAAAGCATCTGTTCAAGAGCTCAGGCAAGTCGTGTCCATTATTGAAAAACCTTTCGTGCCGGACCTGCTTACAAAAGTAGTTGAGGACGCCTCCACGTTCAGAGAGCTTGCAGAGATAAGCAAGATGCCAACAGTAAGGGGTAACAATACCCATACAGATGTCCAGATTACCCAACTGCATGCCGTTTTGAAGAGGAGACAAAAAATCGGACTGACTTGACTTGTGCATCGCCGTAGTCCAAGTGCAAACGCCCCTTGGCTAGTGCATTAGAATAGTTATGCGGTTGAAATGCTGCACGAGAGCGCGGTGTTATCAGGAGGGGCGAGAACGCGTAGATGCCCTTTTCCGACCAGTAGGCTATCCGGCGCTCCTCCTCCTTCCTGCGCCTCTGCTCAAGCAGCAGGCCTGCGATGTTGCGCGTGCGGTCGAGGTGGTTGAAGACAATCATGTAGGCCATCCTTTCAAGCAGGCTCCTGATTGCAGCGTATATCCTCCGCATCAGGTCATCGCGCACTTCGGATATTCCCTGCAGCTGCTCGATAGAAGTCTTGGAGTCGCTTCGTAAGTTGACCACAACGCGTTTTTTGCTCTGATCTTCGGCCATCCTCCATATGTTCCGCTGGTTGTCCGCAAGTGCAAAATAGATGGCAAGCATCTCCATGCGCTGCACGCCGTACCTGTCGTTCCTCACTGACGGCCTCAGCGCGCGAATCCTGCTTGCGTTTGTGGAATGGTTGTACCAGGCTATGTACCCCGAAGGCGATCCGTCGGCATCAATCGTGATGCTTGAGAGACGCAATCCGTGACTTGGTAAGGGACGCCCTCTTTAAGCCCTCACTGCTCACAAAAATTTTACCAGCCGTTCAACTATGTGAGACAACGTGCGTAGCGGGCATACTTTTTCATAAAGTACGTACCATTCTTGCGCACCACGTCCCTGAAAAGCTCGGGCTCGGCGCTGAATGCTGGCGTGTTTGAGGAATAGTGGCCGCAATGCCAGCATATCCGCTCGGTCCAGTGGCCGTCGCGATATTCAAACAGCCTGCGGCTGCATGCTGGGCAGGGGGCGAACATGAAGAGCTCTTGCGCGATAGCTTTTCTACCATGATGCTCAACGATTTTCAATAAACTGCTAGAATTAGTTTAAATCCCGCCCGTTGCGGTGTAAGACCGCATTGAGCGACGAGGTAAAAATATCACTGCAGGAGCAGGAGGTTGCCGCAGGTCAGGAGCTCCACGGCACTGTGACGATAAACTACGCCGGCAGGTGGGACTCGGTTGTCATCAACTCGCAGATAGAGAATTCTAGCGACGTGTTTTCGTACAGCCTCCTCAACGGCAAAAAGATCAAGCACCCCTACGCCAGGCTCTCGATATTCAGGCACGAGCTGAAAGACAAGACAGTTGTCGAGTTTGTCTCGTCCACGAACCACGTGCCCGCAAGCGAATCCTCAAGCGTCAAATTCCGCGTGTCTCTGATACAGGAGCACAAGGAGATATTCTCTGACATTGCCTACATCAGGGTAGTAAAAGTCTAGGCAAAGTTCTCTATTACTTGAACCTTGCCGGTCATGTGCGGGTGAGGCACGCAATAGTAGTCGTATTCGCCAACTTTGGTAAACGTGAACTCAAAAGTTTGGCCGGGTAGAACCAATCCAATGGTGGCCATAGAATCAAACTTGCCGTTAACGGCGTCAGTGTAGTTATCGCTCGTCACAGAATGCGCGACGGTGTCATGATTTTCCCACACTATCCTGTTATTGATGCCAATGGTGGTGCGCAGATCTCTTGGATCAAAGAATTTAACGTTCGAATCAAGACTCGCACCCTCTACAATATTGACTTTTTCGAATTCTGGTGGATTTATGACCTCTTCAGGCAAGATGGGCTTGGCATTGACCTCCGGGACGTAGACATATTGATAATAACCGATGCTAACGCCCACTGCGATTACAAAAGCCACCATGCTGATGCCACCCGCGTTGTTGCCCATCCGACCACTCTGGTTGTATTTTCACATATAAAGTTTGAGAATCATGGTTTCTTGACATCAGGATTCTCTTGGGGTCCTGCAGCTGCAGATTTGGTTCCAGCCGGCGGGCTTGTGGTTTTTTGCGGCGGAAGCACTGCCGGCTTTTCCACGGGCTTTGCCGTTGCCTGACCTGATGGCGCTGCAAGCGGCTTTTCCTGCTCGGGCATCGCTGGAGCAAGTCTGGGAGCTGCCGGCGCTGCCTGTGGAGCTGGAGGCGTCGGCTTGGGTGGCGGCGCCTTTGCCTGGGTCTTTCCGTACCTGTACAGGTGGAACATGCCCGCAAAGACTAGCATCATTATGCCGACTACGAAGAGCGAATAGTTCTTCATGCCGTCCAGCATCGCATAGTAGGCAGAGATGTTGAGGTACACCTGGAAGCCAATTAGCACGATGAACAGCGCGTACAGCCATCTCTGCGATATCTCTATTGACTGCTTGCCCGCCTTCTTGGGCTGCGCCTTGGCGTTTGCCTCGGCATGCTTGGCCAGCTTTATCATCATGTACGTGAACCCGAACGAGAGCGGCACGAGCAGTATCATTACCAGATAGAAGAATATCGGGTCGATCACTAGGCGCTCGAGCAGCGGCTTGGCCCTGTCGGGGTCGATGTAGAACCCCCAATATGTCGTCACTATGATTTGCGCAAGGCTAGTGATGCCCACAGCCGTGATGATAGGCCGGTCCTTCCAGGAGAACTTTTTGTAGCGATCTACGAATGGTATCAGCAGCAATGCACCGATGAACAATCCAGGCCACGCCACGCCCGTTACGAATTTGTCGTACATGGTGCGCAGGAACGCGTACAGCCCGGTCAGGTACCACTCTGGCACGGTGATGCCTGGGGGCACCTCCGGTTCGAAGGGCAACCCTAGACCAACGGGGAATACGCCGCCTGTCAGTATCATTGCGCCTGACACGGCCATCACCATTGGAACGTCGAATACCAGAAAGCGCGGGAAGTGAACCACCATGAGCCCGAGCAACGCTATGGGTAGCATGAACACGTGGAAGGTGTAGAAGCGTAGAATAAAGTCGTGGAATCCGGCACCGAAGAACGCGTCGCGCATTTGCGGTCCCATTATAGGTATCGAGTTTGTCAGCGATGCCGCAATGGAGATGGCGAGCTCGGCGCGCTCGGAGAATATGATATCGTAGCCGGTGAACGCCTCGAGTATCGTAAGCACTCCAAGTATGATTCCCGTTACCCAGAGGATCTCGTTTCGTATCTTGTACCGCCCGCTAAAGTACTGGTAGTACATGTGCAGGAGCGCAAGCATGACCATACCATTAGAGGCATGGTAGTGAATGTTGCGTATGTGGAACCCATACGGAATTGTGTCATTGATGTTTTCGACGCTGGTCCACGCCCTGTCCAGTATGGGTTCGTACCAGAGCATAAGGAGCGCGCCTGTGATGCCGAGTATTATGAATACCACGAATGTGAGCATTCCGAGGAAGCCTAGCGGGCTTACGAATCTGCCGGGGAATGTGAACTTCATCCCCATGAATATAGTTCGCTCTACCCCGGCGTACATCCACCGGAAGAACCTTGTTAGGCTGTTTTCATATGTTAAGGAAACGCCCATATCCAACTACACCATTCCTATCGGGACTCCACACAGGAGGAAGTATCCACACCTTGCCTTGGCCATCCACCTCTACGTCGAGCTTTGGAAGCACGTTCGAAGGTGGGCCTTGCAATGATGCCGGGCCAGCAAAGGCCTTGCCCGTTAGCGGGTCGTACATGCTGCCGTGACAGGGACACTCTCCCCTCTTGCGGCCGTCCTGCGGGAAGTACTTCCACAGGCACCACAAATGCAAGCAGATCATGCTGTAAACGCGAAAAGCTGAAGCGTCGTTCTTCTGACCCCCAAGCTCCTCAGGAAGCCTGATGAACTGCCAGGTCCTGAACGGCTCCCTATTCTGAACAGGATCATCGCTCCTAGGATAAATGATAACCTCAGAATGGTTAACAGGAAAATCTCGAGTTGTGGCTTGGTTGCCGTCTGGGAGAATTGCAGGCTGCTTTTCGCTCTGTGCGCCGGCAGGGTTTGGAAGGAACTTTCCCCAATCAACAAATGGCGTAAACGTCACGACAGTACCCGCGGCCGCCATTAGTTTGAGAAAGTCACGCCGGGACACCTTTCCTCCCGCAGCTGGAGGGGTCTGCGCCATACAACCAAAACCTCTTTGAATTTCTTAATAAACGTTTGTCCAGATGTGCAGGCGTGCTTAGCGGTTGCCGGCCCAAGGCGTGCCTTCGAGCCGTGCGTACTTCAGGTGCGCGCCCGCGCTGTCCGTGCCTTCAACTGAAGCCCCTGTCAAGTTTGCCTCCACGAACACTGTCCGGGACATTTTCATTGAAGTCATGTTGGCCCCCTGCAGGTTTGCCCACATGAAGTTTGCACGCGTCGCGTCGGCTCCTGCGAGCTTGGCCTGCTTCATCTCTGCGTACATGAACAGCGTCTCCGTGCAGTTGGCCCGTTCGAAATTTGCGCCGTTCAGGTCAGCCTGCACAAAGTTTGCTCCTGAAAGGTTTGCGCCGGCAAAGTTGGCGTTTGGCGCGACCGCGCCGTTGAGGTGGGCGCCGGCAAGGTTCTTGCCTGCAAAGTTCCTGCCAGAAAAGTCAAGCTTGACTGTCAGGTTCTTCATCCTCCATTCGTTGAACCCGGCCACCTTGCCTTCCATAAGAAGACTTTCGCCCTGACTTGACACAACCTCTTCCACCGGCCAACCACATATATATAATTTCAGGGGTTCCAAGGGTTGATTCCCTTCTGGAATCGCAGCGCGTCGATGAGGCCTTCTGCGTACCCCATACTGAGGACTGCAAGCTCGTGCTTGCCCTGCAACAGGAACCGCTCGGCGTCGGCGATGTAAAGCTCGGCGTTGTCCAGTACCTCGAACATGCCCTTCTTATCGCCCTGCTCCAAGCGGAGGATGTTGTGCATCTGCTGCAGAGCCTCCTTTGCCTTTGGTGCGTAGCGCTCCACCATCTGTGATGAAATGCGCTTGATGGCTTTAGAATTGTCAGAAGGCGGGTCGAGGCTCATGGTGAGGGCTTCAAGCGCATCTTCTTCTGTAAAGTGCAGGGGCCCCGGTATTATGACAGAGTGTGGCCCTTCCCCAAAGCCGACGCCTGCAAGCGATTTTATCCTGCCTGACACGACGCTCTGGTCTTCTGCGCCCATCCGCGACGCGACTACCACAAAAGTTTCCTCTGATATTACATGGTGGCGCTGGTCACGCTCGACTTCAAGCAGCATCTTTACCGCGGCGCACGGGTCAAGGAAGAATGCACCCTTGTCCTCGTCGTGGCTATACTCCGTCAGGACAAGCGTGTGGCATCCGGCAAGCAAGTTGTCAAAGATAGTGTTGTAGACGCTTATTGCAGAGTTGGGCTCTGACATCATCGTCACGGTCCTGCCGAATTTGTACATGTGCAGTCCGCACTCGCCCATTATGGAGGCGATGCCGGACGCGGCATGGAGCACACTCGTCTTTATCGAGTTCTTGGCAGCCCTTGCGCGTAGCTCGCTGTGTGTGGTTGCAATAAGCGGGTCGCCGTAGGTTACAAGCGCAACTTGTTTCCCCCGTGCAGCGTCAAGTATCTCCCGGCCGTCTTCTACAAACCAGCGCTGCACCGGCACGGCCTTTTTGCCAGCGACGGCATCAAGCCCGGCAAGGTCGGTTTGGCCGAGCAGGCTTGTGAACCTCTCGACGTAGACGATATCGCACTTTTTCAGGACATCAACTGCGGCAAGGCTAAGGCCAAGGTGGCCGTTGATGCCAGTCCCCACGAACCAGAGCATTGGAGATGAAAAGCCAGCGACCTATATGATGTTACTTTTTGTTCTTGCGCATCTGGTGTATGCGCGACATGTGGAACAGCGCCCTGCTGAACACGTCGATGCTGGCGACATATTCTTCGATGTTCACGCGCTCGTCGGCGGTGTGCGAGGCATGGGGGTCTCCCGGGCCGTACGTGACTACAGGCACCTTGAACGCGTTGCCCAGCACGTTCATGTCGCCGGTGCCGGTCTTGCGCAAAAGCGTCGGCCTCTTCTTGCGCACGTCAAGCACGCCTAACGACAGCGCCCTGACAAGAGCGGATGAATGGTCTGCCTCAAAGGGCTCAGTATTATCCTCTATGCGGTACGTGGCTTTTACGCCTTTTTCTTTTGCAACCCGCGTTATTACGCCGTCGACAATGTCAAGCACATTCTGGCAGGTCGTTATCGTTGGAATGCGCATGTCGATCGTTATCCTGCACTTTTGCGGAGTGACGTTGTGGCTGGAGCCGCCGCTTATCTCTGTGAGGCTGCAGCTGATAGAGTTGGCCTTGTTCGGTGCGCTCCCAACGCGCTCTATCTCTGACTTTATCTCCTCCCAAAAGTCATACATCTCCTCTACTGAGTTGCGGGCAAGCCAAGGCGCGCTTGCGTGTGCGCTGTCGCCCACGTCGCACGTCAGCCTTAACGCAAGCCGGCCCTTGTACGCAATCGTGATGTTTTCTATGCCGGAAGGCTCGCCAAACATCGCATAGTCTACTGCAAGCTTGCTTTTCACTAGGTGCTTGACGCCGGTGGCGTTTCCCTCCTCGTCGACTACGCCGGCAAAGATGACCGTTCCGCTCTGCTTCGGGAACTGCGATGCGGCCAAGAGCATGGCGACGAGTGGGGCCTTGGCGTCAGATGCGCCCCGGCCGTACAGGTGGCCATCCTCGATGCGCACAGGCACCTGCCCCGGCACCGTGTCCATGTGGCCGCAGAGCAGTATTCGGGGCTCGCCCGTCCCCTTTGAAGCAATGACGTTGCCGACGCTGTCTATTGACACTTGCTCAAAGCCAAGCTCGTTCGTGCACTTGTCCTTCAGCAGGTTTGCTAGCGCAGCTTCAGACCTTGAAGGCGTGTAGAGTTCCAGCGCCTTCTGCAAAAGCTCGACGGCGTAGCTTGGCGATACCAATTTTCCTACCTTTTGTAAAGCGACAGGGCGTAATCAATCATTAGGCCTGGGATGTCAACGCCGGTTGTCCTGACGGTGTTCTTGAATTCTGTCGTGTTGTTCACCTCGTGCACCATCAATCCATCCTTGCCTTCCATGAGGTCAACTCCCACCACCTGGCCACCTACTGCCAGGGTGGCCTTCATGCAGATGTCGTCAAGCTCGCTCGTGATCGGGCAGACCTCTGCCCTGCCTCCTAGCGCCATGTTGGTCTTCCACTCGCCGTCGCCGGAGTATCGATAGATTGCGGCAACTACTTTATCGCCGACAACTATTGCGCGGATGTCCCGCGGAGGACGCTCGACAAACTCTTCAAAGTAGTAGATGTGGTACAGCGGAAACATGTGCTCCCTATCCTCGATGACTGCCCGCGCCGCGTCCTTGTCGCGTAAGAGCCCTATCATCCTGCCCCAGCTGCCGATGGTTGGCTTTATTACGGCAGGGTAACCAAACTCGTCAAGCGCCTGAATGGCAGACTCTTCTGAAAACGCGGTTATCGCCTTTGGCGTCCTGACGCCGGCTTTTTCCAGCTCCATGTGGGCAAACAGCTTGTTACCAGTGATGCCTGCCACCTTTAATGGGTTTATCACCTTCGCCCCGAGCCCTTCCAATGCCGCAGTTGCGTGCAGGCTCTTGAAGTAAGACACGCTGCGTTGGAGCATGACCTTGCCCTCAAAATCAGAATGGCCGTCAAGCCTCAAGCGTAAACCTTTGACGTCAACGTTTTCCACGGAGACGCCCTTTTTTCTGGCCGCCTCTAGGAGGGCCTTTTCCTCCCACCGGATGGTGTCGTATAGAATCGCAAGGGTGTTGCCGTTGCCGGCGCTCACTGTCCCCAGTCCTCTCCGACAACCTGAGCTGGTTTTATGTCAAACCCATTTGCGCCCTTGACCAGCTCGTAGCTGGCGCCGCAGTCCGGGCAGGTGACAATCTCGCCCTCTATGGAGTCAGTCGGGACCTTTATCTCCGCATCGCATTCTGGACAGCTGACCATTTCCTTATTCCTTCTTGCCTACTTTCATCGGCTCGTCATTAAGTATCTTTCTCTCGAGCCTGTCGTCCAGGTATAGCTCCAGTATGTCGCCCATACGCAGCTCCTTGAGACCCCGCGCTAGCTGCTCTGCCTCATGCTTGGTCGTTTCAAGGCCGAGCAGCGAGAGCAAATAGGCGGCGCCGTTCTTGCCGGCAAGTTCGCCAAACACGATCTTACGCCTGTTTCCTACGATCTTTGGCTCGATTATCTCGTACGCGGCGGGGTTGCGCAGTATGGCCGCAAGGTGAGTTCCTGCCTTGTGCTTGTAGGCGCTGTCGCCAACGACCGGCTTTGATTCGGGTATGCCGAGGTCGATGTATTCTGCAATCGTCTTTGACAGGTCCTTAAGCATGTGCAGGCGCAGGTCGTTGTTTGACCTGTATATGAGCGAGAGCGCGACCGCTGTCTCGGCAAGCGACGGGATTCCTGTGCGCTCGCCAAAGCCGTCGATTGTTGTGTGTATCTGGTCTGCTCCTGCCTCGCAACCTGCCAGCGCATTGGCAAGGGCAAGCCCCACGTCGTTGTGGCAGTGCACGTCAAGCGAAGTCCTTGACCTGTCGATGTTGTCGTAGACCATCCTCACCAGCTGGTACATGCCCCTCGGGCGCATGATGCCCACCGTGTCGGGTATGCTTATCCTCTCGATGCCCCGCCTGTTCATCTCCTTGCACATTTCCACAAGAAATTCCGGCTCGGTCCTGCTTGCGTCTTCCATCGTAAAGCGCGATTTCAACCCGTGTGCCTTGATGTAATCGGCGACTTCAAGCGCGCGGATTTTCGCCTCCTCCCTGCTTATCCTTAATTTTGCAGCCAGGTGTATGTCAGAAATGCCCATGTAGGTGGCGACCCAAGTCGCGCCACAGCTGATGGCAGTGTCGACGTCAGACTTTATCGCCCGCACGTGCGCCACGATGTCGGCCTTGAGGCCCTGTTTGATTATGGTCTTTGTCGCCACGACGTGATCCGGCGACACTACTGGGCTTATTTCTATCTGGTCGACGCCAAAAGAGTCAAGCATCCAAGCTATCTGGATCCTCTGCTTGATGGTGAACGCGACCCCCGGGTGCTGCTCGCCCTCCCTCAGCGTGCTGTCGAGTATCCTAACCTTCCTGCTCGACGTGGCCGCGTCCTGGCCCCCCATTCTGTTGTACATGTGAGCGTAATAGTTCGGGTCGTCTGATTTTAGCGACATTTCTGCTATATCCAACAGTATTCGGACTCGATATAAACCTTATCGCAACTAAAATAGCGTATTTCATAACATTTCCTGACTGAAAGCGCTCTAATCGAGCTAGGAAAAAACGAAAAACACCCGAAAGAATGGGAAAATGTGCGGGGCCAGTCTATTTTGTCACGAGTGGATGTACTTGTCGACGGTTTTTGCCAGGTTCGCAAGCGAGCCCTGCACGAATTTCGTCCTTTTGCCGACGCCTGCCTTGTAGCCGGCGAGTTTTGACCGGGCCATCTTTATCATTTCGTCCTGCTCCTTTGGGTTTGGCGAGCCGACAGACTTGCGCAATGCTATGGATTTTGCGGGCGTCATGCCTTTTACAATCCGCGCTAGCTCTACTGCTCCGAGCTTTTTTTCCGGCTTGACCTTCTTTAGCACTGCAGCGGCGTCCTTGATTGTAATTGCTGAAAGCGACGCTTCTTTAGCGGCTGCTTTTGCTACAAGCGCGCCGACTATTTTATGCGCATTGCGGAAAGGCAATCCCTTTGCGACGAGCAGTTCGGCGATATCAAGCGATACGGCGTAGCTTGTCTTTGATACCTCGAGCATCCTCTTCTTGCGCACCTGCAAAGTATCGATGACGTCTTCCACCACCTGGACTGTACTGATAGCAGCCGAGGACGCCTCGAGCAACTGCGGCTTCAGGTCCTGCAGATCGCGGCTGTAGCCGGAGGGAAGCGCCTTTGTTATCCCGAGCATCGATACAAGCCGGCCTGCCATGATCGCGGACTTGGCCCGGACAAGCTCAAGCGGATCGGGGTTCTTTTTTTGCGGCATGGCGCTGGACGTTGAACTATACCGGTCATCAAGCTCGACGAACCCGAATTCAGCCGTGGACCAGATTATCATGTCCTCGGCCATCCTTGCAAGCGTGGTGGACAGTATCGAAAGCGACGCGACGTATTCCACGAACGTGTCGCGTGAAGTCGTAGCGTCGACTGAATTGCGCACCAGCCCGTCAAAGCCGAGCAGGACCGCCGTGCGCTTGCGGTCGATGTCGATGCTAGTCCCGCCTATTGCGCAGGCTCCAAGTGGCGACTGGTTAATCCGGCCAAAGCACTGGTAGAGGCGCTCAAGGTCCCGGAAGAGCGCGTCCGCGTACGCTAGAAGGACATGCGAAAATGTCCCGAGCTGTCCCTGCTGCAAATGTGTATAAAGCGGCATCACGGCGTCGCGGTTCTTGCTCGCTTGTTTAATCAGTGAGTCTATCAGAGCTATGATGGATGCGCAAAGGCCGTTGATGTCGTCGCGCACTTTCATGCGCATGTCAAGCACAACCTGGTCGTTCCGCGACCGTGCGGTGTGCATCTTGCCGCCTGCGCCCATACCGGCCTGCTTTATTACGAACGCTTCCAGCGCCTCGTGGATGTCCTCCGCACCCTCCGTGTCGACTAGGCCCGGGCTCTTTTTTGCTTCCTCAAGGGACACAAGTATTTTTTTTAGCTCTTCAAGCGATATTATGCCCCGCTCGTGAAGCATGACAGAGTGTGCCTCGCTCCCAACGATGTCGTAGTACAGTATGGACTGGTCGTGTGGAATAGACGAGAGGAACGCAAGCATGTCGTCATCCATCCTGCCCTTGGGCCGTGAGCGGTACATGTAGGTGCATCGTCGAGTGCTTTATTTTAATATTTTACAGCAGCTAGCTTGCATCCACCGCTTTGTGAACGCGAGCTAGCTTGCGCAAAGTTAAGCCAACTAGTGATAAAGTCTACATGGAATCCGCGCTGGCACAGCCAACTCGCCTCATAGAGTACCCGAGCGACCTCTCAACCTGCAACTCACTTGCAGTTGACGGCAAGCAGCTGCTATTCCTCCGCTCGCAACCAGGCGGGACGCAGTTTGTGGTGGTGCTCGGATTTTATGCAGGGCAGAAGGAGGATGTCGTCACAAAAGACCTCATAGAGCCCGTGAACGAAGCAAGCAGGGAAGCAATAGCGTGCAGGCTGGTGCAGGATTGCGGCCAGGCGCACATACTCTTCCTCTAGTCAATGAATAAATACTGTTTTGCACGACGTACTTGTATCATGAGTGGCACCGATACCGTACCAAAGGGCGACGACCTACAAGCGACACGCAGGAAGATCTTTGACGAGCTGACCAAGATAGTTGACCCCGAGATAGGGGTGTCGATAATGGAGCTGGAGCTTGTGGACAAGGTCGACATTAACTCTGGAAAAGTCGCAGTCGACCTGCATCTGACGAGCCCGTTCTGCCCGGCGGTGTTCGGGTTCAAGATAGCCCAAGACGTCAGGGACAACATCTACAAGCTGCAAGGAATAAACGAGGTCAAGGTGCAGGTGAGCAACCACTTTATGGCCGACGCCATAAATAAGCAGGTCAACGAGAGCAAGTACCCTGCAAAGGCCGCCTAGGCCTTGCTTCGGTCCTTCAGCTCTGCAACTTTTTTCTCGTTTTTTGAAAATCCAAGCAGGTGACCCCTGAGCAACTGTATGCCAAGCGCGGGGTCTACCCCCTTGGGGCACACCGTGCTGCACGAGCCGGCAAAGTGGCAACGGAATATGCCGTGCTTTTCGTCCACCAGGTCAAGCCTCTCCTTTGGTGCGGTGTCGCGGCTGTCAGCAAAGTAGCGGTAGGCCTGCCCTAGCGCCTGCGGGCCGGGGAACTTTATGTCCATCGCGACGGTAGGGCACGCGGAATAACACAGCCCGCATTTGATACAATACGAAAACTGGAGGAATCTATCCACGTCCTCCGGCATCTGCAAATATTCTGACAGCTTTGTTATCTGGCTGGCGTCCAGGTCCGCGTCACTGTTTTGGATGTAGGGCTTCATGTCCTTGTGGTGCGCAAAGAACTGCGAAAAGTCTGTGACAAGGTCGCGCAAGTGTGGAAAGTTGGCAAGGGGCTCACAGGTTATGGTACTCCCCTCAAGCTCGGACATCTTGGTGTAGCAGGCAAGGCGCGGTATGCCATTGATTTTCATGCCACACGAGCCGCATGACGCCATCCTGCACGAGTACCTGATGCCTATGCTATGATCGGTGTTTTGCTTTGCCCAGAGCAGCGCGTCGAGGACAGTCGTCGAACGCTGGACCGGCACCTCAAACGTGTCGTATCTCGCCGCTTCGCCGACGGCCCTGTTCGCCCGGAAGACTTTGAGCGTTATAGACGAGCGCAGGATCTCCTTTCCCACGTGCTCCTTTGCACGCTTTTTGTCTAGACGTTCGATTTTTTCTATTGTCTCTGTCACTGTAATCAACCAAGTGATAGCCCGTTGGCTACGATTATCGTGCGCGTACCGTACGCTATTACGCCCATCATTGCAACTATCGTCACGACGGTCACGAAATTCTCCCAACCCCTGCTCTGCCGCATTTCAAGCAGGATGACCCGAAGCCCGTTAAAGCCGTGTATCGCAATAAGCACCAGTATCGACTCCAGCAGAACGGCGTAGGGTAGGTTGTGGTAGTTCAGGATAACGTTGTCGAACTCGAGGCTGAGGTTGAACGGCATGACCAGTCGCATGAGTATGTGCACCGCCACCACGAACAGGGCTGCTATGCCTGTCATGTAGTGGATTTTCATTATCTGGCTTTCTCTGAGCACCTTATTCGCCTCCAAACAGAACTGAAGCTCCGTACAGCATTGCGACTGCAGCCAATATTAGCGCTACCCATATGCCGGACTTTTGCCTATAATTGAGCGAAACTGGGTCGTATGGGTAGTCTGGTCTGCCCGGCTTGCCAAGGCCCTTGCCACCGTGTGTGAATATCAGGCGTATACCGTTTGCAGAATGGAACGTACTCATTCCGATTACAAGCAACAGTATCATGTGGCCCAGCGGCGTCTGCGTCAGCTCCAGCATCGCGTTCCACGCGTCAAAGCCCTGCGTGAGGCTGCTGGTCTCATAGACGTGACCGACAAAATACACAAGCAGGCCCACCCCTGTCAGCCGCTGCAGCCAGTAAGATACGCGCTCCCAACCGTAGCGGCCAGGGTTTAGCCAGCCCTTGAGCCCCTCGCGGTTGTTGCGGTCATAGACTTCCATCAGTACTTCCTCTCCACCGGCGCATAACGTGTGAACGTTACCGGGTGCCAGTCCATGCGCGGTCCATCCGGGGTGTGGTAAGCGAGCGTATGTCTTAAGAAGTTCGCGTCGTCCCGAGTCGGGTAGTCTATGCGCGCGTGCGCGCCCCGCGACTCCTTGCGGTTAAGTGCGCCCACCAGGACGACCTCGGCGGTGCGGAGCATGGAGTCTATCTCCATGACGTTTGTAAAGTTGGTGTTGTACTCCTTGGCCTTGTCGTCGACGTGCTTCCACATGGCTGTCTTGAGCTCGCGCACTTTTTTCAATGCAGACGACAGATTCTCCTCGTTCCTGAAAACATAAGCCTTTGCATCCATCGTGTCTGTCAGTTCTTTGCGTACGTCATACGGGTTGACGCCACCGGCGCCCCGGAAAATCCCGTCGTAGATGCGCTTTTCTTCTGCGGCGACTTGTTCGTAAGAAATGTCAGACACGCGCAACTTTTCTGCCGCCGCGTGCCTGGCTGCAAGTTCGCCCGTAATCCTGCCCCAGACTATACACTCTGAAGTCGAGTTAGCGCCGAGCCTGTTTGCGCCGTGCGTGCTGTTGCAGGCAGCCTCGCCTGCGGCCCAGAGGCCGGGAAGCTCCGTGGCGCCGTCAACGTTTGCGTGGATGCCCCCCATCATGTAGTGGCACACAGGCCTCACCTCTATGGGCTCGTCGATGATGTCTACGCCGGAGAACTTGATGCCTATTTCTCGTATGCCTGCAAGGACCTCCTTTATGCGCTCGGCTCCAAGGTGCGTCAGGTCGAGCTTTAGGCAGTCGTAACCCGTCTCGTGTTTGAAGCCATGGCCTCCCTGGATCTCCTTTATCATCGAACGCGACACCACATCGCGGGGCGCGAGCTCCATCTTGCCGGGCGCGTACCTGCTCATGAAGCGCTCGCCCTTGTTGTTTACCAAATAGCCTCCTTCACCCCTTGCGCCTTCAGTTATCAGTATCCCGGAAGGCATGATGCCTGTCGGGTGAAACTGGACGAATTCCATGTCCTTCATGGGAAGCCCGGCCCGAAACGCCATGTCAAGGCCGTCAGGAGTCGACGAGAACGCGTAGGTGGAAAAGCTGTATATCCTGCCGGCGCCTCCAGTGCATATTATCCCTGCCGGCGCCTTGAAGACGGTAAAGTCGCCGGTCTTCATTTCGATGGCAGACATGCCCCGGAATGCCGAGTCGCGCAATATCGACGTGCAGAACCACTCGTTGTAAAAGTGAATGTTGTCGTACTTTTGGCAAGTGTCGTACAGCGTCTGCATCAGGTAAAAGCCGACCTTGTCCTGGGCAAATGTTGCACGCGGGAACGAGTAGCCGCCGAATTTGCGCTGTGCTATCCTACCATCCTTGCGCCGGGACCAGGGCATACCCCAGTGGTCCATCTGGTATATCTCAAAGGGCATGTTGCGCACCAGGCGCTCTGCCACGTCCTGGTCTGCAAGAAAGTCGCTCCCTTTTATCGTGTCGTACACGTGCGATTCAGCGTTGTCGCCCTCTTCCTCGTACAGCACCGCCGCCGTGCCGCCTTCTGCAGACACAGAGTGCGAGCGCATCACCTGCACCTTTGACAGCACTGCGACGCTCAGGTTCCTGTCTACGGCAGCTGCCGATATCGCGGCACGCAGGCCTGCAAGGCCGGATCCAATTATCAGAACGTCGTGAGATATGGCGTCGGCCAAAAGTATCCGCTTCTATCAGAAAGACGTATTGCATAAATATCTTTGTGACTCTATTTGCGTGTTCATCAATCAGCAGCAGTGTTTATTCTAACGCGCGAGTTTGTCGGCAGCTGCCTTAGCGCGGTGCTTTATACTATCGCGTTGCGCTCGTCGCTGTTTGCAGGATTCAATGAAGCCAATAAACTCTGCAGGACATAGTCAGATTGCGCGTACCTTTCCCCGGAGTTCACGTTCACCGAATCCACCCCTGCCAGCTTTTTGGCCTTGTTTAGGACTTCAGCAAACCAGTTTTCATCTTCCTTGCCCGGGTTTTCTATCTTGATGTCCTCATCCAACATTCTCTGCCTTCCGCAATGCTCGACCAACCTTCAAGAAAATTGTATAAAAGCGCGCCGTGAAGCCAGGCCATAGAGAGAAGTACTATGCGAAACCACCGGTCCTTGCAAGGTTATAAGGAGTAGACTGCTTCCAGAATGCGTTGGCAAGGCGCGCTCCCACCAAGACCAGTGATTTTGGGGTGTCGCGGAGGGAAAGCCATGACTCGTCCGCGTTTTACGGCCGCAAGCTCTATCCTCCAAAGGCTGAAAGCTTGGCAGGCGAGCAAGAAAATCGCGTGCCGCAGGAATCTGTCGACCGCGTGTTTTGCAAGAGCAGCGAGAGCATGAGCGAACTGCCCGACAGGAGCGTCCACCTTGCAGTCACCTCCCCACCGTACAACGCGGGAAAGAAGTACGACCGCGACCTCACCCTCGACCAGTACAGGTCGCTCCTCCGGCGCGTCTTTGCAGAGCTTTTCCGTGTTCTGGTTGGCGGCGGGCGTGTGTGCATCAACGTCGCAAACCTCGGGAGAAAGCCGTACATACCTCTTCACAGCTACGTTATACAAGATATGCTTGCGGCCGGCTTTCAGATGCGCGGAGAGGTCATATGGAACAAGGGCTCAAGCGCTGGGACCTCTACCGCTTGGGGAAGTTGGCAGTCGGCGTCAAACCCCACCCTGAGGGACGTGCACGAATACATATTGGTGTTTTCAAAGGGTGAGTTCTCGCGTAAAGCAGGCTGCAAAAAGAGCACCATTTCAAAGGAGCAGTTCCTGAAGTATACAAAAAGTGTCTGGGATTTTCCCGCCGAGTCGGCAAGGAGGGTCGGCCACCCTGCACCCTTTCCGGTAGAATTGCCTTACAGGTGCATCCAGCTGTACACTTTTGCAGAAGACGTAGTGCTCGACCCGTTCTGTGGTGTTGGCACCACCTGCGTCGCCGCCTCGCAGGCAGGCAGGCGTTATGTCGGCTTTGACACTAACGATGAGTATGTGAGGGCCGCGGAGAAGCGGATAAGCGAGTCCATACAAAAAGGAAATATGTAGTAGCCGTCATACCCCCGGCGTGTCAGACATCGTCTACCTCAAATACGAAGAGCTTGGAGACATGCTCAAGGTCATCATCTACTCGTCGCAATCTATGCTAGGCGTAGTTCCCATGTTGTACCACATAACCCACGGCGGCAAGGACGTGCTCTTCATACAGACAGGCGCTGTCGGAAGTTCCACAGTGCACTATGTGGTGCAACAAGGCAAGCCGGCAAAAAGGTTCATCCAGCTCAGGAGACTTACCGGCGACTTTTCCTATGTCGACAACCTTGGCGGCGACGCCCAGTCGCTTTACGTGCCGGTGTTGGGGCTTGAAAAGTCGACGCTCGAGTTCCCGTTCCTGAAATGAAGCGCAGAAAGCCCGACAGGAAAGCAAGGCCGGCAAACGAGATAACGGAGCAGGAAGTCGAAGAATTTCTTCAAGTAGTCAGGAATTTTGATGGCTATCCGCGCTTGCGCGACCTTGGTGGGCTCTTGCCGTCCATGAGCGCGTATAAGATAAATGTCATCCTGCGGTACCTGGTGCGCTCAAAAACGATAATCGTTGACAACGACGGCTACATCACGTGGGTCAGGAAAGGTAGGCCCGGCGACATGACGCTTGGCGACGTGGCAAGCATCGACCCGGGGCTGAAAGAATTCCTAGCCAGGGATAGCGAAAATTAGTTTATGAGGGTAAAAATCCCCGCAAAACACTGGTCATTTTATGCATTTTACACCGTGCCGTTATTGGGCCTCAAGAGGGTGCGGGGGGGCGTTCTAAACTCTAGTCTTATCAGTATGTCGTGAATAACTTAGACTGTGAATGCCATCGCGGCGGCCAGGAGCCAAATGTTTGGGATTCCTGCCTCAATAACTGCCGCAATACTGGTTTGGCTGTCTACCACCAGTTTCGGTTATTGCTGGGAAGCGCTTTGTGCGCGGATTTCCCTTGCAACGCAGGCGGTTGCAAGTCTGATACCCTGATGTCTTGGCTTATGTTGGAAAACCATTGGCCGTATGCCTTGGGATACTGGGAACCTTACTTGCTACCCGTCACATATGGGTTAATAGGATATGGTGTCTGGTTTGGCAGTTCGAGGTATCTAGGCCACAGATTCGGGAATTAGTTTGTTCAACAAAAGTAGTGATTTTGTAGCATCGCCTCAGATTTGGCTACAGAGGAAGCTGTTCGAGTGCCGGTAATATCTCTTTGAGAATAATCGGTTCATGGTCTACTTCAACATCGAAGGAAACCATCAGTATGTGAGTGATTCTTGACGCCCGTCGCACTGGTATGCTCGCGCGCTTGACTTTCTTGTACATCGCAAGTGCATAGAAAGTTTCGCCGAGCTTGTTCTCAAGTGTTTCACGGGTGCCCATTCTAAGTAGAGACTGCAAGATCGATTTCTCGGTCTCTTCGACGGTCAATAACGGTGTAAGACCCTTACGATAGGCGCTACTAAGAAGCTTGGGCTCCTTATTTGCTATGCCGACGTACCTTATCCCCCTGTTTAGGCTCAATATTTGAGAGCAGAACTGGTCAAGGTTCGACGCCATTGATGCGGAGATGCCCAAGAAGAACTATAAACTTTCTGTATTCACTTCTTTGTGCATTAGCAAGGGCACCTCTTCAATACATAACATGTTGAGAACCTTTGAGAAATTCCAGAATTCACCCCTCCCAGAAGATGATACTTATGAAAGTCTTTATCTAGTAGAGGAAAAATTCAGTATTCGAGTGAACCCCCAAAGTAACGCGAATCAAGGATCCACTTTCCGGGGGGATTTTATCAGAGAAGCCCGCGTCTGGCCTAATGTTTTGGGGCCGGATGTAGCAAAGATGTTTTTCGACGCAATCGAAAGGAGAGGCGTTGTCTTGGACAGCAATCATTACTATTCATCCGAAGAGGTTGAAGGGATGTTACTGTATTTCCTTGGCAACGATCTGGCTAAAATTCTCGTCGAGAGACTGAAGAAAGAGACACAGCCGAGATAATGGGTGATTTTTCGCGTTTGACGTCAACATTGGGCATGTAGACAGAGCGAGACATTAAACCCACGGTACCAAAGCCCTTCGTATCCAATAGTTCTAGGAATATTTCTTGACGAACCCTTCATGACCGAGATTGAGGTATTCAAAATATGTATTGTCGATCATTTCCAAAATCTGCTGAAGGCGGTATACAGCTGCTGTGGTCTCTGCTCTCCACTGATGACATATTTCTGAGAAGGCTCCTATGCCAGATATTCCGCTGGTGCGATATTGGGCAGCCAAGCCTTTTGCGATCTTTGCTCTGCTAAGGTCTTGATCGCCTGCAGTATCTACATAATTAGCGAATTTTGAGCGAATGCCCATCCGCAAGCTTTCAAGAGCCTTTGTGGACAGAGTACCAAGTTCTTGTACGTTGCATCCAAGTCTCTCCAGTTCTTTCAGTAGTTTATCCCTTGTACTTGAATCGCCTTGGACACTCTCTGGAGCCACTCATTGACCACTTGGTCCTAAAACCGGTCAATGGTTGAGTCCTAATTAAATCATACTAGCATTAAATATCAAATGCCAAATTGAAGCCGCGTTTCCAGGCACGTCGTTTAATTTGACACCCATCCAGCTTGAACTACTCATTGCGTAGCTACCTCCTCGGGAACAGCAAAGAACTAGTCCGAGCTAATCAACGCGATTGGCTCTCCCGCTTCTTTATTCATCGAGCCATGTAAATCATCAAAGCTATCCCAACTACCAATGCTCTTAGCAACGCCTCTTCGCGTATCCATAGGACGGCATCGCGGGAGGGAGTTTCCAACAAGAACTAACGTTTTGTAGTCGTATGCTACCAACATAATCGCTTAGTATGCGTGAGTTGAGCACAATTAGCTCTGTTAATGGCTTCCGCACGTGGAATAAGTAGTGACTATGTTTCGTACCAAACACCCGAAATGTTCGACGTTGGATCGACCAGTGGGTAATACTTATCACTTGCCAGTCATAGATATATAACGTCATATGGCTGACTCTGCTACGAGCCTAACCATTAGCTGTTCTACTGACCCAGATTTGGCGGAGGCTCTTTATGATTACCTCCAATTGAATCTACATGTCAACCATGAAACCTACATCGTATTGGAAACTGATGAAATTTTCGTTAGAAGTAGCCACAATGCAATTGTTGATAAGAATAGTGTAATTGATGCAATAAGATCTTTCACCAAATCAAAACACGAATACCAGAATTGCCAGATAATGCAGTTTGATGACATAATCACCGTTGGCGTCCCTGCCAAGGCCGGGCAGCTAATGGAGAATTTGCTTACCTGTGACATGTGTAACTACCTGACACCATACCAAGAACAGCTCTGGCTGCATAGGATGACTCATGGCAATGTCATGATAGGATAGAACCCAAGAAATACCAACCGGTCTAATGGATAAAGGTTCATCCTTGACACATAATTAGCCATTTTGTTGACCAAGGAAGGGGATAAGAGTGGTAGTGATTATATTGGGTGATCAAGTGTCGATATTCCTTCTTAAGTCCGCGGAGCTTCCACGATAATTAGTTTTTATGTTAGAGAATGAGCTGCCTTCCGGATGAAAGGCGGGACCATAACGTCGGAGCAGATGTACAAGATAGAGGAAAACGGCCACATGGTTATCGGAATGAAGCGCTTTTTGATGATGGAAAACGCCGGCCACGGCATTTCAGATTTTGTGGTAGGCAGGCTCAAGAACGTCAAGGGCAAGAAAGTCGTGGCCGTTTGTGGCACAGGCAACAACGGCGGCGACGGCTTTGTGGCCTGCCGACACCTTGCCGGCCACGGAGCAAAGGCCACGGTCATCCTGCTGGGGGACCCGTCGAGCATAAAGAGCGAGGAGGCCCGGCTCAACTGGGGCATAATCGAGAAAATGGACAGCGTCGAGATAATATTTGGCAGGGAAATCAACAATGAAATAAAGAAACGCGTTGCAAATGCAGACATCGTCCTAGACGGCATATTTGGCACAGGCATACGCGGTGAGATCCGTGAGCCCTATGCCGCTGCGATAGACCTTATCAACAACTCAAAGGCGTACGTGCTTGCAATTGATGTTCCGTCGGGCTTCGATCCGAACACCGGCGCGATCCACGAAAAAGTCGTGAAGGCTGACGCGACTGTAACGTTCCACCGCATGAAAGCTGGACTTGAAGGCAAGAGCGCGAAAAAGTACACCGGCCCGGTGTACGTGGAAAATATAGGGATACCTCCGGAGGCAGAGAGGGGAGTGGTTTGAAGGTACTGCAGATACCAGTCGGCCAGATGGCCAACTTTACCTACGTGATTGCAGACGAAGAGACCGACGAGGCGGCAGTTATCGACCCGTCATGGGACATTGAAGAGATATTCGACGTGTTGAAAAAAAAAGGCTGGACTGCAAAATACGTCATAAACACGCACTCGCACTTTGACCATGTGCTTGGAAACGAGCAGGTAGCCAAGGTGACAGGCGCAAAAATAGTCCAGCATGAAGCATCGCAGCTTGACAAGGACATGACAGTTAGAGACGGCGATATCATAACTATTGGAAACACAAAGCTGCTCGTGATGCACACACCGGGCCATTCCAAGGACAGCATCTGCCTAATCCTGGAAGGCCAGCTCGTGTTCACCGGCGACACGCTGTTCGTGGGAAACTGCGGCAGAGTGGATTTACCGGGAAGCGACCCAAAAGAGATGTACCGCAGCCTGTTTGAAAAGGTGAAGGGGTTTGACGAAAAGCTAATAGTGTATCCGGGGCACAATTATGGGCCCACGCCGACTTCGACCATAGGGCATGAGAAAAGGTTCAACTATGTTCTGCAACCCCGGACAGAAAGGGAATTCTTGGAATTCATGGGCCACGGTGACTGACCGGTGTACCCGGACATACAGGGCACCAAGCATGCACTTGCAAGGTTTGCCGCATCAAGGCCAGCATTTGTGTGCGTCGTATCGCACACTGCAACAAGCGAGATACCCGGCCTGACGGTGGCCGGGGCAAACCCCGAGCTTGTAAAGCGCACATCGCCGGCAGACGCAGAGTTCCTCCATTATGGCAGATGCAGGTGTATACCCGGTGTGCCTGCTACTCCAGATGGCAAGCCGACACCTGCGATAATAACCCGTGCCGTGCTTGCGTTGGCAGAAATCCCTCTTTTGGTTGTTGAGGCAGGGACAGAGGTCAAGCCGTTAATCCCGGCAGTCTCTTTTGGCCTAAAACCCGGCGGCAACATTACAACGGAAGATGCCCTCGACATCAACGATGTCCACCGCGCAGTTGACTACGGCCAGGCGCTC
>Ga0209431_10000795_pt1 | contig 26331 bp, 20 predicted proteins | sample RifCSP13_3_FD_184021 | JGI IMG/M metagenome (GOLD analysis project Ga0209431, IMG submission 184021) | Soil microbial communities from Rifle, Colorado - Rifle CSP2_sed 13_3 (SPAdes) (version 2) | ecosystem: Environmental > Terrestrial > Deep subsurface > Rock core/Sediment | place: Rifle...
CTTCCGGTTTTGGGATGCATTCTCGATGACGTACACCTACCTGCCAGGGCGCACCGAGGGCCTGTCTCTGCTTACGAGCGGTGAACTGGCCTTCAACTTCTGGGTGGGCGAAATCCTGCTGGGCGCGGCCATCCCGATCATCCTCCTGCTCACCGCGCGCCTGCGCCGCATCCCCTTGCTGCGGATGATCGCGCTCGCGCTCGTCGTTGGCGGGGTGGTGGCCTATCGCTGGGACACGAACCTCGTCGGGCAGCTGGTCATGCTCACCTACCTGCCGCAGGAGATTGCCGCCCGCTACACCGACTACGTCCCGTCGCTGATCGAGTTTCTCAGCGGCGCGGGGATCGTGGCCTACGGCCTGCTCGCCTTCACCCTCGGCGCGCGGTATCTCAACATCGTGGACCATCGGGCTGTGCCTGAGGCGGAACATGAGGCGAGGTTAGCAGCCGCGGCGGGGGATTGAGCAGGGGAGAGTGATCAGTAAACAGCGATCAGTGATCCGTAGATGGAGATGACCGTTGGGGCAGACCTGTCAGGTTTCTGAAACCTGACAGGTTTTGGTCTTAAACATCCTGCACGCAGAGAAAGCAGGGGGGTATAATCCTGCACACCAGAGCCAGCGGTCGCCCCCTCCTTACAACACCGCAAGGAAAACTGTCCATGAAGTATGGCTTCGTTTTTCCTGGCGGCGATGCCCGCACCGCCGCCGAGATGGCCCGGGAGGCCGAAAAAGCGGGCTGGGATGGTTTCTTCGTCTGGGATCCCGTCTGGGGAGTGGATGCGTGGGTCACTTTGACTGCCGCCGCCATGCTTACCAAGCGCATTCGCCTGGGCACGATGATTACCCCCGCCTCGCGGCGGCGTCCCTGGAAACTGGCGAGCGAGACGGCGACGCTCGACCGCCTGTCCAACGGACGGGTGATCCTCGCGGTTGGGTTGGGGGCGATTGACACAGGGTTCGTGCAATTCGGTGAAGAGACCGACCGCAAAATCCGGGCAGAACTCCTCGACGAGGGGTTGGACATCCTCACCGGCCTGTGGCGCGGGCAGCCTTTCAACTACGACGGCAAACATTATCACGTGCGCGAGACGACGTTCCTGCCGCCGCCTCCGCCCGTTCAGAAACCGCGCATCCCGATCTGGGTGGTGGGCGCGTGGCCGAGCGAGAAATCCATGCGGCGTGTCCTGCACTATGACGGTTTGTTGCCTAATACGATGACGCCCGCAGGTAAGCATCGCAAGACGAAGCCCAAAGACATCCGGGAGATGAAAGCCTTTATCGAGGCGAATCGCACCAAGACCACGCCCTTTGACGTCATCGTGGAGGGCCAGACGCCAGGCAACAACCACGATGACGCGGCGACCATTGTTCGTCCCTGGGCCGAGGCCGGCGCGACCTGGTGGATCGAAGCCCTTTGGTCGCTCACGGAAAAAGCCTGGATGGCCGCCGGGCAGAAGCGCATCCTCGCCCGCATTGGGCAGGGGCCGCCGGGCATAGAATAAGCCTGTCCAATTGAAGGGATTAGCGCCGCACTGGTGCGACTGGTTTTCAACAAGCGGCCCTTCCGTTGCCCGTTCCGCCGGCTCTCGAGACGCCGGTTCAGCCCGCCGTTGCCGGGAGGCGGGTGAACCCGCCGAGGTGCTCGGGCTTGACGCTCACAGGGACCCCCGATCCCGCCATTTGTCGTGCCTTATCCATCAGCACGATGTCTGGCTCAAGCGCACGCGCCCGGTCCCGGGCGCTCTCGGCGTCTTCGGCCTCTCCAACGACGGTGAAATCGTCCTGGTAGGAGAGGAGCGAGATGAGTCCCTCGGCGAAGAAAATCACTATTCTTGCTGAATTGGTCACTATCCCGCGCGAATGGAGAAGGGCACAGGTCAGGCGGCAGGCTTTTTTGCTCGCACAAACCCAATGGTCAGAAAGCGGGCGTCCAGTTGCTCCACCTTTTCAAACCCCGCCTCTCTCATGAGTTTTGGCAGATCCTCGATGCCAAATTGAACCCCATGCCCATGATGCAACACTAGTGAAGTGAAGAACCGCTTAAGAAACGCCGTACTGGGTCTCCTCATGTCCGCAATCAAAACCCGCCCACCCGGTTTGAGCGCACGCCGAATTTCGGCCAGCCCCTTGACCTGCAAGTGTTGGGGCAGGTGGTGCATCATCAGGCTGGAAGTCACCACGTCAAACGTCTCATCAGAAAAGGGCAGGGACTCGATCACGCCGACTCGAAAGTCAATCTCAACCCCCGCCCGCTTCGCTTTTCGGCGCGCAACGGCGATCATCTCCGGTGCGGGGTCAATGCCTGCCGCGCTTCCATTTTCTCCAACCCGTATTTTGGCAGGGATGGTTACGCCGCCCGTGCCGCAGCCGACATCCAGAACATTTTCACGGGGCTGAAGCAGGGCTTGATCCACAGTTAGGAGGCGCAAACGGCTTGCCTGACCAAGCGTCATCATATTCACTGTCACGTCATAAAACGAAGCCCAGCGGATCAGGCGTCCTTCTGTTTGGGCCGGGGATTCGGGGCCATTTGTATGAGTGTGCATTTCACCTCTCCTTTGTCGAGTGTTTATTCACCGGCTTGATAAATTGGCCCATCAGTGCTGCGGTATCCTATGGGGTAGCAAGGTCCCCATAATGCTTGGAGCATAGATCACTACCAAGGCGAGCAACGCCACGACTACGATCACGACGATTATGGTAATGACTTTCTTATTCATTTTGTTATCTCCTGGTGTTATTCCTCACAAGTATGCGAGGGCTTCGCGAACGGTCAGACGGGAGGCCTGGGATGCAGGCGCCAGGGTGGCCAGCGCCGCGCCAAGTACGACCACGACCACCCAAATGACAACTGCCGGGATCGAGATCTGGAACAAGCCGGGCATAGGCAAATAGTCGTTCATGATCGCCGTGAGAAGAAGAGCGGGAATGGCTGCGATCACGCAGCTTACCACCGCGATAAAGATGCCTTCGAGAACTACGAGGCGGCGCACCGTGGAGGCGGGCGCCCCAATGGCGCTCATCACGCCGAACTCACGGGTGCGCTCAAGTACGTTGGTGCTCATCGTCGAGGCCAGCCCGGCGAAACCAACCACGCTGATAGTAATGGAGAGTCCCAGGAAAACCAGGATGAGAGGGAGCATATGGCTGGCGCCGGCGGCTGCGGAACGACTCACGGATGCCGCAGATCGCACCACGATCCCTGCATCGGAGAGGGTACGTTCGGCCGCTTGAGCGACTGCGGTTCGGGTCTCTTCGTCGTGGTCATCGGTCACGATGCGGAGCAGATTGGGCTGGCTCACTCCGGTAGCCTGTTCAAAGCCGTCTTGGGTTATGAAGATGCCTCCACCGTGGCCTACGGACTCGGCGATGCCAACGACCAGCCAATTGGTGGGGCGTCCGCCAAGTGACAGTTGAATGGTGTCACCGCTCCGAATATCGGGGAGGCCTTCTGTGAGTACGACGGCGCCTGTCTCATTGGAGATCAGCCAGCGACCTTCCAGGAGAGGCGGCGGATCCACTAGCGAGCTGTCCGGGGGAACTACAGTCACGGCTATGCTGCCGTGTCCCTGGTCGGGATAGGTGCGGGTGACGCTGATCTGCTGTCCGGGCGGGATGACGCTCGTTTGTACGCTGCTCCATGCCTCCACGCGAGCCACGCCGGGCAGATCTGCGACCAGGTTTGTCATTGCGTCTGCCGAAACCTCATCGATGTTGGCCAGCCGCACATCGACGTCCCACCGGCGCAACTCCTTGTCGCGGTCTAAAGATGCCTGGAAGCCAGCCTGAGTGGACATCCCGGCGATGAACACGGCGCCGGCGCTGGCCAGGAGCCCGACGGACAGCAGGAGCCGGGCCCGGCGCCGGAAGATGTTACGGAACGCCATCAGCACCGTGCGGTCAAGGCCGCGCAGCCGGCCAAGCCCGGCGTCAAAGCGGGTTGAGATATCCCCCCGGCGGTCGACGCCGCGGTAGTCGAGCGCTTCCCGGACCGTCGTGCGGCTCGTCTTTACCAGGGACGCCAGAGAGAATAGAAGCGGCACGCCGATTCCCGAGGCAACGACCACCACGTACATCCACCATGGAGCCGTGAGGCTCTCGGCATCTACGCCCAGCAAGGTGAGAATGATGGGGGCAAAGACGCGGCTAATGAAGATGCCAGGGACAATAGCAAGAGCGGTAGACGCAACAGCGATCACCAGCGTCATCAGCAGGTACAACTGCATGATCCGACCGGATCGCGCGCCGATGGCCTTCATCATCCCGATCTGAGGAATTTGCTGGGTAAACAGCCCGTTGAGCAGGGTGGCGACCAGGATCGCGCTGAGCAGCAGGCCGGCCAAGCCAAAGGCCAGCAGCCCCAGCAGAAGCGAGTCCGCTTGCGCCTGGTGAGGATGAGCATACGGTGTGGGGACCTGGATCTCGAGGATGGTAACGCCATAGGTTTGCTGCAGCCAACCGGCCAGATCAAGGGCGGCAGCTGTAATGACGGCTCGGTTACGGCTCGGTACGGTCAGACCCGGCTGGTCGGCGACCTGAATCTTGAGCGCATCCAAAGCAACGGGCTCTCCCAAGAGCGGCAGGGATGCCGCGGAAATGAAACCGTGCCCCTGTTGCTGCTGGAATGAAGGCGCCAGAGACGGAATGTAAACCACCCCGCTGATCCGAAGCGGCACCGTTGCGCCATTAGGCGCCTGGACGACCACAACTTCTCCCACCTCCAGGTTCAGCAGATCGAACGAGGAGCGATCGATCAGGATCTCTCCTGGTGCTGGCGGCCAGCTGCCCTGCTCGACTGTGAAGCTTTCTATCCGCATCGGGTCGTCCGGCGCGGCAACAAAGATCTGAAGTGGGTTCGGTCCCCACCCGCCGCCTTCTTGCTGTACTTGAAATGTAAACTGGGTACGTGAGGTGGCATCGATGATACCCGGTTGCTTGCTGACTTCAGCCGCAATGGCTGCCATCTCGTCAGCGTTGAGTCTTCGTTCGAGCAGAATCGTTGCCGACGCCGGGTTGGTGCTCAGGTAGGCGCGTGGCATCTCCCGGCCGGTGATGCCCCACGTGTACAACACCCCACTGAACATAAGCAGGGTAATGCTCAAGGCGAGGATCATCAGCACAATTCGATCCCAGATGGTTCGCAGATCGCGGAGTAGTTTGATAAATAGAAGTGGTGTCATCGCAGCATCACCTTTGAGCATCGTCGGCGACGCGGCCGTCCACCAGCGTCACCTGCCGGTCCGTGTAGCGGCTGATATCGCGCTCGTGGGTTACCACGATAACAGTGCGCCCGTCAGCGTTCAATTTGGCGAACAGCTCCAGAACTGACATTCTGGTAGCCTCGTCCAGATTACCGGTTGGCTCGTCGGCCATCAGGATCGGCGGATCGTTAGCCAGCGCACGGGCAATGGCCGCTCGCTGTTGTTCCCCACCCGACAGCGCGGCGGGCAGCTTGCCGGCCTGATCCCGGATGCCAACGCGCTCCAGGAGCTCCAGAGCCTTGGATCGGCGTTCGGCCGCCGGGATGATCTCCGCAAAATCCATCGGCAGCATCACGTTCTCGGCCACCGTCAAGGTCGGCAGCAACTGGAAGAACTGGAAAACCAGGCCGATGGTCCGGCCTCGCCATTCCGCAAGCTGTGACTCCGACAGCGAGTGCAGTTGAGTACCGGCAACCGTGACCGCTCCGCTGGTAGGCCGGTCGATGCCTGCTAAGAGGTTCAGCAGCGTCGTCTTGCCGCTGCCGGACTTACCAACCACGGCGACAAACGCTCCCGCCTGGATACGCAGGTTGATGTCTTGAAGAGCGGTGAAAGGCCCGGACGGGGTCTCGTAGGTTTTCACGATCTGGTGCAGGTCAATGATGGTTTTACTGCGTTGTTGCCGGTGCTGTAACATCGTTTCCTCTTGGAGTGAGCGATAGGCGTTCATGGTTTTCCTTGCGAGACTTCTGGGCGGCTGGCTGCCGACGCGCGCCGCGCCAGCCGGGCACGTTCCTCGTGCTGCTTACGCCACCCGTACGGGGTCAGGCCCGCGGCTTATACACATTCAGCCACATGTTCACGAGCAATACCACTTTGTTTTCATGATCTCTTAGTGCAAAACTTGCTCCATCCGATGCAACGACAGCCCAAGGCTGAGAATAAGGGGAAACGGAAAGGATTCGTAGTCACCAGAGTAATCACTGGCCATGACCGGGGTCACACCGTAAGCGTGACCCCGGTCATAGAAACCCATGGCCCCCGGCAATACCCAGCGCACCAGGCTTATGGTAGGATCGAGGTGTGAGACCCACCCGAGCCTTAGAACCCGGCGTTTTGCCGACCTTTCGGTTGTTCATCGCGCTGCAGCTCGCCCACGCCGGGCTAGGAGCGGCGGCGGGGTTCGCAATCGGTGGATCGCACTCCGCCTTAATGGCGCCATCGGTCGTGAGCCTGCTGGGGCCTGGGCTGCTCCTGCTCTATTTGTCGCTCCCGGGCCTGGCGCAGCGGCTTAAGTCCTTTTACCTTCCCATTGGGATTCTGTGGGCGGCGGCGGGTTCTATTCTCGATCCGCACATTGGCCTGCCCCTCAGCGAGGGCAGCACCCCGGAAACCTTCGTGCAGGTCATGCTCTGGCGGCAGATCATCTGGTTGTTGATTCCGTTGGTGGTGGTCGGTTGGCAGTATTCAATGCATCAGGTGGTCTTGTTCAGTGTGCTGACCGCCACGCTGAATGTTGCCCTCCTGGCGCGAACCCTGCCCCTCCGGGAGCTGCTGTCGAGCTCGCTCCTGGGCATTGTGGCTGTCCAGATCGCCATTTTCCTGATCGTCGGGAATATGATCGCGAGCCTGATGCGGGTGCAGCGCGAGCAGCGCCAACGCCTGACGGAGGCCCACGCGCGCCTGGCTCAGTCTGCGGCCACGCATGAGCAGTTGACGATCAGCCGGGAACGCAACCGCCTGGCGCGCGAGCTGCACGACGTGCTGGCCCATACCTTGAGTGGGGTCGCCGTCGAGTTAGGCGGCGCGCGGGCCATGCTGCGGCTGGACCCGGAACGGGCCGACGGGCTGCTCAGCCAATCGTTGCGCGCGATCCGCGAAGGGCTGAGCGAAACCCGCCGGGCGCTTCAGGCGCTGCGCGCCCAGCCGCTTGAAGATTTGGGACTGGCTCTGGCGGTGCGAACCCTGGCGGAGTCCTACGCGGGACGATTGGATATTCAGATAGACCTGCGCATCGATCCCGATGTCGGCGAGTATCCGGTCGAGGTCCAGCAGTGCGTCTACCGCATCGCCCAGGAAGCCCTGGCCAACCTCGCCGATCATGCCCAGGCGCAGCGCGCCCAGGTGGTCTTGGTACGGGATCAAGGTCAATTGCGGCTGATCATCTCGGATGATGGATGTGGGTTTGATCCGAGCCGCCCCGGCGACGAGCACCGCTACGGCTTGCGGGGAATGCGCGAACGTGCGGAGATGATCGGCGGGACTCTATCCGTGGAGAGCCAGGTCGGGAAAGGGACACAGATTTCCTTTTGGTATGGTGGTCACCCATGACAACCCAGGCGGAGGCAACCATTCGCGTGCTTATTTGTGATGATCAGGCCATCGTTTGCGAAGGGCTGCGCGCCATTCTAGAGCCCGTTCCCAATGTGGCGGTCGTGGGGGTCGCCAACAATGGGCTTGAGGCGCTCGAGCTGGTCCGAAGCCTGCAGCCAGACTTGGTTCTAATGGACCTCAAGATGCCCAGGCTGAATGGGGTTCAGGCCACCCGGGCGATTCGCGAGCAATTTCCAGCGGTCCGCGTGCTGGTCTTGACGACCTACGACGCCGACGAATGGGTCATCGATGCGATTCGCAGTGGTGCGGCCGGTTATTTGCTGAAAGATACCCCTGAGGAAGACTTAATCAAAGCGATCCTGGATACGGTGAGGGGGTGGAGCCCGATCGATCCTCAAGTCGCAGGGAAAGTCCTTAAGCATGTCGCTGATCAACCGGCCCCGGCCGTGGCGGACCAACAACGGCTCAACCCGTTGAGCGACCGTGAACGCGAAGTGTTGCGGCTGCTGGCGACTGGGTTGAGCAACGCCGATATTGCCCAAACCCTCTTCCTCTCGGAGGGCACCGTGAAGAACTACGTGAGCATGATTCTTTCAAAGCTGGAGGTCGCTGATCGAACTCAGGCAGCCATTCTCGCAATGCGCGCAGGATTAGTTGGCCTTGGAGAGGGCTAGCCTATGCTTTTCCTGCCGCCGAGAATTGTTCGAGTCGCCACAACGATCGGCGATAGCACAATTCCCTTTGTTTTGGGCGAATTTGGCCATTCCCCAAGCTTGCCCGGCCTTTTAAGAAACACTCTCTAAGGCCGCGTCATCCCAGCGGTGCTTCCGCCAATGTCCTTCAGGCTGTCGTACAGGACCTGGATCACGTACTGGCCGTTGTGGGCAAACGCGCCCGGATCCTTCTGGCTGTACTGATAGTTGTAGGCAGCCTTGAGCAGGCGCGGCGTCCAGTTGGCATATCCGATCGCATTGCCCTGGTCGTTCTTGTCCGGCTGGCCGTCGCCGTCCTTGTCCTCGAAGAAGTAGGGGTAGGCTGCGGCGTTGTACACGATCCCGGCCCCGGCCCTGTCCGTGGCATAGGCCTGGAGTGCGGCGTAGAGCGCCTCGCGGATCGTGTCCAGCTCGCCGTAGATGCCCTCGGTCGCGTCCCCGTCGCCGTCATAATCCGCTGTGGAGGAAACGCCCCGGACGGTCCTCAGGTCCTCGGCAGTATTCACGGTCTTGTGGCACTGCTGGCAGGAGTCAGCCCGGACTTCCAGGGTGTGCACATTGTGGCATTGCACGCATGTGGTCGGGCCAAGACCCCCGTGCGTGAATGGGCCGAGGTACTCCTGGCCGTCGTACTGGTACGCGCCTTTGGCGGCGTCGCCGAAGAGCGTGGCCCCGGCGGCGAAGTAGTGGACGTTCCTGAAGCGCAGGACGTTCTGCTGGCCGCCCTGGCCGTCGTCCACCAGCTTAATCTCGTCGTCCTGGATGCCCTTCACCACGGTGTTGACGCTGACGGTGGACTCGCGCCCCTGGTGGCAGGCAATGCACAGGTTCGCGTCTTCGCCTTCGCCGAAGGCGAGCGTCGCGCCGCTGGGGAAGTTCACAGCGTCGAGCGCGCGGCGGGTGAACGTCGCCAGGTCGTCGTGGCAGTTGGCGCACAGGAAGCCGCTTGTCGCCGGCTCGGCGGAGATATTCACGCCGCCTTCCTTGATGAAAGTAGCCAGGCCCATCGCGCTATGGCAGCGGGCGCACCCGGCGGGCACCTCGCCCTCCGTATCCCAGTGACGGAAGGCTTCGGTCGAGGAGGCGAAGTGGCCGGGGTCAATCCGGCGCGCTTTCGAGAGATCAACCGGGGCCGTCAACTTCTCGTTCAGGCTCTCGATCGAGTCGTACAGCAGCGCGATGACGTACTTGCCGCCGTGTGCGAATGCGCCCGGATCCTTGACGGACGTCTGATAGTTGTACGCCGCCTTGGCCAGGCGGCCGGTCCAGACATCGTACTTGTTGTCGAACTTGACCTCATCCGGATCAGTCATGCCGTCGCCGTTGACATCCTTGAAGAAGTAGGGATACGTCTGGGGGTCGTAGACGAGCGGGGATTGGGAGACTTCGTTGGCATAGCTCTGGAGGGCGGTGTAAAGCATCGCGCGCAGGCCGTCGAGTTCGTAGTAGATGCCTTCCTGGGCGTCGCCATTGCCGTTGTAGTCAGCCCCGGATCCCAACATACGGATATTCTTCAAGTCATCCGCAGTCGTCACGCCGCTGTGGCATTCCTGGCATTTTTCGAGCCGCAGTTCCAGAGAGTGTGGGTCATGGCAGCCGACGCAGGTGTTAACGCCGGCGACGTGCTGGAATCTGGCGTCGTAGGTCTTGCCGTCGTACTCATAGCCGCCCTGGGCCTGCGCGCCGTACAGGGTCGTGGCGGCGGCCAGGTAGTGGATGTTGGTGAAGCCGAGGTCTTTGCCGATCGTATCGTCATCCGTCAGGTTCGCCTTCTGGATGGAGTCATCCACGATGGTCTTGGAGGCGCGTCCCTGGTGGCACTGCATGCAGCGCGCTTCTGGCCCCAGCCCGGTGATTTCCGCGCCGGAGGGGAAGGTGACGCTCGTCAGCGTCAAGGCCGCCTCGTCGTGGCAGGCCTGGCATTCGATGACGGCGCCGATCTCCACGGGGTTGGCGACTTTGCCGCTGGCATTGTATTCCTGATAGCCGGGAGTGCTGTGGCAGCGCGCGCAGTCGGCCGGAATCTCGACCGGATTGGCGTTGTCCCAGTGTCGGAAGGCTTCGGCGGCTTGATCGGCGTGCGCCGACTCCGCCCAGAGCGCCTCGAAGGGAACTTTCACAGCGGGGGTGACCTCGACGACGCGAGTCACTTCGACCTGCACCGTCACTTCTCTGGTGACTTCCTGTGTCTGAATGACAGGCGTGGGGGCGGCGCAGGAAGCCAGGACGAGCACAAGGCCCATGAGCGCCATGGCGAAGAGATGAAACTTACGGTGACTGTTCATCGCACTCTTCTCTTTCTGTCAAATGAGTGACGGTTTTGTCTACTGCATTAAGACCGGGCACAGTGATGTGCCCGGTCTTTTTCTGTCCCTGTGGCGATGTGGAGGGATGACGCTTGCCTTACTTGACTTCTGGCCGCTCCATCTTGCTCACGTCGCCGCCCAGGTCCCTGATGCTGTCGTACAGAGCCTGGATGACATACTGGCCGTTGTGGGTGAAGGCGCCCGGGTCCTTCACCGAGTACTGGTAGTTATAAGCCGCCTTGAGCAGGCGCGGCGTGAAGGCGTTGTAGCGGAGTGTGGCGCCCTGGTCGTTCCTGTCGGGCTGACCGTCGCCGTTCGCGTCCACGAAGAAGTACGGGAAGCTCGCCGGGTCGTACACGATGCCGACGCCGTTCTTCGTGGCGGAAGCTTTGATGGCCTCGTACAGGGCGGCCTGCATGCCTTCCAGCTCGCCCTTGATGCCTTCCTCGGCGTCGCCGTCGCCGTCGAAGTCCACCTCCGACGTGCCGCGGATGTTGTACACATCCTCGATGCTCGACACGCTGTGGCATTGGTCGCACGTCTCGATCTTGACTTCAAGCTCATGCACGTTGTGGCATTGTTTGCACTCGGTCGGGCCCAGGCCGCCGTGCTGGAACTGCCCGTTGTACTTCTGGCCGTCGTACTGGTAGATGCCCTTGGCCAGATCGCCGAACAGGGTCGCGCCGGCGGCGAAGTAGTGGATGTTCTTGAAGCTGATCGTGCTGTCCACGGTGTCCAGGTCCTTGCCCCGCAGCGCGCCGTTCACGCTGCTGGTAGACTCGCGGCCCTGGTGGCACTCGATGCACAGGTTGGAGTCGTTGGGCACGAACTGGCCCTCGGCGTTCTTCTCAAAGCCGATCGTGGCGCCGGAGGGGAAGGGCACGCTGGCCACCTGGTAGCGCTCCGGGAAGTTAGCCCCGTCGTGGCAGGTAGTGCAGGCGAAGCCGTTGTTCGGCTTCCTGGCGCCCAGGCCGGCCGTCAGGGTGTTGCCGCGCGAGTCGAAGACCACCGTGCCGCCATTCTGGATGAACTCGGGCAGGCCAGTGGCAGTATGGCACTTCACGCAGCGGAAGGGCACCGTGCCGGTCTCATCCCAGTCGCGGAATGGCAGGGTGTTGCCGGCGAAGTGCCCGGCGTCATTGCGGGCCAGCGTGCTCACGTCGCCGCCCAGGTCCTCGATCGAGTCGTAGAGCAACTGGACGATGTACTTGTTGCCGTGCGCGAACGCGCCCGGGTCTTTGACAGAGACCTGGTAGTTGTAGGCCGCCTTGAGCAGGCGGGCGGTCCAGGCGTTGTACCCGACGTTCGCGCCCTGGTCGTTCTTGTCGGGCTGGCCGTCGCCGTCCGCGTCCAGCAAGAAGTACGGGTAGGCAGCCGGATCGTAAACGATGCCGGCGCCCGCCGTGTCCGTGGCGTAGGCCTGGATCGCCGCGAGCAGGCTTTCCTGCAGGCCCTGGATCTCGTAGTACATGCCCTCTTCCACGTCGCCGTCGCCGTCGTAGTCCCAGGCGGAGGCCTGCTCGATGCGGATGTTCTGCAGGCCGCCCTCTTCCTTGACTCCCTCGCCGTGGCACTCGGCGCACTGATCCACCTTGATCTTCAGCGTGTGCTGGTCATGACAGCCGATGCAGGTGTCGTAGCCGGCGACGTGATCGTGCTTGGCGTCGTACAGCTTGCCTTCGTACTCATAGCCGCCCTTGACGTAGGTGCCGTACAGCGTGGCGGCCGCGGCGAAGTAGTGGATGTTGCGGAAGCCGAAGCGGACGTCGTTGCCCTGGTCATTCTTGATCGGGGCGACCACGGCGTCCACGTCGGTCACCTTGAACTGTTCGATCTGGGCGTCCACCGAGGCCTTGGACTCGCGGCCCTGGTGGCAGACCATGCAGCGCGCGGCGTCGCCCAGGCCGCCGATGACGATGGTGTTGCCCTCGTCATCCTTGCCGGGGAAGGCCACGCTCGTCAGTTGGAAGGTGGTGACGGGGTTGTGGCAGCCCACGCACTGAATGCCCTGCGCCTCGGCGGCGGGCACGGCCTTGTCAACCTTCAAAGCCTCGCTGCCGTCGGCGCCCAGGTAGTCCCGGTAGCCGGCGGTGGTGTGGCACCGGGCGCAGGTGGTGGGAACTTCAGCCGGGGTGTCGCCGTCCCAGTGGCGGAAGGGTTCAGTATCCACGGCGTTGTGTGCGGAGCCCTTCCACAGCTCCTCGTACGGGATGCCGCCGTTAGGCTTGACCTCGACCACGCGCGTGACCTCGACCGGGACCTCGCGCGTGACTTCCACCGTCTGGATTACTGGGGTGGGCGTGGCGCAGGCCGCCAGGATCAAAATGCCTCCCAGCAGCACTGCGCCCAAAACTAGAATTTTTCTCGACATAGTTGATTACCTCTTTCCGCTAAACAGGCTGGTTCGAGCCTTAGGCGATAGAAAACGGTTGTTTCTTCCTTATCTCTTTTCTCCTCCTCTTTCCTCCGTGTGGGAGCTTTCAGATGTTGGTTGATCAGTTCCAGCCGATTGGATGACTTCGATAAGATCACTCACCTGGTCAACGGATCGCTGTTCGCTGATTACAATCTGGATTTTGTCCTGCTGCGGATCCAGGCGGATGACTTTGATTAAAGGCAATACATTCAACAACTTGCTCAACGGGCAATTTCGGTAAACATCGGCGTCGGTGGCATCCAGGATGACGCTGGTCGGTTGAGCTGCAATGACCTGCTCCAGCGCATTCGCCTGCCGCGCGTCAACCAATTGAACATCATTTTCAGGCAGATGCTGCTTTAGACGCTTAGCTACACCTTCGACAAATAGAGAGCGGCTCGACAGAATCACAACGCGTGGATCAGCCATTTCCACCTTCTTCTAGTGCTTCCACTTTGTGAAGAATAAAGCAAAGCGGCTTTGGGGGAAACACTAACCCGCGTAAATCTACAGACTAAGAGGGGTGAGGCTCGCGCTACCCGGATGGGTAATAGAAACCCGGTTTCTCCAAGAAACCGGGTTTCTAAGCTCCAGTTTGGTTCAGTTCTGAGACGCTTCCGAATGGGTGCTTTAGGTTGGCGGGTCGGATTTGAGCAATCCGATGCGCAGCGCCTGAACCGCCGCTTCGGTGCGGTTCTGCACGCCCAGTTTTTGGAGGATGTGCTTGACGTGGTATTTGACGGTGTTCTCGCTGAGCGACAGCGTCTGGGCGATCTCTTTGTTCGACCGACCCTGCACCATCAGCTCGAGCAGGGTGGTTTCCCGCTGCGTCAGGTCGTCGGGCGACACCGGGTGGGACTGTCCGTGCTGCGTGAAACGGGCCATCAGCCGGGCGGTCGTCTGCCGCGTCATGGCGGCCTCGCCGCGCGCCAGCCCGTTGAGCATGTCCACAAACTCGTCGGCGTTCAGGTTCTTGAGGAGATAGCCGCGCGCGCCTGCTTCGACGGCCTCAAACAGATTGGCTTCGTCGTCGGAGGCGGTGAGTATCACCACCTGCGCCTCCGGCCAGGCGGCCCGGATCTGGCGCAGCGCCTCCAGGCCCTTCACGCCCGGCATCGTGATGTCCAGCAGGATCGCGTCGGGGCGCAGGCGCAGGGCGGCCTCTACCGCCGAGGCCCCGTCGCCCACCTGGCCCACGACTTCAAACCCGGCCGCCTCGAGCAGGCTCACCAGTCCATCGCGAAACAGCGAATGATCATCGGCGACCAGGATGCGCATCGAGTGCATTCTCCTGCGTCTTCATCCGGACGGTGATTTGCGTCCCCGCGCCGGGCTGCGAGTCCAGGCTGAACTCCGCGCCGATGGCCTCGGCCCGTTCGCGCATCGTGCTCAGCCCGAAATGCGGGCGTCCGGCCTGCCGCGCGTGCTCTGAATCGAAACCGGTCCCGTCGTCGCTCACCGTCAACTCCAGCGTCGGGCCGCCATTCGTCACACGCACGCACGCCCGCGAGGCCGCGGCGTGCTTGCGGACGTTGCTGAGCGCCTCCTGCACGATGCGGAGCAGCTGCAGTTCGGTCTCGGCGGCGAGCGACAGTTTGGCAATGCTCGGCGCGATCTCGACCTCGACCGGCAGGTCGCAGAGCTGGCTGAAGTGGTGAACGTACTCAGTGAGCATGGCGGGCAAGTGCACGTCGCTGGCGCTCGTCATCTTCAGGCCCAGGATGGCCTCGCGCACGTCCACAAACAACCCGCGCGCCGCTTCTTCGAGCTGCGCCAGGTGCTTTTCGGCGGCTTCCGGCTGCCCTTTCTTGAGCAGGAAGCGGATGGCCGTGGCTTTCGTGTTGACGTAGCCCAGCACCTGCGCCAGGCCGTCGTGCAGTTCGCGGGCAATGCGTTCGCGCTCCTCCACGATGGCGCGCTGGCGGACGGCGCTGCGTTCCTGTTCCGCCCGGACATGTCGCTCGAGCTGGTCGGCCATGCGGTTAAACGCGAGGGCGAGCTCCCCGATCTCGTCCGCGCTCGCGCTGGCGGGCAGGCGCACGCCGAAATTGCCCTGCGCATACTCGGCCAGCGGCCTCCGGAAAGTTTCGACGCGCCGGACCACCAGCCGGTGCACCAGCCAGTAAACGGCGGCCGTCATCAGCAGGGTGATCGCCGCCGAGATGGCGAGGTCAACCTGGAGGTTCTGGAGCACGTGCGGCCAGAGGATCCGCAGCGGCACGTCTACCAGCAAGATGCCCAAATGCACCGCCTCCGGCGAATGGCAGGCGGAGCATTCCGGCTCGTTGTCGAGCGGCACGGCCACGCGCAGCGCCCCGGAGGCGGTGGAAAGAACCGCGGCCGTCGGGCGCGCCTGCGGCGCGAGGCGGTGGCACTCCATGCATCCCGGCTCGACGACGTGCTGAATCTGCCCGGCCTCCTCGCCCGTGGCGCTGTCCGCCAGCACCGCGCCGGAAAGATTGACGATCTGCGCGCGCTCAATCGTCTCCCGTTCGCGGATGTTGCGCAGGGCGACCACAATCATATCCGTGTCGTTGACGAGCATGGTGTGCCACAGGCCGCCCTTGATCACCTGCCCGAACTGGGCGGCCGTCAGCCGGGCCTGCTCTTCCAGCAGATGCCGCTCGCGCCAGTAGTGCACCAGGGAGAGCAGCGCCAGCGCCAGCAGAATCGGCAGGCCGATCCCCAGCGCCACGCGGGCGCGGAGGTTGCGCCGCAGTTGGCTCGTCAGACGCCGCCTGTAAATGACCAATTCAGTGTGCCAGGGTCTGGCCAGGATGCCGTTCATTTCTCCGGAGCGCCTCCAGCAATCCACTGCTTCACGAGTTCGAGTTCATTGCCTGTCAGTTTGCCAAAGTGATCGCCCGTCTGCACTTCAATCAACGCGCTGTTTTCGACGTCGCCGGGGGTGATGACCGGGCCTGTGGATGACCCGGCCAGCGCGTCGGCGTACGTCATCAGGCTCAACCCGCCCGCTCTGCTCTCGCCATGGCAGGCGACGCAGGTTGACTCAAAGATCGGTTGGATGTTGGCAAGGTAAGTTGGGACGCCGACCACGGGCGCCGGTGTCGGCGCCGGGGTGGGGGTGGGCAGTTGAGCCGCCACCACCTCCGCCAGCTTGGGCGCGTCCAGCCCGGCGTAGCGCCAACTGGCGCCGTGGCAGGCTGAATTCGAGCAGAAGGAGGTGTTGTCGGTGCCGCCGGGATTGCTCGTGGTGTGGCACAGCGCGCAGCTCTGGTCGAGGTGCGTGCGGTGGCCGGCGATCCAGTTGGAGTTCAGGTGGCTCTCCGGCTCCGGCCCCCGGCTGATCTCGATCTTCGTCACGAAATCCTGCGGGCCGGCCACAACCGGGATAGAATGGCACAGGTTGCATTCCAGGCGGATGGCCTGCTGTTGGTTATCCAGGTGCTTTCCATCATGACACCGGAAGCAACCAGGGAAATCCTTGTGGCCCACGTTGTTGGAGTGCGAGTTCCAGTCGGATTTCTGCTCCAGAAAAACCGTCTGGCGATAGATGTCCTGAATCGCGGCGACGGCATCTAAAACGGTCTGCTGATTGTTGGCAAAGTAGTCTGGGTAATACACACGGTAGTAGTCAACCAGTCCCGCGATGCCGTTCAACCCTTGCTCCTGAGTGGTATAGTTTGCATACAGAACTTCTACACCCTTGCGGTGGATATCCGGAATATCGGGGGCGATCACCTTCCGCTCGAGGGCTTTGTCCATCGAGGCCTCAGGCGTGTTGACGCGGTGCGTGATCCGGTTGTGGCACGTGATGCAGTCCATCTCCTTGAGTCCGGACTCGGAGACGCTCTGTGCGTCGAAATTGGCTGTGATATCCGTGTACTCCGTGACCGTGCCGTCGTCATTGTAGACGCGAATGTAAGGGATGGTCTGTTCGTGTTTGTCGGTTGGATAATAGAGAACACGATTTTCAACGTGCCAGTGGATGCCGCGACCCAACCCCTGGCGCTTGCTGCCGCCGCCGGTCTTGAGGAACAGATAGATGGAAGTCGGCGTATTGTCTTGGTCGTCGCCATAGTGCCTGATCTGGCGAAAGCTGTCATCGGAAAACTTTTCCGGGAAGTGACAGCGTTCGCAAGTTTCACGGGCGGGGCGCATTTCGTCGGCCGTGATCGGAAACTCATAGCGCTTGGAAGCCAGAGAAACGATATGCTTGATGTCTCCGGCTTTGCGGACGATCTGGTTGCCCACAAATTCGCGACCGATGTGGCACTCCACGCAGGCGACCCGGGCATGCGGCGAGACCTGATAAGCCGTGTATTCGGGCGGCATCGTGTGGCAGGCTTCCCCGCAGAACGGAGGTGAATTGGTGTAATCCCAGGCATAAGCGCCGGAGACCATCAGCGCCAGCGTCATCATGCCCAGCACGGTATATGGCAGCAGCCGGATATATCGAGGGGCGCTCGGCGCAGGGAAGAAGAAGCTGCGGAGCCAAACACGGAGTTGTTTCATAGTGATATCTTGGACAAATACGAGTCTCTTGACGAGTCATATGTCAATACCTTTCAGTTAGCGAGAAGCGGGGCATCCCCAGAGGCCGAGTTCGCACATGGGCGTGCGAGCTTCCTGGCCTCACCTGACAGGTATTGAGTCATATGTTACCTACCATCCCCCAGGTGGGTAGTGATGGACATCATCCACTTTATGTGACAATCAGTCTACACTCCGACAAGGGGCAATTGCGAACTGATTCCCCATACAGAAGGTATTACCGGTGGAAGTAGTATACATCATCCTGGCCGGCGATCCGTCGGCGGCTGTGTTCGACCGCGATCAAGCGCCAGGTGATATGATCGTGAGGCTTGCGGCTGGCAGAGAGCGGACGTCGAGGGTTACTCGGTCGGGTGTTCGTGCAGTGCGGGGGTTGGATAGGCGTAAGTGTCCGACTCTTTGGCCCGGCTGCCCGTATGAATCCAGCGCAGTGTCAGCGCATAGGTCAGTAGTGAGCCGCCGCCCACCAAGGCCACAATCACCCCGCCCACCCCTGGGGTGTTCAACAGCCAGTAGAAAAATTGAAAGATAGGCTGCTCCATCGGGAAGTTCATCGGTGCTTCTCCTACAATGAGAAACGACATTCCGGGCAATAGTCCAGCCACGCTGGATGCCCGATTTGCGTGGCCACGTAGGCCAACTCGGCTTCGCTGACCGTGGGCTGGCCGCAGCCGGGGCAGCGGGCGCGGGGCGATTGGCGCAGCACGTGCCGACCTCCCGCAGACACTCGGCCCAGGGGCAGTTGGCTCATCTTCAACGCCCCTGGCCCACAGACGCGTTCACATTTGGCGCACCCCACACAAGCACTGGCCGACAACACGAGCACGGATTCTGTCAGGCTCTCACAGATGGCGAGCGCACGGGTCGGGCACACTTGGACGCAGAAGCCGCACAACGTGCAGGCTTCCGCTCGCGGGATGGCGGGCGAGCGGAAACTGGGGGTTGCTGCGCGGCGGGGGCGGGCAGACTCGGCCAACCAGTCGGCCAGCAACTGACCGATGGGGGCGTATACGACATCCTCGGAGCGAGCCAGGGCGCGGCCCAAGTCGGGGAGCCAGCGTCCGGCGTGATTCGCGATGAAGCGCCGCTCAACGCGTTGCCACTGGTTGGCCCGCTCCACGTCGTCGGCTTGCCGCTCAGCGAGGAAGGCCCCAAATGCCAACTCGAGTGAGGCGTGATCGGGCAATTCTGCGCCGACAATTTCCAGCCCGGCCATTCGATAGAAGCGCTCGACGACGAAGGCCTCGGGGCCAAGCAGCCGCCCGCTGCGGTGGGCCGACTCGTACAACCAGAATCGGGGACGCCCCACGCCCGCGAACAGCGCCGCGTGCCGCGCGCGCCGTGCGGCGAGGGATTCCGCGCCGATCTCGGCGATGACCTCGACGGCCCGCCGCGCCGCCTCCGAATGCTGCCCGAGGCGCGCGGCGGCTGCAAAGAGCGGCCACTCACGCCCCGGTCGGACGAGCCACTCCGGCGGCCCGTCCGGGGCGAAGGCTTCGGCGAGGGCATAATACACATCGGCGCGGAGCGCCCTCGGGGAATCACTTTCCATTGAAAGCGCCAGCGAACTGGCGGATGATGTCCAGCGGGATGGGCAGGATGGTGGCGTTCTTCTCGCCGGCCATCTCGACCAGTGTTTGCAGGTAGCGCAACTGCAGGCTGGCCGGCGCGGTGGCCAGTTTCTCTCCGGCTTGAGCCAGCGCTTCGGAAGCGATGCGCTCGCCGTCGGCGTGGATGATCTTGGCGCGCTTCTCGCGCTCAGCCTCGGCCTGCCGCGACATTACTCGCTGGAGTGCCTCGGGCAGCAGCACGTCTTTAATTTCGACGATATTGGCTTTCACGCCCCACGGCTCGGTCTGCGCGTCAATGATCTCCCGCAGGCGCTCGTTGATCTTGTCACGGTGCGCCAGCAGTTCGTCCAGGTCCGACTGGCCCAACACACTCCGCAGCGTGGTCTGCGCGATCTGGCTGGTGGCGTTGGCGTAGTTTTGCACCCGGATGATGGTGTCGGTGGCGTTGACGGGTTGGAAGTACACCACCGCGTCCACCTGCACCGTGACGTTGTCGTGCGTGATGACCTCCTGCGGCTCGACGACCAGCGTCTCGACGCGCATATCCACTTTGACCATCCGGTCAACGTACGGAATGATGAAGTTCAGCCCCGGCCCGCGCTCGCCGACGAGCTTGCCGAAGCGGAACACCACACCCCGCTGATACTGCTGGACGATCTTGACCGCTGGAACAACCAGCAGGAGCAAGACGACTAAGGCCAGACCGGTGAGATAGTATTGAATGGGCATAGCAGACTCCTTGTGATTCTTGATTGTGGATCGCCGATTTCCGATGGATGCTTCAATCGGCAAGCCACAGTCCTCAGGGCTTTGTTCCCCAGCGCCGCAGCCGCTTCGTTTCCGCCGGCTCCGGCGGGGGGATGACGATTTTCGATCGCGCTTCTTCAATCACGCGCCCCTCGGTCACTTCCCAAATCGAGACGGCCGGGAACAATTTGAAGAAGACAAGAAACATGAGCCCGAACAGCGCCAGCGAGGCGGCCGTGAGCGACCACTCCGTGAGGGTGGGCTGATAGGTGGCGTAAGGAATGAGCCGGGCGTGAGTCATCGTCGGCACGATGATGTCCCACCGCTCCTGCCACATGCCCACGACCACACACGCGGCCGCGATCACCGAGGCCGTCACCGGACGGGCTTTGAGCCACGGGCCGACTCCCAAGCCCGCGCCGACGAGGAACAGAACCGCCAGTGTCCAAGCCAGTGTGCGGGTGTCGGGCGTGGTGAGAGACGCGCTCAAAGGCGTTGGCTGCTCAAGCACAAACACGATCAGCGCCGCCGCGCCGGCCGAGGCGAGGGAAACGCGGGGGCGCAAGGCCGGGATTCTCGCGGCGAAGGCCGGGAGCAGTTTCGGAACGACCAGCACCCAGAAGGCCACCGCCATCAGCATCATCATTGCCCAGAAGCCAGGCGCGGACTCGCCCCACAGTTTGCTCGCCAGCACTGGAAACTCGTCAGCCAGCTGCCCCGCCGCGATGGTGAGGTGTTCGGCGTAGGTGAAGTAGAACCAGATGGCGTTCATGGCGATGAAGAGCAGGCCGAGGTTGCGATACTGCCGCTCGCCGATGTAGCCCTGCAACCCCAACACCCGCCGAATGGTGGTCATGGCGATGAAGAGCGCGCCGATGCCGGAGAAAATTGCGCCGACGACGAAGTATGGACCGAAGATGGCGGAATGCCAGCCGGGCTGCACCGTGGTCGCCAGGATCCACGAAATAATGGTATGCACCGAAACGGCCACCGGGATGATGAAGACCGCCATCACGGCGATGGCCTTTTCCAACCGCACCCATTGCTCGCGGTTGCCGCGCCAGCCGAGGGCCAGCAGGGTGTAGAGTCTGCGCTGCCAGGTCGGCGCGTTGGCCGGGCAGTTGTCGCGCAAAATGGCCGCGTCCGGGATGAGGGGCAGGTATAAGTAGGTGACCGAGCCGAGGAAGTACATCGTCACCGAAACCACGTCCCACAGGATGGGCGATTGCAGACGGCCATACAGGATGACAAACGGCAGCCGATCAGGACGGCCCATATCAATGATAATTTGAAGCGAGCCGACGGTGAGGGCAAACGCCGTAATGGCCTCGGCCACCCGCGTGATGGGCCGCCGCCACTCCGCCCCGGTGACGCGCAGAATGGCGGAGATGAGCGTCCCGGCATGGCTGATGCCGATAAAGAAAATGAAGTTCACCATGTAGACGCCCCAATACGTCGGGCGATCCATGCCCGTCTCGCCCAGGCCCAGAATGAACTGCCGCCCATAGGTGAACGCGCCCCAGCTAATGACCACCAGCAATGCCGCCACCGCCAGCCAATAGCGCGGGCCGGGGGCCGCGAACAGGGGGTCAATCAATTTCTCGTGATCACGGGAATTTATGCGGAGCATAGCCTGGCATCACTCATGAATCATGTGAGCGAACTCATCACGGACCCAGCCTCCGGCGCAGTGTGGATCGCGGGAACGGGGTGGGCTTCACGATCGGGGCTTTCCCCTGCGCGGCTTCTTCCTTCGCCCGGCCCTCAGCCACTTCCCAGATCGAGACCGCCGGGAAGAGCTTGAAGAAAACCATGCTCAACAGGGCCAGGAGTGCGAAGGAGGCCGCCGTGAGAGCAATCTCGGTCAGGGTAGGGAGGTAAGTGGAGTAGGACACGAGGCGCGGATGTGTCAGGACGGGGATGATAATGAGCCAGCGTTCTAGCCACATGGCCACCACCACACACGCTCCGGCGATGACTGAAGCGGCCACGAGTTCACGCTTGAGCCATAGGCTGAGGCCCAGCCCGGTGCCGACTGCAAATGCGAGCTGTAGAATCCACACCACGGTGCGGGTGTTCACATTGGCGAGGGCCGCGCTGACGGGCGTGGACTGCGGCGTGAGGAGCGCGAACAGGAGGACGCCCGCCACACCGCCTGAGGCGAGGGCGTAACGGGGCCGGAACACGGGCACGCGTGCCGCAGCGGCCGGCATCAGTTTGGGGATCACCAGCGTCCCAAAGGCCACGATCATCAGCGCCACCATTCCCCAGAAGGCCGGGGCAAATTCACCCCACAGTTTGGCGGCCAGGACTGGAAACTCCTGTGTCTCCTGCTCAGCCGCCAGAGTCAGATGCTCGGTGTAGGTGAAGTAGAACCACACCACACTCATCACGATGAAGAGCCAGCCCAAGTTGGTGTACTGGCGCATCTGAATGTAGTCCTCGACCCTTAGCAAGCGCCGGACCATTGTCATCACAATAAACAACAGGCCGATGCCGGAAAAGATGGCACCCACCACGAAGTACGGCCCGAGAATGGTGGATTTCCATCCCGGCTGAACGGTGGTCGAAAAAATCCACGACGTGACGGTGTGCAGAGAAACGCCGATGGGGATGATCAGGACGGAGATGACGGTGATGGTCTTGTCGAGCCGGGACCACTGCTCGCGGTTGCCGCGCCAGCCGAAGGCCAACAGGCTGTACAACTGCCGCCGCCAGGCGGGGCCTTTCGGTGGGAAGTTATCGCGGAGCAGGGCAATATCTGGGAGCAGCTGCAGATACAGCGCCAGCATGCTGGTCAGGATATAGATGGTCAGCGAAGTCGCGTCCCACAACAGCGGGGATTGCAGCCGCCCATATTGCAGCACAAAGGCCGCCCGCTCGGGCCGCCCCATGTCGAACAGGATTTGCAGTGCGGCCACGAGCAGCCCGAACACGGTCAGCGTTTCCGCGATCCGCGTGATCGGGCGGCGCCACTCGGCTCCGGTGAGCTGCAGCGCCGCCGAGATCAACGTGCCGGCCATGCTCACGCCGATCAGGAAAATAAAGTTGACCATGTAGAGGCCCCAGTACACCGGACGATTCATGCCTGTCTCGCCCAGGCCCAGGGTCACTTGCCGGACATACATCGCGGCGCCCCAGCCGATAATCGCTGACAACGCCAGCAGCGCTCCCCAAAAGCGCCGCCCAGGGGGAGCGAACAAGGGGTCGATCAGCTTCTCTTTGTCGTGGGGATCCGCTTTGAGCACGGCCTACCCCTCCCGCAAATAAACTGTCTTTGGCATAGTGCCCACGTCTTCCTGTAGCCGGAAGGCGCGCGGGCTTTTAATCAACAGGGAGACGGTGCTATTGGGATCGTCCAGATCGCCAAAGAAGCGCGCCTTGCCGGTGCAGGTCTGCACGCAGGCCGGGACGTACTCATCGGGGCGGAAGGGACGGCCCTCGGCCTCGGCCCGCGCCCGCGCCTTTTGCAGGCGGTGGATGCAGTAAGTGCATTTTTCGACCACGCCCAGGGGGCGCACGGCGGGGCCTTCCAGGTCGCCCTCTCCCTCAATCCGGTCTGGGTTATGGTACTCGGCCAGGGAGCCTTCCCACTCCGGCGTATGCCAGTTGAAGTAACGCACGCCGTAAGGGCAGGCCACGGTGCAAAAGCGGCAACCGATGCAGCGGGCATAGTTCTGGCGCACCAGACCCTCCTCATCTTTGAAAGTCGCCTGGACAGGGCAGACTTTGGTGCAGGGCGGGTTTTCACACTGCATGCACGGTCGCGTCATATAGCGGGTCTGCACGTTCGGGTATTCGCCGGTCTCCTCCGTCGGGTTGACCGGCATGGGGAAGACGTCGTTCCAACGCACCGCGCGGCCCCGGATGGCTTCGCTGGGCTTGACGGCCGGCGTGTTGTTCTCGAACCGGCACGCGATGCTGCATCCCTGGCAGGCAATACATTTATCGAGATCAATGACCATTGACCAATGAGACATATCTCTCCTCGGGGTGTCGCGTGGCAAGTGTCGAGCAGCGTGGTTCGTGTCCCTCGACACCCGTCACACGGCACTTGGCGCTACGCTCGATACACCGTCACCCTTGTGTTTGTAAACGAAGCCAGCCCGGCGGCGGGTTCGCTGGCCGGATTGAGCAGCGCCAGCCCATTCACGCCGCGGTCTTTGGCCCACCGGCCCACCGCGGTGTGACCCTGGTTGTAAGGAAGGTTGACGACATCCGGGCGGACGGCTTTCACAAAACGTACTTTGGTCTTCGCCTTCCCAAACGGGCTTTCGACCCAGACTTCATCCTTGTCGTGCAGGCCGAGTTCGTGTGCGGCCTCCGGATTCATCTCCAGCCAACTGTCCCAGGTCTCCCCCACTGTCATGCCGCTGATCTCCTGCAGCGTGGGCATGTTGGCCGCCGCGCTCATGGGGCCGAGGCTCATGAGCGTAATCACGTTGAGCATAAAAGGGAACTTGGCCTCATCGCCCGCGAAAAGCGTCGGCTCGTAGTGCGGGAGGCTGACGGCATCGCCGGTTTGCGAGATTCCCAGCGCGGCCAATTGATCCCGGCTCAGCCCGCCGAGGAGGTTGTTCAACTCGCGGCTGTAAAAATCGAAGCGGCCATCGCGCGGCGCGGTCAGCCGGTCGCTGCCGACCACTTCGTTCACCCACCGCTCACTGCCCCGCCGGGCGAAACGATAGCCGGGCGTCATCCACACCCCGAGTTCTTTCAGCGTCTCCCAGTCCGTGCCTACGTCCCTCAGCCGATACTGCAACACGTCTTCGTACGTCCTCCACGGAAAGGCTTGCGCGACAGGATCGCCCATCGCCGCCGTGACTTGCAGGAAGAAATCGCCCACGTTGAGTGTGTCGTGCCGGGGCGCGATCACCGGTTGGCGGAGGGCAATGCCCGGATAGCCGAGGCCTTCAACGTGATCGTCCTGGTAGCGCTCGAGGAAAGTTGGTTCGGGCAAGACGAGGTCGGCGTATTGTGCGCTTTCGTCCATGAACGACGAGAAGGAAACGATGAAGGGCACCTTTTGGAAGGCTTCCACAAACCGCGCGCCACCGGGCGCTTCGTACACCGGGTTCGCGTCGTACAGGAAGAGCGCCTCCACCGGGTAACCCGCGAGAACGCGGTCGGCCACGGCCTGATAGGCATGCCGCGCGAGAGGGAAGAGCGTGCCCGCGCCGTCGGCGCGTTCCACGTTGCGGCCCCGTTCGGCGATGGGGTCGGGGGGCAGGTCGGGCCAGTCGGGGGAGGCGGTGTAGCGCTGAGTCATCACGCCGCCGGGTTTGTCAATGCTGCCCACCAGCGCGTTGAGGATATGGACGGACATCGCTGCGTACACGCCTCCGATCGAGCCATTGAGGAGTCCGCCCTTGCCGGGCAGGATGGCAATCGCCGGTTTGTTTCCGGCGAATTCACCGGCCAACCGCGAGATCGTCGTGGCCGGCACGCCGGTGATTTGCTCGACGCGCGATGGCTCGTAGTTCTCCAGCACAAACGATTTGAAGCCCTGGCGCAGTTTGCCGTCCTCGTCTGCAAAATCGTTGAAGCCGAAAGCGTAGTTGAGGGTAAAGTCCGAATCGATCAACCCGGCGCGGATGATGACGTGAGCCAGACCCAGAGCGAGAGCCGCGTCGGCGCCGGGGACGATGGGGATCCACTCGTCGGCCTTGGCCCCAGTCACGCCCTGGCGTGGATCAATGACGACTACCTTGCCGCGCTCGGCGCGACCCCGCCGCAGAAATGAATAGCCAGAGACCATCCGCTGCGGGACGCGGCCGGCTTCCACCAGGCTCGCCCCAAAGGCCAGCACGTAGTTGCTGTTTTCCAGATCGTAAGCGGGCAGATCGTAGATGCCCTGCGTGAGATACATCCCCAGTTTGGCGGCTTCGATGTTCAGGCTGTCGTGGGAAATGGCGTTGGGCGAGCCGATGGCTTGCATGAAGCGCTCGAGGAAAGAGCGGAGTTGGCCGCGCGTCTCGCCGTACATCAGCGCGGCGCGTTCGGGGTGACCGGCGGCGCGCAGATCGTTGAGTTTCTGCGCGACCAGTTGAACTGCTTCGCCCCACGACATGGACTGCCATTCCCCGGAGCCGCGCCCGCCGCTGCGTTTCATCGGGCCGGTGAGTCGGTCGGGGTTGTAGAGCAACTCCGGCGCGGCCTGGCCCTTGGGACACAACGAACCGAGGTTGATCGGATGCATCGGGTTGCCTTCCAGCTTGACCACCCGCCCATCAGTCCCCTGAAGAGAATCTGCGGCCACGCGAGCCAACACGCCACACCCGCTGGGACACAGCAGGCACACACCGGGCACGATTTTTTCTTCGGCTGCGGTTACCAGTGTACCGCCGTAAGCCCGCACGGTCCCACCTGTCAGTAGGCTCTGCAGGCCGTTCGCCGCGCCCACGCTGGCGCCCGTGGTGACCGCGAGTTTTAGAAATTGGCGGCGGGTCAAACCCACCTTGAGTGGAGTTGAAGGAGATGCAGCCATGTCAGTTGCCTTTGGTCCTCATTGGCCGCAGATTTTGGCA
>Ga0209431_10000796_pt1 | contig 26324 bp, 17 predicted proteins | sample RifCSP13_3_FD_184021 | JGI IMG/M metagenome (GOLD analysis project Ga0209431, IMG submission 184021) | Soil microbial communities from Rifle, Colorado - Rifle CSP2_sed 13_3 (SPAdes) (version 2) | ecosystem: Environmental > Terrestrial > Deep subsurface > Rock core/Sediment | place: Rifle...
ATCGACCACTGCACCCGCCTGTGCCATGCTGGATCGGTGGTCGCGCTGCAGATGGCGGTGGGCTCCTCGGCGATGAGCAACACCGCCGCCGAAGTGATCGACAACGACGTCTTCATCGTCACCGGATCGAACACGGCTGAGACTCACCCGATTATCGCTCTCCAGATGAAGGCTGCAGTCGAAAAATACGGCGCAAAACTGATCGTCGTCGACCCGCGCCGCATCGAGATGGTCAACTACGCCGCGCTGTGGCTGCCCGAAAAGCCCGGCACCGATGTGCCCGTGTTCTCGGCCATGGCGCATGTGATCATTAAAGAAAAACTGTACAACCAGCAGTTCATCCAGGAGCGCACGGAAGGTTTTGAAGAGTTCGCTAAATCGATGGAGAAGTTCACGCCGGAGTACGCCGAGGCTATTTCCGGTGTCGACCGGGATCTGATCATCCAGGCCGCCCGCATGTACGCCGCGGCGGAGAACGCCGCCATCTACTGGGCGCTGGGCATCCCCGAGCACTCCCACGGCACGGATAACGCCATGAGCCTGATCCACCTGGCTTTATTGACGGGTCACATCGGGCGCAAAGGCACCGGCCTGAATCCCCTGCGCGGGCAGAACAATGTGCAGGGTGCATCCGACTCCGGGGCGATGCCCTGGCATTATCCGGGTTACATGCCAGTGGACGATCCGCTCAACGCCGCAAAGTGGGAGCGCGCCTGGAACGTCGAGCCCGGCGGGCTTAACCTGGAGCGCGGGTTGACCACGACCGAGATTCTGAGCACTGTCGGCCCGGGCGGGGTGCGCAGCCTGTACATCATGGGCGAGAACCCGATGATGTCCGAACCCAATCTCAACCACACCCGGGGCCAGATGGAGCAGCTGGAATTCCTGGTAACCCAGGACCTGTTTATTAATGAGTCGGGCGCCTTTGCCGATGTCTTCCTGCCAGCCGCCTCCTGGGCAGAAAAAGACGGCACCTTTACCAACACCGACCGCCGCGTGCAGCGCGTGCGCCAGGCGATCGCCCCGCGCGGACAGGCCCGGCCGGACTGGGAGTTGCTGTGTGACCTGGCCCTGCGCATCGAAGCCCGCCTGGGACGACCGGCTTCGGCAGGTTGGGATTATACCCATCCATCCGAAGTGCTGGAGGAGATGGGAGGCGTCGTCCCTGAATATGCCGGTGTCAAGTATCAGCGCATCGATAAGGAAGGCTTACAGACCCCAGTATGGGACGATCAGCACCCTGGGACACCGTTCCTGTTCGAAGAGAGCTTCCCGCGCGGGCGCGGAAAGTTTCATCCTCTGGAGTACCACCCGGCGGTCGAGATGCCCGACGACGAGTATCCTTTTATCCTCACCACCGGGCGCGTGCTGGAGCACTGGCACGGCGGGTCGCTGACGCGCAACTCCAAGCTGGACGACCTGTATCCCGAAGCGCTGGTGGAATTGAACCCGGCTGACGCGGCGCGCCTGGGCATCAAGGACGGTCAGGCGGTGCGCGTCTCCTCCCGGCGCGGCTCGATCGTCCTGCGCGCTACGGTCACCCACAAGACGACCATGGGTGTGGTTTTTATCCCCTTTCACTTCGCCGAAGCCGCCGCCAACCTGCTGACTATTGACGCCCTCGACCCGCAGGCGAAGATCCCTGAGTACAAGGCCTGTGCAGTGCGGGTCACTCTGGCGCGCGAGGCAGAGCTGGCCCGACCCGAGGCGCAGCAGGCCAGGGGGAGGTATTAGGTCGGATCGGGCTATAGGCGCGTTAGAAAGTTGTGTTTGATTGAGAGTAGAGATTTGAGAGTAGAGAGTAGTAGTTCACAGTCGATCATTTTTGTTTGTTAAGGAAGTTTAACGCTTCTAAAGGTTGTTAACCTAATAATCTTACCGGTTGAAAGGAGAAATAAGTCATGAACCCGCAAGACACCCTAGATCGCCTCGACCAATTAATCCTGTCCCGCTCGATCCTGCGGCACCCGTTATACGTTGCCTGGCAACACGGTGAGCTGACCGCCGAGCAGCTGGCGACCTACGCCAGGGTTTATTATCCCCATGTTGCCGCATTTCCGCGCTATTTGGAAGCGGCGATCGACTCCGCCGACGATCCGCTTGTGCGCGCTGAACTCGAGCGCAACCTGGCCGACGAGTTAATGGTCCCTAAAGCCCACAACGAATTGTGGCTGGATTTCGCCGAAGGCCTGGGCCTCGACCGGGAATATGTTGCCAGCGCCGACCGGCATCCGGCGGCGGAAGCCATCGTGCGTGCTTTCGATCGCTTGACCGGCGACGGGAGCGCAGGGGCGCTGGCGGCTCTTTACGCCTACGAATCCCAGCAGCCTGAAGTCTCGCGAGAGAAGATGGATGGGTTGCGCAGGAATTATGGCGTCGACAGCCCCACAGCCTTGGCTTACTTTGCAGTCCACGCCGAAGCCGATATTCACCACAGGCAGGGTGAGCGCCAGGCGCTTTTGCGCTGCCTGGAGGATGGCGCCTCCGCGGAGGCAGTTCTCGACTCGGCTGCCCAGGCTTTGAAGGCTTATTGGGGATTGCTGGACGGCGTGTGCGCCGAAGCGGGCATCCCGCTTACAGGTTAAGCAGAGGGTTCCGTGATCGGAGAGTCCGACAGGCGCTTGCAATTATCGGATGGGTGATTGCTCGGTTATTGCGAACTGGGTGATCCGTAAGGCGAACTGATCGTCTTTGTGGGCGGTTATCCAGGCTCGCGCTGGATAGCGCATTGGTTCCCCAGCAATCTCATCCCTGGGGTTCGTCTGGTTGGAATCGATCGCCCGGATATGGGCATCTCTGATTTCAGGCCCGGGTGGCGCATGAGATGAGTGTGAAGGGAGCGATGTTGAGGAACCGGTTGGTGTCCAAATGATCCACGTAAACGCCCGAGCGATTATCGAGCGGACAACCCCCTCCAGCACCGAAATCCTCGTTCAAGTCCGCAACAAGCCCCAAGAGGGCGGCAAGTGGATCGAGCTGCCCGGCGGGCGCGTCGAGGAATTCGAATCATTGATCGATGCCCTGCGACGTGAGGTGCGGGAAGAGACGGGGTTGGAGCTGACCGAGATCGAAGGATTGAGCACACGCATCGAAGCCGGAAGCGCTGGTACGAACATCGAATGCCTGGCGCCGTTCGCCGTGTATCAGACGATCAAGGGTCCGGTGGACTCGCTGGGCGTCTATTTTCGTTGTAATCGCCAATCCAGCGCCGTGAAGCGGTGGGCGACTTTATTATTGCGCACGGCGATCCCAATCGCCCGCCGGCTGCCGACCAACACGCACAGCTTTTGGGCGCGCGTGATAGCGGTATAAAGCAGGTTGCGCTGAAGCATCATATAATGCGCTGTCACAAGGGGGATGACTACGGCCGGAAATTCTGAGCCTTGGGATTTGTGCACTGAAATCGCGTAGGCCAGCACGAGCTGGTCAGCTTCGCTCCAGTCGTACGTCACGCGACGATCGTCGAAGTCCACTTCCAGGATGTGTTCAAATAAATCCAACCGACTCACACGACCGATGTCGCCGTTGAATACTTCTTTATCGTAGTTATTCTGGGTTTGCATGATCCGGTCACCCTGGCGGAAGGTCTGGCCGAAGAGCGCCTTTTCGGGCTTCTTCGGCGTGGGCGGGTTGAGCGCCGACTGGAGCAATTCGTTGAGAGCGGTCACACCGGCCGGGCCGCGATACATCGGAGCCAGCACCTGCACCTGCTCCGGGCGCAGCCCGAAGCGAGCCGGGATGCGCTGGCCGACGACGTCCCGCACCCAGTTGGCGGCCTCCTCGGGGGTTTCGGCAGGGAATAAAAAGAAATCACCCGGCCTGTCGCTGGGCTCGGCAGCTCCAGCTGTTGGGAAGATTGGCATCTGGCCCTGGTTAATGCGGTGGGCATTGGTGATGATGTGAGAGCCGGCCGCCTGGCGGAAGATCACGCCCAGGCGGGTGACGGGAGCGATCCCACTGGCGATCACATCGCGCAGCACATCCCCCGCCCCAACCGAGGGCAGCTGGTCGACATCCCCAACCAGCAACAGGTGGCAACCCGGCTGCAACGCTTTGAGCAGGTGATTGGCCAGGGACAGGTCGAGCATGGAGGCCTCATCGATCACCAGTAGGTCAACCGGCAGAGGGTTCTCGGCGTTGTGCTTAAAGCCTTCTTTGGGCGAGAAACCCAACAGGCGATGGATGGTGCTTGCAGGCCGCCCGGTAGCCTCGGACAGGCGCTTGGCAGCCCGGCCGGTCGGCGAGGCCAGGGCGCAGGTCTTGCGCGCCGACTCCAGAACAGCGATTAATTCTTTGAGGGCAGTAGTTTTACCGGTGCCAGGGCCGCCGGTGAGCACGCTGACCGGATGGCTAAGCGCGGTGCGGATGGCGGATTGCTGCTCGGGGGAAAGCTGGACGTCCAGGCCGACAAAGGCGGGCGGTATGTCGCTCAGCCGCGACGGTAGGGCGTAGGCCAGGCCCTGCAGGCGTTCGGCCACGCCGGTTTCACTGTAATACAGCGGCGTCAGGTAGATCACTGGCTGGCGGTACTCCTCGCCCGCTTCACCGATTGTGGGGGGTGATCCAGAGCCGGTAGAAGCCTGGCGGGTCTCAACCAGGAAGGGTAGCCGGTCTGGTCGGATGCGTTCGTCCTTTGCCAGCCGTTCCAGAGCGGGGGGCAGCAGGTCGGGGTTGACGCCCAGCAGTTCGCTGGCCTGGTCGATGAGCGCCTGCTGGGGGGTGTAGACATGGCCTTCATTGGTCATTTCATTGAGCACAAAGACCACACCGGCCTCGACCCGCGAGGGGTGGTCCGGCGGCAGCCCCAGGTCCTGGGCGAGGCGGTCGGCGGTTTTAAAGCCCACCCCGAAAATATCACGCGCCAGCCGGTAGGGATCGCTTTGCACCACATTCAGCGATTGGTTGCCATATTGTTTGTAGGTCTTGATCGCCAGGTTGGTGCTCACACCATGGCTGTAAAAGAAGAGCATGATCTCCTTGACCTGTTTTTGCTCTTCCCAGGCGCGGGCGATCAAGCGCGAGCGTTTAGGACCGATGTCGGGCACCTCCAGCAGGCGCGCCGGATGGCTTTCGATCACCTCCAGGGTCTCCGCGCCAAAGTGTGCCACGATGCGCTCCGCCAGGTGCGGTCCGATGCCTTTGATCAGCCCAGAACCCAGGTAGCGGCGGATGCCCGCCACGGTGGCAGGCAGGGCTTGTTCGCAAGTCTCGGATTGGAATTGTAAACCGTGCTGGGGGTGATTGACCCATTTACCGCTCAGGCGCAGGTGCTCCCCTGGAGACAGCTCAGGTAGGTTTCCGACCACCGTCACCAGCCCTAGGCGGGATACTCCCTGCGCTGCTCTGTGATCAGGGCGCAGCCTTACCACGCTATACCCGTTCTCCGGGTTGTAGTAAGTGACGCGCTCCACAGAACCGGTCAAGATTTCCATCTTGCCTTACTGATCACGTTTCACGCATCACGCATCATAGTTCATGGCATTGCGTTGCTGTTTGCCCAATCCTCACCCAGGAGCACGACAACATCCGCCGGGCTGGATACGTCGTAGCGATGGTATACGTTATCCGGTGAGATGGCCAGCAAATCCACCAGGTACTGGACGGTGTGCGGGTTGCCGGTATAGTCGATCAGGGTTGTCTGAGAATAAAGCTGCTCAGCATTCCCCGGATCTACCTGGGAGATGCCAGACGATTTTAAGTAGTCGGTGGTTTCGGATGCCAATCCCGGGTCCAACGTGCCGTTCAGGATGGAAATGTAGGCGTTCTCAGCAGCGATCAGCTCTTGGGGATCAGTTTCCGTCGCCGCTGGGCTGACCGGGCCGGAAGTTGTGAAAATCTCGTCGCGCAGCAGCCGGATTTCTTCAGGCAGAGGCTGGAGGATGTCCTGCCCATCGAATGAAGTGGCAAAGTCGATCTGTTCAGGCCCTATGATTCCCTGCTTGATGTTCTCCTGCGGGATCTGTGGGGCGAGCCAGGCCAGGCGGACCACCTGCAGCAGGGTCAGGTTGGTGCGCACGCCGGCGGACAGGGTTTCGTATAGGGCAGGTGCCCGCTCGATCAGGGTGGTCAGCATTTCTTTGCTCAAGATGCGGTCGCGGATGCCCATGATCACCTGCTGTTGGCGCGCCGCCCGGTCGAAATCACTGCCAAGGGTGTTGCGGGCGCGGGCGTAGGCCAGGGCCAGGTACCCTGGCAGCGTCTGCACGCCTGGCTGGAGAGTCTTTGTGTTATTGTCGCCAAGCGGATCGACGACGATCTCCTCCGGGACGTCGACCTTGACTCCCCCCAGCTCATCGATAAATTGTTCAAAAGCGTAGAAATCGACCACAGCATAGTAGTCGATCTCCATGCCCAATAGTTCCTCTACCGTCAGCATTGCCAGTCCCGGGCCGCCGCCATCTGCATCGTATAATTCTCCATCCCGGTAAGCCTGGTTGATCTTCGCCGGATCATAGCCAGGGATATTCACCCACAGGTCGCGCGGGATAGAGAGCATCCCGGCTGTACGACTGGCGGGGTCGAGGGAAAGCAAAATCATAGTATCGGTGCGGGGCGCCCCTTCCCCACCCTCCCAATCGCGGTAATCCAACCCCATCACCAGCAGGCTAACGCGACTTTCGCCATCCCAGGATTGGGATGGGGGACCGCTGTCGGGTTGCAAAGGCGCATCGCCCTCGGGTCCCAGGTCTTCCGGCGGGCTGGGATTCTCGCTTTGGGGTTGCTCCTGGGCGACCTCCGGCAAGTCGGGGGATCTCCAGGAGGCTACGATATCGCGCACGGCGACGAAGGTCAGGAAAGCCGTTGTCCCGGCCGCCAATACGAACGCAATGATCAAGCCCACCAAGAGCCAGTTGGGAGTAGGTGATGATCTCCGTCTTCTTCTGTTTTCTCGGCTGCGACGCATAGGATGATCTTATGGCATGGCGTTGTTATTCGCCCAGTCGTAGCCCAAAAACAGGGCGAACTCTACCGGACTGGACGGATCATAGCGGTTATAAATTTTATTGGGGGCTATGCCCATCAATTCCACCAGGTACTTGACCGTGTAGGGATTGCCATTGTAAGAGATGAGGGTCGTATAGGTGTAGGGCTCGGGAGCATCGCTGGTCTCCACCACGTTGGCGCCCGCAGCTTTCAGATAATCCGCGGTGCGGGAGGCCAATCCCGGAAGACCGGAGCCGTTCAGGACGGAGATGCTGGCATTCTCAGCCTGCATCAGCTCTTGCGAGTCTGAGTTTGCCATCGCCGGGCTGGCCGGCCCAGACGCGGTGAAGATCTCGTCTCGCAGGATGCGGATCTGTTCCGGCCTGGGCTTGAGCACGTCATCTCCCTCGGGAGATTTTCCGAAATTAATCTGCCCGGGACCGATTACACCGCGCTTGATGTTCTCTTCGGTGATGCCTTTGGCCAGCCAGGCCAGTTTAATGGCGGTTTCCAGGGACAGGTTGGTATGCACGCCCGCGGAAAGCTCCGCGTAGAGCTGGGGGGCGCGCCGGATCAGCAAGGGCAGCGTATCCGAGCTGACGACCCGGTTGCGGATGCCCATGATCACCTGCTGCTGGCGTGTGCCTCGATCGAAGTCACCGCCTTCGGTATTGCGGGCGCGGGCGTAAGCCAGGGCCAGGTTCCCTGGAAGCACTTGGTTTCCACGCCTCAGGACAACATCTTTACCGACGATCGGATCGACGCGGATTTTATCCGGTACGTCGACCTTGATCCCGCCCAACTCATCGATAAAGCGTTCGAATGCATAGAAATCGATCAGGGCATAATAGTCGATTTTCAGGCCAAGCAAGGCCTCGACCGTTTTCATTGCCAGGGTGGGGCCGCCGCCCGGTAATTCGTAGGTTTCGCCGAAGCGATAGGCGACGTTGATCCGGTTGGGCTCCTCGAAGCCAGGTATACTTACCCACAGGTCGCGGGGGATGGAGAGCATACCGGCTGTCTGGCTGATCGGATCGATCGAGAACAGCATCATCGTGTCAGTGCGCGGGGCTCCTTCGCCAGTGATCCAGTCGCGATAGTCCAACCCCATCACCAGCACGTTGACCCGGCTGGCGCCATCCCAGGGTTGAGGGGCAGGGCCATTGTCCACCGGAGGGGGCGGATTGCCACTGGTGACCGGCCCCTCGGAAGCACCTGGAGTGGGCGTGGGGCTGTCACTGACCACAATGCCCGGCAGGTCAGTGATGTTCCAGGCGGCGACGAAATTGCTCACACCAGTGAACACCAGGTAGATGATGATCACGGCCAGGACGGCGTAAGCGACCAGCAGCGCCACCGGCAGCCATTTTCGATTTGCGGATAGTTTGGATTGTAAGTTCAGATTGGTACGTTCCATTATTATTCAAACTCAGGCCGGAGGGACAACACACCGGATTTAATTATAAACCCGCCTTAATCTCCCTTTTTCCCTGCTTAGCAAGGAGTGAAAAGAGAGGCAGCGGGGGTTGAGAGGGTTTTCAACTTTCTACAAATTTTGCCGTCCTATTATAACACGACCAGAAGGAAGCCTTTCGCTAAGGTACAATATGGTTCCTGGGACCTGTTGCAATTAAAATGCCACAATTGGTGACCCAGGGCATCATTTTGCGATTCGTTGGTACTTATGGCTCTTGTTACAGCCACAAACCTGGCTAAATCTTACGAGCCAGTCGACATCTTCTCGGGTATCTCGCTGAGCATCCCACGCGGGGCGCGCATCGCCATCGTCGGTCCTAACGGCATCGGGAAGACCACCTTGCTGCGTATCCTGGTGGGCCTGGAGGAGCCATCGGCGGGGAATGTGCAGCGTGCGCGTGGGCTGCGCAGCGGATATCTCCCGCAGGAAGCCAGCCTGGTCGGGGAGCATACCCTGTGGGAGGAGTGCCTGCAGGTTTTCGCCGACCTGCGCCTCCAGGAAGCCGAACTGGCCCGGCTGGAGGGGGTCATGAGCGACCCTGACCAGGCCGGAGAGGCCTTAGCGCGCTATGGCCGGTTGCAGGAAGCCTTCGAGCGCCAGGGCGGCTATACCTATGAAACACGCATCCGCCAAGCGCTCACCGGCCTCGGCTTCGATCCAGACGACTATCATCGCCCGCTCGGCCAGCTTTCCGGCGGGCAGCGCACGCGCGCCTTGCTGGCGCGCCTGTTGCTCTCCAACCCGGACTTGCTGATCCTGGATGAGCCAACCAACCATCTCGACATTGCCGCTGTCGAGTGGCTGGAGGGTTATCTGACTACCTGGGAGGGAACGGCCTTGATCGTCTCCCACGACCGCTATTTCCTGGATAAGGTAGTGGATTATATCTGGGAAATGAGTCGCGCTGGTCTGGAAACCTATCGCGGCAATTACAGCGCCTATCTCCAGGACCGGCAGAGACGGTGGGATTTGCGCCAGGAGATCTTCGCCGCCGAGCAGGAGCGCCTGGGGAAAGAGATCGACTATGTCAAGCGCAATATCTCCGGCCAGCGCACTTCACAGGCCAAGGGCAAGCTGCGCCGCCTGAGCCGGCAGGTGGAAGCGATCGAGAGCCTGGGGGTCGAAGCGGTACAGGGCAAAAGCTGGCTGGAGATCAGCAAAGCGGCCGACATCTCAACCCATATCTTAGGTGTAGAGGAGGTGGAACGGCGCATCCGCGCCTTGAAAGCTCCCGGTCACCGCCCACCAAACCTCAAGATCCATCTCAAGGCCGGGCAGCGCAGCGGAAATATTGTTCTGCGCACATCTGACTTGGTGGTTGGCTACCCGGGGGAGGCGCTTTTCGATGCCGGCGAGATCGAGTTGCGCCGCCTGGAGTGTGCAGCCATCATCGGCCCTAATGGTGCCGGTAAAACCACCTTCCTTAAAGTTATCCTGGGAAAACAGCCTCCCCTGGCAGGAGAGGTTAACCTGGGGGCTAGCCTGGAGATCGGCTATTTCGCCCAGGCTCACGAGGAGCTTAACCCGCAGCGCACATTAGTCCAGGAAATCGAAGCTGTCGCCCCGCACATGCTCCTGGCAGAAATACGCGACTACCTGGCGCGCTTCCTGTTCACCGGCGAGGACGTCTTCCGCCAGGTCTCCACGCTCTCGGGTGGGGAACGCGGCCGCCTGGCGCTGGCCAAGCTATCCCTGACGCGCGCCAACCTGCTCCTGCTCGACGAGCCCACTAACCACCTGGACATCCCTTCCCAGGAGATCCTGCAAGAGGTGCTGGCCGATTACCATGGCACGATCCTGCTGGTCTCGCATGACCGCTTCTTGATCGACGCCCTGGGGACGCAAATCTGGGACATCGACGAGGCGCATAAGACGATGCGCGTCTTTCAAGGCAGCTACAGCGAATACCGCGACCAAAGGGAAGCCGAGCGCCTGCAAACTGAGTTATCTTCCCGCCGGGTCCCGGTAGCTCCCCGGGTGCGCCCGGAAGTCCGCCCGACCGGCGACGACCGGCGCCGCCTGGCCCGGCTCAAGGAGGTAGAGTCTCGGATCGCGACGCTAGAGGAAGAGCTGGCGGGGCTTTCCTTGCAGCTGGAAGACCCCCCGGCTGATCCAATTAAAGTGCAGTGGTTGGGCAATGAATATGTGAGATTACAGGATAGTTTGGAAAGGTTGATGGAGGAGTGGGAAGTATTGCACAGCTGGTCAAGAGATTGATTTCGTTAACGTCTTGTTACTGTTACCCAAGTCTCATCGTAATTCAACGCTTTAAATACCTCCCCTTTGGCTAGCTTGGGCGGGTCCTTAATCTTTATGAGAAGACAATCTTCTGGGACTTCCTCGATAATTGTGAATTGAGAACCATGCGGCTGCCACGTAAAACGATGAGAGTTATTTACCTTTCCGAATCCAACTAAATTCTTATTTTCATTCCAGTTCCAGGTATAGAGTTCTGGGTCATATCTAATTGTTTCAAACTCAAAAACCGCCAATTTTAACAAGTCCATAGATTTAATCAATACTACAGTTCTGAGATGCTTGTAAGTCTTCCTGATGGAGGACACTCGCTCATTCCAAATGGACAAGATTTGTTCACCCAGATAATCGGGCTCTTGGTCAAAACTCGATTCACCGAATGAGTATTTGGGCGAATTACGCCCGGAAATAAGCCTCACTCTTGAGACACTCTCTGGTTTAGTGTTTTTAACTGATTTCGCACTCCAAGCGCAATTCTCTAAAATTACATCGTCAAGTCCAATATTGGATGGTTTCCATGTCGCACTAATACAATTCGCGAAGGTTTGTTCCCACTCTGGGCCCTCAATGCTGGGAGTACTTTTTGTGGCGAGCAAGTAGACGATTTCTCTACCGAGGTTATAGCCGAAATCTGGCGGGAATTGATTGAGAGGGAATGGCGGCTTGACTTTATTTACAGTTCGTAGACGAGGGGATTTCTGGTCGGGCATGAGATTCTCTGGTGCTGGTAAACATGTTCTCTAATAAAGTTCCAATTAGAAGGTTGCTTGTTACTGTAAAGTCATTGATAGTTCCATTGCATGGTAGTTATAGAATAATGTGGCACCGCTAAAAGATTAAATATACAATCTAGAGATAGCCCGAATTTTCCTGGGAGTCACCTTCAAGCAATCTTAATTGTAGAGGTTTTTTGATTTCATATTGCAGAGTGTCTTTCTTTCTGTCCACATTAGCTAAGAAGTCATCGAAGTGCATCAAAGAATCTGCAAACCAATCGTAGTTTACTTTCTCTTTCTCCTTGATTGAGCTTGCGGTTCTTAATAGCTCGCCCATAAAATGAAGGAATAGCCTACCGTCGTTACCATTCATTGTTTTTAATGGTAAAGCCATTATGGCTCGTTCCATAATATCTGCTGGAGATGAAGTCAATGGTTCAAACGGTAAAACCCTCTTTTGACACACTAACACCAAGTCCATTTCCAATGCTTGCTTATTCCGGATATGCGGGTTGACTTTATATTCGCTCAAGACAGGGAAGGAATCAACGACACGAAATCCGCTTTCGATTATGGCCATGAGGACAGTCCACCATGCTCGCCATTTTGAATGGTGGAATGTAAATATTAGCTTTCCATCAGGTTTCAATACCCTCTCACATTCCTTAAAAACAGCTGAAAGTAATATCTGATATTCTTGCTCTCCTTTTTCCATCCCATCGTTAACAATTGCTTCCTGCTGTGTTGGAACATGTTCAGCAGTAAAATAGGGATGGTCGATGAGGCAACTTAACCAAACATAAAAGAAATTTGACAACTCAGAATAATGAACATTATCAAAATACGGTGGATCAGTGACTACAAGGTCAACAGAGTGATCAGGAATTGAAGGTAAATGTGATGAATCGCTGCAGAACAAAAGAGCAGCTTTGGGAACTTCCTTCAGCTCGTCAAAAGATGATACGAAGTGAGCTGAAATTCTTTCGTCTTTAGCGAATATTGTTTGAACCATTCCAACTGAGTCTTTAAATCTATCAAATGGGGCACTGCAGTATTGTTTTGCTTTTACATAACGGTGATAGCAATTTGTAAATGTGCCGGCTCCTTCTCTACCTGTTCCCCAAACCACATTTTCAACAGGCGTCGTAGTCAATGGCATCGCATGATAGTTAAACAGATGATGTAACTTACGATGTGGATAATTGTAAGGCGTCATCATGTTGTTATATTCTAATGAATTAGAAAAAACTGTAATTAGGGCTTTTCGATATTCCTCCTCTGGAATTGCTTGGATTCCATCAATCAAGTGGTTAAAGGCTAGCAATTGACGAGGGTTAAAGACCTCATAATAATGCTGATAATTGTGAAGTCTCCAACGGACAGAAGATGCACCCTCTAATATTTTTTGCCTCGGAAATATCAAATTTTCTCTAACCACCTCAAAAGACTTCACAATTTGAGTAATATTGCCTAAATCTGCAACGTCTGGGGGCTTATAGAGTCTTTTATTACAACACTTACACCAGTACTCTATTGCTACTAGCTTTTCGAGCAACTTTTGCCCAGACTCTAAAGTTTGAAGTAGTGAAATATGCCCTTTACCACAACTCGAGCACGTATAGCGACCCTGATCATAGGTTCCCTTTTGTGGATCGAAATTATGGCTGCAAGACTTACATAAACACTCACCCCTGCCGTACCAGTCATTCAAGGTAAAACAACGAGGACAAAAAGCTGTGGCAGGATTATTTTTAGATGGTGGTTTGTTACGGCTTAGACCTACATTCAACAAGGTCCGTTTGAACAAGTAACCATTTTCATGGCAAAATGGGCATTTCGCATAACGGACCCAGAAAACATAGAGCGCGTCGCACTTTGTATTGCAATGGATGCAGCAAGTTCGATAAAGGGATTTAATCTTTTCACCAACACTGCGTTCTAATTGATTAAAATATTCATTAAGTCTATCCAAATCAATCGGTTTAAGTGTTTCTCTAACAACCCAATAAGATACTGGGTTGAGATCACAACCAATCACTTTTGCCCCTAATCGATTTGCCTCAACCAAAGTAGTGCCTCCCCCCATAAATGGGTCGAGAATTACAGAATTCTCTAAAGTATGATCTCTAAAATATTCGCCTAGTTTGGAGATTGAGCCGTTAGCGGTAGTTAAAAATAGTTCTTTATTTGAGTTAGTCGCGAGAAGAATAATCGAGCGAAACAGGGCACCAGGACGTCGTGCCCACCACTTATGTAGGGAGTAAACAGGACGATAATATTGCCGTTTACCCGTCTCATCTTGAGCTAATTGACTGACAATATCCTCTGTGTCAGAATCGATGAATCTACTTTCTCGCATTATCATGACCTCAAACCAAAATAGGAATCCGATTACTACTTAAGGTTTCTAAAGTTTAGGAGCAATATAGTGGTTATTATTTCTTCTTTATTTTACCCCAGGAAGGTAGAATAGAATCTATTCTATATGTAATGAGATAAACATATTCTGCTCCCATACGGGCTGCTCAACGGAATCGCGTGATGAGTTTGTCAGTGAAGTCTTTCAGATTGATGCCAAACCTGTCCTAGTGGATAATATTACCGCTATTTAATTCGCAGTTGCACCAGCCACGATCGGCTCATCGCCGTTGTAATGTCTTAGCTGCGGCCAGCGGCGGGCGATCCAGGATACTGCCAGGATGCAGCCCACCCCGCCGCTGATCACGGCCAACGGCGCGCCGAACAGCTGCGCCACCACCCCGGCCTCCACCTCCCCTAATTGCGGCCCGCCCAAAAAGAAGACCTGGTTGACGCTGGTCATGCGCCCGCGCAGGTAGTCGGGGGTCTGCAGCTGGCGGATGGTGTTGCGGATGATAGTGCTCACCGAGTCTGAAGCGCCGACGAAGACCAGGGCTAACATCGCCAGCGAGAAGGCGCGCGATAAGCCGAAGGCGATCGTCGCCAATCCGAAGGCAACCACCGAGACCAGGAAGACCGGCCCCTGGCGGCGGATTTCGTCGATCTGCGAAATGATCGCTGCGGCGATGGTCGCTCCGATCGCCTGGGCTGCCGATAACCACCCATACCCCACCGCGCCTACGTGCAGGACGTCACGGGCGAAGATCGGCATCAGGGTATTGGCCGATGAGAAGAAGGTGGCGAAGAAATCCAGCAGCATGCTGGACAGGATGATGGGTTGCGCCAGGATAAAACGCACACCCTCACGGATGGCTGAGAAGCTGACCGCAGCCCTGCCGTGAACCTGCTTCCGCTGAGCCACTGGCCCAATGGAAACCAGGGCGATGATCACCGCTCCGAAAGAAATGGCATTAATCAAATAGGTGTAGGATTGCCCCCAATAGGCGATCACCAGGCCGCTGAGCGCCGGGCCCAGGATCGACCCAACCTGGAAGGCGATCGACTGCAGGCTGAAGGCGTTCGGCAGGTCCTGGGGGGGCACCAGGTTGGGCACCAGTGCCTGGCGGGCCGGCAGGTCAAAAGCTATCGCGACCGCCTGGATGGCAGTCAGGGCATAGATATGCCACAGGGCGACCTGGCCTCGAAAGGTGAGCCAGGCCAGGACCAGAGCCGTCATTGCCATCACGCCCTGGGTGATGAACAGCACACGCCGCCGGTTGACTGCATCGGCCAGCGCGCCTCCCACGAGCGAGAAGGCCAGGATGGGCAAGATGCGCGCCAGCCCAATCCCGCCCAGGGCGATCGGTTGGTCGGTCAGTTCGCGGATGTGCCAGAGTAAGGCCCAGACCTGCATCTGTGAGCCGGCGATCGAGATCGCCAATCCGAGCCACAGCAGGCGAAACCGCCGGTGGCGCAGGGCAGGAGGGATGCGGAGAGACATGCCGGTGCCTTAAATGGAGCGAAAAGTCATGCAAGCCAAATGAAATCCTGGAATTGGAAAGTCATCAGCATCGTGGCCAGTTGCAGGGAGATTACCAGGTAGAGCGCCAGGTTCCGCCGCGGGAAGGAGCTGGCCAGCTCGATCCCGGCAAAGATCACTACCACCGGCACCCAGAACATCCAAATCCGGGCTGCCTCACCCTGGATCTGCCCGTATAGATTCAGGGCGAGGTAGGTCAGGAAAAGCGCCCCCAGGTACACTTCCAGGTTGGAACCTCGCCGGTGGATGAGCGCCAGGAGGGTTCGGACTGCTCTCCAAAGAAACAGGAGGAAGATGGGGAAACCCAGCGCGGCGGCGAAGTCCAGGTTGTTCAATAAGGCCGCCCGCAAGATCTGCCTCGGGCTTGGGCGCATGGCGGTGGTCCCCAGGTCCTCGGTCAACTTCCCGCCGGTACGCAGGATAAAATCAAAATTGCGCACCACCCGGTTCACCGTGGCATAGCGCTCGAAAATATCATAATTTAAAACCACGCGGAAGGAGATAAACATCACCAGAATGCCCAGCCCCAGTCCGAGCAACAGGCGCACTGGTTGTAACCAATTTCGTTCCCGGCGATTGAGCATGAAATCCAGGGCGATGAGAATAACAAAGAACGGGAGCAATGGCGCCAGCGAGAACGAAAAGAAGATCGCCACGTAATAGCATGCTCCGGCAATCGCCGCGAATAAGAAAGAATCCTTTTTGAGCACCCACCCCATCAGCAAGATGCCCAGCATAAACAGCAGCGGATAAATTACCTGATCCAGGTATAAGGGGATCAGAATAATGTTTGGAATGAATATGTACAGAATACTGGGAAATATGGCAGGTTTATCCCTGACCAGCGGCCTGACGAACAGGTAGATCGCTCCCAAAACCAGGAAGGAGACCAGAGGAAAAACATAGGCGATAAAACGGGTCAGTACTAAAAAACGCCCCTCTGTGGTCTGTTCCGGACGGATCAGGTTGACAAGATTCTCCACCAGTATATAGAACAGCACCACACCCGGCGGTTTGGTGTTGGGAAATATTTCTTCCCCATATCTCTGCTCGTACTGGCGGACAGCTCCCAGAGGGTCGCGGAAATCGGCCGCGGCAATTTCTGCGTAGGCGCGATGCTTTGTGCCGGTATATTTAAGGCGCAGGGATTCATAGCCCTGACCCTGGATGAAGCCAAAGCTGACCTGGATCAGGTAACCCAAACCGATGAGGATGATTAAACTCAATGCGACTCGCTTTGGATGCCGGAGGATATAGGCGACCACTCCGAGCGAGATGGCAAAGATAACCAGGAAGAAGGCGTGGCGCAGGCTGTATGGACGCCGGTCATATTCCCAAAACCAGCCAGGCAAGAAGGCCTGGATCTCGATCAAGGCCAGGACCAGCCAATGGATTAAGCTCAGGGATAGCATGGCTATCACTAACGTCGTCCTGGAAATGACCTGCCGGTTCCAGAAACCGGGGCTGCGGTACCGGTCGGAAAAACGGATGGCAAGCAGCGCCAGGCTCTGAAGGAGGATTGCTGTAGCCCATGCCACTAGAGGCACCAGGCGGCCAACAATTACCAGTAGGGCTTCGTATAGGTGAATGGAGCGCTTGAAAATGGATTTATACCAGTAATAATTGTGAACAGCTGGGATCTGCCAAAGGAAGAGCAAAGAAATTGCCAGCAGGATTATGGCGATAAACACAAGGGTCAGGATTAACAAACGATCGTCTTCCGAGAGCCATCTTTCCAGCCGGAGGACGGTTCTCTCCAGCTTAGGCTCGTCCCGGAAAGCGATGAGGGTCAGTCCTACGGAGAACAAAACCAGGATTGTTGCCAATAAACCGACCGCTAACCACCGTGCTGAGTAACCGAACAGCCAGGCAGAGCTGTCCATCGATTGGACACGAAACATGAAGAATAAAGCGAACACGCCCTCCAGGGTGCTCAGGGCTAGAAACCACTTATAAATTGTGAGCTTCATCGCGAAACCATGCTTAATCTTGAGCCCAGGATTTCCTTCCCAGTCAGGTTCCCCAATCACGCAAATAGAGGAAATCGTAGCCGACGGTGCGGTTGCTCACCTTGGCGATCGGCGGCAGGATGCGTTTGAAATGGTTCTTCTGCACCCTTTTTGCGACTGCCTTGACAAAAGCTTCCGAGAATCCAGCTTCTATGCAGTCGGCAGGGCTATAGCGTTGGTCGACCAGCAAGTAGAGTAACCGGTCAACCTCGGCGTAGGTGAAGCCCAACTCCCCCTCGTCGGTCTGACCGATCCAAAGATCGGCGGAGGGCGGCTTTTGAACGATCGCTTCCGGCAGGGCCATGGCGCGCGCCAGCTGCCGCAGCTGGGTCTTATACAGATCGCCGAGCGGGTTTATGGCGTTTGCCGAGTCCCCATACAGCGTGGTGTAGCCCAGCAGGATCTCAGTCTTGTTGCCGGTTCCGACGACCAGGCCATTGAACGCTTCCGACTGGTCGTAAAGCACGATCATGCGGGCGCGAGCCATGGCGTTTCCCCTGCGCACCTGGTCGGCGTCCGGAAAGCGTTCGAAGAGTGGGTCGACCATCTCGGTGATGGGAACTGTCAGGGATTCCACCCCCAGAGTGTCGATCACCAGTTGGGCGTGTTCCAACGAGTCGGGGGAGGAGGTCTGGTACGGCATGCACACCGCCAGAACGTTCTCCGGCCCGAGCGCCTTGGCTGCCAAATAGCAAGACAAGCCCGAATCGAGCCCGCCGGAAAGGCCGATCACCGCTTTTGAGAAGCCGGCGCGGGTGATCTCGGTGTGGATGAAACCAGTCAGGATTTTACGGGCCAGGTCGGTGTTGATGTTTAGATCGATCATAATCTACCTCACGGGCAAGACGGTTCTTCAGCCGCGATTGGCCAGGTTCCAGCCATGAACTGGCTTATGTAGTCACGAATAACATTGAAATCGGCCTGCCAGATGAAAGTCGTGTCTTTTTGCTGAGGGCTGTAGATGCGACCTTGAGAGAATATCTCTTCGGGAAGCCCAGTGAGCAACAGGTTATCACGCTCGAGTTTAGGCAGCAGGCAAGCCAGCTGGGAAATCTGTTCCGGGCTAAGATCGGTCAAAATCGAATCCTGAAATGCAGCGATGATCTGGGGGATCTTCGGCAGCACCGCCGGGCTGGTGATTTTCCCTTTGAGGGCGCAGATCACCATGTTCTGGTTGTCGATGCGGGTCAGCTCGCTATATCTTTTGCGGATGCGCGAAAAGCGCAGCGCCTGATCCCCGGTAAAGTGATGGTGCCCGGCGGTGAAATAACCCATGTCTTCCGTTTTGTCGTCGACAGGCGTCCCGTCGACATCGGTGGGCAGGTAGATGTCGATCCCCCCGACCGCGTCGACAACCTTGACGAAGGTCTGCATGTTAACTGCGCCGTAGTGATCGACGCGCAGGCCGAAATTCAGGTCAAGTGTGCGCGCCAGCAAGCCAGCGCCAGCCCCGGGACCTTTATAATAACCCATTCCAGGGGTGCCGTAAAAGTAGGCCTGGTTGAGCTTGCCGTGGGTGATATTATAGGAGTTTTCAATTTCGGGAATCTCGACCCACAGGTCGCGCGGCAACGAAAGTATAGTCACTTTCGGCGTAACAAAGTCGACCCGCACGATGCGGACCACGTCGGAAAGGCCATAGCGATAGTCAAAGCTGCCATCGATACCCAGGGCGAGCACGGTCATGAGTTCAGGCCCGCCGCAGAACGGTTGGGCGGCAGTAGTGGGGGAGAGGGTGGCCGTGGGTGGGATGGCAGTTCCCGGCTTGGTGAGCGGTTGTGTGTTTGAGAGTTCTGCCTGGCTCGAGGCATTGCTGGCCTGGTTCCCTGGAGTCGCCGGGACGAGGGTGTCTGCCGGTCGAATCGAGGTAGCTGTCAGAGTCGGCAAGTCCAACCCAGGGCCGAGGGGCGTTGTCCAACGTTGTTTCAATTGTGGGTAGGTGACTAGGCCGAGGACGATCAAGGCTACGATGACCCCTCCCAAAACGTAAAAAAACTTTCGCCTGGCTCGTTGCATGGTTATATCGTTAGATAAATGATCGACCGCCCATTACGAAGGCAAGCGGAGATTATATCATAGCTGATTTTTGCGGTCCTTCCCAATTGCGTCTACGACTTGCCCCTTTTCCGCAGGTAGTGGAGGGCGACCAGCGCCAGGAGGTTGAAAACCACTGCCGCCAGGGCATTCGGTAGAAGGTCGATCCCGCCTTGCACCCGTAAACCAAGGAAATAGAGCGGAGAGGCGATCAACGCGCCTAAAGCACGACCCAAGGACAAACCAGCGACGTTGGTAGACATGAGGGTCGCTCGGGCGGAGGGCAAGACCTCGGTCATCAAGGGAATGCTGCTCACCAGTGCAAATTCGAAGGTAATATAAAACAGGAATAATCCAACGACTGCCCCGGCTAATCCCCTCCCCAGGAAAGGTAGAGCCAGGGCGGCTAAACTATTCAGTAACAAACCAGATCCCACCGCGCGGGTTTTCCCCAGCCGGTCAGTCAGGCCGGCTGCCAGGGATTCTCCACCTAACTCAGAAAACCCAATCACGGCGGAGGCGGCTCCGAGAGCAGCGACCTTTAATCCAAATGAATCCTCCATCCACACGCCAAAGACCAGGTTCACCACCTCATTCGCCGTGCTCAGCGTGAGACCCATCGCCAGTCCAGCCAGCGCGGGCGGATAAGTTAACACTTTGCGCAGATTCTCCCACAAGCTTAACCGGTCCTCAGCCGGGGAAGGGTCACGTGGGATCAACCAGCTCAGCAGACCAATGGCAAAAAGCCCCAGGAGAGACAACAACGGGAAGGGAGCTGTCCATCCGCGCCGGGCGATTAAGAATCCAATCACCGGCACGCCGATGATAAAACTGAGCGACCAGCCGAGCTCAGTAACCGCCAGCACCAGCCCGCGTCGCTGGTAAGTTATGCGATCGCCGAGGTAGGCCTGCATGGAGGGATCGAAGGCATATTTGCCCAGCATGGCGAGGATCATTGCCACGAGAAAGGCCGGGTAAGACGGCCAAAGAGCGACCAACCCCACTCCAAGGGTGAAGAGCGAGAGGCCTAACAGCATCCCGGTTTTTCGCCCCCGGCTGTCGGCAACCGATGCCAGGAAGGGACCACCAGCCCCGGCCAGCGAACGCAGGGTCAGGGCAAAGGAAAGCGCTGCCAGGTCAACACCCAGGCCGCGCCCTAAGGCAGGCAGAAACGGGTAGACCATGCGGTGCATCGTGTTGAGCACCGTACGGGTGGCGGTGAAGGCGAGGACCTGGAGGCGGAGGGGGCGGCGCAAGAGTGTTATTGAGTCAGGTGTGGCGAATCTATATTATAAGCCGTTTTTGCGGGGCCGAATCATTGCTTCACTGATCCTTCATCCATCTGGCGCCCCCAACGGGCGAGCTGCCAGGCCGCCAGCAAGGAGAGAGCGAGCAGCCCGATAAAGAACAACTGGATGCGCCAGGCATCAGAAGTGAAGATCGGTGAAGAAGGGTGCATCACCTGATCGGTTGATCCCAGGGCGATGAGCAAGATACTGGCATAAACCAGGTTGGAGGCAGAGGCCCAGACTGGGTTATCAAGGAGGGAGAGGCCAATTTGCAGCAGCAGGCCGCCGATGGCGAAGATCAGCCCCAACCGCCAGCGCGGCTCTGCCAGGAACAAGCCATTCCAGTTGGTCTGCATGGCCCACAGCGAGATGGGCAAATAGGTGACCCAGAAGAACAGGCCAGCCCGCCCCAAGGCGCGCGACCAGTAATGTAGCCCAGGGTGGCGGGTGAGAAATCCAGCCAGGCCGCTGCCGGCCGCGGTCACGAAACACGCCAGCGCAGTCCACACCCAGGCTCCGTGCAGGTAAACCACGCGCACATTCACGCCGAGAGTCTTCTCTGCGGGACCCAGGGCAGTGAACAGGGAAATTGAGAGTAAGAAGATAAGAAACCAGAGCAGGGGAGAGGCACGCATCCCCCCATTTTACTGCAGGTTACTTGAATTTCAAGAAAATCAGAAGAATAGGTATTGACAATAATGAAAAAGTGCGTAATAATACATATAGGTACATATAGTTGTTCAAAGTAACTAATTTCATTCAATTTTCAGACAATTTGTGGTTTTCATCTTTTCAACAAAGATCAGGACCTTATCCTTTATCTCGAGTAATACTACGAACATGAAAGGATTTCTTCATTGGAAAGAACACTGACCACACATGAAGTCGCAAAAATGGCTCAAGTCCATCGCGACACATTATTACGATGGTTGCGTGAGGGTCGTATCCCTGAACCTAGTCGTGATCGTAATGGATGGAGGGTATTTACACCTGAGGAAGCCGAAGGCGTCGTTAATTATGCGAAACAGGAACAACAACCTGCTCCTAGACAACGAGTTAGAGAATCGCCTTCTATATACATCCTATCACCAATATCAAAGTTGCAACATCTGAATTGGGATTTTGAGGATGCTAACACAGGATACCTTACACATTCATTACACCCCTATCCTGCAAAGTTTATTCCTCAGATACCTAATGCGCTAATTCAAGAACTTTCTTCAGTTAGCGATACTGTGCTAGATCCATTTTGTGGTAGTGGTACAACACTTATAGAAGCTCTGCTTCTCAAGAGACATTGTATTGGTATCGATGCAAATCCTTTGGCCTGTCTTATCACAAGAGCAAAGACCGCGCGTCTAGGCGAAAGTGAAATTGAGAATTTATGTCAACTAGAAAATAAGGTTGTTGATATTTCGCAACAACAATCCTATAAAAACTTACCTCTTTTCCCTGATCTGAAATTCGAATCTCTAACATTCAACCGTCCCTCTTTTGATGGTGTTGATTTTTGGTTTGAACCGCATGTGATTGACGAGCTGGCTTTGCTCAAAACATTGTGCTTATCAATCAATAACAATGTGGCAAAGCAAGTCGCTTTAATGATCTTTTCATCAATCATTGTTTCGGTGTCACGGCAAGACTCTGATACACGATATGTTCGACGTGATAAGAATATTCCATCTGGTGAAACACTACAACGTTTCGCTCGCGCATTGGGTTTAGCAATTAAGCGAGTCTCTGATTTGACTGAACTCACCGATCCTCATTTTACTTGTGAGGTGATTAACGCAAACGTCTTAGATGAGCCTGATATCGAGCTGGTTGACCTCGTGGTCTGTTCTCCGCCTTATCCTAATGCTTATAGTTATCACCTTTATCACCGTACCCGAATGCTTTGGTTGGATATGGATCAGCCCACATTCAAAAGTATCGAGATAGGAAGCCACAGGAAGTATAGCAAAAAAAGCGAAAATGCTGCTAATGCGGAAACCTTTCGTTCCGAACTTCACCAAATAATGATGTGGTTGAACAGAAGTCTTCGAGTAGGAGGTTATATCTGTTTTGTAATAGGCGACTCTGTACTAAAGGGTGAGGTTATTCACAACGATGAACTGTTTATTGAAGTCGCAGAGGCACTTGGCTATCAACTTGAAGCTAACTTTAATCGACGTTTGAAAGATGGCAAGAAATCATTCAATCCAGCTATAGGCAAGATTAAAGATGAGCATATTGTTATCCTCAGAAAAATCGGGGGGTAAATGTCTCAAAAAGAACTGATCTGCAAATTAAAACCGTACATTCAACCTTTTGAGCGCCGACTAGCTCTAATGGAACTTGAGGCTGTCACAAGAATGACACCCACGCCCGAAACCTCTATTCTAGAAGAGCCGCTTGTTTACCGTGTTATAACCTCTCAAACGCTCGATCACTTAGCCGATACTTTAACATATTGGGAAGTAGTTAATTCGACTGAAGTTAGCAAGGGACGTTATACCCGTCAGATTCGACGCGAGTCAACGACGAACTTTGTCCGCAATGGCGTCACACCAGATCAGCTTCGATCAAGGTTTACTAATGGAAAAGATATTCCACTCCCCACTCGGAGAGTTCTTCGCTATGGCCCTCACGGCGTACATGAATATCGAGGCAAGTTCTTTCCTCAACTAGTTCGCTCATTGTTAAACATTGGAGGGGTTAATCGAGGAGACATTGTATTAGACCCAATGTGTGGGAGTGGTACCGCCCCTGTCGAAGCCTCTTTGCTTGGTTGTCAGGCAATAGGCGTAGATATAAACCCTTTGTCTGTCTTAATGAGCCAAGCAAAATGCTCAATCCTTAGAATAAATCCAGATCTCCTTGCCTCCGAATACGAATCCTTAAAGACTGATATTCTCGATGCCGAAAGGAAAAACGTTCCTCTGCCTTGGTTTGAACAGCTTCCCGAAAGGGATCGAGCCTACTTGAAATCATGGTTTTCTGCACAAGTTCTCGCCGACTTGGATTTGATTGCCATCCGCGTTCACGGGACATCTCATCCAGCCTGTCGTGATTTGTTTCGGCTATGTTTGAGCAATATACTGAGGCGAGTTTCTTGGCAAAAGGAGTCTGATTTAAGAGTCCGCAAAGAAATTCGTCTCGATGCCGATATAGATGCAGTTAACGAATTCATAAACGAGTTGAGTAGGACAGTACGATACATCTTGGCATTTCTTTACGAGGAGAGTTCATTTGAAGTCGGAGTCTCGCAAATAATCGAGGGTGATGCGCGTATAATAGCAAATGAGGATGGATCACTTGCACAATTCAAGGAAAAAATTACTGCAGTTGTAACTTCTCCACCTTATGCAACTGCTCTACCTTACCTGGATACCGATCGTCTCAGCCTATCCTACCTCGGTCTATTATCCCGCCCCGAGCATCGCAAGCGGGATTACGAGATGATTGGAAACCGTGAAATCACTGAAACTCGGCGACGTGAATATTTCTTGAATTATCAACGACATCGACACGTTCTACCTGCTGAAGTAAATGCCGTTATTGATCGAATATATTACTTAAATGAGTCAGGTGAGGTTGGATTCCGCCGTCGTAACTTGGCATCCTTGCTTGCCCATTACTTTTTCGATATGCGCCAAGTTTTTCAGAGTATTGTTACACTCCTCCAGGTTGACGCACCTGCTTATGTAGTAATCGGCAATAACCACACAATAGCTGGTGGGCAGCGCATCGAAATCGAAACTGATAGATTGCTTGGTTTGATTGGAGAATCCGTCGGTCTTCATCTTGAACAAGTCATTCCAATGGAGATGCTAATTTCGAGAGATATCTTCAAGAACAATGCTGTCACCTCTGAAACCATCCTATATTTCCGCAAACCAGGTTAATTTACAAGTATCCCCATCGTTTAATTGACCTGTTTATCTGATGGGCGCACTCTTTTTCAAAGGTATGGTAACTTGGATAAGTAGGCGGAATCACTGTTGCTTCGAACTCATAAGCGAGTCCCCGGAACAGTGTTTCAATTGGTGACTTTTGGATTACCAGTAAATCGCCCGGTTTAGCGCCTTCAACCAAATGACCGCAGTTCAGGCGAAATTCATGCTTGATATTGTAATAATACAGCCTCACGTCTTCGATAACCTGAGTCAAGCCTGTTACTGGTCGAACCAGCATACTAATTCTTCGTTCCTGATAGTTCCCGACTGTCGGGGTAATGCCAGGGCTGAATTTTTCTGGCCAACCCCAAAAATCCTGGTTAAAATCTCGCGCTGCGATGGGAATATATACATCTCTCGAATACCCTTTTTGTTGACGCGTATCTCTAATTCCTAAAATCATTATATAAGTTTTCCAAGATTGTATCGCTTTAACCGCTTCTTGATTGGATTCATAATCACCAACTAGTTCAATCTTTGGGATAAATCCAACCAAATAGGAGGCAATAGGAGGCGCGGGTGGTACAGGCGATCTCGGAAATAATTGTAATTCGCCTATCCGCTTTTGCTTAGTAGACGAACGCTTGATTGTTCGCTTTGTTTCATCTGCTATTTTGCGAATACGCAATAATTCATCCACTAATGACTTGTCAAGCCGCTTTGCATTTCCAGTTGTTAAATCGCTGACATTTGAGAATATTCTTAGGATACGCTCGTATACCTCCTGGTCTTTTGAAACATTCAGATTTAATTCTATCCCTATGTTGGCTTCGTAATTTGTGAATAGCCCACCAGTAGTGAGATTGCTCGAACCGATAAATGCTATTGCTTTTCTTTCCATATCGAACAAATATACTTTGGGATGGAAAGTTGTTAGGGGGTTATTGAACACGAATGCGACCGTTGAATATTTCAACACCATTTCAAGCGCTTGTTTGGTCGTGATACCCTCGTCGACGCCAATTACAATCTCCACTCGGCCGCCTCTGGCAATAAATGATTGTAAGGCGGGCGCTAAACGCAACAATCCACTAGCCTTAGCAAACGCTACACATGCTCGAAAATTATCAAAGCGGGGTTTTTCCTGTGAAAGCAAACGGATAATATAATCGCCCATCCGCATTCCTAGGCCATCCCAGGGTTGGTTAATCACATCCATCTTCTCACCTCTAGCGAAATGATCGAAAATCCAGTTTTTTATAGTGGCTGAATTGAATATGTCGTAAGAAACTAATACGTCTAATCAAATTACGGTGCTTTCACCTAACCTATGCGTTATTGAAGCATCGGCATTTTGATCGCGTGGCGTCTGGCAGCGGTGATAGCTTCGGGATAACCCGCGTCAGCGTGACGCACGATGCCCAGGCCGGGGTCGGTGGTGAGGACGCGCTCCAGGCGGCGGGCGGCTTCCGGCGTACCGTCGGCGACGATCACTTGCCCGGCGTGCTGGCTGAAGCCGATGCCCACCCCGCCGCCGTGATGGAAGGACACCCAGGTAGCGCCGCCCACGGCGTTGATCAGGGCGTTGAGGATCGCCCAGTCGCTGACCGCGTCTGAGCCGTCGCGCATCCCTTCGGTCTCGCGGTTGGGAGAGGCCACCGAGCCAGCGTCCAGGTGGTCGCGGCCGATCACGATCGGAGCCTTGACGAGGCCTTCTGCCACCAGGTTATTGAAGGCCAGGCCGGCTTCGGCGCGCTCCCCATAGCCCAACCAACAGATACGGGCGGGCAAACCCTGGAAAGGCACCTTGGCGCGCGCCAGCCTGAGCCAGCGATGCAGGTGC
>Ga0209431_10000803_pt1 | contig 26098 bp, 27 predicted proteins | sample RifCSP13_3_FD_184021 | JGI IMG/M metagenome (GOLD analysis project Ga0209431, IMG submission 184021) | Soil microbial communities from Rifle, Colorado - Rifle CSP2_sed 13_3 (SPAdes) (version 2) | ecosystem: Environmental > Terrestrial > Deep subsurface > Rock core/Sediment | place: Rifle...
GCGGCGAGGAATTCCCCCCGCGAAAATTCGGAAAGGCGGCGGAGCCGCACGAATGACAATTTCAAGTTTTTCTTTGGCGGCAACAAAAATGAATTTAATCGGCACACAAAATTCCGTCAACTTTCCCATTATTTACGCGAGCGTAACACCCAAAGACAAATTCACTACAATGTCCAACTTTTCCAAAACTATATTTCCCAGGTCCTTCAGACAAAAGTTTTTTCTCCTGCGGAGTAAGTTCCGCGATACAAGCCGCTTGGCATTCGTCATCGTTGCGACATTCTTTTCCTACATCAGAAGCGGGCAACACGCAATTATCCCATCGCCACTGACCACGCAAAGATTTGCATTCTTGTTCCGTGCTAATTTTTGCTCCTTGTGGTTGTGGCGAGTCAGCAGCGCCAAGGATTTTTATGTAGTAATCTTTCGATTCGCAAGTAGAAATAGTGTCATCAGCAGTTGCTACGCCACGCACTTCAATGGTATTCCCTTTTCTTATATCAAAAGCGCTTTGAATTGGATTGACACATGGAGCTTCACCCGTATGATAAACAACTTTTATTTCAGAACCGCTAAGAATACCCCCCTCCTTTTTCACGCGCAAATAAGCAGGAGCATCAACCTCAATATTCTTAGTTACATTTTCGATAACCGTGCCTTTTTCGGTAACAATAGTACCAGTAATAAATATCGGTGGATTCAACTTAATCGAAGAGGAAAAGAGATAATTGACAGCAAAGGCAATTATCACGAGTGCCAATATTGAAAAAACAATTATTAACTTCTTATTCATATGATTAAAAAATTTTCTTCCCCCAAAATTGAATACGAATTAGTCGCCGAGCGAAGCGAGGCGAACCAAAACTCTTTGACTTTTCCTTTCTGGTGCCGAGGAGAGGACTCGAACCTCCACGTCAGTTGGCTGACAAAGGCTCTTAAGGCCTTCGCGTCTACCATTCCGCCACCTCGGCGCGTCGAAATAAGTTTCGCTTATAGCCGATTCGGAACCGGCTTACCGCTTCACTATTCCTCCTTTCAAAAATTCAAATGAATTTTTGCCTTATTAATTATATTGGCATGCAGAAAAACTTCTGGCTTTTGGACTAAATAAAAATTAAATGTTTATCGCTAATCTGAATCAACGGTGACACTGTATTTTACAATTTCCCGCTTGTGCAGGCAAGGCATGAAGTTTTAGTGCAGATTGAAGTTAGTTTGCTTTCTTGGTTCCGACAGTTACTATTATATCGAACTCTGAACTTTCTTCGAGTTCTTTAGAATCTTTTTCGACTATATACTGTTTTTCTAATTTTTCTTTAAGCGTATCGTAAAGATTTGAGGGTGCGTCCTTTTTTAGACTGACTACCGTTGTTGTGAAATTATATGAACCTGCGTTGCCGGTTTTGATATCAGCAAAACCGACATCTTTGATTAGACCCAAAGCCTTTCCTGCTTCACCCGGAATTCCTGAGCCATTAAGTACTCTAACAGAGTATTTCGAAAAGTCGGTAGGTTCAGATGTTGGTGTTGGGGTGTTTGTCACATTAATTTCACTTTCACTGCTTTCGGATTCGCCGGTAGCAGCTTCCTTTCTACTCATATTGTTTTTGTAATAGTAAATCCCACCGACAACTGATGCAATTAGCGCCAGCAAAAATAGTACAAGAAAAATAAGCTTCAAGTTCGGGCCGCCTTTTTTCTCAATCTCTTTTGTCGTGTCAGGACGAACTTCTTTTAACCACTCCTTAATTTCAGTTGAGGATACATTTTCTTTCTCTACTTCAGGTTTGTCGGCTTGTGTTACTGGTGACTCCTCAGCTTTTGCTTGAATTTCTTCAACCTCATATTTTTTTGCCGGAGGCTCAAGGATGGACGTTTTTACAGGTTCTTTTGAATCTTTCGGTTCTGATCCAATATCGGTATCCAGCTGACTAAATGAAGTTATCTTTGCTTCAGCTTGCACGTTTGGCGCTTCGGGTTTTTCGCTTTTAGGAGATTCGGGAGTGTCAGCTACTTCTTCTGTTTCGTTATCTTCGACAATAGATTTTTTGGGTTTTGTGTGTACCTCCGGCAATTCTTTTTTTGTTTCTTTCTTATCTTTAGCAGGCATGATTAATATTATATATCCATTGTGTAATAACAAAATAACTTTGTCAACTAAGACGAAGTTTGGTAAAATATGTCAATTGCGGTGGCTGTAGCCCTGCCTGCCGGCAGGCAGGTCAGCTGGTTAGAATAAATGTATTTTGTGTATATCATTTACAGTAAGACTAAGAATATATTTTATACGGGTCTGACTAAAAATGTTGATGTGAGAATAAATCAACACAGTGTACAAAAAAGGATAAATGATTTCGAGCTGATACATTGTGAGGTTTGTTGTACGAGATTAGAAGCTAGAAAAATTGAGAAGTACTTTAAAAGTGGATACGGTAGAGAAATAAGAAATGAAATATTAAAAATACGGTGGCTGTAGCTCAGCTGGTTAGAGCGCGAGGTTGTGGACCTTGAGGTCGAGGGTTCGAGTCCCTTCAGCCACCCTTAAATGGGTAACAGATTTCTTTTTTAAAATACATATCCATGAGTGGATTATAACATTCCACAAATAACTAGCATCAAATATTGCAAGTAGAATTTTACCAAGTTCTGTCAAACTTTATGCTTCACCTTCAACTCGTTGACGAGAAGAGCTTTCGACATTTGCTGAATTCTGTCCAATAACTTCCAAAGTTCTTTCAAAAATCTCTTCAATTGATCTGTTGGCGCGTATAACGTTAAGTAAACCTTCATCATTCAGTTTTTTTAACATGGGAAGTGTAAGAGTTGTAAAGCTTTTTAGTTTGCTTTCTACAGCTTTAGGTTGGTCATCGTATCTACTTCCCCCTTTTGTTTCAATGTCACTAATTCTTCTTTTTTCAGATCGTTCGCGAGTATGATCTTCCAAAACTGCATACAAAATATTAATTGATTGCACCAGTCCTTTCTCCCCATTTTCCTTTACCCACTCGTCGATTGCTGTCTGTTGTTCTTCGGTTCTCGGAAAACCGGTGAAAATAAAGTTTTTAAAACCTTGCCCAACTTTTTCTTCTATAACACTTCCTACCATTTGCAAAATAATAGAATCGGGCAAAAAATGCCCAGAATCTACGTGTTCGATATATGGCTCTACTAAAGTGTGAAATCTGCCATATTCGCCTTCACCTGATTTCGCACCTCTGTATATTTCACCTGTAGATATCCTGAGTACATTTGGAAGTTCTTGAGCCAACAAGTCAGCTTGTGTGTCTTTTCCGCTTCCACCACGCCCATGTAAAAAAATATAGTTCATTTTACGCATTTGTGCGTATTATACACAAATCAAAGTAGATTTACTAACCGAAGAGACGGAGGTTGACGAGTGGAGGAACGTCTACTTGTAGTTTTTTTGGTTGATGTTTAGTCGTGAATGAGAGATTTACATCACCGATTTCTACCTGGTATCCTCGTAAACCGTTAGTATTAATTGCTACGTACTTATTGGTAATTTTGAGAAGTAGTATCTCTCCGTAAATTCCAACGAATTCACCGTAAATTGTATCACCAAAAGAGAACTTACTGTGCAAGTCAATAGTTCTAACTCCAGTAGGTAGGTTTATTCTATATGAGGGGTAATTATAATAATATTCTGGTTCCTTGAAGACAGACCCTTGTTGTTCTGGGGATAGAACCCCCACAATCTCGTTAAATATGGGAAGTAGTAAATCACGAGATTCTTGTTCAGAAGTAATTTTGTGAAGGTTTTGAATTTTTGTATTCCACGACACTGCCTGTTTAATATTAAGCGTGCTAGAAACCGTTGATTCAATAAGTCGAGAATTATATCCATCAGTATCAGCGAAAAAAATTGTAGCTAGCGCACCCTGTTCCAGGATTCTAGTAAACTTTCTATCTAATGCAGCTACTCCGTTTTTTATAATTTTATCTCCGAATATATTTATATAATTTAGATGTGGCTCTGATTTTAAAGCTTCTACTTGCTGATTGTTAAGTGTGTTTACTGGCAGATAGTACAAGGAATCTTTTCTCTTGCAAACATAACACTGACATTCTTCCTCTGAAGTTATTCTTTGATCTTGACTACAAGCTCCCCTGTGATAATCTGGCGGCAAACAATATCCTACACAATATTTTTCTTTTTTTACTCGCAAGGAAATGGAACCTTCTTGCATAGGGGCATATTGTTCATCTTGGTCCTTAGGGCCACTTTTAAATTTATAATAGGGAGATTTGCTATGGTTGTCCCACTTTATTCCAATAAAAAACACATCTTTGTGTGAATTTATTCTTTCCATCCGTATTCCGAATATGCAATACCGTTTGAATAAGATTCAAGGGCTTGTTTAACATAAGGAATCATATCTTCTGGCAATGAATCAATGCTATTCCATTTAACTTCTTCATGTTTTTCTGGCTCATTTAATTTTGGTTTACCTTTCCATTTTTTGGTAACAAAAAAAGCTCCAATCCATTCAGATCCTTCAGTTAGGCAATGCATTGTGTGTACGAGTTTGACATCTTTCGGATTAACACTAACTGCAACTTCTTCTTTTGCCTCACGACACACTGCTTCCGAGAGCGTCTCGTTACCATCTAAAGCACCAGCGGGGACTGAATAAAAACCATCCAACCAACCGGTATTCCCTCGTTTCAGGACAACTATTTTCCTTCCTTTTATTAAAAACAGAAAAATCGATAATGACAATTTGAAGCGGTCTCTTTTTGTAGACGTAGTTATTATATTAACACAATCTCGGTAGCTCTTGTCCGTAGAGATTTTCGATCACGGTTTTTTCTCCTTCTTTATCTATTCCAAACACCACACTCTCTTTATTTTTACTCACCTTTCCCACTAATTGTGAATTTAAACCATATTTATTTGCTTTCAAGGTTTTTAATATTTGAGATGTTGATTTAGGATCGCAGAAAATCACCAAAGTTCCTTCGTTTGCCAAATATATTGGATTTACACCTAACATATCCGAAGCCATTCTTGTCTCATACTGTACTGGTATTTGATCAAGATTAATTTCAATATTTCTTTTGCATCCAAATGCAATTTCATTTAGAGATGCTCCCAGACCACCACGAGTTAAATCACGCATAAGATGAACCTTTCCTTTTCCTGCCCTTTCCACAACCTCATCGATCATGTGATTAAGTGGTGCACAATCACTCAATACTCTCGATTCATAACCCAGACCTTCTCTTAAAGATAAAATATGGATACTGTGATTGCCAATATTTCCTGTTACTATAATATCGTCACCTGTTTGGATTAATGGAATAGTCAGACGTTCTCTGTTATTACCAAATGTTCCAACTCCACTTGTGTTGATAAAAATTTTATCAACCTCGCCTTTACGAACAACCTTTGTATCACCAGCAACTATTTGTACATTAGCTTCTTTGGCCGTATCGTGGATAGATTTCAAGATTTTTGACAGATCTGCAAGCGCCAAACCTTCTTCCATGACTAGAGAAAGGGTAATATACATAGGTTTTGCACCGCTTACTGCCAAGTCATTTACAGTTCCACATATCGATATCTTCCCGATATTTCCGTTACCAAAGAATATTGGGTCAACAACAAAAGAATCTGTTGTCATAGCTATTGCCTTAGTATCAAGATTCAGAATAGCGCTATCTTCCATCTTTCCCAAGTACAAATCAGAAAGTATCGAAACTATGAATTCAGAAACAAGTTTTTGACTAAGCAAACCTCCGGTTCCGTGTTCTAATACAATTCTCTCTTTCTTTTTTGTACTCATATATAACTAATGTAAATTCTCTTTTACGTAATTGAAGATTTCTTCTAAGGTCATAACTGTCGCACAGTATCCAGCCATCCATTCCAATGCTCTTTTTGTATCTTTTTTCCTTGTTGAAACTACTCCATCTGACGGGACTAAAACTTTATATCCTCTGAAATAGGCATCTGCTGCTGTAGTTTGAACACAAATCTGCGTCTGCATACCAGTGATAATTACATCCGTGATCTGCAGTTTTTTAAGAACATCTTCAAGATTTGTATTAAAAAATCCGCTATCTTTTGGTTTTTTTACAACAATATCGCTTTTAGCCAAAACATCTTCGAGTATTCTTACTCCTTTTGATCCCTCAGTAAATTTCAACTCGTCAGATATACCTTTCGATCTTGGGTCACTCTCTGAAACCACCAATTGTAAATGAATGATAGAAACACCCAGTGTTCTCATTTTCTTCAAAAATTCACCTTGTTTAGGTAAAAATTTTGCAACTGCACGTCTTCGCTCTTTATGCTTATGTGCAGCAGCGAATTGCAAATCGTTCGTTATAACTGCATATTTTTTCATTTTCTATCTTTCTAAATATCGATGCCCAGCTACGACTAATTGCCCTAAAGAAATACCTCCGTCGTTAGTCGGAACTAACTTATGATGATAAACTCTAAAATTATTATACTCAAGTATGCCTTCGATGTTCTCTAACAAATATACGTTTTGAAAGGCACCACCACTTAAAACAATATTTTGGACACCATCTTCCTTACGAGCCCGATTTGCCATATCTAAACAAATTTGGACAATTGTATTGTGAAAACGAGAACTTATTAAGGACTTACTTTTCTTATTTGAAAGATCGTCAACGACTCCTTTAATCATATAATTCAGGTTAATAATGTTTTCATTCTTCTTAAACACGAGATATTCATATGGTTTAGATTTCCTGTCTCTGGAATCAATTGTTTGCTCAAGCTCAATAGCAGCCTGGCCTTCATAGTCTGTATATTCACACACGCCTAATAGAGAAGAAATTCCGTCAAAAATTCGTCCGACGCTTGACGACAAAGGCGAGTTGATTCCTTTCTCCGCCATTTTGGTTAAAATTTCAATCTCACCGTCTTTTCTGTTACTTATTACACTTAGATCTTTAAGACCGAACAATGACTTTCCGTATAATTGATATAAAAGTGCTATCGCTATTCTGTATGGTTCTTTGACGGCAATATCGCCACCCAAAAGAGGTATATAGTCAAAATGCGCATATCTTTTGTAGTTTAAATAATTTCCTACAAAAAATTCTCCACCCCATAAATTACCATCTTCACCATACCCAACTCCATCAAATATGATTCCGAGGGTTTTTTTATTTTCTAGACCATTCTCAGCCATGCAAGAAGCCATATGGGCATGATGATGTTGGACTTGATATACTGGCAAAACACCTTGGTTTAATGCATAACGAGTGTTGTAGTAATCTGGGTGCATATCGCAAGCTATAAATTTAGGTTTTAACTCTAATAATTTTTCAAGATGTTTAATACATTCCTTAAACGATTCATAAGTTGAGTTATTCTTTAAATCACCCAGATGTTGACTTAGAAAAAACTTTTGATCTCTGTTTAAACATATTGTATTTTTCAGCTCCGCACCCAAGCCAAGACCTGTAGGAAAAGTTTTAGATATTAGTATTGGGTATGGACAGTAACTTCGTGCCCTCCGAATATCAGAGACGTAATTTGGTTTGTTAGGGCTCTTGTAAACTCTTACAATCGAGTCATCAATCCGAGTTTCTATATCCCGATTGTGGATCAGAATATAGTCCGCAATATTTGACACTGACTCTATAATTTCTTCATTTTTATAAATTATTGGATGATCAATAATGTTGGCGCTTGTACAAACTAATGCTCCAAAATTATTATGCAGAATCAAATGCTGGATTGGCGTATAGGCAAGCATTACACCGTAAAATTTATTATTTGGCGCAACATGTGTGGAGTACATTTCAGGCATTTTTTTCTCTAGAATCAAAATTGGTCTTTGGTTCGATTTAAGAACTTTTTCTTCTTCGTTCCCAACTTTACAGTATTTTTTTACTTCTTCTATATTTTCTGATAGTAACGCCAAAGGTTTATGCTTTCTTCTTTTTCTTTCTCTAAGTTTGCAAACCACCTCATCTTGTGTTGGATCAGCCATAAGGTGGAAGCCTCCTATACCTTTAACAGCTAATATTTTCCCCTCTTGTAGAAGTTTTATAGCTCTTTTAATCGGATCTTTACAAATAACTTCATTGCCTGTTGAATCTAGTAATCTTAATTGTGGACCGCAATCCCAACATGCAATCGGTTGGGCATGAAATCTTCTATCAAGTATGTTTTCATATTCCTCCTTGCATTTATTGCACATAACAAAATTTTTCATGGTTGTATTCTTTCTGTCATATGGAATATCTTGGATAATAGAATATCTAGGACCACAGTTTGTACAATTTATAAAAGGATACCCATAACGCCGGTTTTTTGGATCATGTAACTCGCTTAAACAATCGTCACACACATCAGAGTCAGGTGAAACAAGCGCTTCCCTATGCTTCATCTCTACACTTTTTTTAATAGTAAAGGATGAATAAACTCCATTAGATTTTCTTTTCTCAACACGATTAACTTTATCTATCATCGCTAATGCAGGTGGGTTCGTTTTCATTTCGTTGATAAACAAAGTTATATTTCTCTCAGTACCTTCTATTTTCAGAGTAACCCCATTGGAATCATTCAACACCCACCCTTTTAGATTATATTTTTTGGCATTTTTAACAACGAAAGGTCTGAAGCCAACCCCCTGCACAATGCCTTTTACCGTAAACTTTACTATAAACAAGTTTGTAGACATGGAAATTACCTCAATTCCCCAATGTTTTTAATAACTTTTTGTAGCGCTAATATGTGATATTTGGCATAATTCATACGATTATCACCATACCATAGAGTCAATTTGAACACTCTTTTATTAAAAAGTTCCGTCTGTTTAAAATCACCTTTTTGATAATACTTTTTTATTTCCTTAATGCGTTCAAAAAAAACACCCCGTTCATTAAACACTGGGTATTCTGTCAAAGGACTTGTGGTATGTGGTACATCAAAGCTAGTTGCCCCTTCTGCATTAAGGGCAGATACAAAAGTTTCTTTGTCGACACCTTTGAAAAAATCAGTGTCGAAAAAAATCGGGAAACCATACCAAGACGGATTAGAATCCTTAGGGATTCTTGGCAACCCTGACCCTGGTATTTTTTCGATTTCACTAATTAAATAATCAGCCACTTCTTGTCTTTCTCGCATTTGTTTTGGATACTCTTTCATTTGTTCAGTAATTACACCTGCTGAGAACGGGTGAATACGTAAGTTCAAACCGGTTCCTGAAACAGAATATGGAAGTAAGTTTTTAATTGTAATTTCTTTAATTCTTTTATTGTTCGCATGTCCAAAAAGTACGGCTTTTTGATAGATTTCCTTGTTGTTTGTACCCAGCATTCCACCTTGTCCCCCTGTAATCAGTTTTTTTGCACCTAGGCTCCAAGCACTGCAAACACCAAAGGTTCCTATCACCCTTCCTTTATAAGTTGCTCCGTGCGCGTGTGATGCATCTTCAAGTATTGGGACTTTATATTTTTTTGAAATTTTAATGATTTCATCCATATCGCACGGAATACCCCACATATGCGTAATTACTATGGCCTTTGTTTTTGTAGTTATTTTCCTCTCAATGTCTTTAGGATCTATGTTTCCGTTATCTGTAGCATCTACGAGAACTGGTATGCACTTTAAGACAAACAAAGGAGTACCAGTTGCAAAAAAAGTATAAGAAGGAACTATTACCTCGTCACCCGGTTCGAGCCCTAGTGCGTAAAACATTTCAAACAATGCACTTGTCCCGCTATTGGTTGGCAATACATGTTTCAAATTGAAGAGTTTTTTTGCTTCTTCCTGAAAATCTGAAACAACAGGAGAGTCAAAAGAACAAATTTCATTCTGGAATTTTTCATCTTGTAATCGTTTGAAAAAATCCTTTGTTATTTTTGGGTGCTTGAAATTCTGATACTTCTTAGGTACACATTGAACGCCACCTTTTATTGCAAGTTTTGACATAATATTAATTAATCATCATTTTCTGACTTAGAGCTACTTTTTAGCACATAATTTCTTACTTTTGAAGCACGGTAGGTTGTACAACCTTTACACCCCAACTTATATGCCTCTTTGTATATATTTTCAAACACGTTAAATCTTATTGACGTTGGACAGTTGATAGTCTTTGCTATGGAGGCATCTATATATCTTTGAGCAATCGCTTGAATGGCCAAATGGTCGTAAGGTTTAATATCTGCCATATCAACGAAATAGCTCGGAAGAGTTTTGGTGCGATTTGTTTTCACTTTTTTATATTTTTCATAAACATAATCGTTTATGTCAATTACTTTATGTCTTCCATTTGACAACAAAATTTTTCTATTAACCTCAAAACTATATACAGGTTCTATTCCAGAAGATATATTTCCGGCATATAATGAGGTTGTTCCTGTAGGTGGTATCGCATTTAAAGTTCCATTTCTAATGCCATACTTTTTGACTGCTTCTATTATATCCTGTTCAATTCCAAGCTCTTTTAGTTTGGACACAAATTGGTCTCTGTTCAAAAGTGGAAATTGTCCTCGTTCTTTTGCTAGCTGTATTGATGTTTCATATGACGTATGCCGGAAAATCCTTAACCACTCTTCTAATAGTTCAAGAGATTTTTTGCTTCCATAGAGTACTCGACACATAATTAAGGCATCTGCTAATCCAGTAATTCCCAACCCTATTCTGCGTTTATTTTTAGCTTCTATTCTTTGTTGTGATAAAGGGTATTTTGATAGATCCAAAACATTATCCAAAAGTCGTATTCCTACCTCTGTCAAATGTTTGAATTGTTTAACGTTCAATTTAGCCTCAGAAGTAAATGGATTTTCGATCAATTTTGTAAGATTAACCGATCCCAAAGGGCAACACCCGTATTCAGGTAATGGCAATTCTCCACAAGAGTTTGTACCGACGATTTCTTCGCAATATGAAAGTTTATTTTTAGAATTTATTCTGTCAATGAACAAAACACCTGGTTCTGAATATTCATATGTCATATTCATAATTTTTTTCCACAAGTCACGCGCTCGGATTGTCTTGTAGACTTTTTCTTCAAAAACAAGGTTCCACTCCTTATTTTTTTTTACAGCATTCATGAAATTATCGGTTATAAGAACAGACATGTTGAATTTATTCAACTCACCCTTTATCTTTTTCGCTTCGATAAACGCATCAATATCAGGATGATCGCATCGCAACATGGCCATCATTGCACCTCTTCGTAAGCCTCCTAACACAAGCCCCTTACACAACTGATCCCACATTTCCATAAAGGTAATTGGACCAACTGAAGCAGCTTCTATTCCACTGATATAAGCTCCTTTAGGCCTCACCTCAGAAAAATTGCAACCAATTCCGCCTCCGTAACTTAATGTCAAGGCACTTTCTTTAAAATTTTGCAATATTCCCTCAAGATTATCGGGAACCATACCCATAACAAAAGTGTTTATAAGAGTCACTTTTTGATGTGTTCCTGCTCCGCGTGATATTCTCCCAGCCGGTATAAGTTGAAAATTAGTTAAAGAATTGTAAAAAATATTTTTCCAATACTTTTTATTTCTTTCACGAGAGGCTAAGGCGGAAGAGACTCGGCGCCATGTATCTTCAACTGTTTTGTCAACAATTTTACCATCGAAGCTTTTTAATCGATATTTCATATTCCAAATTATTGAAGATATATTATTGTCCATATTTCGGAATAATCTTAAATCAGGTAAAACTATAAGTCAAATTTATACAATGATCTAGATATTAAATAAAGAAAGCGTAAAATACGAACTTATAACGAAGATAAAAAAAAACATGCAACACAAAATTTTATTCACTGGCTCAATAGATGCAGGTAAGACAACTTTAGCAAACCACTTCGCTACCTATCCTCAAATATATATTGTACCCGAAACCGTGAGGGAACTTATTTTATTGATCCATCAGTAGCAACCAAACCAGAATTTCAAGACGTTCTTTTTCGTGAACAAATTTTTTCTGCCAAATATCTTTTAAAAAAGATAGACATTTTGTTTGTATTTTACCTTTTTGAAGCTGATTTATAAATAGAAACAAAATAGTTTACCGTTTTAATAAATAATAGAAAATATGTTTGGAGTGGGGAAAGAGAGCCTAAAACCCTGACAGTATCTTTTAGGGGTATACCCCCATGTTTGGTATATCCTGTAATATAAAATATTTATGTGAGGAAAATTAACTAAGGTCTAACGAGTTAGAAGAAGTATTCCCGGAGCCACTTGCGTTGAGAAGTTGTAAAAGCAGAGCTTTTTCTTTTAAATCACAGTTAGTATAATAGGTTCGGACATCGTCCACCAGACGACCCATTTTCAAATCTTGACTTTTATAAGCTGTGACGTTTTAATGTAAAATATGGCGATTACAATGAAAGATTTAGATGAAATCGAAAATCGTTTGAAAGAGACTTTTGTAACAAAGGATGATTTTACAGAATATAAAAGCGAACTATTTAACAAACTTGATGAAATTGTTAAAAATACGGCTTTTTTCTCAAATTGTTAATTATCAAATCAAGAACATGTCCTTTAGACGACCCTGAGTAAAAGGATACAAGTTTAATGTAGCTTGAATATAATAATAAACTGCTTAAGAAATCTAACTTCTTAAAGAAACTTTTCTAGTCACTAATATAAGTGTTATTATTAATTGTGAACAGTAGTCTTAAAATTATTATAAAAATTGTTGCTATCTATCTTCTTATAGGTTTTGTATTAGTTTTATTTTTACCCTACCGTTTAAACAGTTGTCCAAAATGTCCACCAGGAGCTTTATGTAATATTTGTCCAGCCTTTGAAGATAATACATATTCACCATTAGAAATAATTACTTTTATATTTACCCGTCGTTTTTGGATAAGCGTTCTAGTGTGGCCGTTAATTGTGCTTGTTAATATCTCTGAAATGATTGACGCTAGAAGATATAACTATTGAAACTATATAAACTTACTTTAACAATAACCTATATTATATTAGGAATTATATTAAAATAATCAGAAATATCTTTAGGTAGTATATTAATATCAATCTCTTTATTCAAGAATAAGTCCTTTAGACGTCCCACAACAATATTGCCGACATTACGGAAGATTTTGAAGGTTGCAGATTATCACTAATAGCTCATTGGTCTCAAATGATCAAGAGCCTTCAAAGCTTTATCAGCAGAATTAAATGATGATCTTATTTGCTTGTAACCTGGTTTAGTATAGTCGTAATCCATCTTTTCCATTTCATCTTCGTATAGCGACATACCTCTTTGTATAGCTATTCTAACTTTAATACCCTCCCAATCTTTATTGTCTTGAAAAATACCACTCATAATAAGTGAAATTGAAAGTGGGTTTTTGACTATATCACCATGATCTCGTAATGTGTTAGGTCCACCTTGAAAAAGTTTAAGATTGCCAGATACATCTTGAATAAGCGCTTCAGCTTCTATTACTGCCCTTGAAGGAAGCTTAACCTTAAAGCCTTCTGCAACATTATATTCTAGCCATTCTGATTCGGGATTTGAAACAATTTCCGTATTTAATTCAGAAAGTTTTTTATCTCGCTCTTTAATTATATCTTCGTGTAGTTGGGGTGGTAGTTTATTTTCTTCATACATAAATATCACCTCCTTTTACCCAATTTAATATATACCTAATATTTAGCAAGAACAATTAGTATTTTTTAACAACATTTTTACAGAGACGGTATATTTTCTTGTTAGTTTAAGAAGCAAGTCCTTCAACAAGTATTTTTCTATATCCTGTGAAGTTATGTAATGAGTTCTAACAGCGTTCGGTAAGTCACCCCAACCGGACTCTGTATATTAAAAAGGTTAAAGGTACTTATCGAGAAACTTTAGTTCTTCCGTATAAACATATTGGCATGAATCATAATTCCATGGACTATGGACTTGACCCTCAAGAACAACGTAAGGTTGTTTCTTGGATTTTATGACTTCAATGACTCGGTTTCTTAAATCTAGAGAAATATATCTATCATTTTCTCCGTAAACTAAATGAATACCACCTGCGTAGCGATCAACACACTTGAAAAAGTCTGCTTCTCTTACTTCCATCCAAAACTTGCTTTTGTACTTTTGGCCTCCTTCTTCAAAAACTTCTTCAGGATTGCCGTTGAAATCTCCTTCATTAACACCGGGGACCCAGAGCAAAACACAAGGTATTCTATCTATTAATTCTGGCCTTGAAGTTGCTATAACGGTTGCTGCGCCGCCCATACTTTGGCCTAGAAGAGCAACTTTGTAATTAAGGTTAAGATATTTACTTGCAAAGTAAACAATGGTGTCAACCCATTCGTTATATGAAGTTTCTAAATAATCTCCCTCTGAGTTCCCGGAATTTGGCTGATCAAATCGCAAAACTGAATAACCCGAGTTGTTAAGTAATCTTTGAAAATCGACAAATGTCCTAGCAGGGCCAATGGATGAGGCTCTAAATCCATGACTCATTATTACAATTTTATTTTCTTTTATTTGTGATTCAGAAAGCACGCAAAATACCTTCTTGCCGTTAACTTTTTCAAAGTAGACTTTATCATCAAACATATAAGAATTATACAACTTATCTTTTAACTGAATTAGTTTTGGCTATATAGTAATGTAACTCAGACCAATTAATTCCGTCTGGTTATGACTAATAAAAGTTCTAACATCAAAGGGTAGATGGCCCCGATAAGGCTCAAGTGTTGCTTGACCCCCTTTATAAATAGTGAAAATAGTGAAATACTAAATTATGAGACAAAAAGGATTTAGAAAAATAATTATTCTTTCAAGTACTTTAGTAATTATAATCGTTGCACTTATAATACTCCTACCAAAACCAATATATTGGTACCCTGATAATCAAACTACACCAATTTCATCAAAACCTATAAGTAAATATCAAAACAAAATCAGCAATGGAATTTACACAAACGATTTTGCGGGTTTTAGTATAAAACCTCCCATTGGGTGGAAGATTGTAGAAACACAAAATTGGATTGGTTTTGGTCCACAAGAAATTGAGGAAGATGTTATTTGGGGAATTTCGTTTAATGATAAAACTACTAATAATGAAAGTATATTAAATAAGGAGAACATAGGAAAACAGTTTCCTGATCGTAAACAAAGTGAAATAAAAATTACTATTGATGGTTTAAAAGCAGGCAAAATAATAACAACCACAAGTCAAGATACGGATTGGTATTCAGAAATTATCTTTATCGATAATGGCAATATGGAGTATGTAATTACAAACGGATCGATGACAGACAAAACACTCAACGATATAATCTTAAGAAAATCTGGCAATAATTACCATTTAGGCTTTGAAGATTTTTATAGCTCATTTAGAATCAGGTAATATTATTTTTCTTCTTGATAGATTTTTTTATTTGCATTCTGGCAAATATTATGGGAAGATAAGCACTACCCCTTAATAATGTCGGAAATACTACACGAAAATCCTTTCAGGCGTATTTTTAACCGCTTGGACAACTCTTCTGAAAACTCCGAAAAAGACGAAGCCGATTTGCTGGACCGCGAAATTGCAAGACTTGAAAAAGAACCATACATTACCAGTTTGAAAGTTGCCTCAGATATTCTCAAGGAGGACGATCCTTTGGCAGCTGTAAAAAGAAGAGACATGGGAGGAAAAGATGATATTAGAAATATGGTTCTTAGAATAGAAACAGAAAACCCAGAAATAACTTTTAGAGCTATGGTTGCGGTACTATCGAGGTTATATACTGACGACCAAGAGATTATAAAAGAATGGAACAGATCTGCTTTGAATGTCAAATCCATTAAGGAAGGCATATTTACAATAATTAAAATGCCGCTTATTGAAGGATTAGGGTTAGAATTGAACACAATGTCGGGGAGAAGTTGTTTATCCCTCGTTGAACCAAGGCAGCCCACATCCCCACAAGTTTACCCTTAAGTATTCTTCTCGTAATTGAGTGCTTAATTCTTTAATTCACAGCGAATTTAATTCAGTCTAGTTCCAAAGCTAAATCACCGTGTTTTGAAGGTAAATTTCCAAAGGTACTTTTTAAAAGAATCTTTACGTCAGAGAAAAACTCTTCAGCCCCAATATCATATTCTTGATAATAAGCTCTTTCAAACCTTGATCTTATGTTTAAGAATTTTTTGAATTTAACATCTGAGATGGGACGGCCGTTAGTAGAAGATTCTATGCCAAACATTTCCCTAGCTAAGTCGGTTACTTCATCTTTATATAAAGAATCGTTTATTTCTGCTTGTCTTAGTTTTTTTTCAAGAGGCATAACTGTCAACCTGAACGCATCATACCGATCAAGGAACTCTTTTGTGCTCAAAGTGTCTATTATGGGTTGTTTGTGAACATTTTCCAATTGTTCCATCACCATTGACGTTATTATATATTCAAATAACTTTAGGCGACAACTACTAGATTTCCATTATTTACATATTCTTCATCATTTGCATGAGTTTTCATTTATGGTAATATTCGACAGTATGGAAAGGTTGACGTACGAACCAGAGAATGGCGGGGGGGTGGCTGCCTTTAATTATCTTTTTAATGAAGCCGAAGCAGAGTTTATAGAAAATGCGAATACAGATTTTTTTATTGCTTCGATTCGTGGATTAATTAAAGAAACCTTTGGGGATTCATTGTATATGGAGAGTTTGGAATTGAAGGGTGTAAGTGAAGAACTTGGGGATAAGGATATGGCAGAAAAAGTGAGGTTTTTTTTAAATGTTAAGAACTCTTTGAACTCGAGTCTTAATGATTATGAAATTGATAATGAAGGTTATGTTAGAAGCACAATCATTGCTTTCGATGAGGCTTTCGGCTATTTAACTAACGATTAACATTCGTTAACTTCATATTTCTTCAGGTAATTACCCCAATATTTTATGCTAACATAATATTGTCTATGGCCCTCACACTAAATAAAATAAAAAAACTTCTTTACAAAAACATAAGACTTGAATTATTTTTAAAAATCACCTCAACCTTAATTGCTATGCTGATTCTTTATACTCTCTATAAGCGTGGAGTGTTAGCTATTGCTTTTATAAATGGTGAACCGGTCAGCATGATTGAAGTGGCAAACATTGTGAGCGATAACGGTGGATATAAAAATGCAGTTGATAAATTGATTGCCCAAAAGGTAATCGAATATGAAGCTAAAAAGAGAAATATTATCGTAAAAAAAGAAGAGATTGATCAGGAAATATTAGCAATGGAAATAAAAGCGATTGAAAACGGGAGAACTCTTGCGGAGTTACTTAAAGAAAACGATCAGACATTAGGCGATTTAGAAAAAAACGTAAAATTGAGGATAACTGTCTATAAAATCTTGTCTCAAAATATTGAGGTGAGTGAAGTTGAAATAGATAACTTCATATATGAAAATAATGAATTATACAAAGATTCGGAACGCGAGAAAATTAGAGAGGAAGTAAAAAAACTGTTAATTAGTAATAAAATTAATGAAATATATCCGAATTGGATCAAAACAGTGAGCGCCAAAACCGATATAGAATATTTTATTAAGTTTTAATAGAAATATTACTTATTTTGAAGTTTGCCAAAGAGCGTACATTGCTACAACCCAAATTCTCTCGTCCGGTTCATTCCAGCTTCCGTCAATTCCTTCGATAAAATACTTGTATTTTCCATTCGTTCCTGCTCTTTTTATCTTTGTTTTGCGTCCTCCCCTATCAACCCCGTCAACCGTTAAAGCACCCCTAACAAATCTTCTTCTTAAAGCTTGCGAAGGCCTCTCGTACGCTACCTTATCTTCCAGTAGCTTTTTGACGACCTTATCAAGCTGGTCTGCGTTATTTATATCAAGCCCTTGAATGTAGCTATTTGCGCGGGGAAATATCATAATCATAATAATTAAATAAATTTTATTAAAAGTCAACCCCGTAGGGATAATTAAGTAAGGTGTTTCTTATTTTGTTGAGGCACGAAACACACTTGGGGCCTGATTACATAGTTGAAATTTCAATTTTTAATGGAATATAATTAAGTGATGAATACATATATTGTATTTGTTCTCTCTTCAATATTTAGTTATTATATTTTAAATAAAATAACTCACCCAAGCTCAAATCTAAATAAACGCTTGCCCCATATCAAGTTTAAGTTTTTTCAGATTTTACCGTGGGTTAAATTTAATGTAAGAGGTAGAATTTTCCATATTCACCATTGGATGTATTTTTCCATACTTTTGGCTATTTCTTTAACATTCGGAGGCAGCCTCTTAGATGCTACATATACTAAAGGATTTCTTTTGGGAGGTATAATTCAAGGGTTGTCTTTCGAAGACTGGAAAAAAATAGTACAAAAAACCAAATAGCCTTACTCCTAAGTATAGCTTCAATTAATTTAACCAAAATACTGATATAATCAAATAAATTTATGGTAACGGTATACGAGAATAACGAAGATAAGAACAAAGATGTTTTATCAAGCAACTCCAATGAAGCCAAAGTGGAAGAAGTAGAAAGGGTAATGTCTTCAAATGATGAATTAAACACTCTATTAGCCTCAAAAACAGACGCAGTATCTTCCGTTAAGGTTAGCTCTGCTAATGAGAGGGTAGATAATATCAGTAAACCGGGAAATAGTCTTAAACATGGTACACTATCTTCCTATGTCGAAACGTTTCTTAATAACCTTCAATTAAGCATTAATAAAAATATGCCATACGAGAGTGAAGGCAACTTGAAGGTAAGCGAAGTTTTGGGGGGTTTAGCAAGGCTATATGAAAGGATAAGAACAACCGTAGAATACAAAGGCGAGCACGTACTAAGACGTAACGCAATAGAAAGAATATTAAAAAGATTGATTTGGGAAAAAGGAAATTTAATATCTGACGCAAACGTAGATAAGCTATCAGAGAATTTAATAAAAGAGCTAATCTGGGCAAGGTATTTAAAAAATGACTCAATAGCGAAGGTAAAGATTTCTCAAGTAAGTAGGGCTATAAATAAATACCTATTTTTTCTGGAAAATTTAGATAACTTGCCTAAAGGAGTTTCAATAACCCAAATTAGAAATTGGATTTGGGGAATAGCATCAAGTGAAATTGAAGAAACCGTAGACCCTTCCAATAGAGAGCTATACGTAGTTCTGATGAACGAATGGTTTAACTCGAACTATAATTGGATAAGTAATTCCATACCGAAACACGAGAGAGAGGTACAGATCTATTTAGCAATACACCGATCTTTTACAAAATCAGATGAAGCTGTAATGCGATATCACCTTCTAAGAAAAGAGTTTACCAACTGGGACAATGCAACAAAAGATGAAGTTTATCAATTAATTAATATATTTCCGAAAATTCACCAGGAAATAGAGGATCACATTAATTTTAGCGGTAGGATGCTTCTTTTTCGAAGAATGCAAAAGCACTCAAGTGCATTCGAAATATTCAGAGCTATAACCCAATCAGAAGTTAAGAATCTAGGAAAACTTTTAAGTAACAGAAAGCTGTTTGATGAAAAAATAAAAGAAGTGTGTGAAGGAAAGTACAAGCAAATTAAAAATAAGGTAAACACAGGAATTATACGCAGCGTAATTTATATTTTTATAAGCAAGGTATTTTTAGCCTTAATTATAGAAATTCCTTATGAAATATTTAGATTTGGAGATATTAGGTATATACCGCTTTTTATTAACATAGGTTTTCCTCCTTTCTTGATGTGGATTATTGGAATGTCAATTGCCATTCCCGGTGCCAAAAATACTCAATTAATTATTGATAAACTAAATTCGGTGGTTTATTCAAATGAATCGAACAGCAAGGTGGTATTTTCAACGGAAAGAAGTCGAAGCAATAATATTTTATTAACCGCATTCAGTGCTATATATGCACTCTTATTTATACTCGTTTTCGGGGGAATTTCATATATTTTACTTGGACTTAATTTTTCATTCTTCGGAATTATTATATTTTTCATTTTTATATCGCTTGTTCTATTATTTATTTATAGAGTAAGGTTTAATGCAACGCAGCTAAGAGTAAACAAAGAAGACGAGGGCTTATTTGATCATATATTTAGTTATATTACCCTTCCCTTTTTAAATTTCGGTTACTTAATTTCTGCAGGACTATCAAAACTAAATTTTCTTACTATTTTATTAGATTTCATTATCGAAGCACCCTTAAAAAGTATAATTGAAATATTTGAAGAGTGGTCATCATATATAAAAGAAAAGAAGGAAGAGGTTATAGAGATACCAGAATAGTCACTTTCTTTTAATTTCCCAATATTTAGGATGAATCAAAAAGGCAGCCGGTAAATCTTCAACGAGAAATCTTTGGAAATCAAGGTATCCTGCCTTTCTTTCTTCTATATCAAGGGTTTTTCTTCCATCCTCTAATAGCTTGTCTATTCTCGGATTTGTGTATTTTGATAAATTTGTGGAAAGTTGTGTAGAATGCCAGATAGAATATTGATCGGGATCCTTTGGAACGTCATAGATTGTTAAAAATACTTGGAATTCTGAAGGTAATATCGAAGAAACCAAAACAGTATTTTTTACACCAACATCGTTCCAGTCTTTTGAAATTAGCTCTGCGATAGGCAAAAGTGCAGGAGAGGTAATTAATTGGACTTCAAGATCGGTCAAGAATTCCTTCGGAAACTCCTTTATTAATTCTTTTGCTCTTTCTTTATCGTATTCGTACTTTTTTACCTGAGGATTATAAACCCATGAGTTCGGAGAAATAGGGCTGATTGAGCGTTCTCCCAACAAATCTTTATTTATGGCATAGGTTAGAGCCTGTCTGAAATTCTTTTCGCCAAAGTGTTTATCTTGTGTATTAAAAAATAAAGTTACAATTTGATTTTTATTTATCCTTTCCTTTGTATTAACAGTTTTCCAAGTTGTGAAAGGGCTCGGATCGAGGACTTCGTATAACGAATCGACTTCTCCCAGCTTAAAAGATAACTTTGTTCGGTCTGATGTCGGATAAAATTTATATATTTTTTTTGAGTTACCCTTGGTAACGATAAGTTCCTGAACATAACCGGCGTTTTGAGTAAGCTTTTTGACTTTCCATTCTCCAATTCCCAATAAACCCTTTTTAAAAACTGGTTTAGAAACGACAGAAGGAAAAGGAATAAAAACGTCTTTCAATTTAAATAAAATGGTGTAGGCATCCGGATATTCTACAGAAACATCCGAAAATTCGTATTTCAGATCACTACTAATCAGTTTTGATTCATCGTGCCACTTTAAACTTTCATTTATATGGAAAATCCACGTTTTACCTTTATCTGGAGTATCCCAAGATTTTGCAATGTTCGGTATGACATTGCCCGATTCATCAGAAGATGTAAGCCCACTACTTATTTCGCTTAATATAAATTCCGGCATTTCGTTTGGGTGGTATCTACCACTTAAACCAATCCTTTGTGTACTTCCCTCCCAATAATTAGGTATTAAATAAAGTAGGATAAAGAAAAAGAGTATACCGAAAATAACGCCAATTAGTAATAATCCTTTGAAGTGTTTTAGATAGGCAGTAATAAGTCTATATAAATATCTGAAATTAACCATTTAAAAAAGTTGTGGTTTTGCTATATGACCAGTTGTAAGATGGATACTATGATAAATAACGCCGCTATAAAAAATGTAGATTTGAAAATAACTTTTTCAAGACCACGTCTACTAAAAGAAGCCGAGGATTGTGTCCAACCTCTGGCGAAACCTACCCCACGTGATTGGGCCAAGATCATTAATATTAAAGTTAGAGATAATACTATCTGGGATATAAATAAAAACGTCTTCATTAATTAACATTATACCAGACAATTAGCTTTCATATACTATTTCTCTAACCAATATATAAATGATGTAAGAACTGACAGTAAAAAAGAGAAAGCTATATACGCAAGTAATCCATTAAAATTAAGCGCAGGAATATCAATCCATCTCGATGATAAACCTCCAAAGATAAAGTTAACCACTTTAAATCCGGGCACAATTAGAGTAACAAGATAAATAACTACTGCCGATGATACCCATCTAAAAAGACCGTAGGTTACTAAATTAATAGGTAAAAGCATGATGTTTATAACCGGTTTAGCAATAAGGGAGACCATAGTTATTCCTATCCCGGAAATTAAAAGTGTATAAATTCCCTGATCGAAATACATTCCAGATGTAATTTGACTTACAACCCATAAAGAAAATGTGTCAGTAACATAATGCCTTAGTATCTTTTTCATAATTTTATTATATCAGAGTTCGAGAAGACCACGTTCGATTTATATGAACGTGGATGAATCGAACCTGGTATGTCATTCTCTTTAGAGTGAAATCACGAGCGTTAGCTCGGGAAGAATGTCTTATCAGAGTTCGAGAAGACCACGCTCTATTTTAAGAGGTCCCTTTTAATTAAATAGTGATGATATCTTCTTGCGAATCTATGCGCTTCATTCCTTATCCTTTGTAATAAATAAAGAGCCGGACCTTTTCTAACAATGTAAGATTTATAATTATAACGAGGCTCGCTTTTGTTGAGAGCTATAAGAGTCTCAAACCTTTTTGCCAAACCCAAAATTACAATATCAACGCCCTCGAACACTTCAGAGAATGTTTTTAACTGAGCTTTTCCCCCATCGACGATAATTAAATCCGGTTTTCCCCACTTACTTATATATTTTTTTCTTCTTTTGGCGACTTCCTTTATAGATGAAATATCATCCCTACCCCTTTTTTGTCTAATTCGGAAATGTCTATATAGGTTTTTTTCCGGTTCGCCTTTTATAAAAGTAACCATTGACGCGGTAGGGAAACTTCCCCCGAGGTGAGCTACATCAAAGCACTCAACTCTTACTAAATTTATTTTCTTTTGCGTAATCTTTCTTATAATATTTATTAAACTTAGCGACTCTAATTTTCTTATGTCGTCTATTAAGTTTGGATTTCCGACAAATAGCTGTGTATTAGTTATGGGTTGAGTGATGTAGTCGATTGTGTTTATCTTGTTATTTATTTCTTGTGCTTCCTCGAAAAATTCTTTGTCAGAATTTAATTTCATCTCTTTTTCAAGATCTCTTTTGATTTTATTTATTCTACCCTTAAGAAATAAACGAACATAGAAAATATTTTTTAAATAGGCACGTCTCCTTTTAGCTTTTAAGCTCGCACGCATCGTATTTTCTATGACCGAAGGACATGGATCACAAAGTCCAATTTGACTATATAAACAACCACGCTTTCCTGTTTTATGATGAGAATAAGGAAAAATTTTTCGCAGTATGCTTAAAATATATTTAACTTTTGTTGAAGATGGAAATGGACCGAAAAAGTATGCTTCAGGGTGCTCATCTTTTTTCCTGGCCGTTAGCACTCGGGGATAATAGTCGTTTGTTATAACAATATACAGAGGATGTTTATCGTCTTTTAATTGTGAATTAAACTTGGGTTTAAAATAATTTACTAATTTTGCCTCGAGCAAAAGGGATTCTAATTCCGAATTTACTGGAATAACGGAAAAATGATCAGCACTTTCCATCATCAAAGAAGTTTTTTTAAGTAAAGTTTTAAAAAAATACGATTCAATTCTTTTCTTTAGATTTACGGATTTACCTATGTATAAGGGTGTGCCTTTTTCCCAAAAAATATATATTCCTGGAGATTCTGGAGAAGATTTGATGTTATTTTTGTTAAGACTTATTTTTTTTGCTGATAAGATAGCTGACATAATATTTGAGATTTAGTTTGTGAGATTTAATTAAAAAGATAAATAAAGTTAAAAAGATAAGAATAAAAATGACGACCAAACGTAAAATCACAATATTATAACTTTTGTTATCGATATATGTTTGAACAGAATCAACCGTGACTAATACTTCTTTTGGTGATTTATTAGAAAATATTAAAGAGGGAATATCGAGTGAGATCCGATGTTGACCATATGGTGGCAACGATTGAATATTTTCTTCTTTTGTTAGCTTGCCGTCAAAAAATATTTTAGGGTTTAAATTAAAAGCTTGACTGGCACCAGAATTAGTTACTCTAATTAACAGCTCTTTATTGAAAATAAAAAACTTGTTTTTTAAATCGTACTCTATTTTAATATTCGGTCTATTTTTTTCAGGAAGAGATCCGATTGCTATAAAAACATCTTTTTGCGGATTAGGACCTAATTTATATGACCCGGGCGCATATGGCAGTGTACTATCAGATCCGTGAATTACGAAAGTGATATGCTTTAAATCTAGTTTGTTGAAGTAATCATTCCCGCTGGTTGCGCCCCAGGTAGGGTCTACCGGAATCCAAGTTTCAAGGTCTTTATTCCAATATTCCGGCCAGGAATGAAGTACGTCGGCGACGAGCGATAGAGGTTGGATTTTCGGGTTATCTGTGTCTGCAAACCCGTTTATTTCTCTAGCGGGGATTCCCGCGGCTCTGGCTATCGCAATAAATAGATCGGTAAATTCCATACAAATAGCATTATTCGGACTAACTAAGGCCGCCTTAGCACCCAGTCTTACTACATTCGGCTTAACTCTTTCTTCGTTATAGTTTAGGTAGTTTGTAACAAACTTGTATATTTCTTCAGGAGTTTTTAAACTCGATGCGAGTTCTTTTATTTGGGGATCGTCACTTTGCCAAAACTCCTTCGGTTTGGTATTTTCATTTAATACGTGGGCACTTACGGCAAGTAGCTTTCTTGGTTTAGTAAAAATCTGAACAGATCCCAAAACCTTTACGTCGATTTTTTCTTTGGGAGGTAGTAAAAATTCTGCTAACCAGTTTCCGTCGTTGTCTAAATACACTCTTTTAGGTTTTGGATCGATATTCTCGTAATAAACCCTTTGAAGTGAGGTGTCGGGTGGAATTGCAATTTGAGTAAGGCCCTTTTTGTTAACCGGATTTTCAATTCGATACATAAGGTTAAATGAGTATATCTGGGATTTTCCAAAAACCGCGGTAATTGCATTTTTTACTAGTCGGGATTTATCAAAGACATAAATTTTATTAATCGTATCTTTATTTATTTCAGAAGGCTCGGGTGTTATATAGGCTTCGTCACCGAAGCTTAGTGGTATCGATAATGTTATGTTTAATTTGTCAAATATGTTGTCCTTATCAATCTTAGGGATATTAACTTCCCAAATCTCGCCGCTTTTTACCGCGAAACTTTCTTCATCGTAAGAAAGAATGAACGTTCTGTATTTACCAACACCTGCAACTTTTTCGGGAAAATTAACAGTAAATATTGTGTTTTTATTCTCTTGAGTTTGAAAAACAACAAGTTCATTACCGTTTTCAAAGGCCTTAACATTTTTAGGATTAACTCCTCTTAGAGTAAACACAAAACTTTTTACTTGAAGCTCAGATTTGAGATTTCTTAGCGTAAATACGTTTGTAACGCTTGACAAACCATTATCATTTACTTTGTATTCGATAGAAGCATCTGTCTCAAAATTATCCTCAGCAAAAGAATTTCTAGAAAATATAAATGAAAGAGGAAAAAATAATAGAATAATTGCTAAATAAACTTTATACATAGAACTCATTTCAAAACTCGCCTATCAGGCTCGTTTTGATGCCTTACAGCAAGTTACAATGCAAGGCAGTGCCAAGCTCAGCTTCTATGAAGTGTTTAGAAACTACTTCATAATAACTTTAAAAAAATAGTTTGTTAGGTGATTTTAGATAAATATTGACCGGTATAAGATTTTGCTGATTTAATTATATCGTTAACTGTGCCTTCTGCTACTATTTCTCCTCCATTGTCTCCTCCCTCGGGTCCTAAATCAATTATCCAGTCTGCGTTCTTTATTACATCTAAGTTGTGTTCAATAATAAATACACTGTTGCCTTTTAGTACTAATAATTTCAAAACCCTAAGAAGCTTTTCTACGTCATAGAAGTGAAGACCTGTGGTTGGTTCGTCCAGGATGTAGACGGTTGATCCGGTTGCCTTTTTGGACAATTCGGTGGCTAATTTTATCCTTTGTGCTTCGCCGCCGGATAATGTTGTAGCAGGTTGCCCTAATTCTATGTACGAAAGCCCAATTTCATATAGGACATCGAGTTTGTTTTTTATTTTTGAGTTTGTGTGAAAAAATTCGATAGCTTCAGCT
>Ga0209431_10000804_pt1 | contig 26097 bp, 20 predicted proteins | sample RifCSP13_3_FD_184021 | JGI IMG/M metagenome (GOLD analysis project Ga0209431, IMG submission 184021) | Soil microbial communities from Rifle, Colorado - Rifle CSP2_sed 13_3 (SPAdes) (version 2) | ecosystem: Environmental > Terrestrial > Deep subsurface > Rock core/Sediment | place: Rifle...
ATGGCATCGATGCAGCAAACAATCCTAGTACGCCAGCAAGCCAAACCTATGTAATTGTGCCACCATCAGCCAACGCCCCCCCTGTAGCCAATCCGCAAGCAGTAGGGGTAAATGAAAATGCCGATGTTGCCATCGTTCTGACCGGCACCGATCCGAATGGCGATCCAATAAAGTTCTACGTTACTACCGAACCGTCACACGGATACCTGGGTGTGCTGAATAGTAATAGCGGAATGCTGACTTATACTCCTTGGGACTATTACGATGGCTCTGATAGCTTTGGATTCATAGCAAACGATGGCCTGGTAGACAGCTCAGAGTCAACGGTTAGCGTCACTGTGACAGACACGGTTCAAAAAACGACAAGCGATGCAGTAATAATATCTATCGACGAACAGGGATATACTGAAAGTGGAATGTGGACGACTCTTTCACAGGGCGGGACGACAATTAACACCGGTTATACACACTTTACCCACACCCTCAATAACGGCCAGCAGTATGAAATCAATTTAGAAGACTACTACGGCAACCTAGGATTTCTGCGCTGGGAAGATACATCGTCCGCACAAACCGTTAGGACCGTTTCTCTAAATGATGATCAGGGTTACATTGTAGTCTATAGGGAAGCCATCGTGAGTGTCTCTCCTGAGGAAGGTGCTCAAGGCTCTACGGTAACAGTGACAGGAATTGGTTTTAGCTCGAATTCACCCATAACTATTAGTTATGATGGCAGCGTACAAGCCACTCAGCCGCCGACTGTAGCAACGTCTGCTTCAGGCGCGTTCAGTGCAACATTTACTGTTCCAACCGGACCCTCTGGCTCTCATGAGGTACGCGCTACAGACGGCAACGGACTATCGAATCACGACATATTTGTTGATGATATACCATTCTTGCTAAGCGATCTTACAGTGACTTCCCAAACCATGTCTGGCACCACCGTCAACGGACTCTACACCACGCTCAGGCAAAACAATGTTCTACTGGCTTCAGGCTTTACCCCTGAAACGTATGTCCTGCACAACGGAGAACAGTATGTCGTATCAGTTTCCGATTACGGAATATATAGGTTCGACCATTGGCTTGACAATGGTTCTACAACTCGATTACGAACCATCTCTATTGATGCTGATACAACCATAACTGCCGTATTTAGGACATCCTAGAAGCCCGATATAGAGAGTGACTCTATGTTTAATTACAAGCTAATAATTAATTCTAAATGCGAGAGGCGGCTGTAGAGGGTGAATCATACATGAAGAAATCTTTAATTGCAATAATAATTGTCGGAGTCGCTGTCGCCGGATTAGCGTCGGCATTTGCCCTATCAAGGGATCCGGGAGATGGAAACGGACAGCATAACAACGCCACCAATGCTCGTATACTGGAGAAATCAAAGTCCGGGCTCTTTTTTTCAGACTCGCTTCAAGAAAATAATCAGACTAAGAAAGAGCTCTCTGATGGACAAGATGACATCTGGGTCTTTGCAGGTTCGGCGATAGCAAGGGGTTCACCTGCTGATTGGTATCAAATCCAAGGAAATGGGCTATACCTAGGTGCGGAAAATACTGACATCGACGCCGAATGGGACGGAATTTTCGCAATGTCAGATGATGATTATGCCACGCTATATCACGCAGTCATCTCGATTCCCGACGATTCTCTTGCCACAAAGGAGAACTTTAACGTGGGATTGTACATTCAAACTGATGTCCTTTATGGTGTCATAAACTATGTCGGTTGTGTCGTTAATTCGACTCCCCGGGGACCGGTATGGGTAGTAGAAAGTGGTCTAGGCGATGCAACGGAGGTAACGCAGAGGGACAGACTATGGAACGATACAAGTTCGAACCAGTCACCAACCAGAGACTGCACGATTGTCACCAACGGCGACAACCTCTTAATGGTATACCTTGACGGGAATCTCGTGTACTCTAATGAAGATCTTGATCTCAAGATGCCCCGGCCGTTTAACTCATATCTTGAAACCCAAGTGGTTAATTCGGATGTAATGGTATATGGCAAATTCACCGATTACTATTCCACTCTGAATGATAAAATCAAAGTGGTCAAAGCTCCTCCGGATGGTGTTGTTCAACTGATCGGAGAATCTAACGAAATTCTCCAAACTGAACCTGTGAATGACCAAGGCATTGCCATCCTAAATATTGGCAAGTATCACTTTCCGCTTAGTGCCAAAATCGTCGTATTAGATGATCAGGACATCGTAGCCTATACACCTGAACCAGTGCAAATATTTGGTGGGGACGTCTATGCTGCTGACTCTATCGGTCTTCTTGACGGAGATCTGCTAGACTGGAAATAATTACGTCAGATACCAACTTTGTAGATTAGGGTCGCAATACGCTTGCATCGTGACAGGACCCCATTTTCTCTACTTCTGTCCAATTGCAGTTGTTTGCATCGTCTGAGCGATTAGCTGTGAAAGTCCGCTGTCTGGAGATATTGAAGCCTTGAACCCAAGGATCTTTTCTGCTTTGGAAACATCAACAAGGGCAGCTTTAATGTCCCCATTTCGTTCCGGGCTAAAAATTGGCGTCATTCCGTCGTGGCCGTAGATCCCGATCATAGTATGAGCGAGATCTTCTATGCTTAAAGATGTCCCGGTTGCGACGTTAAACGTTTGGTACGATCCCGGAATATGTCGTGTTCTTGCTGCCAATATGATTGCTTTTGCAATGTCGTGAACAGACACGAAATCCCTAGTCTGTTGACCATCTCCGTATATTATTGGAGGCAAACCCTTCGAAAGCCTTTCCATAAAACTCGTGATCACGCCTGCGTATTGAGAAACTTGGCCTTCTCCATAGACATTAAAGAATCGTAATGCTATGCTATTCCTAATCTTTCCGCAATGAGCATATGAAGATAGGAGCATTTCGCCAGCCACTTTGCTAGCTCCGTATGGAGCAACAGGTTCCAGTACATGGTCTTCCCTGATCGGTAGAATCTTTGGTTCTCCATACACAGCCCCGGTTGAGGCAAAAACCACATTTTCAACATCAATTGACGCGCATGCATCGAGAACATTTGCTGTTCCTTGAACGTTAGATTCCATGGTGCTCTGAGGATTTGTAACAGACTCGATGACGCTTATTTTGGCTGCCAAGTGAATACAAGAATCAAACTTACCTCTCTTGAATATGTCCTGCAGCGCTACTCTGTTCCTTATGTCTTCCCTCACGAACGTTACTCTATGACCGTAAGGTGACAAAAGAGAGGGCTGAGCCATGCCGTCCGATTCCAAATATTTTTGCCATTCCTTACCAAATATCCTCATGGGAGCATGTGGATTTGTATTTGACAGATCATCCACAATTGTAATATCGTATTTTTCGTTATTCTCCTGAATGAGTTTACCTACAAGATGATGGCCAATAAAGCCTAAACCGCCTGTAACTACGATGTTTTTCATCTATAACATATATCAGAAGTCTGGGTCTAGAAAAGGATTCCTTTCAACTTTGACCTTTTCAAGGTAATTCTCTCTTCATTCTCAATATGCATGTGGCTAAAATGGTTCAATTGGGTGAATCAAAAGGGTCCTAATGGTTTTATAGTTGAATTGAATTGAGGTCTTTGCTGTATAAATCATGTCAAAAGAACCTGCCTCGACACAGATGCAAAACTGGTCTGACAAAATTACCGATCGTGGTAATCTCTGGCTTGCTGCGACAAACGTGGAAGACGATGGCAACTTTGTGGAAGCTACGAAGCTGTACTTGAAGGATGCCACATGGTGCACCATAAAGTCACAACTTGTAAGAGCAGCGTTGTCTTCTAGCTGCGCGGCCAGGTGCTTGGAAAAATTAGGACACCCGCAAATAGCTCAGGCCCTATACTCACAAGCTGGTACATTATATGAAAGCAATGCATACTCTATCCTCGACAAATCTATCAGAGAAGCCATGTGGTCATTTCAGAGAGCATACGAAAGCCTGACGCTCGCAAGGTCCAAAGAGAGGGCGCAAGAGATGTTGTACAAGTACACCTCACTTGCTTCAAAGATTAGTCCGTTCGCTGACGTGCATGAATCAATGAGAATGCTAGGGTTCAAGGAAATTCAAGACAACGACACAGAACCAACAGGGTTACGCTCGAGTGCTGACGGAAGCAAATTTGGCGGTGATCAAGAGATGCATACAAAGGAATTATCGCCGGAATTGGCCCTTTCCATTAACACGTTCCTCGAAGCATCGGGTTCAGTACTTCGACTCCGAACACTCAGCGATGCAAGTGGCAATGGCGAGACCCAGGGTACCGAGGGCAACGATAGAAGCACTGATAATGATTCCGCAAAACCATCTGATTGAAACAAAATGATCAAGATAAACAACGCAAAACCATTGGAGATTGAGTAGAAAATGGAGAAGACAGTGTTGATGATCAACTGGGACAACTATCCGAATAACGCGACTGGTGGAGTCTATGCCTGGGCAGACGCTTTGATATCAGGCATGCCTGATTTTCGATTTGTCATTTTTAGCTGTCTATCCAATCCCAATTCTAATGGGCATTACAAAATTCCAAAACATGTAACACGAGTCATTGAAATGCCACTTTACGGTTGCCAAAGGTACGAGGAGTTCTACAGACATGAGGAATCACCCCTGCTATCAAAGATCCTAAAGACAAGAGAAGTCTTTATCCAAGAAACATTTCTTCCTCAGTATGCTAACTTTATTTCACAGCTAATTTCAGAATCGGCAGACTCTTCCAAGCTTTCGTCATCGGCGATTGAGTTACACAAGCTACTTGTAAACCGTGATGTCAAGAAATGTCTGGAGCATCCTAGCTCATTTGAAATATTCCTTGAGATGTTTCGCGCAGATCTACTATATCAGCAGATCCCGCTTAAAGATCTCTTGAATCTATTCCAGCTTGTTCAGCGTATGGTCCAGATATTGTCAATCAAGATTCCAGACAAGATTGACCTAGTTCATTCCTCAAATGCTTGGTTCCCAGCATTGATAGGGATATGTGCAAAACACGACAATGGCTGCCCAATGATAGTAACCGAACATGGTGTTGCTTTCAAGGACCTCCTCTTGTATCAGAGGCTATTCACTCATAATGAAGCTTCAAATATTCTGTGGAAGGTCTTCTCCAGAAATATCGTAAAAACGGTGTGTGAGGCAGCAAATATCGTATCTCCAGTATGCTATGCGAACGGGATTGCTGAGCAGGCTCTGGGGGTCGATGAGTCGAGAATAAAGGTTATCTACAACGGTGTTGATACCGCTCGATTTAGACCACTTGAGGTTCCTTTCTCCACTTTAGACTTTTTGGACGGCATTAACCGCGATGCAGGCAGAAATGAAGTTTCAGCAGGAAAACAATTGTCGTTTAATACGACCGATCAAAGTGGCAATGGGGGTGAAATGGAAAAATCTGTGGTGTGGTCGGGCTCGGGTCATGGTCGATCTGCTGCAAAACGACCTACGGTGGTGTATGTTGGTAGGATAGAACTGCTAAAAGATTTAATGAACCTGATTGCTGCAATAAAGATCGTAACGGAACGAATTCCAAATGTTCTTTGTCTGATCTATGGGGGATCTACTGACCTAGAGTATGCAAGAAAATGTTCCGATCTAGTCACCGAACTGGAACTTCACGACAATGTCAGATTCATGGGAAAGACGAGTGAACCGGAGTTAGCCTATAATCTGGGAGATGTTGTGGTATTAAGCAGCGTTAGAGAGGGGTTCCCTTATACAGTAATTGAGGCGATGGCATGCGGAAAAGTGGTTGTTTCCACCGATGTCGGTGGCATCAGAGAAGCCCTAGAAAATTACGGCATGCTAGTGAAACCGCGGCATGCGATTGAGTTAGCGGCAGAAATAACCAAGTTGCTAAGCGACGAAGAACTTAGGTCCAATTTGGGCGAAGCCTCTGCAAGGAGAGTCGCTAACAAGTTCTCTATCGACCAGACCATTAGGGATTACAGAGCATTGTACAACGACCTAATCGAAAAATCCATCAAGACAAAGCAGCACGGAGGAATGAGTATTCTCGGCGGAAATCATGATAATAACAATATGCCAGATGACGCACAACGCCTCGAAGATGGCAATGGCCATGATAGAAAACCGGGAGCTTTGTCTGACTACAGTGAGTCAAGTAACGGAATGGACCACACCTCAGGGAGAGATACTTAATGGAAGCTGCTAAACCCATCGACCCAAGAGATCAGCTTCGTTCATCAGATTCCCTACTTTTCGCTGAAAAGGCAGCCCGTTCAATCTCTGAAATCCAAGGTGGAGTGAACAATATTGGCGACGTTTATGTCTTCTTGGAAGTACTAGGATTCGATGACAAGGTAGCCTCAGAGAACGGCTTCTCGAGCCTCATGGAGCTGTCGGGGTATGTTTTCAACTTTGTTGAATTCTATGATGAAGAGAAGTATGGCATCGTTAATGATTTCCTCAGCAGCATAAACGAATCAGAGGCGGTCGCTAGTCATTTGAGTGGCCTTGACGCTCCGCAAAAGGAGGAAAAAGACGCTACTCCACAATCTGGGAGCGGTTCTGGAGCGGTAGCGATACCAAGCCCGAGCTTGAAGACAAGAATTTCAGAGGCTCTAAGTCATCGCGTTCCTCCGCTGCCCTCTTCAATATCCAGTGTTGCAGCAATCGCGGAAAAAGGTTTGGAACAAGTTGAGCACAAGGCAAGATTGCTCCCACAACAGTATCAGCGCCTACAAACATTACACTTACAACACGTTCATAAAAAGGCAAAAGAAGCAAAAAACACCAGTGGTAACAAAGAAGAGGGAGCCGAGAAGGGCACCGGACTGTTACCAATCCCAAGTTTGAAGACAAGAATTTCAGAGGCTCTCAGCATTCACTCTGCTTGGTTGACGGCACTCTTCATGCTCAACATTACTGGATTCTCGCTCTGGATGGCGCAAAGATTGCCAGCTGACGTCACCATCGCTTTTGTTTCCGGAGTTTTCATAGGATTGATAGCCAGTGAAGGACCACTTCAGATGTTCAGTCGCCTTTTGTTCATATCGTATGAGCAGAAAAACTTTAGCGAGTTCAAGAGAAGTTTGTTGAGAGCGTACATCATGATAGGTGTAGTTCTTGCCGCGGTAGTCGGCATCACTGTCCTAATAACTCAGTCACTTAACATACCTGATGAGCTAATAACCATTGCATCAGCCGCTATTGCGACGGTGGCAATACACAGGATGAGCTTTATGGTGGTCTACGCCTTGAGAAAATTCAGGAGTCTGTTCATATCATACGCAGCAGCATTCATTGTCCTGTTAGCAGTATACTTTTTGGTACCGGCTGAGACAATTCCAACCGACATTACATCGAGGTATTTTGTGTCGCTGTGGTCTGCTTTTGGGATACTAACTGTATTTGCAGTGTACCATCACTACAGCGTCTTCAAGCAAGCTTCGCTGCCCCAAGTGCACAAGGGTCCAGTGCCGACCTTCTATAACGCTCCAGCCGTTATCCAAATGACTATCAAGTCGAGGTTCTCGGTTCAGTTCTGGGAGTCCATCCCGTACTTCCTATTCGGCACATTCTATTTCGCCATGATTTTCAGTGATAGAGTCTTGTCTTGGATATTTAATCCCAAAATACTGATTGCTGCGAATGGCGCTCTCATGCCGATGGTTTTCAATTCGGAGTACCATGCTGGAGCTGATGTGGCCCTCTTGGTCCTTCTTCCTACTGCGATAATTCAACATGTGATAATTTCGCCGATATTTGCACTTTTGAACAACAAGATGGCAACGCTCAAGATCACTGAAATAGATGTGTTGAATAAATTCCTGAAGCAAAAGCACCGCGACCTCGTTCTAGCATCTATTGTTGCGACACTGATACCTACAATAGTTTTGAACATCTTTGCTGATGACGTCATGGTGCTTGTACACGGATCCGAGACTAGTCTTGAGATAATGAGATATGCTTCTGCTGGCAACGTGTTGTTAGCAATATTCTCAGCCAATAGTCTGTTCATAACTTTCCTAAATAGAGCTAAAATTCCATTCATAATTGCCATAGGCGGCTTACTAGTTATCGCAATTGCAGGCTGGATACTGGGTCAGCAACTCGGAGATGAAAGAATCATCTTCGCGTATGTAGCGGGAGCTGGTGGCGCAGCAATTGCTTCAGCAGTATATGCCATGAGGATAACAAAGACTTCGGCAATACGTCTGCTCGCCAGGTATAGTTAAGATTCAAGGCATGGGAACTAGAATGAATACTGGTGTGACTTTGACTTTGTACACTGGCCTATCAACAGATACACGCATCGCAGAATCAGAATGAATTTCAAGGAAAAGGTTATTAAGAATAATTCTCGGTGATAACTCAGTGCGCAAGCGCGACCACTTGATTCTTCTGACATTTGTTCTCGTTGGCACAATCATTCTAGTCAGCAATCCGCAAGCTGGTCACAATCTGATTTTCCGAATTCCTGGGTTAGACAGCCAAGTTGTCTTCGCACAACAAACCTCAGATCGGCCACTCCCACTACTATCAGATGATACGCTTAGGGTAGAGCTGGTCGCAGATACGGGGTTGAAGCTACCTACGGGATTGACATTCTTGGATAGCCGTGGAACCATGATTGTACTGGAGAAGGAGAGTGGTAATGCCTACCTTGTGGAAAATGGCAAGGTTTCAAGCGCTATTTTCCATAGCCCAGTTGCATTAGGACAAGAACAAGGATTACTTTCTGTTACATCAGTAAATGAAGCTGAGCTCATGAATGTTCCAGCACAACAGGCCGATGTCAATAAGGTGTATGTTTTCATGTACATGACCGAAGCAGATAGCGAAGGACGCTCATCTGGGAACAAGATTTATCGGTTCACATGGGATGCAGAAGACAGGGTTCTTCAAAACAAAATGCTAATTCTTGATCTTCCCTCAGATCCAGGTCCCAGTCATAACGGAGGCAAGTTGATTGTTGATCGTCATGGCTATTTGTTTACTGTTATAGGTGACGTGAATAGGGTCGGCTCGATAATGCAGAATATTGTGGAAGCTTCGACTCCGGACGATACCTCTGTAATCATTAGGCTAAACCTTGATGGCTCATTTGCTAAAGATAATCCATTTACAAGTTATGGGAGGGAAACTCTCAACAAATACTATGCATACGGAGTCAGAAATAGCTTCGGATTATCTATTGATCCTCTGACTGGCATTTTGTGGGACACAGAGAACGGCGAAAACACTAATGATGAAATCAATATTGTTTATCCGGGATTCAATAGTGGCTGGATGAAAATTATGGGCCCGATAGAAGAAACACAGTATAGCACAAATGACTTGTTCACGTTGCACGGCTCCTATTATTCTGACCCACTTTTTACTTGGAGGATTCCAATCGGTGTTACAGACATTGAATTTTTCAACTCGAGTGTGCTAGGCGACAAGTATGCGTACAATATCTTTATTGGGGATTTCAATGGTGGTAGCCTTTATTTCTTTAAACCGAACGATGAGCGAAACGGCTTAGTTTTAGTTGAGCACGGTGAGCTTCAAGACAAGATGGCAGATAATCATGATGAAGCTGAACTTATGAAGCTTGGGGGTTTTGATGCAGGGATATCTGATCTAGAAACGGGACCTGATGGCTACCTATATGTTTTGGCCATGGATGGTCGCATTTACAGGATTGTGCCCAAGCCTAGCTGCGATGTACTTTTGGCTGACCCAAATAATGAAAATCCGTCAGCTGACGCGGGAGAAGATAGATTTGGAGAACCAGGCACTAAGGTAGAGTTGGATGCTACTGACAGTTGGGACCCCAACCCCGATGGGAGAATTGTCAAATACTCATGGATACATAAATCAGGGCCGATGGTTGAGATAGAGGGGTCTGACACCGATTTCGCAACGTTCACCGTGCCCAATGTTGAAGAGACGCAACAATTGACTATCGAGCTTGTGGTTACTGATGATAATTGTGCTCAAGACTCTGATGAAATAGTTATAAGTATTAACCCTAGTCAGGAATGAACTAACTTGCTTCGTTCTCGTCTTATTGGTAGATAGCTCTTATTGTCTTACTCGAATTGTCATTGAGCTCGACGATTCTAGATAGAGAGCCACTGGCGTCATCCCATCGGCTGAAAATGAATGTTTCATAGTTTGAAATAGTGACATTTTGCACTCCGGATCCATAGAACTTGAAAGGAGTATAGCCTGACTCATTGCCTACAATAACATACATGCTAAGGGGGTTTCCCTGAGCGGTTAGCGCTTCGATGACAAGGGTCGGCTCTTTTTTTTCTTCGATTTGGGTGCCCGGTATAAAGTCCATATAATATGAAAATCCCAACCCTGCAGCCAGAGTTCCTACAATCAATGAGATTGCGGCGAGGTATATCATATCACATCTACCCCTATCGCCAAATCTGTACTTATTATGTTTTATTACATGAAAATACCCTGAAGTTGGGATCCGGAAAATCGTTTTCTTTCAGTTGGACAATTTTCTTTGTAGCCTTGATATGACCGACAACGCGGGATTCGCCATACATACACATGGAGGATTTTGCAGATCTGAAAATAATTTTGAATTGCAATCTTTGTTGTTGTTACAATAGGTCAATTTTCAGGCCAGTTGTAGATTATCTAATCAAACTGAGAGATCTAGATGGATGCGATCCTTTTCTCTTGCCTCTATTCTATTAACACCGGTTGCAAGAAAATGGCTGAAACTATCACCTACAGGACTCGAAAAAATGCGGAGGTGCACTGTTACCCCCATCATGTACACTTCAAGAACCGCAGTGAATTTCGTAAGCATTTGAAGGAAGAACATTCCTAGTTAGATAGCTAGACACAAAGATGCAAAGAAAGATTAGCGTCAGCCACTTGCTGCGCTCCCCTTCTAGTCGGGTATGAATTCCCAAGGATGACCTTGGAGAATGGTGTTGAGCACTGACGATCGACTGCTCAAGTACTAGGCTATTTTCTGAACTTTGAAGTGGCAATTATCGATGCCGAAATTGCAGCAATGACTACAATTGGCAAAAGGAAGTTCCCAAATTCAGGAACAAGAGAAGTGCCCATTATCTGTAGTTCGCGAGTTTGAGGAGGTATCGTCAGAGTAATCATAGTTGTATCGTGATCAACACTACTGCAGCGTACATCAACAGGGTTTCCATCGGCTTGGACCACAAAGCATTCTCCCGGATTGGTTGCAATGACAGAACGATCCAATTCCATCTTCAAGGCTTCACCCTGTTCATTGGTCAGGTGCAATATTAGTGATCTGGACTGATAATCAGGCGAGATCTCTTGCAACCAATCCGGGTGTTCATCTGCCATAATGCGAATGTGATAGGGTTTTCCGTCGATCATGAACTCTTCTGCCACCCACCCTTCGGGTACAAATTCAAATGTAGTTGACCCTTCTAGACCGGTTCCTGACCTTACAGCTACCATGAAAATGCCAGCAATAGCAAGCTTGCCTCCAAGCTTGAATTCATATTCAAAATTTCCAGCTGATGACGTGCCAACATCGACTGTTCGATAGATCGCACCGTTCGGATTTATCACCTGGATTTCAAGATTCTGATTAGGATCAGATTTGCCTGTGACCACAATAGTCTCGGCGCTTTGGTATAATGCCTTGTTAACCGTCACTGGCGAGTTGCTGTTATCGCCGGATGTCGATGCTTGAGCATAATCAATGTCGATCGAGCTAGCTAACAAGAGCCCTGAAATCAACGTTGTTCCAAATAATATGGCTAGAAAAAGACTTGATGACGAATATCTCATATTTCCTTTATTGATGGAACAGAGGAGTATTAAAACTGATTTCTTGTATTTTGGTCGTTGGTCTGTAAGCAATTGTGATGGAAGCTCTCCCAATTGAAATGAGTGGATTCCTTTCCAAACCGGTCGTTAGTTTTACGGGCCCAGCCTGCTTTTTTGGTAGCTTGGATAAGCCCATCAATCTCAAGCACAAATCTTGAGAAAATCTAAAATGCTTGGTCATTATAGCCCGGCAAAGCGGCTACTTTCATTCGATATCGTGTTAGACCGCTGGTACGCATCTACCATATGACCGTTCCCTACAGCCGCTATCAGTTTTATATGATGGCCTTCTGGCAACATGCGATGACAAAAAGTCAGCAAAAGATTCTGGCTACATTTGTTCTAGCCGGAGTATTGGCGCTATCAACAACTACACCTATAGTGACTGCATGGGCACTAGATATTAGCGGAACCTCGGAGGATGATGTTCTCGACGGTACAGAAGGTGATGATGGTATTTCAGGCCTTGAAGGAAATGACATGCTTCGCGGAAACGGCGGAAACGACGTCATCACTGGTAACGAGGGAGACGATAGAGCCTATGGCGGCTCTGGCAATGACGAAATTGATGGAGGAGAGGGCGCTGACATTATTGGAGGAGATAATGGAAACGACGTCTTGCAAGGCGGATTGGGAAATGATGCGATCTACGGCGGAGACGGAGATGATTTCTTGGAAGAGATAACTGATGGTGGGGATGATATACTAGTTGGTGGGGCGGGCAATGATATCCTCAGAGATGGCAGTGGCACAGACGGAGTGGCCAACAGGCTATACGGAAATGATGGAAATGATACCTTGGAAGCTGGATTCGGTACATACATCCTAGTTGGAGGCGCTGGTCATGACACCCTAAGCCAGACTTTTGGAGATGGCAAGATGTGGGGCGGTTCTGGTAACGATGTAATGACTGGAGGCAGGGGAGGAAGTTTCTATATGAATGGGGGTTCTGGTAACGATGTCATTACAGGTGGATTTGGAAACGACATCATCGATGCTGGCGACGGAGAGGACACGCTTACTGGGGACCTCAACGACGCAGACGGTGCTGACATATTCATTTGTGGAGCTGGACTAGATACCATCACAGACTTTAACCCCGAAGAAGGAGATACAAAGACAGACGACTGTGAAAACTTCTAACTTCACCTCTTTCTTCTTTGTTTCTACAGTAGGCGTTCGGAAGCTGAGCGACTTTCGAATTCATTACTAATGGACATCTTCGCATTGCAGCAACCATATTCACAGCCTATCCTGTTAGTACTAACAACATCTAGACTCTGTCTTAGGTAGTTTTGTGTGATCGAGTCATGATTACGGACACGTCGCTAATATCCAAAACTCGGAAATCTATCACCTGTATCATGTCAGGCTCTGAAAACCCAGGAAATAGTGAAGGAAGTGGCTTTGATGCAAGCAATAACAGTAATGGCAATAAGAGAAGGAAGGTGCTCTTTGCAAGCATAATAGCATTATCGCTATTGTCGCTGCTGGTTCTACTTGGAAATCCTGGTCTGTTAATTCCTCCGACTAATGACGAGAACACGGAAGCCGAAGCAGTTGGCGATGACAACGACTCTGACAGTAATGATGAGATGCTAGTCGATCTACAAAACGACGTGATTGTAGATAATTCTACTAGCCCGATTAAAAATGGTCTAGATACCGATGAAGTGCCTTCGTCTGACAATGACGTTGCAGGAGTTATCGTCGAGGACATCGATGAGAATAGCCAAGACATTTCAGATTCAGGATCAAGCAAAGGAAACAGTGATAATGATGACAACGATGAAAGTGCTCCGAGTACAGGTTCAGGCGGCGGGAATGGTGGGGGTGGAAACGGTAACGGAGGATCTAGTCATAGACCGACAGCAAGCGATGGGACTGTGACGACAGCCGAAGATACCCCATTAGATATCAAGATGAACGCAACCGATTTTGATGGCAATCCATTAACCTTTGTAATCATGACGGAACCATCTCACGGTTCATTGCAGGACCTTGACGAAGCTACCGGCGAATTGACATACGTCCCCACCTCCGGCTACAACGGCCCTGACAGCTTCTCATTCATGGCAAAGGACTTTAGATTAGAAAGCGACCTTGGCGTAATCGGGATAACAGTTACTCCCGCACTTGACTCTGACTCCGATGACATCAATGACCCCCCTGTAGCAACTGACTTGGAAGTTGAGACAGATGAGGACACTCCTGTCTTGATTGATCTCCTTTCGAACGTGGCCGATTCAGACGGCGATGCCCTTTCAATTTCAATCGTTACGCCGCCTGAGAATGGCGACACTGTACTTAATGGAGATGGCACAGTTACCTACACACCGGACAAAGACTACTATGGTGAAGATAGCTTTACCTTCCAAGCAAACGACAGCATGGCAATTAGCAACGTGGCCACTGTATCAATAACTGTTGATTCAGTCATAACCATTCACATGGAGAGTACCACGATATCCTATGGAAGCAGTCTATTCTCTGGCAGGCAGATCTATGCAGAATATGTTACTGATACTTCAAGCCTAGTTGGAAAAGAAATAGACATGATAGTACTAGACTTTTTCAGATTGGGTAACCCTGAAGGCATAGCAGAAATTGGTGTTTTCAATGAGGACCTTTCTGTGAAGAGGCTCATAGGAACAATGAATGTTAGCACAATTTCCACTTCGCCCACAGAGTACACTTTCATGCTTCAAGACACAGATGAGCTGTATGTGATAGAAGTAGGCGACAGAATAGGAATAAAGTTCGATGGCGGGAGTGCAACTGACAATGTTCAGGTCAAGATCGACAACGATCCTTCAGATCCCTTTGATGGGACAAACTCGTATCGTACTTTCTATTCTGACCAATGGGAGGAGCGGCCGGATGGGGATCTCTGGATGATCCTCATTAACACTAGATGACCCTGGACGCAAGAGCGCTGTCACGTAGCGGGGGACTCAGTACATCTCAAGGGCCTCGATTAGGAGCATCCGCGAGCATATGCACACTATATATCGTTGATTGACCAGAATAACCGAATAACTTTCGCCGTTCCGGCTATTCTTCCTACGACTTATAGGAATCGAGCTGCAAGTGTTTTATAGCTATTCTGTATGCTCTAGCTCCCGACGGCGAGCGGCATTTGATGCCTATTGGGCCTACCAGAAACCTGTATCGGCGTCATTGAGACTGTAGACGTGGGATATCATTGGAGTCAAGGAAATGAGCAAGATCAAGTCATGGAGAGATCAGGAGACAAGACTCTACGGCGCCGTCATTTTGATGTTCCTTTTGATATCCTCAACAGCTGTAGGGCTCGTAATAACCAACAGTAACGTTCCTGTAGCGCTTGCAGCGCCAGCCGAAATCGTGGACTCGGTTTTGGCGAGCGGACTGAATTTGCCCACTTCAATGGAATTCTCTCCGGATGGCCGGTTATTCATAACAGAAAAGGATGGCAATGTTCGTATAGTAAAGAATGGGGTGTTGTTGACGACTCCCTTCCTTACATTATCTGTTGACTCTACCGGAGAGAGGGGTTTGCTCGGGCTGGCTTTTGATCCCGATTATGAAACTAATAGATTTGTATATGTCTACTATACTACTAGCACTGGCACCATCCACAATCGAGTGAGCCGCTTTGTTACCGACAGTGCTAATCCTGATAGAGCTATTGCATCAAGTGAAACACCCATTATGGATCTTGAAGGTTTGAATGGAGGGTTTCATAATGGTGGTGCTATCCACTTTGGGAAGGATGGCAAGCTGTATGTCGCGACAGGGGACAATGGCAACTCTGCAAACTCACAGTCGCTTTCAACCCGGCTAGGCAAAATACTGCGCATAAATTCCGATGGAACTATCCCGTCCGACAACCCTTTCTACAATACGGTAGGGGCAAAAAAAGAGATATGGGCCCTTGGGCTGCGTAATCCATTTACTTTTGCGTTTTCTCCAGCTTCTGGCAGCACGTTAATGTACATAAATGACGTTGGCGCAGACGCCTGGGAAGAGATCAACGTTGGTATACGTGGAGCAAACTTTGGGTGGCCGACTTGCGAGGGTGCTTGCTCTAATCCAAGCTTTGTTAATCCAATCTCTGCCTACCCTCATCCTTCAGACGGCAGCGGCATGTCAGTAATAGGAGGAGCATTTTATGAGGCAAACCAATTCCCAGCCGAATACAAAGGCAGCTATTTTTTTGGCGACTATGTTGCTGGCTTTATCAAGAGATTAACACCAGCCAACGAGGTAATCGATTTTGTCTCCAATGCGCTTTACCTTGTTGATATTAAGGTTGCTCCTGATGGAACTCTATATTATCTATCGATTGGTCTCGGTGAGGTTCACAGAGTTCGGTACATGTCTGGAGACAACATCAATCCTAATGCGGATGCCAATGTCAGCCCAACCTCAGGTTTGGCACCTTTACGGGTGACTTTTGACGGTTCTGCAAGTAGCGATCCAGATGTAGGGCAAGTTCTGACCTACTCTTGGGACTTTGGAGACGGCTCCCCGCCCGCTGGCGGCAAAACAGTTGATCATACCTATCAGAGTGCTGGCGCATACTCGGCAAGATTAACAGTGGGAGATGGTCATGGAGGAACGGACTCGGATATTGTCGGCATTACTGTTGGGACTCCACCCGTTGGCAACATAAACACCCCCGCTGCGGGGACGAAATACAGCGCTGGAAATACAATATCCTTCAGTGGAACTGGGAGCGATGCTGAAGAGGGAACATTGCCAGCTAGCGCCTTCAAGTGGACTGTACTCTTGCACCACAATACGCACTCGCATCCTTTCCTAGAATTCAATGGGGTCAAGAGCGGCTCCTTTATCATTCCAAAGATAAGTGAGACGTCAGACGACGTCTGGTACAGAATATACTTGACAGTGAAAGATTCTACGGGCTTGAGCCATTTGTCTACTAGAGACATAACGCCAAACAAATCAACCATAACATTGAACACCAGCATTCCTGGAATGCAGGTCTTTCTTGATGGCCAGCCACGAATTACTCCCACGTCATTCGTAGGGGTCGTCGGGATAACTAGAAACATACAAGCGCCTACAGAACAGGTCTTCAATGCCAATACCTATCGCTTTGAATCATGGTCTGATGGCGGCGTTGCTACTCATAATATAGATACCCCGTCAGTGGCGACGACGTATACTGCAAAATACGTCCTCCAAGAATCTCCATCCCTGACCATAACATCGCAAGATACCAATGGCAACGCACTTCCAGGATATTGGACTGTGTTAAGAAATAGTGCAGGCGCCGTTTTGGAAACTGGCTTTTCTCCTATAACTTTCACGTTGAATAGTGGAGAGGAATATTCAGTTGCTGCCGGTGATTATGGCGACCATGTTTTTGATCACTGGCAGGATAATGATTCTACAGCAAGGCGAAGGACCATATTGATATCTGAAGATACGCAGCTGGGTGCAGTTTATCGGCTAGTGACATCTGAGGGTAACAGCAGTAGCAGCGGCAACAATACTCCACCGCAATCGTTCCCTATTGTTCATATGTCAGACACGACTGATAGCATAGGCATCGTGGCACATTCTAACAGACCAATCCATGCAGAGTATGTTGCCTCGTCTTCTGCATTGGTCGGAGATAAGATTGATAGTATCACACTTGGACTTAGCAAATTAGGTTCACCAACCGGGGATGTCGAAATTGGTGTGTTTAATGAGAACCTTTCAGTCAAGAAGCTGTTTGCTACTATACAGGCTTCCTCACTTTCTAATTCCTATCAGCACTATGAATTCAAACTTTCAGGAACTGAACTATACATGATTCAGTCTGGTGATAGGATTGGCATCAAATACGATGGAGGCGACGGATCTAATTCTATTTTGGTGATGACTGATAGGGATTCCGCGGATCCCTTTGACAATGCCAATTCGTATCGAATACACTACATGGATGGATCTTGGAGAGAGTACACGCAATATGATTTGTATATGATATTAAAGCAAACGCATGGATGACTTTGCATCCTTCAATTCATGAACCTCGTCATCCAAAGTCATTAATTAGAAATGCGATGGCTTAGAACTCTAAGTATCTTCCTTGGTCAATCCCTCATTGCCAAGAGCCTCCCACGATTTGAGGTTGTCTCCTACTCGCAGACTTAAGAATATCAGGTAGTGAAAGGATCGTTATTGGATTGAAGGGGTGGATCCAAGGGCTGTTGTTATAGTGGCAGCTATGGTAGGCGCCTTTAGAATTTCATCAGCAAGTTTGCACGCCTGTAGGTATTGTTTGCCCTTTTCTGTTAATGTCCATAGATCGCCATCAGCTGTAACAATCAAAGCATTCTGGTGCAGGTAATCTTCATAATACTTGAGCTGTGTATAGCTTAGTGACGCGCGGTACATGACTTTGGTCCTTGACAGATTGGAAATTTCAAGGGAACCCAGTATGTCTTTAATTATCTCTTGTCTTGACCTGTTCTTTGTCAGCTGACGCATTAGGAAGATTGTTCTATAAGCAGGTATGAATATCTAGTGACCAAGTTTAAAGTGAATAATAAATAAGGCTGCCAATAACAGCTAGAAAACTGGCATTAACTTGCCATAAATCTTTGAGCAAGATCTGATGTCGGGCCCTTACTCGACAATTGTTCTCCGTATGTGTGTATTTGTATTTCTTTTCCCTCTTCTGGAGCCTAGCAATTGTTGATGTTAGGACGATGACTTTAGGATGTCCTCTAGAGCATGTGAGTCTTTCTTCCCCACAACTTCTACCGGCTCTGTCCATACCACGTCTTTTACGCCATCGAGTGCCTTTATCCGCTCTATTACGTTCAAAAGCTCGGTATTGCTCTTGAATACAATTTCTGCATGCAGGTCAATGGTGTGTTCTCCAATAGAGCGACATACGCGGGTGATAGAGTTGTGTGTCAGTAGCTCTTTGCCTATCGAGGATGCCACACCCTTTGATGTGGATATGAGCAAGTCGGCAGTTCTCCAACCTAGCTTCTCCAGCTTTAGAGAATAAGCCACTTCTAGGAATTCGCTTTCCAGCCTCTTTCTCCTTCTCTGGATTGTGGTTAGTGGGATTTCCAGCTTTCTTGATAAGGCAAGTGACGATACTCTGCCGCTTGATGCAAGCAGGGTTTGGAGCATCTTTTTGTCGACTGCGGTCAATGCGTAGCCTTTAGGACCAAAATCGTCTGAAACTATCTTTCGTTTCGTCGACTGTCCGGCATCATCACTATACGTCCGATCCAACCATCTTGTCCCATTGACCAGATTCTGTAGCTGCTCTAACGTGCAATTCTCCTCAAATGCTTCTGTCTTTATCCCCATTGAGCGCAACTCCTGCAGTAACTCTGCACGAGAATTCTTAACCTTGGCAGTCTTGGTCGTGCCTTCCTGGTAATCTCCTTCCCGCTTCATCATAGAGCATTTTCTATAACTACGCTCTATAAAAGCCATTGCTGGAACTTTTCCCAACTATTCACTATATATGGTATATCTATTGTATTATAGCCATTATTGGACATCATTTAGAGGTGAATCTTAGAATGATATTATATAACTAGGTTCTATTGGCCGGCCATTTTTGGAATTTCAAGCCCTTTCGTCCACAATCAAGACATCATCAAAAGTCCCCATCATAACGAGCGCCAGTATGACTGCTAGTACTGCACATTCAAACAGCCGAAAAATTGGAATTAACAGCCTCCCGCCACCCGCCATTATGGGTTTTGCGAATAGTAACAAAAAGACTTCCGACCAACTAGTTTTCATAGGTCACTAACGTGGTGTTGTTTCAGAAAGATCATATATGGTAACCCTTGAGGAACAATATATCCAGGACATATTGAGGCGGTTGTCAAGGAACTTTCATGGTCGACTAATTTTCGCAGGAATTATTGACGAAAAGGCGAAGCTGATCCATTTTCAGAAGGGGGACGTGGCATTTCTGTTGCCCTTCGAGAGGCAAAATGCTCTCGACGTGCAAATATCGTTAATGCTATCGCTGGGCAAGCAACTTGAAGATTTTGCTGGGGGTTTAAGTCATACTGTCTTGTCGTTCCATGACTGCGAGATAATTATCGCAGAAGTGTTGGCTCGCTCTTTTCTTTACGTAATATGCACGAGAGGGGCGGCAGGCGACATGACAGATATGCTTATGAGACTTGTTGAAGAGGGTCCCGAGACAAGAATGGTTGGCCGCAAGCCCGGTCTTGTCGAGGATGAATGGTCATGAACGGACCGGATCAACCTAATGCCTGCTCGCTCAGGCAATAAAGCGTGCAGCGCATAGAAAAACTTGCACGTTTAAGGTGACTACCTACTTCTGAGTTGCCTTGCTAATTACGTTCTTAGCTGATCAAGGATCTGCAGCGCGCCAGCTATGTTCTTCCCCACAACTTCTACCGGCTCTGTCCATACCACGTCTTTTACGCCATCAAATGCCTTTATCCACTCTATTACGTTCAAAAGCTCGGTATTGTTCTTGAATACAATTTCTGCATGCAGGTCAATTGTGTGTTCTCCAATAGAGCGACATACGCGGGTGATAGAGTTGTGTGTCAGTAGCTCTTTGCCAACGTTATACGTCACTCCTTTGTGAGTCGATACCAGTAAATCTGCCCTTCTCCAACCTAGCTTCTCCAGCTTTAGAGAATAAGCCACTTCTAGGAATTCGCTTTCCAGCCTCTTTCTCCTTCTCTGGATTGTGGTTAGTGGGATTTCCAGCTTTCGGGCAAGCTCAACAGACGATATCCGACCCTTCGATCCTAGCAATGAGCGCAGGATCTGCTTGTCGGTCTCTGTTAGCCGTCTCAATGAGACAGATGTTCGTGCCTCGTGTTGCGTTTCTTTCTCGCCTTCCAAGCTTTTGCGGTGTTGTTCTGCTTCTATCATCTTCGGTGGTAATCGTCCTATATAGTCATAATACATGAAAGTATGATGAGCGTATTTTGAGGCGTTTCTGGATGAAAAAGGCCTTTGCTATCCCCCAAATCGTCAGTAACTACCAAGTTTTGTGTACAACTAGGCCGCATCCACGCGTCCTATCGATATTGGAAGGCCTCTTGCCGTGGTGATTAAGATGATAAAACTGTTAAAAGTAATTTAGAATGCCGTTAATTAGCGCAAAACTTTGTGTTAGACTAGTCCGTAATTGCCAATGAATGGGATGGGATGGAAATGGGGCTATTCTACTAACGCAGCAATTATTCTGACCTTAGCAGTATTGCTTCTCGGGCAGGTGGCCATCATACAATACATTGGAACTATGTTATCCTACCACCGTCATGGTGGTCTTTTATTAGAACAACAAGAACGGCATTACCAAATTGGCCTTGGCTCAGCGGAGGCTCAAGTATCAGATGATACCAATTCAAATGTAGATAATCGTGAAGTATCCATAGTTAGTATTTCTTCCCGATATGATCTAGAGATGGGAGCTTTTCACGTTTTCGGAGAGCTGATGAACAAGCTAGACTTCACTGTAAACAATGTAAGTTTAAACGCAACATTTTATGATGCGGGAGGAAATATTATCGGAAATGCTTTCGCTCGCCCATTTATCGATTATCTAAGACCCCAAGAAAAATCAGCATTCGATATCGCCTTGTACGAAAGTGCCGCTGGCGCCTTGCGAGAATATTCTTATTACAAGATTCTGAAAACTTGGGATTCTGCTCAGGAGCCAAAATTAGGTCTGCTTGACCTAGATCTCCGCGACATCGTTCTTGACACTTGTGGTTATTATCATTTCATGGGCACCGTGGGAAATTTTGGTAAAGAGCCTACAAGAGAGATTATCCTATCGGCAGCATTCTATAATGAGAGAAATCAGATAATCAAGTCAGGTCATACCTCAGTCATCAAACATGACGAAAGTTTGCCGTCCATCAAATATGCACCCTTCGCACTTTTGATTGACTCGCGGGCGTTGTCTGAATTTACCTATTATTCCTTCAACATTCAGAGCGACGAATATGCATCAAGGGTATTAGACGATAAGGATGATGATCCATTCAATTACCAAAATGGGCCTTCACCGCCGTCCGCTGCTTCCGACATGACAATAATGACAGTTGCAACTGAAGAGAGTATGTACAGAATTGGTCCGAACGAAATAAGCGTCTTTGGAAAAATTCCTATCGTCGCTGAGGACTGGTACGATCATCACCGCAATTCCTTTGTATTGATAAAACTAATGAGTCCATCAGGATTGGTCCACGAAAGAGCTACGGCACCAATTGGGAAAGATGGTAGCTATTCAGCGAACATAGATTTTCGCGTTAATGAGGGATCGGAAGGCCAAGTGTACAGGGTGAGGGCAGAATACAAAGGAAATGCTGCCGAGAATAACTTTGCAATCGGCTTTGGAAATGCCGGTAATAGCGAGGCCTCTTCCGCTGATGATATGGGCCGCGCATGCAAGCCGGCAGATTTGTCGATAGGTTGGTCAAGTTGGACTACCATTAATGCTAACAACACCTTGAACGGAAGCAGTGACAACAGTACTGGCGATGCTTTGGTAGAAGGAGTGATGAAGCTGGGGTCTACTGTCATACTTTCTGTCGTTGCTGAAAACAAGATGACAGACGCCCAACCCTTGATAACCGTGATTGAAGTGTTTGACGCGGATGGGAAAGCCGTTTTTCTCCATCTAGAACGAGTGCTGCTTGATCCTACGAGGGAACATCAAACAAATATACCCTGGAAACCAGACGGACTGGGAGAATATAAGATAAAATCTTTTGTGATTAGTGGTCTTGATGAACCCAGAATACTTTCACATTCGCTAAACATGATGTTACGGGTCCTGTGACTAAGAAACGTATTAGGAAAAAACGATCAAGATCGGTTCCATAGTAGAGTGCCATTTTTGCGTGCGCAAATTCATTCTCATTTATTAATTCTGATTCACTACTTTGACAGAATCGCAGGATTCAAAGGGAATTGGATCATCTCCCATTGAGAATGAACCCGAAAGGCAAGATTGTGTGTGCCCGCTTTGCAGACCTAAATCACCTATTGTGAAATGCAAGATGAGATCGTCAAATGCATCATGGTTTACATCTCTTACTTCTTGTGATTTTACCTCAGCTGAATTCGGACCAAAACTTAGGCTGTCTTCGTCGATATCCGTAGTTACATCCAGAAATTTGCTGCCAAAGATCGCTACCGCGATTGTTTCGTCAGCCTTGTTGGTGTTAACATTATTCGGGTAAATATTCGGTAGAATATCTATTTGAACATCTGGAGCAGCGACAACGCTTATAGTAACAAAAGAGGGATCACTTCTCATCAGACCATCGCTAACGACAAGCTCAAATATTATCGTGATTTCTGATGTTACAACTGGAGAGATAAATGTCGGATTGGCTGACGTTGGGTTGATTAATGTTACTGTAGGTCCTAGTATCTGCGACCAGGCAAATGAGATTGTGTCGCCATCCGGATCGTAACTAGAAAGTCCGTCAAGATCTACTTGCTCTCCTTGGAGCACTCCCTGATCTCCCCCTGCTTCAGCAACAGGCTTTGCGTTTTTATCAGCATCAGCATTATCCTTATCATTATCAATAACATTATCATTCTCATTCCCATTCGCACCTGCCGTCGAATTCGACAGAGTACCTGGATCTTGCTCAGTTGAGGGTGCCTCCAAATTAACATCTGTTGCGGGCTCCTCATACTCTTCGCTGTAATTATTATAATAATCGTCGTAGTAATCATAGCTTATGTAGTCTTCACCGCCAACGTCACCATCACGGTACTCGTCGTTATGCTCTTCAACTACACCCTTTCCCTCCACAATAAATATTGACACCGTCGCAGGATCGCTGGTAGATATCCCATCTGAAACTACATACGTTATGAAGTCCTCTCCTGTGAAGTCAATATCTGCAGTATATATGATCAAACCTGTGTCCTGGTCCAAGACAAAATATCCCAAAGTAGTAGGATCAGAAGTTACGAGAAATGTTAGTTTGTCATTGTCCTCGTCGTATGCTTTGAGGTAAAATGAAAATTCTTGGTTTTCGGTGATTGTGTACTTTGAGTCAATTACACGTGGGACGTCATTTATCTGATTTATCGTTATTTTGATCTGACCGCTATAGTATGAAGAAGAGTCATCATCGAATGATGCCGTGTAGAAAAAAGTATCAGTTGGGGCAGAGTTTGCTGGTAATCTTAGCTGTGACGGGCTATATATTAGGGAGCCATCAGCATTCAAAGATAAAGTGCCAAGTGAAGGCTCGTACACTTGGTCAATCGTCAGCGTTCTCTTATCACCATAATAGGCTCTGTCATTAGAAAGGATATTGATAATTAAATCACTATTTTCATCGGTAACTGCTCCATCGTCAAATGGTGAAGTAGTCACCGCATAGCCATCTGATGGTGCATCGTACGAAGTATAGTCATAGTCTGAACTCTCATTGTTTGCATCATAATCGTATTCGGTTTGGTCATCATGTTCTTCATATTCTTCCTGGTCCGTGTAGTCATATTCCGTTGATGCGAATATTGGATAATAGGCTGATGAAGTCAATGTCATTCCTGTGAGTGCTATAGCCAAAAGGATAATTGCCTTTTTGGTCAGAAATGCTACTGGAATAGCAGGTTTGCGCCTTATTGTCAGCCCCTCCTTTATCCACTACATTTAGGTACTTTCATTAGCGACATTGCAACCTGTCGCATTTGATACAGTGGTCACTGCTATCGCAAAATGATCTTGTTGACTGTGCAGGTTGTTTCCCATCAGGCTCTAGAAAGTAGTATGGATTGACTGATATCGCCATTTGTATGTAGGAGGAGTATACAACCTTAGCTTTGAGTTGATTAGATGACCTAAAATCTATGCTTTAACAATAATAATAAATTGATTGACAAAGAAAATACTACAAGTTATTCTCGCACCTCCTCAATGCAAGAATGACTTGTTTGCAAGCTCAATTTAGATCGAATACATCCATGTACAGATATCGGCGATGGTGTTCTTTGGCACATACAGAGCAAATATCGGCAAATTTCCCAGTCCTGAGGCAACATTGAGGTACTAATGCTTAAATCAGTCCAAGATACTTTACAACTAGATGATAGATTCGAGCCTTCTCATGCAACTGTTGGGGATGAGGGGCATGGAATGGATCATAATAGTTGGCTTGATAGTAGCTGTATTCTTTGGAGCGAAAAAGATCCCAGAGCTCGCAAGATCAATTGGCAGGGCGAGCGGGGAGTTTGAGAAAGCAAGAATAGAAGCTAAAAACGAGGTAGAAAAAATGAAGAGCATGTCAGCAAATTCCCCAGAAAGAACAAAGCTCGAAGAAGTAGCTCAGACTCTTGGTCTTGATAGCTCAGGCAAGTCAGATCAACAGCTCCGCAGTGCAATAGAGGCAGAACTTCAAAAGGACAAGACAAAGGCTTAGCTAGAATCTATTTGCAATTTCTCTAGCTGCTACATTTGCGGCACAACTATCCTCGCTCTAGTGGTTTACTGTGCGCTGTATCCTTTTTCCTTTGCCTTATTTGCCAAGGCCTGCGCCCTTGCTTGAGCCCTTGGGAGAACATAATCTGCAGTGTCCGCAGATACATAGCCTAATTCTGCAGCGAGCGACCTTGCCTGTTGCTGTGCCTTCACTAGAAGTGGCTTTACTGTCTCTGCAGTTATATAGCCAGCCTCAGTTGCCAAAGTAAGCGCTTGCAGGAAGGACCGTATCAGCTCATCTTTGTATTCGTCCAGGTTTATTTTCAGGTCCTGTTCCTTAAACAACAAGCCTTCGGCGATTGCAAAATTAACTGCAAGTCCTGCCTCTATAGGCTTGATATTGAGCTTGCTCATGAGCGAGGCAAGCGGCATAGAAATAACGGCGCCGGGTTTGGCGACAATCGTATCTTTGCTTACCCAGATTGTTCCTTGGTCGATTCTAATCTGGACATTTGCCACCTTGAATTCTGACAAGACGGGTCCTGGTGCAATACCAGTGTTGCCCGCTGGCACGACTATATCTTTAGTCGCGATATCGCCTCCCTTGGCAGCCAAAAAGACCTTGTTCTGTGCAAATAGCAGGTTAAGCTTGAAGGGACTGATGTTGGTAAACATGAGAGCACATTGACCTTCCAGCTGCTTGCTCAGATTCTCAATACCTGAAACACCTTTGACCTTTTCAAAGGCTCTTATCGCTACCTTGTTCTTGATTATTCTGATCTTTATATCGTTTCTGAACTTTTTCCGAATTGCCATAAGCTGCGTAGCCCGCACCTTCGTCATCTTGGAAAGTGC
>Ga0209431_10000806_pt1 | contig 26080 bp, 23 predicted proteins | sample RifCSP13_3_FD_184021 | JGI IMG/M metagenome (GOLD analysis project Ga0209431, IMG submission 184021) | Soil microbial communities from Rifle, Colorado - Rifle CSP2_sed 13_3 (SPAdes) (version 2) | ecosystem: Environmental > Terrestrial > Deep subsurface > Rock core/Sediment | place: Rifle...
TCTAGTAGATGTTTCAAGGCGAGCAGTAAACATGAAAAAAGCACTGGCCTATTTACAAGTTGAAGTCAATCATCTTGAAATGATCAAGTTCCAGGTTTCACAACGGAAGGTACAACTGGCTGAAAAAGGAAAAAAAAGATGATGGATAAGACAGATTTAATCTTCATTGAAAATGTATTGAAACAATACAAACCAATTTTTCAGGACGAGTTTAATGCAAAACAAAGAGTAATGGGCAAACTTGATGAGGAGATAAAGAAGTTTGAGTAATGAAACTGAATCTGAAGATTCACTTATACTAGGTTATTTAATTCAGGAAGAAGACATAGAACCTATTGATTTTCTATGTGTTAAATGTAATCATTCATTTGAAAAACATTCAGAAGGTATCTGTAACACTGGCGTTTTCAGAAAGTGTGAATGTAAACATTTCGTTTTAAATCAAAATCAATTAAAGCAAGCAAAATATGAATTACAAACAATTGAAGACATCTTACTACAGAATTATGAGCAGGCAAAGAAGTTGGAGAGCAGGCATTGAAAGTTAAAAGACACTGTAAGTCTGGGCATGTAATGAAACGAGATGGCGATAGCTGGAAGTGTCTTGGAAAAATTAATGGGAAAAAGAAAGGCGAAAAAATTAATTGTCCAAACAGAAAGGCTTGGAGTCGCGTTGAACCACGACTAATGGGGGGTATATAATGCCTTTAATTGAAAAGGAACTAAATGTATTTGAGGCATATACAAGAGATGTTGGACGTAATATAGCAAGAATAGATTACGATACAATGGACGCATTACATCTCAATACAGGTACAACAATTTTGATAAAAAGTAAAAAAGGTAAAGAAGCAGTAGGAAAAGCTCTACCGCTTTATCCAGCAGACGAGAGTAAAAAAATAATTAGAATTGATGGAATAATGCGAAAGAACTTAGATGTAATTGTAAAAGAACCTGTAATAATTCAAAAAACCGAAACCAAACATGCCGAACAGATAACTGTAAGACCATTAGAAGTAACCCCCCCAATTGAGGAAAGGTACATCGCTGAGTGTCTTGAAGGCTCACCAGTAATTAAAAACTCAGCATTTTATATTCCCTATTTTGGTAACAGGATAACATTTGTAGTAGAAGACACAAAACCCGATGGTGCTGTTTTAGTCACTCCGTTAACGACCAAAGTGATTATCAATGCTGAATCTGTACCAAAAAAATTACTGGAAATACAAAAGAAGATAATAGAAAAACAGAATTCCCTACTGGATAAATTAAAAGGCGAGGTCGAAAACAGTCAGAATCTTTCGGATATTTTACAAGTCTTTAATACAATTCAATCTGAACTTACTCAATACACCTACTTGTATGAAACAATAAAACTCATGTATTATGATTCAAATCTAAAGCCTCCAACATCAATTAGCAAGACTCTCAAAGAAGCAATATCACAGTGGCAAAAAGCAAACGAGGAAAAAAAGAAAGGAGAAAAAAAGAATGATTGACTTTATTGTAAACAGATTAAGAAAAATAAAGGAAACAAAAAAGTTTGCAATCCAGCATAATGTCCATAACTGGTACAATCTTTTGTTGCATGGTGTGATACTAATGCTATTTGGTGGACTGTTAATTTCTCTTGGTTCAATAATACTACTGGATGATTTGGAGTCAAATTCAAATCTCAAAGGAACTGTGTTAATGAATTTATTATGGGGATCTGCTACAGGCTTTCCATTTCTTTTTGCCTTTATTCTTGCACTAATCTTTCTACCAAAAATAATAATGTTGGAGGTTCTATTATTTGAAAGAATTAACCGATATATGTTTGACCAATGGCAAAAATTGGACATGTGGTACTTTAGAAAATATCGTAAACATTCTCCATTGACAGATAATTGCAATAGGTCTTGCAATATTACTAGTTGGCGTACAACTAGTATGGCGATTACCAGCAATAATTGAAGACATTACTGTAATACAAGAAACTACAGAGATTGAAAAGAACGATGAATCAAAAGTGATTAATCCAATTGAAGAAGAAAGAGAGTTAGAAATCATAATACAGGAAGGCGAAAAGTAAATGGCCTGTAGGGGAATTCATGATAGATACAAGGCAAAAAGACAAGGACCAAACTCAAACAGAGAATGTTCATACGGAATTTACAGGGCAGGTATGAAACGATGCAAGCCATGTGAAGTTTATTATGACTTGAAAGATTTGGCGAGGCAGAATCTCAGTCTTACAAGATGTGTTTGTTGCCGAAGACCTCTAAAATCCAGGCCAAACAATCGGAGGTTTAGAGATAAGATGGAGGTAAAGGTAGTGGCATGATGAAAGATCCAGAGCAAGTTTGTCATGTTTCAAAAAGTAAAAAACACAAATTCATTATAGTTTGTGTAAATTGCTCGTATACAAGGGAGTTTAAAAAATGAGATGTAAAGGTCTAGGCTGTAAAAATTGTAGAAAAAACAAGCTAGACAAAGCAAAGTGTTGGAAAGATTGGGGATTATGTGGGCAGTGTGCAGTTAGATTACATCCCGATCAATATAACAACAAGATCGTACAGTCCTATAAAAAACGACATGAGTATAACAAAATAACTTTTAAAGGGATGCAATTTTCAAAGATGGAGGAAATTAACCTTGGGCTTATTTAAAAAGAAAAAGAAAAACACAGAAGTATTTCTTCCTAAAGACTGGCCAAAAAATAAAGAACCATCACTCTTAATTCAATTAGAAGATATTCCTTATGAAGCTGTAAATATGATCTACAGTAAAAAAATGTCAGAGTATGAAAATGCAAGAAAGGATTCCATCGATAACGGTAAAGCAGATATGTTACAAAAAGAACTCCTAATAATTTCTCGCCATTTACAAAATTCATCTGCTAGTGCTAGCATTTATTCATCAGTTGATGCTGAAACTGAAAGCATCTACAAGTATTTCATGGATTTAGTAGGAATACCAAGAAGTGATTTGCTCAATGCTGATATTGAAAACTTAAAAAGAATGAAGAAGGCACATGAAGAATTAAAAATAGCATTTGCTGATTTAACTAAAGTCGATGAACCTGAAACCATAAACCTCAATATAAAAATCGATATACCTGACACAAAAATTGATGAACCAGAACCCGAAATTAAACCAAAGGAATCAAGCCCAAAGTGGGGAGGATTTAAAAAATTAATACACCCCGATAATGAGGAACATGGTGATATAGATTTAGAGCAAGTTAAACAATTAAAATCAATGACAAAAAATGACGATATAAAACAAAAACTCGAAGACCTAGAAAAAGAAAAACAAGCCTTCTTAAAGGCAACAGCAGAACCAACCCAGCCACCCAAGACATCATTTTTCAAGAAAAGAAAGCTAGTAAACAGTGACAGTCCATTACCAGATAAGAAATTAAGAAAGCAAGAAAAAGCAATTCAAAAAGAGTACCTGTGTTTAGATTGTTCCCACAACATAAAAGATCATACCAATGGATGTAAATGTGGTTGTATGACTACTATCGATGAAATAAAAGAACAGCATAATATAATAAAAACTAAAATGAATTTAGACGTAATTGAGCCTGATTTACCAATTGATGAATCAGATGGGCTACATAACAAATTAACAGATGAAGAAGAAGTTGACATTGAAAAATTAATGAAACAGGTAAAACAAACTGAATCAATGATTAAACAAAGTCCAACAGCTCAATCACAGCCAGTATTACAACCATTACAACCACCATCCCCAACATCACAATCACCAGGATTCGGACCAGCTTTACAACTTCCAAAACAACAAATTATACCACCACAGGTAAAAGAAACACAATGCACCTGTGATCATTATCGTTCAGAACATTATGAGGGAAAGTTTTGTTTACAATGTAATTGTAGTAAATTTACACCATATCCCAATGAACAAAAGAAATAAAGAATTAATAATTTTAATCCCACTGGCTGCAATTGTAGCAGTAACAATCACTATGACGGTACTAGGTGATTCTGATCAAGCAAAACCTGAAACTTTTTCAGGTGTAATGATTGAATATAAAGGAGAATGGATAGGTGGGAACTTGTTAGATGATGGAAGAATTATTCTATTACAAAATGGAACTGAAATGAATTATGAAGACTTTAAAAGAATTACAGGATTACGAGATCCATGAACATTTATAGAATTATAGCAATAATTTATACAGGCATTGTAATAATTATACCAGCTCTTTTAACAATAACTTTTGGCTATGATCAATCGCATCTCTATATTTTAATAGCACTAATCTTTCCGATACTTTGGTATAGGTATAGAAAAAATGTATTCAGTAATTTACATGAAAATAATTGACACCAGTTACAATAAAGTTCTTAGAAGAAGTAATAAAGCCAAAGTTATCTGAGGATGAATACAAGGAAGTCTTAAAAATGTACTACAAGAATGTTTCAAACAAACTGAAAAAGACAAATCATATTGATAGGCGTACTGGAATTGGAATGACTACTTGTGGGAAAAACTGCTGGCATAATGAAAAATGAAGTCTTTACGAGAAGTAGCCGAATCATTGTCAATAGCAGTAATTATGGTTTGTGTCTTACTTCCCATAAGACTGTTTTTTGTAACTTACATTAACACCCACTGGCTAGGGAGTCTTGGAGTAATTTCCGCAGTTTCATTTGCCATCTTATTTCTAGCAAAAAAGGATAAGCTAGGCTGGTTTGGCAGGGCATTTATCAGGCAGACCTTTAAGATAAACAAAGGAAAAAGGAAATATTTTGTTTATACAAATCTCGCTATAACGTTAATCTATTTTGGCTCAATAATTTATGGAGTTGAATTATCAAACGAACAATTCCTAATGGAGAAGACTGAGGTAAAGGAAAAACTTGGTACAGACTCGATTGAGGAGATAATGACCAGCGATAAGGTAGATGTAAAGGATGTACCAAAAGCACTCTTAATGCTAGTTTACATTTTCTTCTTTCGGTTTGACATCTATGCAGTTTTGATAGGAACAATAAATGATATGACTCAGGGCTATCTACTTCATTTCTCAATTGTATTTACTGTCGAGGTCTTGGAATTGCTTGGCATACTGATCTTTTCTAGGTTCTATCTTAAAAAAGAGGACATTTCTTTTAAATAAGTCAACAGTTTATTGACATCTAGCGTTCAACCTCATTTACGCTTGTCAGTCTTGATCGTGGAGATCGAGGCTGGCAATTCTTTTTAATAAGTCCACTTTTCATACTAATCGTGGCAAGTTCATCACTGACAAACGTACTGATCATAGGAACAGTAATCTTTGCAATCGCGATGATTATTCCGATCTTCTTTGATGTTGACTTCCCACAGAAAGGAGAACCATTTACATTTGTAGAAAAGGCAATTTGTACCATAATACCAAATGGGGGAGGAAATTATACTTGCTTAACACCAGATGATACGGTATTTTTCAACGGAACTGGTTTAACTATTACAGCTAATCACACTGAAAGGACAGTATTTTTTGCAGTTGATGCAAACGGTACAATAACAACGTGTTCAAATATTGGCCCTGGTTTTGGCATTTGTTCTGGTCCAGTATTTTCAACATTGGAATTTAAAACCCTAGTTGCAGGCACAGATATTAACATAACAAGTGATGCAAATTCCTTAACAATTGATTTTGCTGGAGCTACAGCAAGTGGTGAAAATACTACTGCAACCTCATTAGGTGGCGATACAGATATTTTTGAAAGTGAGGTAGGTGATCAATTAAGGTTTAGGGGATTAACTGCTGGTCAAAATATTATTCTAACTCAAAACGCAAATGATATAGTAATTAACGCAACTGATACAAGTGGAGTAAAATTTGCAATCCTCACAGCAGGTGGTGCAACACTCCAAACCCCAGCTTCAACAACACCTCCAAAAAATACAATTGCTGGAACTAATTTCGATTACTTGGTTTTAGAGTTTGCTTCAGCACCAGCAAGTGCCGAGGAGGTAATTTGGCAGTATCAACTTCCAACTGATGCAGATGGCACACAAAACGTTAATGTTCTAATAAGATTCCTAACACCATCAGGCTCAGTAGGAGGAGTATGTTATTCAGGTCAGTTCTTGGGTAGAGCAGATGGCGAACCCTATGATGTTGCTATGGGTACTACAATTACAGCTTGCAATACAACTTTGGATACAGCAGGTGATATTAACGAAGTTACATTAACATTCACTACAGGCCAACATGGATTAACTGCTGGGGATACAGTAGTTTTCAAACTGACAAGAGCCACAGCAAACGGTAGTGACACGCATGGAGGTATAGCACAATATGTTGATTCAAGGGTGACTTGGAGTTAAAAAAAACTTTACTTCTTATTCCAGTTGTATTTGCATTAACTTTTTTTGTTAATCAAAATGTATATGGTGATCTCTTTGCAAGACCTGATTCAGATCCATCAACAAGATGGGTAAACGGAATTGGCCCACTACCATGTTCTGACTTGCTAACATTCAACTGTGTTGATGAAATAATTCGTGATGACGCAGATTATATTCAGACGACAGGACTAGGTAACGCTGGTGCAGACTCTCAGTTCTACACATTATCAAACATCGCAGATCCACTTCAGTCAACAGGACACATCTTACGTTATACATTACGTGAAGGAAATGAAGGAACTAATCCAGTTGGATTCACAATTACCTTAAGACAGGGTGTGACAGTGATTGCAACTTTCACTCATGCACAGGGATCACTACCAACTTCATTTACATTATTTCAGCAAACATTAACTGCTGCACAGGCAAATTCAATTACAAACTACAATAATCTTGAGCTAACATTAGTTGGCAGTTGTACTACTGGTTGTGGAAACAACCCATCACAGAGGGAAAGGGTAGCAGTTTCTTGGATAGAGTTCGCTGTAGTTACAGGAGTTTCACCACCAACATTAAACGCTGTAAATGTCCTAAGCCCAACATCTCTAAGATTAATCTGGACACAACCGCTAGATACCACGTCAGTTCTAAGTTATAACATTGAAAGAGATAACGGACTTGGGTTCACAGTAGTTGGTAACGTTCCAGTCGGAACGGTAACATTTGATGACATTAATTTAATTCCAGATTCACTTTACAAGTATCGGCTAGTATCAGTAGGATCGTCAGGAAACAGCATCCCTTCAAACGAAATATCACAAACAACAACAGTAATAATACTACCATCAAAGTTTGCAAGACCTGACTCAGATCCAAGTCTAAGGTGGGTAAACGGAATAGGTACACCACCATGCTCAGACATTACAACCTTTGAATGTGTAAACGAAGTTGTAAGAGATGACACAAATTATATCCAGTCAATCGGACTTGGAGATGCAGATCAGGACCAACAGTTCTATACAATGTCAGATGTTTCTGATCCATTCAAGTCAGATGGCCACATCCTACGTTATACATTAAGAGAGGCTGGTGAAGGAACTAACCAAGTTGGATTTACAATTTCACTAAGACAGGGAGTTTCACCAATTGCAACTTTTACTCACTCCCAAGGATCATTACCTACAGCATTTACATTATTTGAACAGGAATTAACCAATGCACAGGCTGATTTAATTACTGACTATGGAGGTTTGGAGCTAACATTAACTGCAAGTTGCAGTGTGGGTTGCTCAAACAACCCATCATCAAGAGATAAGGTTCAGGTTTCTTGGATAGAGTTTGAAATACTTTCTTCAAGCCCACCAGTAATTCAAAATGTTGATACACTAAGCAATACATCTTTAAGGCTTGGCTGGGTAAATGAAATTCAAAACCCAGATGATATTGCAGAAATTATTGTCCAAAGAAATGTAGGACCAGATTTTATAACTGTAGCAACCTTACCAAGTTTCACTGGTTCTTATGATGATACTGGATTAACGCCACAAACAATTTACAACTACAGGTTAAAGGCAAAGTTATCTGGTGGAGGGTTCAGTAATCCCTCAGCTATTTTTGCTGGATCAACTCCTGCAAATCCAACAACATTAACTATCCAAGGTGCTATAATTGAACCAACACCAACAAACAGTTTCTCCGAGGGGGATTCCCAAATTATTGCACAAACTATCGAGTTGTTTAATGTAAATTCACCAAGCATGGATCTAATAATCAACGATATAGATGTAAACCGACTAAACGCATACCAAGTTATCACAAAAATGAATGACGGATCATATGATAATACACAGAAAATGAAGAACGCTGGTGCATTTTATGGAACAATTTATTTAAATTCAAACAACATTTCTGTTTTCATAAATGGTGTAGTTGACACAGTTTTGTCGGCAGTAAACGGAGAAGAACCTTGAATAAATTTATATTATTAATTTTATTGTTTCTAATTCCACTCCCACTTGCATATGCAGATAACAGCATTTTTCAGATAATAAAAGTAAGTGGCACAGCAACCATAGGAGTTCAAGACTTTGATTATACTGTATCACCAGCAGTTACAGACATAACAAAAACAATGATCTTCATGTCGGTAAGACATATTGGTGATTCAAATGAGAAGGAAGTTTATCGAAGCTGGGAACTGATAAACCCAACAACACTAAGATTCTATGGAAGTAGTAATACGCCAGCAAACAATGATGCCTTGACATTCATTGGTTACATCGTAGAGTTTTCAAGCAACAGCGATATGACTTCCCAGCAAGGTTTCTTTTCAGTTGCAGGTGGACAAGCAAATCAAGAGTTCACAGATTCATTTACTGCTGTAAATACAACATCAAGTTTCTTTCAATATTTCGGACAAACAGCCCACCATGCTGATCTTACATGGGGAAGGGAAGAATTTGCAAGAATGAGAATAGTTGATTCAACAACTTTTGGTTATGAACCATTTGACGCACCTAACAGTGGTCCAACAGATGTCAGATACCAGATTATTGATTTGAATAATGATGATTTCTTTGTCCAGCGAGGTACAGTTGCCATGCCTGAAAATACTGACCTTGTAACAGTTAATCCACCGATAGCCATAGACAGAGCTAGAACAATTGTTTTTGCAAGTCATAATACAAATGGTGAGCTGGATGTAGATTCAGACGAAACCCAATTTACAGCAGAAATCAATGCACTAAACCAGATTGAGTTTGACAGGGATGATGCAGCCTGTGGAACTCCATTATGTGACTTGAGCATAAGATGGGAAGCAGTTTCATTTCCAGATGAATTTGTAAATGTCCAACACTTAACTTTTGATGATACAATTGCAACAGGTTCAAACGTACAGCAAACAGGAGTGGTTAATTTCGTTGCAACACCAGTAGTATTTGCCAACTCAATTGCAATTGGTACAGTTCATACTCCGCTAGGTCTTGGCCAGGCAAGAACAGCAAGTTCAGCAACAGGATCATTTGACAGGCTAACCTATACAGTTGAATTAATGGATGCAGATACGGTTAACGTAGTAACTAATGACGGTCAGGCACTTGCCGATACTCATTTCCAAGTGGTAGAGTTTCTACAGTTTGGAGCTGGCGATATTAATTCAGGTATTCAACAACAGCCAAGTTGTTGCTTTTTCTTCATAAAACCTCTCCTAGATTGGCTAGGTTCAGTTTGGACTTTTCTTTTAATTAACTCCTTGGTGATTCATTTAGTATGATAAAAGAGGTAATTTAATTTGGTCCTCATGGAAGCAGGACTTTTTGTTGGACTTGGAGGACTAGGGTTTGTATTCCTATTACTGTCATTTAAGTTCGGAGCTCTATTAAAGGCACTGTCAGCAGTAATTTTCTTCTCACTTGCCATGATTCTCTTTGCAGGTTATGAGATAGCCTATACCAGCGAATTAACAGGTGGCCTAACCGATTGTACGGATTCAGTTCCATGTCTTGAACGAAACTTTGTAGTAAGGGAGGATGATATTACAGGCGACACATATGGTTCATGGATGGCATGGGTAATGATCATGTTGGGAATCTTATCTGCGATGTTATTTATCTTGGAGATGTTTGTCTGGAATTGAAAGACTTTGGCTATATCAAAATTGGACAAAAGAATATCCACATTACATCAGAAGAAGATGTACCAGAGGAGGAAATCTTTTCAGCTATGTTTGGAATGATGGTAGGTAATATGATGTATGATGATGAAAAAGGTAAAGGTGCAGTATAATGGTTTCAGAGGCATTTGTTAAAATTTATTTCTTCTTTCTATTGTTTAACGTTGCTGCGTTTATGATTCAGGCAACAATTGATCAAGCAGAAACAGAAGGGATGCCAAATACCGATGCGGTGCTAGCATTTACGACACAACACATTAACGATACAGGTACTCGGTTCATTAATGGTACAAACATTCAGAACGATACTGATACGCTAGTAGGTCAGATTTACAATCCACTTAATGAAACAGGTGATCCAGGAGATATTGTAAATGAAAACGCCATATTAAATATTCTAAGTTTAGATAATGCAGTTAGGTTTATCGATGGGGGATTCATTTTGGAAGGCTTTGACAACTTTGGAAATTCAATCGGCCTTGATTTCCCAGATGAAATTAAGGTTGGATTTGCAGTAGTGATTGGATTTCTCACATTTTTCTGGTTACTTTATGTATTCCTTGGACGTTCAACATGAGTAATAACCGAAGCAGCAAGAACAAATATCCTCAAAACAAGCACATACTTGCCTTTTACGCAAACACATTCATCAAGGCAAATCTAGACAAAAAGATAACGATAGAACTAACCTATTGACGTTTTATGTTAAAACTGCCAATCCATTTATCCATACTGGCAACTAAAATTCCAATCAGCAAGGAAATTCCAGTGATCAACGGAACAAACCTGTATGGCCATACATCGTAACTCGACATCCCAATCAAGATTGGAGATGTAAATATTATCCCATAACAAAATATAATTGCTGGAAGACCTTGATGAATCCTCTTTGTAATTAATAACGTTGTAGCAAATATCAAAAATACAACAGTAAATTGATCGTGGGCAAATCCTTTCCAGATCCAGCTAACAAATCCCATAAAAAACTGTTCAGAATCAAACCTATCAATCAGTAAAAGGGATTTACCAACATCATCAATTAAATAAATGCCAACAATTCCAAGCAAAACAACAGCTAGATATAAAATAATTATAACTAATTTGTTCAAGTTCTTATCAATTAATACAAAGAGCAGAAGGGCAGGAAGAAATAAGATGGTAATTGATTTGGCAAGGACTGATAATACAAAAAATACAGGGGAAAATACATAAAATTTAGTCCTTGTAAGGTACAAACTTAGAATAAAAAACAAAGACCAGAAGCTAGGATATGTAACTGAAGTGTCATAATTGAAGAAGATCGAGCTTTGCAAGGTAACAAGGACCGCAATAACACTTGCAATTCTCTTTTGTGTAATAGAATAAACAAGTTTGTAGGTAACAGCAAGGATCAAAATGCTTGATACAAATGGCAATACATTATAATTTCCAAATGTAAATTGACTAAGTTCGAGCAATCCCATATGGACAGAGTGCCTCCAATCATCTTTAATCCATGATAAATCCCACACATGCAGCCTAGCCATCCGCCTGTCAAAATCAAAACAGTTTCTATATCCAGTACATTCAGATTGAAACAATTCAAAGCTGGTAAATGCAATATATCCAGCAAAAATTACAAGCATTACATAGAAAGTCTGTCTTTTTGTAATCTCAAAACTAGCTATTTTCTGAATATCCAATTGCAAACCAACTTGTTTTGAGCTATAAGAGATTAGTTTTTAGGCCAAAAATACTGATTTTTGTCGGACATTGGGCAATAATTTTCTTTTAAATAAGTCCACATTTAAGGTTCTTTAATGGTACAATCACTAGGCTTACTACATAGTAGAAATAGTACGGTTAGTACCCATTTTACTTTTAAAGGAGGTGAAATGACTTAGTTTTATCATTAGGCTTTATTCTAGCCTTCATTGGTGCAGCAGTAGCATTACTTATTGGAATACTTATCTTCTCAGAAGTATCTGACGCAATCAACTGTCCAACTGGACAGGGTAGCACAGAGTGCCAAAACGCAAAAGATACTGCATGGACTGTTATAGGTATTCTTCCAGTAGCACTATTCTTTGCACTGTTCGCCATATTCGGTGCTTTAGGCGGAAGACAATAGAAAAAATTCGGTTGCTAATCACAACCAAATTTCTCTTTTTTTTAATAAAATTTTACTAAATTCATAATTTGTCAGACAACAGGCAATAATTTTCTTTTAAATAAGTCCACATTTCAAGCTACTACATGGTACGATCACTCGGTGGTGAAATCTCATAGTTTTATCATTAGGCTTTATACTCGCATTTATTGGTGCAGCAGTAGCATTGTTAATTGGAATACTTATCTTCTCAGAAGTATCTGACGCAATCAACTGTCCAACTGGACAGGGTGCTACAGAATGTGCAAACGCGAAGGACACAGCATGGACTGTTATTGGTATTCTTCCAGTAGCATTATTCTTTGCATTGTTCGCCATATTCGGTGCATTAGGAGGACGAGAGTAGAAAAGAATCAAGGGTTGGTAAAACAACCAAACTTCTCTTTTTTTTTACATACAAAAGCAAGTTTTTCTTTTAAATAAGTCAACAAAAAATCATTATTGTGAGTCACCAGCAACTTATCTTATATAACTTAATTTCTAAGGAATCTCTCCAAGGAGGTGAGAAATTCACATTTACAGAAGAAGAACGTAGGCAAAGACAGTTAGATGCTTATCGAAGATTCCATCAAAGTCCAAAAGGAAAGATCGCAACATATAATTGGAATAATTGTGAACAAGGCAAAAAAAGATTCAAGACATACAGAGTAAAACATAGAGAATTAATAAGACAAAAGACAGCCGAAAGATGTAGTAATCAAAACTACATTATTCAAAAAGAGTGGAATAAAAATAATCCTGAAAGAGTTTTAGAGATTGCAAAGAAGTACAGAGAGTCACCAAAAGGTCAAGAATATATTAAATCATTATTGAACAATGAAGATTATTTAGAAAAAATGCGACAGTACCATAAGAAATGGTCACTGACACCATCTGGTATTGAATCAAGGCGTAAAAGATCACAAATTCAATTACAAAAATTAGCATCAAAAATTAATTTACATCCAGAAGAACTTCGTATCGGATTATTAAATTGGTCAACATTAGTTAGAATAAGAGATAAATTTGAATGTGTAGTTTGCGGAAGTATAATTAAAGTAATTGCACATCATATATTTTACAAAATTTTCTATCCAAAACTTGCACTTAACAAAAATAATGGCATTAGTTTATGTAAAAGATGTCATGACGAACTTCATTATTTAAAGGTGGGGAAATAACTCGGCCGTAGCTATCATAATTATAGCCACGCTTTCTATCATCGCAACTGTAATGGCAGTTTTAGCACTTGCACCAATGATTGATCAGCTTGGTAGCTCAAATGATCCAGAAGGTCATTGGAGTGAAACACAGGCAAAGGCAGATGGTGGTGACATTTATGCTCAACATGCAATTGAATCTCGTGACAGAACATTTCAAGCTATTCTTGTTTTACCAATATTTTTAATTGGAGCTATTGTAGCTTGGGCCTTCCTTGCAGTGACGAGGCGTGACTTTGGAGAAGTGTAATTGGTTCTCAGTCTTCCCTTCATACTTGCCTTCATTGGAAGTGCAGTTGCATTAATAGTTGGCATGGTAATTTATGGTGACATTTCAGAAGCTATTGAGTGTCCTGCTTCTGGTGGAGGTGGTGCTGGTGGTGATCTATTCAATACTTTAGGATTATTACCTGATGGTGATGGTGTAGATATGGAAACACATCGCATATCAGGACAATTAATAACATTATCAAATCAACAAATAGAATCTGTCACAGTAAATAATATAGATTCAACTTCTAACAGTAATGGTATTTTAAACGCAGTAATCTATTCAGGAGTATCTAATAATACAGCATTTGGTTCTACAACATTAGAAGCAACATCTGATTCTATTGATCTATCTGATGGTGCATATGCCTTCAACAGTGATTTTGATATTACATTTAACTTTACATCTGCACCAACATTATCAGGTTCAGATATTGTAATTGCTTTAGAAGTAGTTGGTGAAGATGATCAATTATTCTTAGAAGCTGTTGATACTGATATTGGTGGAAACGAAGGTATTGCTATAGCTAGAGATGCCTCGACTGGTTTTTGGTTATTAAATCCAATTATAGAAAACCATCCAAATGTAGCAGAGGATATTTTAATGCAGGTCATACTAGCTGGTGGCGGTTCACCTGAAGTTGGTTCAGAGCAGTGCCAGCAAGCCAAGGACATTTCATGGACTGTTATAGGAATAATTCCAGTCGCCCTATTTTTCAGTCTATTTGCAATCTTTTCTGCACTAGGTACAGGTAGACAGTAATGGTTCTAAGTTTACCTTTTATACTTGCCTTCATCGGTAGTGCAGTTGGATTAATAATTGGTATGGTAATTTATGGTGACATCTCAGAAGCCATTGAGTGTCCTGCATCTGATGGTGGAGGGGGAGGAGGTGGTCCAATCGGTGAACTTTTCAATACCTTGGGATTAGAAACTACTTCAAGTAATCTAATATTCAACTTTGCTACAAACGGAGATGTAGGTCAATTAGTAACACTTTCTGGTCAGCAGATTCATTCTATCAGAATTGAAAATTTAGACACACAAGGAGTTGATATTGGATATTTGACAGCTAAGATTTGGTCTGATGTTACAGTAGGACAACCTAATAAGGTTGAGGAAGCAAGATCAGAAACAATAATTTTTGATAATATACTTGCTATGGATAATTATAATGCAACATTTAACTTTACAACAACGCCTGTATTATCAGGATCAGATATTGTTATTGGACTAACTTATTATTTTGATGATAATGCTTTTTTCCCAACAATAGAAAGTGATGTTGGTGGCAACGAAGGAGTATTAGTAGCAACTTATGGTGGATTCAACACAATCGGTCAAGACTGTGGGGGTTCTTGTCAATATAGTAATATGCAGCCATATCAATTTATAGGACAATTAATTTCAATGTCGGATCAATCAGCATATTCATTACGATTCGAAGATATTGATTCAACTCTTACTAACGCTGGTAAATTAAGGGCTGTTGTTTATTCAAATGTAGTTGAAGGAGAAGGTATAAGCAATTCAACATTAGAGGCAACTTCAGACTTTATTGATTTATCAGATCCACAATATGCTTTTAATTCAGACATAGACGTTACCTTTAATTTCACAACACCAGTTTATCTAACAGGTATAGATGATATTTTTATAGGACTCAACTCATATGATAAATCACCAAATGAATCTATAACTGCACCAAACGCAGGAACATATGGTTCAAGTGCAGATGGGATATATTTTGTAAATAACATTGAAACCAATTTTGTAGATATAACAGGAATAATTAATCAAGGAGTAAGACAAGGTTCTGGTGGTCAAGAATCAGAAATAAGATATGATTTTGATGGTACAAGTGCTTGGAATTTCCTTCATACACTTTCAGGTGATAATAAAACATCAATAAATTTTTGGGTACGAGGCGATATTGATCTACCAGATGCAGTAACATTAATTGATACAACTGGTGGATCTAACAATGGATTTGTGTTATACACTGATACAGGAGAGATTAACTTGTATTTATTAGAAGAATCAACAGAAATTATCTATGGGATATTTTCATTAGGAATACCACCAGATGATTCAAATTGGCATTTAATTTCATTAATGATGGATAAAGGGAATACAACAAATTTTGCAAAACTGTGTATAGATGGTTCAACAAACTGTCAAAGCTTAAACATTGACAATCAATTTTCAGGATCAGGATCAGATGCAGACTATACATTGACAATAGGCAGTAGTCATTTCACTTCGACAGAATTTGAATTTGATGTTGATGATGTAACAGTTTGGAATGGATATACATTAACAAATGCGGACATTGATACATTATGGAATGGAGGCACAGGATCTTCAGCAGGTGCAACTGGTTCTAACATATCACCATCAACCCAAGTTCTTCATGTAACTTTTGATGATTTAACTGGTGCATCAGGTCCAATTAATGTAGGTGTAAATAAATTTGGTACATTTGGTCCTCCACATGGCGTAAACATTCACATCGAAGCTAATGATTTTTGGACAACTGGCACTCCTTTAGATCCATCATCACCCCAACAACCAGGTAATGCACTAGATACAAAAATGGAGTTTATTGTATTAAGTGATTGGGAAACAGATCCAATATCAAATAGTTTTGTAGATATGTCAATGCAGGTAATGTCTAGTCAAGGTGGCGGTGGTGGACAAGGCGGTATTGGTTCAGAACAATGCCAGCAAGCCAAGGACATTTCATGGACTGTAATCGGCATAATTCCAGTCGCATTGTTCTTTTCCTTGTTTGCAATCTTTTCCGCACTAGGTACAGGAAGGCAGTAATATTTTCTTTTAAATAAGTCCACGAGGGATGTCCGACATGTCCGACAGAAAAAAGGGGAGATTAAACAAGAGATTTACCTTTAGAATTCGTGACGATCAGGACAGATTCCTAAAGGAAAACGCGTTCTTGAATCCAGGCGAGATATTCAGATCCGACTTGGACAGATTAATGAAAAAAATAAGCAAGAGGAGATTGATTTGAATTTAAAATCACAGATGAATTTACGGTTTGACTCTGAAAAGTATTTCAGAAAACTTAAGGAAATAAAAGAACGAGGTGACAAGTCTTAGCAATCTGCATTATTCCTAGAAAAGATATGCAAGGTATAGTTTGTCAGTGTGATTGGGTGTTGTTTTCACCAAAAGATCCTAGCCACTGCAAGAGATGTGGCGGATTAATTATTTTCAAAAGAGGTGGCAAGTCTTAGCGGTCGCGATCATAGTTTTAGTAATTATTTCACTTTTCGCAGTTGGCATGGCCATGATTACATTCCAGCCAGCACTCTTTGACTTGGCATATCAAAATTCCTATTGGGAACAGCCAAACGTACCACTTGAACTACAACAGTTACGAGATACGTTATACAATGCAACAATTGCAATTCCTGTTTTGATGTTGGGAGTAATTGCTGTCTGGGCTTTGCTTGCTGTAAGTAGGAGGGATGACATTTGAAAAAATCACGAACAACTGAACCAATTGTAAAAGACTCAATGGATAGGGAAATTAAACTTCTAGTAACATTTACCTTAATTGCATTTGTAATTGTAGGGACACTTCCATATTTACAATTCCACTTCATTGATCCTTTAATTCTGTATGCAGATGCAGCACAGTTTTACCTCGAACCTGATGAAAAAGTATTCTTAAGACAGCCTGGTGCTGCTGCAACTTGTGCAGTTACAGGACCAAACAGTGTAGTAACAACTGCACCTAGTGGGGGAGCTAGGACAGTATTTCAAGAATCTGATACAGCAGATCCAAATGGATGTACTATGGCATCATTCATCCTCGAAGATAGTTTGTTTCCTTCTTATTTTGATCAGTATCTAGTTTCACCATATGGCGAAATCAGGGGAGTAATAGACATTGACGATGCAGATATTTCAAGTAGTGGAGTTACCTGTCGAAATTGGGTTTTAGACGAACTACCACTTGATAACATAATAATTGATCCGAGAGAAAATGCAACACGAGCATATGAAATATTTGATGGATTTGGCGGTGCTGGAACAAGTTGGGGTGGAAGTTTCATTAGATGTATTGCCTCAAATGCACAAAGAGCTGAAGGATATGCGATGTCAGGTCCATCATATACTGATAGAGTAAATCAAACATTTTGGTCTTGGGGTATGGCTAGTAATATAGGAATAGGTTTTACAAGACCAGCAACAGTGGATAATATTGTCCGATTAGATCCCTTTCTAAAATGGAATTTTAAAGTTCCAGTAAATAACACAGACAACTGGTGGCAAATACAAGAACATGCCATGTATCCAGGAACTTTCCCTGTAATAACAGATGGATTTATTGGCATTGATGATACAACATTTACAATGGATACAGGATCAACAGTTGCACAGCGAGGACAAGTTGCCATATTCAAATCATTTAACAAGACTGAACTAGCTCATCAAGCAGGAACAGCAATTCCAGTCGATAATCTAGTTGCATATTATACGTTTGAAGAATCAAGTGGAGTTTTAATTAATAAAGCAGGCGATGTAGGTAGTCCAATTTCATTTGGTAGTGCAGCAGACGGAACAGTTGAGGCAGGAATTACAAGACAGGATAGTGGAATATTAGGAAGTTCGTATCTATTTCCTGGTTCATCATCAGGTCAAATTACACTAGGTTCATCAACTTCACAATTTAATTTTCTTCATAATACTACTGCAAAGTGGAGTATGAACTTTTGGATAAACTCTACTACAACTAGCGGTGGAACAGCAGTTATACAAAATAATGTTGGAACTACAGCCAATCGTGGAATAAACATCGGTCATACTGGTGGTGCATTAAGTGGTAATTCAAATTTATTGATTACAAAAGGCATAACATTTGATGCTGTAGCAGGAGTTTCAACATCAGGTAGCCCACTTACAAATGGGGTTTGGAATATGGTGACATATACATTTGATTATAATGGATTTGTTGACATCGGTAATAACACAAAAGTCTATGTCAATGGAGTTTTAAACAATGACGATGGTTTAGTAGGTGATCCTGCAAGTGATTCAAACGCAGCAGTAGCTTTACAAATGGGTGGATTTGGTGACATATTTCCATTTGCAGGTAACTTGGATGAATTTTCTATATGGAATGATGAATTAACACCAAGTGAAATTAGTGATCTTTACAACAGTGGTTCAGCTTTAAATCTTGCAGGAAATTTTCCTGATATAAAAGTTCAAGGAGGATTAATGTCAGTTGGCACATCAGCAGATTTACACGTTCATGTTGAAATCAAGGATGGAAACTTCCAAGCAGGACAAACTATGGGATTAAATGCAAAGGATACTGCAAATTCCAAAAGTATTGTGGGGTTAGGCCATGATAATAATGCGTATTTTGAACGAGGTAGGTTTACAGCATATAAAGAATGGACAGCATCATCACCAACAATAGAACCCTTACACTCACTTGGTGTTTATGACTTAGAAGACTTGACTGTTGGAACAGCAAATGACTTTGATATTTCATTTATTCCTAATTGGAGTAACTCCACCGAAGACATAATCACTGTCTTTGTTGCAGTTCAAGACAATTCAACAACTGGTAGTCTAATTGCAAACATAACAAGTATTGAAATTGAAAATAACGTAAGATATAACTTTACAAACGTTCAGGATCTACTGTTTTATGAACCAGATTGTACTACAGGAATGGCAACAACTGAAACAATTGATGGTGCAGCAGACAATGACAAAAATTGTGGAATAGACCAATCAAACGGTGTAATTCAAATTGCAAATATAACAACAACTGGCTCGTTTACCGAACCTCCACCAACACCAGAACCACCTACAAACTTGGTTGCATCTCCATTCTCACCAGAAAGAATGGACTTGACATGGGATCATCCACTGACAAACGTAACAAACTTCTTAATTCAGAGAAATGATGGAGCTGGATTTAACACAATTGCCTTGATTAATGATCCAACACTTTTATCATTCAAGGATGTCAATCAACAAAATTTAACACTGGCAGAAACTAACAACTTTGCAAACGCTACAAGCTTAACACCAGACACATCATATTCCTATAAAGTCTGTTCAGTTAATGGTAATGTAACAGAATCAACCTGTGATACAACAACTGCAACAACAACTGACGATGAGAATGTCTGGTTTATTCGTGAACATGATTCAGGCAGTGGTGCAGAAGCAACATTTACAACCACTGGCGGTAGTGGCAACTGGCTTTCAATGAGTTCAAATGATATAGCAAGTAGAGGCCACCAACCAAATTATCTTTGGAAAGCATTTAACCTAACAGAAACCAATATTCGAGATTCTGACATTGAATTTTATTGGGATCACGACCTAGATACAGGTGCATCCCCAGATAACATTCACTTGAAAGTTTGTCAAAACAGATGGACAAGTTACAACGATACAATTTTTGACTTTGGCAGTGATGCAATATGTAATACAGTAACAAGTTGGGCAATAATTGGCCCATCAGGAGCTACAACAGCATTTTCCCCATCATTTTCAAGGTTTTCAATAGATTGGGAGTCAGTTACAGAAGACTTCATTACAGTTTACTTGTCATACGAAGATGACAGTGCAACAACAATCTATGACTTTGATATACAAAACTTTACATGGACAAACGCAACCTCATGGGATTTCACAGGTTTAACATTAAACTTTACAGCATCAGATGATTTAAAACACATAACACAGGTAGCAGAATGTCAAGACTTTACAAGTACAGATTCATTATCCTCATCTTCAAACGATTGTGACTCTGGTGCATTTTTCGCGTCAGCAACACCCCAATCAGAATTTAAACAGACCGAAGGTGAAAATGACTGGCAGTTCAGGGAATTAAAACCAGGTGCAAGCAGTGAGTCATTTGGCTCATTTAGTAATTCAACAGCCTTTATGATGATTGCCAGCCAAGCACCAGTAAATAATGATCCTACAGAAGAAACAATGCTACATTTGTTTAAAGAGTTTCCAGCAACAGAAGTAATTGGTAAAAACATTACAATTGGTTGGAGTGGTGTTATAAATGTTGAAGGTGCAGGCAATCAAGGTTTAGTTCAAATTTTCAATGGAACTTTGGATAGATGGAATGGCACTCACTTTGAAAATGATGGTGCTATAACTGTTAATAATGAATTAATTGATACATTGACAACTCTAACAGAAACAATTACCTTTGATTCTTATGACACAGAGCAGGTAGCAATTGTTCCATCTACAACTAATGTAACAGTAGTTGTATTCTTTAATGACGATGATATAGCAGCAAGTGGGATAGTTACAGTAAATAATGTAACAGTAAATGACGTATTCTATAATTTTACAGGTAATACATTCTTTGAAGAAGTATCAGACACAAATGGTGGCGATCGAGGACTTGTAACAGCCGAAATAATTCCAGGGCAGCCACATGACATTTCAGAAGTAAATGCTACCGCATTTGAAAATGATGTATTCATAGAATGGGCATATGATCTAGGAAATGAAACAACTACTGAAACATGGAAGTATAGAGAGCAGGATGCTTATGGATCATCTTTCGAAGCTTGTTGGTTTTGGTCTAGCTCACCCTCAACAGGTGTGAGAATGGAAGAATTACAGGGATGTGGGCAAGAAGGCGGTGTTGGATGGGTATTCAAATCAATTCCAACAACTGAAATTACAGGAAGTAACATTCAAGTACAATATTTCAATTTGGGAGATGGATCAACTAGTGATTTGTATGTATTTGATGGATTTTATAATGAAAACTTGACAACAGCAGAATGGCCTGAAACATTTGTCAGTACATTACCAACTCTAAAAGGTGCAGGTATTCTAGGCTCTGTCAATTTACCTGCTAGTGCATTAACAACAGTAACACTACCAGCATCATCAATCAATTACTCACTTTCAACAACAGGTAATATCACAGTGGCAGTTCGTTCATTTGATAGTGTAACTTGCTGCCAATTTGCAGATATTAACATCCATACGATCAATGTTACTAACGTAGCGTTCTATAACTTTACAGATCCAACAACTATAGAAGATGATTATGGCACACCAGAAACATTTTGTCCAACTCAGCCAGCTTGTCCAGATTTCGGTAGTGGCGGACAGCAAGATTCAGGTGCATTTAGCACATTAACTATCACACCAGTTGCCACAACAGAACCACCAACTGATATATCAATTGAAAGAAAGTTAGTTCCAGGTGCTTACTCTACACTAGTTGCAAGCTTGATTGCAGTAAACGCAACTGCATTTAACAACGAAGAATATTTGGATGAAACAGTTACAGCAGATACACTTTATCAGTATAGATTAACACCATATAACGGAATTACAATTGGCAATCCAACTGAATCTAACCAAGTTCTAACAAATGACGTACCTACTGCACCATTCAACCTGACAGGTTCAATGGGGTTAATAATGCCTGACTTGGAAGACGTATTTCTAACATGGGAAGGTCCACTTGACAACGGTACTGGCTCACCAGGTACTAACGCAAACGTTACACATTACTGGATTGAAAGAAAAGCAGGCATAGGTGCATTTAGTTTCTTGGCAAATACAACAAATGCCACAACTGCATATGAAGATGATACAGTAGTAAGTTCAGCCAATTATACATGGAGATTACGTGCAGTAAATCCAGTAGGCTTCAGCCCATATTCAAACGAATTTTCAATGATAACAACTCCACTTATGCCACCAGATGCACCAACTAACCTAACAGCAACAGCAGTTTCAGGAACTCAAATCAACGTAGAGTGGCTTGCAGCAATAGCAGGAGATCCACCAACAGATTACGTATTACAACAGAGGCATGTAGGTTTTACAGGCTTTGTAACAATTGCAACTATCCCAGCACCAACATTATTCTATAATGTAACTGGATTATTGGTAGCAAATACATATGATTATCGTGTACGTGCAGATAATGGAGCTGGTTCAAGTGCATATTCAAACATTGATCAGGCAACTACATTTAACGTTCCATCAGCACCACAAAATCTCAATGCAGTTACATTTAACAACACTAGAATTGATCTAACATGGGATGTTCCTGCCTCGGTTGGTACTGGAATAATCAATTATTGGATTGAAAGAGAGTCGCCAGTGGGAGGCGGATTCGCTTTCATAGCAAATTCAAGCGTTACATCGTATTCTGACTTAAGTTTAACACAAAATACAATCTACAATTACAAAGTTAGGGCATTAAACAGCATCGGTTATGGCGTATTTTCAAACCAAGATAATGACAGGACTCATGGAGTTCCAGATGCACCAATAAACTTATCATTTACTACTGATGGAGTATCCTCAATTACAGTAGATTGGGATTCGCCAGTCTACACAGGAGGCGTTCCATTAACCGCATATACAATTGATCAGGCACAGGGAATAGGTGGAACATTCTTTACAGCAACTCCAAATCATCCAACAACTCCAACTGATAAAACCTATAACGCATTACTACAGTCAACCAATTACATTTACAAGATTGCAGCCAAAAATACCTATGGCACAGGTGCTTACAGTGCAAACTTGACAGCAGGAACATTTGCAGGCCCATCTGAACCAGAGAACTTCCTAGCAGTATTCAACTCAACTCGTCCATACAGTGTAAACTTGAGCTGGTCAGTTCCATTAGATGACGGTGGAGAGCCAATTCTAGGATATTTGATCCAAAGAAAGGATCTAGGTGGAGTCTATCAACAGATAGGAAATGTCACAAACAGCACATTTACATTCATCGACACAAACTTGATCAACCTTGCAACTCACACCTATCGTATCGCAGCATATGGTTCAATAGGAGATTTCACAGCAGACCAGCCAGTAACAACAGTAGTTCCAGCAAACTTTGTCAACTTTACAATCGCAGACTTTAACGTTGTAGGAGATGTATTACGTCAGGATTATACATTTGTAATTGACGATTGCTTCCCACAATGTACCTTCACAATAGCCGACATTGAAAGAAACGGAATTGTAGAGTCAACATTCCCCTATGGTCAGTCAATCACACTGGATGCTACTGTAACATTTACCTCATGGTTTGTATTACCAAATACCTTGCCTAGTTCAATCAACACAACTGCATTTGTAACTAATCTCGGTTCATCTAATGATGATGAGGCAGGTGTGACACTAGCTACAGCAGAGTTCCTAGTTCCAGGAACAATATTCTATAACCACACACGTACTCCCAACTTTGAAGACATAATCTTTACCTTGGTAAGACATCCTGTACCTTGGTCAGCTACATGTGAACAAAATAACGGAGGTGGATTTGCAGTTGATCAAGGACCAGTTTACGGACAGGCAGGAGTTCAGCCAATTTTATCACTACAAAATGTAGGATACTTTAACGATACATTAAACGCAGTGCCATCTCTCAATACTTACGTAGCTTGCTTTAACCCACCAAACCAGATTCTAGCGTTCACTTCATTTGGATTAGGTAATGGAACATTCGCATTAACATCATTTACAGGACAGCTAGGTGACTTTCTAGGTGTACCAGTTCCATTTATCTTCATTATCTTCTTGGCTGCAATATGGACAGGACGAAGTGCATCAACTGGAATTATCTTCTTGTCTGTGGCAATAGGTGCTATGGGAGTATTAGGATACTTCCCAGGCTTTGATGATCAGCCATTAATCGGTGGTGCTTTCTGGTCGTTGATTGTATTGCTTACATCTTTAGGAGTTTTAGTAGGCAAGCGTTTTTTTTAGAAGAATCGTTTGCCTACGACTTATTAGAACCCAAAAAAACCATAAAAATATAAGTATTTATATTACCATATAGATAAACACACTACGTCAATTCTAACATTGGCTGAAAAAGCAGAAAAAATGAGGAAATGGTTTGAAGATAATCCAGATGAATATGAAAAACATAAAGCAAGATTAAGATTACGATACGCTGAAAACCCAAATAAATTCAAAAAAAGAACAAAGAATTATCGAGAAACTCATAAAAAATGGAAACAAGACTATGATAAAAAATATAGAGAAACTCATGAAAAAGAAGTAAAGCGATCAATAAAAAATTGGCGAGAAAAGAATCCTGATTATATTAAAGAGCATAAACGATTAAGTTTTCAACAAATTATGAAAGATCCGATTAAAAAGAAAAAGCGATATAAAAAACAAAAAGCTAATAGAGATGATATAAAATATGAAGTCTTACTTCATTATAGCCCTAAAGGATCAAAAGTACCAACCTGTTGCTGTTGTAAAATTACAGGTTTACATTTCCTTACAATTGATCATATTCATGGACGAGGTTCAGAACATAGAAGAAAATGGGGTAGGGAAATTTATAGATGGCTAAAAGTGAGGAATTTTCCAAAAGGTCATCAAACCTATTGCTGGAATTGTAATATTTCAAAATCCCTTGGAGGTAGAAAATCTAAAACCTGCCCTCACAAAATAAAACAACAACAAACTTACCAACAATAGATTTACCAACAACAGATTTACCAGAAGTTTTTAATACATCACAGATTTACCAACAACAGATTTACCAGCAACTTTTAATAATATTATTTCCATAAAAGTACAATGACCGAAATATTTTCATGTCGGACTCTGTGGTAAAGAATTTTACGACTCTGTTGATGGATTAATCCTCAAAACATGGCATGAAATTTTACATGTAGAAAGCGATAATCCAGAAGATTCCCAGAACGAAGTAGATTTAGTGGATTTATATGAAAGTTGCAGTTATTAAGTAAGAAGGTTTCCCGAAGGAAACCAACGAGGATTTATTGTTTCCACAAACATAACTAGTTCTGCACATAATGTAAGTGCGATCTTTATTATTCATGGAAAGTATAAAAAGATTCGTAAAACTGACGAATAAATAAAGAGTTATAAGTTTAAGTTATAAGTTCATTACAATGACATCACAGTACGAAGTCAAATACGCAGGTGGCAAAATCAAAGCCATCGTTATCGGAGTAATTTTAGTAGTAATAATCGCCATTGTCCTTTCAGCAGGGATTAAGATCGTTGATGCAGGACATAGAGGTATTTTATTGCACTTCCAACAGATTGACGGTGTTCAATGTGACGAAAAAACAGGTGATTGTATTGCAATAAAACCACCACTTAAGGAAGGGATGCACTTTGTTGTACCATTCCAAGATGATATAGTTCAGATGGAAGTCAGGACACAAAAGTTTGAAAAGACAACAGGTGCAGGTTCAAAGGACTTGCAGGGAGTTTCAACTACAGTAGCAATCAACTACAGGGTTAGCCCAGAATCAGCAAACCTGCTTTTTGCAACAGTTGGGTTGGATTATACAGTTAGAATCATAACACCAGCAGTAGATGAAGTAGTAAAACAGATCACAGCAAGGTACAACGCAGAGGAACTTATCACCAAAA
>Ga0209431_10000814_pt1 | contig 25941 bp, 21 predicted proteins | sample RifCSP13_3_FD_184021 | JGI IMG/M metagenome (GOLD analysis project Ga0209431, IMG submission 184021) | Soil microbial communities from Rifle, Colorado - Rifle CSP2_sed 13_3 (SPAdes) (version 2) | ecosystem: Environmental > Terrestrial > Deep subsurface > Rock core/Sediment | place: Rifle...
ATGCCGCTCGAACTTGTCAACGATGCGATCTTGGGGCTCTTGGCGGGCTCGCGCGAAGGCTGGGGATTGGCAGTGGTCGCCGGCACCCGCTGCAATTGTTGGGGCTGGGACTCCACCCGCCAGCGCGTGGGCCACGTGACCGGGGGAGGCTGGATGATGGGCGAGCACGCCGGAGGCACCGAGCTGGTGCAGAAGGCGATCCAGGCCATAGCTTATGAGTGGACCCGCCGCGGCCCGGCCACGGCCCTGTCGTCGCTCTTTGTGGCCTACGCCGGCGCTCCCAATCTGGAACACCTGCTCGAAGGGCTGATGGTCGGCAAATATCGCCTGGACCCTTCGGCTGCCCCACTGGTCTTTCGCGCCGCGGCCGGCGGCGACCCCGTGGCAGATGGTCTGGTGCGTTGGGCCGGCCGGGAGCTGGGTGAGCTGGCCAGTGCCGTGAGCCGCCAGCTGGGATTTGAGCAGCTGACCTTTGATGTGGTCCAGGTGGGCAGCCTGTGGGAAGGCAGCTCGCTGCTGGCCGAGTCGATGCTCTCCGTGCTGCATGCCTGCGCCCCTGGCGCCCGCCTGGTGCGGCCCACCGCCCCACCCGTCAACGGAGCCATCCAACTTGCCCGCCAGGTGGCGGTGCGGGCGGGGTTTCCGGTCTCGTTCTCCAGTGGATGAGAGTCAGCCGCAAAAAAAGAAATTTCCTATTGGGCCAAATGATGAGGTGACCTTGAACGTCCCCTTTTATAACCATCAAAGGCAGTACTTGAGCATAAAAGACGAGATTGACGCCAACATCCAGGCGGTCCTGATGAGCGGGCAGTATATCTTGGGGCCAATGCTGGAGCAGTTCGAGGGCGAGCTGGCCGCATATGCCGGGACGCAGTACGCGATTGGCGTCGGCAATTGCACGGATGCGCTCTGGCTTACCTTCATGACGCTTGGCCTGGGACCGGGCGATGAGCTGATCACTAACGCCAATACCTTTTTCGCTACCGCTTCCGCTATGTGGATTGCGGGCTGCACCTCGGTGCTGGTCGACTGTGACCCTCAGACCCGCTGCATAGATCCGGGTGCGGTTCAAAAAGCGATCACCAACCGCACCCGGGCGATCGTGCCCGTTCATTTGTACGGGCAGTGCGCCGCGATGGATGAGATTCGAAAAATTGCCGATGAATATGGCCTGTTTGTCGTGGAGGACAATGCCCAGGCCGTCGATGCTCATGGGGACACTTTCAAGACCGGGGAGCTCTCCGACGCCGTCTGCTACAGCTTCATCGCCAACAAAAACCTGGGCACCTTTGGGGATGGAGGGGCCGTCTGCACCAACCGCCCGGAGCTCAATGACCGAATCCGGAAGCTGCGCAACCACGGCTCCAGTCAGCGCAATGTACACAGCTTCGGCTTCAACAGTCGTTTGGATGACCTGCATGCTGGTATTCTCAGCGCCAAGCTCAAACACATTCCCGCCTTGAGTGACCGCCGGATTGAGATCGCCGGGAAATATACTGCCGGCTTGGCGGATTGCGATTTCATCCAGCTCCCCTACGTCCGCCCGGGCTACCGGCATGTATTCCATCTGTATGAGATCGAAACGATCGATCCCGCCGATCGAGACCGCATGTTGGATTACCTGACCCGCTGTGGCGTAGAGGCAAAGTCCCATTATTCGATCGCCATTCACCAGCAGGACGGCTTTCCCTGGGGCAAGGCTGCCCGCCTGGCCGGCCCGCTGGTCAACGCCGAGAAGAACGCCGCCTCCTGCATATCTCTGCCGCTGTACCCGGAGCTGAGGGAGGAGGAAATTCAATATACGCTTCAGACCATGCGCGGCTGGCCTGGGGAGCGCTAACAAAGCCCTGCTCTTTTTGCGTTCGGATAGTGGCTAAATTAGCAGAGCCATGCAAACCATAAGGAGGATTATTTAAGATGCTACCCAAAGAAGGAGTTCGCACGATCGAACAAGTATCTGCGATGATTGAGGAACAAGAGCTTACCAAAGAAGAATTGATGACGATGCTCCGGCAGATCATGGAGATTCGCGCCCTGGAGGACAATATATCCGACCTGCTGAACAAGGCGGTCTTGAGAGGCGCATCTCACCTGTATGCCGGCCAAGAAGCTGTGGCCGTTGGGGCGATCTCAGCCTTGCGCGATGATGACCTGATCACCAGCACCCATCGCGGTCATGGTCACGCCCATGCACATGGGGATAAAGTCGCCAGTACACCCGAAGCCAAGCAATCTCATTACAACAAGATGATGGCTGAAGTGCTCGGCCGCTCGAGTGGGTACTGCAAAGGGAAAGGCGGCTCGATGCATATTGCGGATGTCAAGCACGGGAACCTGGGCGCCACTGGCATCGTAGGCGGCAACCTCCCGGTTGCAGTCGGGGCTGCTTTGGCTCAGAAGCTCCAGGCCACCGAAAAGGTCGTCTTGTGCTTTTTCGGCGACGGCGCTGCGAACGAAGGTACCTTCCATGAATCCTTGAATATGGCCAGCTTATGGGACTTACCGGTGGTCTTCATCGCCGAGAACAATATGTATGGCATGTCGGTGCCATGGGCCAAGGCTTCCAAGTTGCCCGATATCGCCTATCGCGCCTCTGCTTACGGCATTCCGGGTGAAGTTGTGGATGGGATGGATGCGCTCTCAATGCGCCGTGCAGTGACGCGGGCGATCGAGCGCGCCAGAAGTGGCGCAGGCCCAACCCTGATCGAAGCGAAGACGTACCGGTATTACGGGCACTCGCACTCCGACCCGCGCGCCTACCGCACCCGCGAAGAAGAAGCTCACTGGCGAGAACGCGACCCTATTAAAGTCCTCAAGGGGAGCATGATCGCGGTCAAGATGCTGGATGAAGCCGAGTTCGAAACCTTGGGACAGTCTGTGAAAGCGAAACTCGACCAAGCTATGCTGTATAGCGAAGCATCGCCTGAACCAGACCCAAAGGAATTGACCACGAATGTTTTCGCTCCGTCCAGGTTTACACCCCATGATTACGAAAACGACCGGCGTCTGCGCCAGGCGATCCGTAGCGGCTCGGTCAAGCGAGTCATCTCGTACTCGCAGGCCCTGGTGGAGGCGATGCGTGAGGAGATGTTGCGGGATGAGCGAGTCTTCATCATTGGCGAAGACGTGGGATTGTATGGTGGGGCTTACGGCGCGACCCGCGGTTTGTTCCAGGAATTTGGCGAATGGCGTGTCATTGATTCGCCCATCTCCGAAGCAACCATCGGGGGCGCCGCGGTCGGAGCTGCCATGGCTGGGATGCGCCCAGTGGCGGAGATCATGTACGTCGATTTCACGCCCCTGGCAATGGACCAGATCGCCAACCAGGGCGGCAAAAACCGCTATATGTTCGGCGGAGAGACGACCGTCCCAATGGTCATTCGCACCGAAGGCGGAGCTGGACGTGGGATTGCCGCTCATCATTCGCAGAGCCTGGAATCACTCTGGACCCACTTCCCTGGGATTTACGTGGTCATGCCCGCTACACCCTACGACGCCAAAGGCCTGCTCAAAGCCGCCATCCGTGATGATAATCCGGTGATGTTCATTGAGCACAAGATGCTGTATGGTCAAAAAGGGCCTGTTCCCGAAGAAGATTATATTATTCCCTTTGGGGAGGCGGATATCAAGCGAGAAGGCAAGGATATTACCCTGGTAGCCTACTCACGGATGGTATTGAAAGCCCTGGAAGCAGCTCAAATCCTGGAAAAAGACGGCATTGACGTCGAGGTGATCGACCTGCGGACGCTCAAACCGCTGGATATAGATACGGTCATCCTCTCCGTCAAGAAGACGGGCCGCTTTGTAGGTGCTACCGAGGCCTATGAGAACACCAGCTTCATCAACGAAGTGATGGCCCAAGTGAATGACCAGGCCTTCGATTGGCTGGACGCGCCGATGGTTCGGGTAGCGGCTGCCAATGTGCCGGTCCCACGCGCCGAAATCTTGGAAGATCTGGCGATTCCTAACGTTAACCGGATAGTTGAAGCCTGCCGAAAGGTGGTGAGCTGATGGCTGTCGAGTTCTTTATCCCAAAGCTCGGGCAAACTGTTGAGGAAGTAACCATCGTTAATTGGCTGGTCGAAGACGGGGCCAAAGTGGAACAGGGCCAACCGGTCCTGGAAGTGGAAACCGATAAGACTGTATTCCCGCTGGAAGCCACGGCTGGCGGCTATCTCCACCGCGGCCCTTTCAAGGAGGGGGATATCGTTCCCGTGGTGACGACCGTGGCGATTATTGGCGAACCCAATGACCGGTTCATGGTGAAGGGTGAAGGGGCAATCGCATCGGTTGCCCAGGTCGAGCAGCCAGTCGCTGTATACGAAGCTCCCCCAACGGGTGCCAGCCAGGTTGGCCTCTCAGGAGCGGTGCAGGTCGATCGGTTGATCATCTCGCCGCGCGCCAGGAAGCTGGCAAGCGAGAAGAAAGTCGATTTAAGCCGGCTGACCCCTACCGGCGGAAATGGGGTGCGGATCGTGGAGCGCGATGTCCTGGCCTACCTGGACCAACTCCCCAAGGTCAGCCCATTGGCGCACAAGGTCGCCGCCGAAGCGCAGGTAGACCTTGAATCCCTGGTTGGAACTGGCCCAGGCGGGCGGATTATGAAGACAGATGTGGAGCGCAGTCTTCGCGCCGGGCCTCCCGTTCTTATACCTGAATCACTCCCGCCACTGGGAGAGATGGAGGTGGTTGAGCGCATCCCGCTCAGCGGCATACGCGGGATCATTGCTGAACGCATGGGCGTCAGCGTTCATACCACCGCTCGCGTGACCCTGGTGATGGAGGTGGACGCCACCGAATTTGTAACCATGCGTGAGCGCATCAAGGCCCGTGTCGCCGAGGAATGGGGCTTTGCTCCTGGTTATAACGATCTGCTTGCCAAGATCGTCGCCTCCGCCCTGCGCAAATTCCCCTACATGAACGCCCGTCTGACTGACGACGCCATCGAATACCTGAGACCGATCAACCTCGGCATGGCCACGGATACTGAGCGCGGCCTGCTCGTGCCAGTGATCCGGGATGCCGATCAGAAGAGCCTGCGCCAGTTCGGCCTGGAGTTCCGCCAACTTGTCGAACGGGCCCGCAACCGCAAGTCTCTGCCGGATGATCTGACGGGCGGCACATTTACCATCACCAGCCTGGGCGCTTTTGGGGTGGATGCTTTTACGCCGGTGATTAACCTGCCGGAAGCAGCCATCTTAGGGGTGGGCAGGATTGCCCCTAAAGTCGTCCCCTGGGAAGGTCAGCCTGTGGTGCGCACGATGTGCACGCTCTCACTCGTCTTCGACCACCGTCTAGTGGATGGCGCCCCCGCAGCTCGTTTCTTTGGATACATCAAGGATCTGATCGAGGAACCGTATTTGTTGGTCAGCGCACTCCAGGAATCGTTCACCACCATGCTGAGCCAGCCAGCCGCTAAATCCTAAGATTCCCCCATATCACTGCTCGATTCTGCTGATTGACAAAGTAAAAAAGCATGTTATAATTTAGTTTGTTGGTGCAACCAATTAATGGGGGCAAGCTGGATTATCGGTAACTGAATTAAAACGTATTCCTGTTCTTTGCGGCGAATTAACCTTCGGTAAGCGATGCGTTACTTGCACGGCCAGATATCAGACCATTTTGAGGTCAGACTAATAGCGTGACAGGGCAGGTTCGTTCAGGACAATATCGCTTCCGCACGGGGGATCAGGCGCTCGTGCGCCAGATCAACCTGTCGGTGATCATGCACCAGCTGCGTGAGAACGCCCCCATCTCGCGCGCCGCGCTGGCTGACATTACCGGCTTAAACAAGACCACCGTCTCCAGCCTGGTGCGCGAATTGATCGAGCGCCAGTTCGTGCGCGAAGTCGGCTTCGAGACGCCGGGAGGCGGGCGCAGCGCCGGCCGGCTGGCGATGATGCTCACGCTGGACCCAGCGGCCGGTTATATCGTCAGCGCCGAGATCGGCGTCGACTTTCTGCTGGTGATCTGCACCGACTTTGCCCCGCAGGTGATCTGGCGCTGCAAAGAGCCTATTAACCCGGATATGGGCCAGCAAGCGATCTTTGATCGCCTGCTGGCTCTTTTGCACCAGGCGGTGGCTGTTGGGTGCGAGACCTGTAACACGCTATTGGGTGTCGCGGTCGGTGTGCCCGGCCTGGTCGAGCAAGCCAGTGGCACCCTGTTATTTGCTCCTAACCTGCGCTGGGAAAACGTGCCGCTGCGTCCCCCCCTGGAGGAATTTGTCAACGCTCCCCTGGTGGTGGATAATGAAGCCAACATGGCCGCGCTTGGGGAGCACTACTTTGGCGCCGCGCAGGGTTACGACGATGTGCTTTACATCAGCGCCGGAGTCGGCCTTGGGGGCGGCTTCGTGCACGGTGGCCGCATCTACGGTGGCGTGAGCGGCTTTGGCGCCGAGGTCGGCCACATGACCATGGACCCCGAAGGGGAGCTGTGCAACTGCGGCAACCGCGGCTGTTGGGAGACACAGGTCAGCCAGCGCGCCCTGTTCCGTTATCTCCGCCGCGCCGTCGGACAGGGGCGCCCCAGCCGGCTGATAGAAATGACTGAAGACAATCTGGGACAGCTGACCGTCCCGATCGTAGTTGAAGCCGCCCGCGCCGGTGACTCTCTGGCGCTGGAAGCGCTGGATGTCTTGGGTCATCACCTGGGGATCGGCGTCGCCTCCCTGGTCAACGCCCTGAATCCACAGCTGGTCGTCTTTGGCGGCATCTTAAGCCTGGCAGGTGAGTTCCTGCTGCCGGTCGTGGAAGCTGAATTGGGGCGGCGCGCCCTGCGCTGGAACCGCGACGCGGCCCAGGTCGAGCTCGCTCGCCATGGATTTGACGCCTGTGTCATGGGTGGGGTAGCCAGGGTCTTCCAGACTATCCTGGCAGAACCGGATACCCTTAGAAGAGAAACAGCTTGGGCAATGGCCACGGCTAACGCATAGCCTATTATGAGCTCCGATTAAATTAGAAAGGAGGTGAGCAAAGCGAAAAAGTGAGCCTGCGAAATCAGAATTTACCCAATCCAATCAAATCTATTAACCAATTACGAAGGAGAAGACTACCATGTGGAAAAAAGTTTTATTGGCGGTGATCGTGACCTTTGCGCTCGTCCTGTCAGCCTGCGCGCCCGCCGCGCCGACCGAAGCTCCGCCCCCCGCGGAGACTGAAGCTCCGCCCCCTGCGGAGACCGAAGCTCCGCCCCCAGCGGAGACTGAAGCCCCGCCTCCCCCAGCAGGGGTTACGGAGCTGAGCATCCTCTGGGCGCAGTGGGACCCGGCCAACTATCTGCAGCAAGTAGCCGATATGTACTTCGATGAGACCGGCATCAAGGTGACTGTAGTACAGGAGCCTTGGGGCTCGTTCTATGACCGCTTCTCGACCGAAATGGCGGCCAAGGGCGACGCCTGGGACATGGTCGTCGGTGACAGCCAGTGGCTGGGCCAGGGCGCTACCTCCGGCTGGTATATTGACCTGACCGACTTCATGGCCAGCAAGGGCATCTCCGACTCTGTCACCGAAGCCACCCTGACGTACTATGGGGAGTACCCGACCGGCTCTGGCACGTACTATGCCTTCCCGACCGAGGGTGACGCTGACGGCTGGTCCTACCGCAAAGACCTGTTCGAGAACCCCGACGAGATGGCGGCCTTCAAAGCGGAATACGGCTATGACCTGGCAGTTCCCAAGACTTACGCGGAGCTCAAGGATATCGCCGATTTCTTCACCCGCCCGGACGCCGGCCTGTACGGCGTGGCGATTTACACCCAGAAGGACTACGACGCTATCACCATGGGCGTGGAGAACACCATGTTCAGCTGGGGCGCCGACTGGAAAGACCCGGCTACCAACGCAGTCATGGACATCGTCAACTCTCCCGAGGCCGTGGAATCGCTGCAGTTCTACCGCGACCTGTACGCCTGCTGCCAGTATCCCGGTGGGAGCAACGCCTTCTTCACCGAGACCAACGACGCTATGATCAGTGGCCAGGCAGCCATGTCGATGAACTACTTCGCCTTCTTCCCGGCGCTGGTCAACCAGGGAGCCAACCCCAACTTCTACGATAAGGTGGGTTTCTTCCCCAACCCGGCTGGACCGACCGGCAAGCAACACGCCGCCTTGGGAGGCCAGGGCATGAGCGTCGTGGCCTACATCAGCCCCGAGCGCCAGGAAGCCGCCAAGGCCTTCATCGAGTGGTTCGCCAAGGAAGATGTACAGACCGAGTGGGCCAAGCTGGGCGGCTACACCTGCAACAAGAACGTGCTCGCCTCGGACACATTCCTCGATGCGACGCCCTTCAACCCGGCCTTCGCTACGACAATGGGCTTCGTCATGGACTTCTGGAACATCCCAGAATATGCCCAGCTGCTCGCAGTCACGCAGCGCGAATTTAGTAAATTCGTCGTCGAGGGTACGGGCACGGCTCAGGAGGCGATGGACGCCATCGCCGCCGAGCACGACAAGATCCTTAAGGAGACGGGTTACATTAAGTAATTCCTGTCCAGCATCGCTACCAAATATCCCCTGGGGAGGCGGTTCAAATCGCCTCCCCACAAAAACCAGAGCGCGTTGAAAATTACTAATCCCATGTGCAAGCCTTTCCTGATGGGGCTAATGAGCTCTGGTAATTGTCACTCTGAGCGACCGGAGGCAGCCAAGAGTCTCTATAGGCTTGCGGTTGACCCTGTAGCCAACAGGGCTTCTTCGTCGCTTCGCGCCTCGGAATGACCTGCGGTTGGCTTTTTTCTAAACCTTGCACCTCTATTCGATCGGTAAGTAGAAGTTCGGTTTGTATCTTCGGAGGAGTACCAGTTGAGCACAACCACAGCCAAAGTAGCCTCTCATCCTCGTCAGCGCCACCTCAGCGACCGGGCGATCATCAACCTTTTCGTCTGGCCGACCCTGGTGCTGCTGATCCTGGTGAACGTCTTCCCCCTGTTCTACAGCCTTTTCCTCAGTTTCACCAACTACTCGGCCATCGCAGGTAAGGCGCCGGTGTGGATCGGTTTTAAGAATTTTGCCAACCTGCTCAACGACCAACAGATGTGGAAATACTTCGCCACCACCGGCAAGTACGCCCTGGTCTCGGTCGGTTTGCAGACCCTGTTTGGCTTCGGGCTGGCCATGCTGCTGCACGAGAAGTTCAAAGGCAGTGGCCTGATCACCACCCTGATCCTGATTCCGATGATGATCTCGCCCGTGGTGGTCGGCCTGTTCTGGAAGCTAATGTACAACCCGAGTTTCGGTTACTTCAATTACCTGATCGGTTTTCCTAATCCAATCAGGGGACCCGACATGCTGGCCAGCAGCTTTGCCCGCCAAGGTGTGCCTGGCCTAGCGTTGTATTCGGTGGTGCTGGTCGACGTGTGGATGTGGACTCCGTTCGTGATGCTGCTCGTCCTTTCGGGCCTCAAAGCCATCCCCGATTATCTCTACGAAGCGGCCGCCATCGACCGGGCCAGCTCCTGGTTCCAGTTCTGGCGCATCACCGTGCCCCAGGTGGCGCCCCTGCTGCTGATCGCCATCCTCTTCCGCACCATTGAGGCTTTTAAATCCTTCGACCTGGTGATGGGTATGACCGGCGGCGGCCCGGGCGACCAGACCGAGCTGATCGCCGTCAACCTCTACCGCCAGGCCTTCCTGGGCCAATGGCAGACGGGCAGGTCGAGCGCCCTGGCCTATATTATTCTGATCATTATCATCGCCGTCAGCAATCTTTACATCCTCTATCTCAACCGCATGCGCGGGGAGGCGTGATCTATGGCTAATTTCGAGCAAACCGGTCCCGGCAAGCCGGTCCTGGAAGCCACTCGCGTGGATAAAGTCACTCCGGGTTACCGGCTGGGGCATAACCTGCGCGCCCTGTTTGTCGTCATCCTGGCCATTGTTGGCCTGATCCCGGTCTTCGTGATGATCATCACCGCCTTCAAGACCCGCCCGGATGCCATCCATGTGCCTCCCAAGCTGATCTTTACTCCCTCCCTGGAAGGCCTGGTCTTCTTGTTCACCGAGCGCGCGTCGGCCTCGCCGTCCAGGCTAGAGGAATTGAAAAAAGCTGCCGAAGGGGTTCAGCTCAGCCTGGTCGATCGCATCGCGCTAAATGCCGGCCAGGAGATCACCGGGCCTAGCGATTATGTTTTCCGCCTGAGGAATTCGCTGATCATCGCCGGCATTTCGACCCTACTCTCTGTGGTCCTGGCCATTTTTTCCGCCTATGCCTTCAGCCGCTATGGCGTAAAAGGCAAGGGTGACCTGCTCTTTTTCATCCTCAGCACGCGCATGCTGCCGGCGGTGGTGGTCACCGTACCGCTCTTCTTGATGTACACGCAGCTCAAACTGCACGACACACATATCGGGATGATCCTCCTCTACACCGTGTTTAACCTCTCGCTGGCGGTGTGGTTGATGAAAGGTTTCTTCGACGAGATCCCGCGCGAGTACGAAGAGGCCGCGCTGGTGGACGGTTACACCCGCATGCAGGCTTTCTTCAAGATCGTCTTGCCGCAGGCGGTGACTGGCATCGCCGCCACCACCGTCTTCTGCCTGATCTTCGCCTGGAACGAGTACGCCTTCGCCCTCATGCTGACCAGCGAGAAGGCGCGCACCGCCCCGCCCAGCATCGCCACCATGCTCGGCATCGGTGGCATCGAGTGGACAGCCATCGCCGCCGGCAGCCTGGGTTTCTTGATCCCGGTCGTGATCGTCACCTTTGCCTTGCGCAACTATCTGCTGCGCGGCGTCACCTTCGGCGCAGTCCGCAAATAGGACTGAGGAAAAAAATATGGCTACCATAGAACTCCAGAAAGTAGAGAAGAAATTCGCCGAGCTGCACGCCGTCAAACCGATGGACTTGACCATCCAGGATGGGGAATTCGTGGTCTTGCTCGGCCCCTCCGGTTGTGGCAAGACCACCACCCTGCGCATGATTTCGGGCCTGGAGACGGTCACCGGCGGCAAAATCCTGCTCAACCAGCGCGACGTGACCTGGCTGCATCCCAGCCAGCGCGATATCGCCTTCGTCTTCCAGTTCTACGCCCTCTACCCGCATATTTCCGCCCGGGACAATATCTCCTTCCCTCTGCGGGCGCAAGGCGAGTCAAAAGAAGAGATCGAAAAGCAGGTCAAGGAAGTCTCTGCCTTATTACGCATCGAGCACCTGCTCAACCAGCGTCCGGGCAACCTGAGCGGCGGCGACCAGCAGCGCGTCGCCCTGGCGCGCGCCCTCGTTCGCCGCCCGGCGGCCTTCCTGATGGACGAACCGTTGGGCGCCCTCGACGCCGAATTCCGCGAGTCCATGCGCGCCGAGATCAAGCGCCTGCACATCGACCAGCACGCCACGACCGTTTACGTCACCCACGACCAGATCGAAGCCATGGCCCTGGGCGATCGCATCGTGGTGATGTCTGAAGCGGTCGTACAGCAGATTGGCACGGCGGCTGAGGTCTATTACAACCCGGCCAACCTGTTTGTGGCACGCTTCATCGGCAGCCCGGGTATGAACCTGGTCACGGGTCATTATGTCGACGGTGTCGTAACTATACCGGGCACGCAGAACCGCTTCAGCCTCCCAGTCGGGTGGCGCAAACCGGTTGACGAGACATTGAAAGAATCAAAAGAGATCATCCTGGGCTTTCGCCCGGAAGCGGCGCAGCTCAACAATGCGGGAAAGTTATCCGGGGAGGTGTATGCCAGCGAGCTGCAAGGAGCATTTGCCGTGCTGCACGTGAATGTGAACTCGGATGACATCGTCCACATTCGCACCGATCGAGTGATCAATTACCCGATTGACACGGTGGTGCATTTTGATCTAAACCCTGAAATGGTACGCTTCTTCGATCCTCAATCAGAAGCCGCCATCCAACCAGAGGTGGGCGCATGAGCAACCTAGAACTTAAACAGATTACCAAGCGGTTCCCAGGTGTGACCGCCTTAAACGACGTGTCTTTCGATGTGCAGGATAGCGAATTCTTCATCCTGCTCGGCCCCACCGGCGCTGGCAAGACGACAACGCTGCGGGTGATCGCTGGCTTAGAACGGCAGGAAGAAGGCACGGTTTTGTTCGATGGTGAGCCGGTCGACAATCTGGCCCCGGCCGGCCGCGACGTCGCCTTCGTCTTCCAGCAGTATTCACTTTACCCGACCATGTCGGTCTACGACAACCTGGCCTTCCCGCTGCGCTCCCCCCTGCGCCGCACGCCAGAAGGTGAGATTCGCAAGCGCATCCAGGAGATCGCCGAGGTCCTGCGCATCCCCCACCTCCTGGAGCGTAAGACGGCTCACCTCTCGGGCGGCGAGATGCAGCGCGTCTCCATCGGCCGGGCTATCGTGCGCGAACCGCGCATCTTCCTGATGGACGAGCCGCTTTCCAATCTGGACGCCAAGCTGCGTGAATCCCTGCGGGTGGAGCTGCAGCACCTGCAAAAGACGCAAGGCAGCACCACCCTTTTCGTGACGCACGACCAGATCGAAGCCCTGACCATGGCCGACCGCATTGCCGTGCTCAACCTGGGGCGCATCATCCAGATCGGCACTCCGGAAGACATCTATGACCGGCCCGTCACCACCTTCGTCGCCCAGCTGGTTGGCACCCCGCGCATCAACCTGCTCAAATCCAACCGGGAGGACAGCACGCTTTACATCATGAATAGCGATCTCCATCTGCCGAGTCCACATGAGTACACCGTTCCGGGTGAATTCCTGCTCGGCATCCGCCCGGAGGACATCCTCCCCCACCCGGAAGGCAAGTTTGCTGGTCAGATCCTGCTGACTGAACCGCTCGGCGTGCAGACCGTGGTCCACATTCGCTCTGGGGAGCAAACCCTATCGAGCCTGATCCCTGGCATGAGCACCCTGAAAATTGGTGATAATGTCCGCTTCAACATCCTGGCGGAGCGGTTGCATTGTTTCACCCTGGACGGAAAACGCGTCCAGAGATAGAAAGTTGCCCAAAAAGGAGTGTGAAAAATGAAAATCGGCGTAAACACCTGGGTTTGGACTTCGCCCCTAACCACCGCTGAACTCGAAAATCTGGCGCCCAAGGTCAAGCAAATCGGCTTCGATTGGATTGAAGTGCCTCTCGAAAGCCTCGACGATCTGGATCACCAACGCGGGGCGGCGATTATTAAGGACAATGGTCTGGGAGTCAGCGCCGTAGCTGCGATGGGCCCGGATCGCGACCTGATCCATCCGGATAAGGCCATCCGCGACAACGGGATGGCTTACGTGAAGGGCGCCATCCAGGCCACCCACAACCTGGGAGCCACCAATTTCGTCGGCCCCTTGTACTCGGCCGTCGGGCGCACCTGGCAAATGACCGCAGAAGAACGCGCCCACGACACAGACCTGCTGGTGGAGAACCTGAGCGAATTGGCGAATTACGCCGCCGACTATGGGGTCGTGCTGTGTGTCGAGCCGCTCAATCGCTTCGAAACCAGCTTCCTCAATCTGGCCGAGCAAGTCATCGAAGTCGTCGACCGCGTCGGGCATCCTAACTGCCAGATCATGCTGGACACGTTCCACATGAACATCGAGGAGAAATCCTCAGGAGACGCCATCCGCGCCGCTGGCAAACGCCTGAAGCACCTGCACTCCTGCGAGAATGACCGCGGCGCTCCAGGTTCGGGCCATGTCACCTGGCAGGAGGTCGCCCAGGCATTGTGGGACATCGGCTACGACGGGCCGGTGGTGATCGAGTCCTTCACGGCCAAGGTGAAGAGTATCGCCCGCGCCGCCGCCATCTGGCGCCCGCTGGCATCCACTCAGGATGCGCTCGCCGCAGATGGACTTAAATTCTTGCGACAGCTGTTAAGTTAAGGAGTTTCCCCTGGCTGGCATGGCAGTTAGACTGCCGTCCCCACCGCAGTGCAACTGCATCGAGATCGATATTTGGAAACATTACATAACGAAGGAGAGTACAAAATGGCACGACCTGTCACCTTGTTCACCGGGCAATGGGCTGACCTGACCCTGGAAGATGTAGCCAGGAAAGCCAGCGCCTGGGGTTTCGACGGCCTCGAGCTGGCCTGCTGGGGCGACCACTTCGAAGTGGATAAAGCCCAGGCAGATGAGAAATATGTCAAAGGCCGCTGGGATATCCTCAATAAATACAACCTGAAGTGCTTTGCGATCAGCACGCATCTCGTCGGCCAATGCGTCGCCGATGACCCGATCGATGCCCGCCACCAGCGCATCCTCTCGGGGCGCTTATGGGGCGATGGCGATCCCGAAGGCGTGCGCCGGCGCTGCGCCGAAGAGATGAAGAACACCGCCAGCGCCGCCAAGAAGTTTGGCGTGAAGGTTGTCAATGGCTTTACCGGCAGTTCGGTATGGAAGAACCTGTATTTCTTCCCGCCCACCAATCAAGATGACATCAACAAAGGCTATGCCGACTTCGCTGCCCGCTGGAAGCCGATCTTTGATGTCTTCGCCGAGAATGGCGTGAAGTTCGGTTTGGAAGTCCACCCGACCGAGATCGCTTACGACATCATCACTGCTCACCGCGCCCTGGAAGCGGTCGGCGGACACTCCGCCTTCGGCTTTAACTTCGACCCCAGCCACTTCATCCATCAGTTCATCGACCCGGTCGAGTTCATTAACTAGTTTGGGGACCGCATCTGGCACATGCACGTGAAGGATTCGCGCGTGCAGCTTACCGGGCGCAACAGCATCCTCTCCTCACACCTGGATTTCGGCGATAACCGCCGGGGTTGGGACTTCGTCTCCCCGGGTCGCGGCGACGTCAAATGGGACAAGATCATTCGCGCCCTGAACCGGATTGGATACAGCGGCCCGCTCTCGATCGAGTGGGAGGATTCAGGCATGGATCGCGAATGGGGTGCACCCGAAGCGCTGAAGATGGTGCGCAGCCAGGACTTCACCGCCTCGCAGATGGCCTTCGACGCAGCTTTCGCCGCCAAGGATTAGCCCTATTCCTGGTCGAGGGGCAGCGAAGAATTCGCTCGCTGCTCCCATGCCTGGTAACTATACACGGATACCTAATCACTATTTCCTGACAACTGGAGTGTACTATGAGCGAAGAAACCGGTTTCACCACCATGGCTGGAGCGAAGGCGGAAGGGGAAGCTCCGGAGATCGGCGTTGGGATGCTCGGCTACGCTTTCATGGGCAAGGCCCACACCAATGCCATGAAGAAGATCCCTTATATGATGTATCCCCCTGTCGCCATCCCGAAGCTGGTCGCCATCAGCGGGCGGAGTGAGGCGTCTGTTTTTGAGGCGATGAAGCGCTTCGGCTACCAGAAATACTACACCGACTGGCGCAAGATGGTCGAGGATCCCGAAGTGCAGCTGGTCGACAACGGCGGACCCAATGACACCCACGCCGAGCCCTCGATCCTGGCTGCCAAGTTGGGCAAGCATGTCCTGTGCGAGAAGCCGCTGGCGCGCACGGCTGCAGAGGCTAAGGAGATGCTGGAAGCGGTCGAGAAAGCCGGCGTCAAACACATGGTGGCCTTCAATTACCGCTTTGTCCCCGCCGTGCGCCAGATCCGGGATCTGATCGACCAGGGAGCGTTGGGCCAGATCTACCACTTCCGCGCCGTCTACCTGCAGGAATGGATCATGCCGCATTATAACGCTCCAAAATGGTGGCGGATGGACAAGAAAGTCGCCGGCAGCGGTGCGCTTGGCGATCTGGGCGCCCATATCATCGACCTGGCCCACTATCTGGTGGGCGGGATGAAGAGCGTGGCTGCTATGACCAAGACCTTCATCCCCGAGCGCCCTATGCCGGACGGCAAGGGTATGGGTAAGGTCGATGTGGATGACGCCTTCGTCGCTGCCGTCGAGTTCGAGAACGGCGCCATTGGCACCCTGGAATCGACTCGTTTTGCCGGCGGGCGCAAGAACTACAACTGCTTCGAGATCAACGGCGAGAAGGGCTCCCTGCGCTTCAATCTGGAGAGGATGAACGAGCTGGAGGTTTTCTGGATTGGCGAGCAGCCCAAGGAAACCCAGGGTTTTCACGCGGTGATGGTCACCGAGGGCTACCACCCCTGGTGGGGGAACTGGTGGCCGCATGGCCACATCATCGGTTGGGAGCACACCTTCGTCCACGAGATCAATCACCTTCTTGATTGCATTGTCAACGACAAGCAAGTTGGCCCCCATGGCGCGACCTTCGCGGATGGCTACCGCGCGGCGGTCATCTGCGATGCCATCTCCGAGTCAGCGCAGACCAAGAAGCACGTGGACGTCAAGTATTAATCGAATTTCGCCGGGCGAGGCAGAGGCCTCCCTCTGCCTCGCCCCCGAAAAAGGAACCCCTATGGCAAAAACTCGCCTGCGTATACCAATCGCTCTCCCGATTGCAATTGTTATCTCGCTGGTCCTTGGCTTGCTTGCTGGCCCTTTCATCAGATCCCGGGCGACGGAAGAACAACTGGCTGATAATGTCTTGCTTTCAGCTCTCCCCTTTATCCTGATCTTCGTGGCCATCATCCTGGCCTTTATCACCTTGATCGTCATCATAGCTAGGCTGCTCAGCAACAACCTTTCTCCCCGCATATTTCACATCGTCGAGAGGATCCTTATTGCCGGTATCGTGCTGGGTGTTTTGGGCATGTTCCAGCCATGGGTATTTCTCGCCTATAAATACGGCTTCCTGCTCTTATTATTCTCAACGCTGAGTTTTATCGTTTGGAGCCATATTGTCCCGCGGAGAGCCGAGGTCCAGGAGGGGATCAGCCCGTTGGTTCCCTCACAGCCCGAGAAAAGGGATCTGGAGGGTGAGCGCAGAGTTTAATGGCTATGTCCGACCGTTACCAATCCCAACCTGAGCACAAATTTACATTTGGCCTGTGGACCGTCGGCAATATCGGCCGTGACCCATTTGGTGCGCCAGTCCGGCAGCAGCTTTCGCCGGTCGAAATCGTTCACCTGCTTTCCGAAGCGGGCGCTTACGGGGTCAATTTCCATGACAACGACCTGGTGCCCATCGACGCCACCCCGGCCGTCCGAGAGCACATCATCAAGGATTTTAAGCGCGCCTTGCAGGAAACTGGTCTCAAGGTCCCCATGGCGACGACCAACCTGTTTTCCGATCCCGCCTTCAAAGATGGCGCCTTCACGGCGAACGATCCCCAGGTGCGCGCCTATGCGCTCCAAAAAACCATGCAAGCCATCGACCTGGGTGTGGAGCTGGGCGCGCAGGTGTATGTGTTCTGGGGAGGCCGCGAGGGCACCGAGACCGATGCCAGTAAAAATCCGCTGGAAAGCCTTAAGCGCTTCCGCGAAGCCTTGAATTTCCTGTGCGGTTACGTAAACGATCAGGGCTACGACCTGAAGTTTGCCCTGGAAGCCAAGCCAAATGAACCGCGCGGCGATATCTTCCTTCCGACGACAGGCGCTATGCTGGGCTTTATCGCTACGCTCGACCATCCCGAGATGGTCGGCGTTAACCCTGAAGTCGCCCACGAGCACATGGCCGGTTTAAACTTCATGCACGCCGTCGCCCAGGCCTGGGAAGCCGGCAAGCTGTTTCATATCGACTTAAATGATCAGGCCTTCGGACGCTACGATCAGGACTTCAGGTTTGGGACGATCAACCTGAAGAGCGCATTCTTCCTGGTCAAGTTCCTGGAAGATGTGGCTTACACCGGCAGCCGCCACTTCGACGCGCATGCCTACCGCACGGAGGACTACCAGGGGGTGAAGCAATTTGCGCGTGGGTGTATGCGTACCTACTTGATCCTCAAGGCAAAAGCCGAGCAGTGGAACGCCGATAGCGAGATCCAGGCTTTACTGAAAGAGATCAACCGCGACACTGCCGGGGAGGCCGCCTGGATTGGGCCCTATCGCGCCGCCAGGGCGCGCGATCTGAAGGGTATGGCTTTCGACCGGCAGGCGCTTGGCGAACGGGGTTTGGCGTATGAGCTACTGGATCAACTTACCATCGAGTTGTTACTTGGCGTTCGCTGATCGCTGGCTCTCCTATTGCCAGACCGAAGCCTTCTGGCTGCTATCGCCTTCCGCCTCTCCCGGCAACCGATCATCAGAGCACCGCAATGACGAGCAAAAAACTACTCCTGGGTATTGATGTCTCCACAACGGGGGCCAAAGCCCTGCTTATCGACGAAGCGGGCCGCGTAGTCAGCAGCGCTACGACCTCTTTGACTCTGTTCACACCACGCCCCTTATGGTCAGAACAGGACCCCCGCGAATGGTGGGCAGGTGTATCCCAAAGCATCCGCCAGGCATTAGCCCAGGCTGGCCTGAACGGTTCGGCGATCCTGGCCGTCGGATTGACCGGGCAGATGCATGGCCTGGTCCTGCTCGACGAGCAAGGCGATGTGCTGCGTCCGGCGATCCTCTGGAATGACCAGCGTACCGGCCCGCAATGCGATGAGATTCGCTCTCGGCTGGGTAAAGAGCGCCTGATCCAGATCACCGGCAATGACGCCCTGACCGGTTTTACCGCCCCGAAGGTGCTGTGGGTGCAGCAAAACGAGCCAGAAATATACGCCCAGGCCAGGCACATCCTGCTCCCTAAGGATTACATCCGCTTCATGCTCACCGGCGAATATGCCATGGACAAGGCGGACGGTGCCGGAACGATCCTGTTTGATCTCAAGCTGCGCACCTGGTCCCAAGAAATGCTGGCCGCGCTTGGCATTCCCTCCGAGTGGCTGCCGCCCACCTATGAAGGACCTGAGGTCACAGGCACCGTCAGCCCGCAGGCGGCAGCCGAAACCGGCCTGGTGGCAGGAACACCGGTGGTCGGTGGGGCAGGCGACCAGGCTGCTCAGGCGGTCGGCGTGGGGGCGGTGCGGCCCGGCATTATCGCTTTGACCCTGGGAACCTCGGGCGTGGTTTTCGCCACGACCGAAGCGCCCTTGATCGAGCCGCAGGGCAGGTTGCATGCCTTCTGTCACGCTTTACCTGCTCACTGGCACTTCATGGGTGTAATGCTCAGCGCGGCTGGCAGCCTGCAGTGGTATCGCGATACCCTGGCGCCTGAGGTGGATTTCGCCGATCTTGTGACCGAGGCAAAGAACGTCCCGCCGGGGAGCGAGGGGCTGCTCTTCCTGCCATATCTTACCGGCGAACGCACGCCTTATCCTGACCCGCTGGCGCGCGCCGCCTGGGTGGGATTAACGGTGCGCCATGAACGAGCTTATTTGACACGCGCCGTACTGGAGGGCGTCGCCTTCGGCATCAAAGACATCTTCACGCTGATCCAGCAGGCCGGCCTGGGCGCCATCTCCCAAGTCAGAGTATCCGGCGGCGGCGCTAAGAGCCCGCTCTGGCAGCAGATCATGGCAGATGTCCTGGATGTCGAGCTGGTTACGGTCAATACGACCGAGGGCGCCGCGTTTGGCGCAGCCCTGTTAGCCGGTGTGGGCGGTGGAGTCTTCGCCAGCGTCCCGGCTGCCTGCGAAGCGACCATCCACCTGACGGGCAGGGTGCAACCTTCGCCAGCCAGGACCGCCTACCAGGATTTCTACCCCCGTTACCGGGCCCTTTATCCGGCATTGGTGTCTGAATTTCGCGCCATGGCTGGCGTGGTCAGCCGGCACCTGGGAGCGGGCAAGGCGCAATGAGTACCCGCGCGAAACCTATCGTTTGCCTGGGCATCCTCGTCGCCGATATCGTCGCACGACCCTTGAACGCCCTTCCGGAAAGGGGACGCCTGGTACTGGTAGATGAAATGGGTATCCACACTGGGGGTTGTGCGACCAACGCCGCTTCTGCATTGGCCCGCCTCGGCCTGCCGGTGGAAGTCATCGGCAAAGTTGGCTCCGATCTGGCTGGCGATTTTGTGGTCGAGGCCATGCAAGAGCGTGGAATTGGCACGCGTGGTGTCCGGCGTGACCCGCAGATTGGCACCTCGTTGACAATAGTCCTGGTCGACCCGGATGGAGAACGACGCTTCGTGCATTACCTTGGCGCCAATGCCCATCTCACCCTCGAAGACCTCGATCTGCGGATCATCGAAGGCGCTTCAATCCTCCACATTGGTGGCGCGCTCGTCTTGCCGGGGATTGACGGCGAACCAACGGCAGAACTGTTGCGCAAAGCCCGCGCCGCGGGTGTGGTCACTTTCCTGGATATCGTTTGGGATGATACCGGTCGTTGGTTGGATATGCTCGCCCCTTGCCTGCCATGGGTCGATTATTTCATACCTAGCTTGCCAGAAGCCCAGGTTATGACCGGCCTGGACGACCCGCTGGCGATCGCCCATACCCTGTTGGCGCGCGGTCCAAGCGTGGTGGGTCTTAAATTAGGCGCCCAGGGCTGCCTGGTACTCACTCGAGCTGGCGAGATCATCCATGCCCCAGCCTTCCAGGTCAACGTGGTAGATGCCACGGGCGCTGGGGATGCCTTCGCCGCTGGTTTCATTGCCGGGGTGTGGCAGGGCTGGCCGTTGGAGAAAACAGCCCGTTTCGCCAACGCGGTGGGCGCTTTGTGCGTGACCGGGTTAGGCGCTGGCGGCGGGGTGCGTTCCCTTCCTGAGACCCTCCAATTTATGGAGACGACCGCCGTCAAAACAGCTTAAGGAGACTTACATGAAGAAATATGGTTATCGCTTTTCGTTCGGCCCCTGGAACATCCACGAGGGAGCGGACCCGTTTGGGCCAGCCGTGCGCCCAGGGCGCGCTTTTGACGATAAATTAAAGGCCTTCCAGGAGCTCGGTTTTGACGCCGTGCAGTTTCACGACGACGATGCGGTGCCAGATATGGATAATCTGTCTGCCGCCCAGATCCGCCAGGCTGCGCAAGCCATGCGCAAGAAGCTGGAGGATCACGGGCTGGTAGCGGAATTTGCCGCTCCGCGTTTGTGGGAACATCCCAACACGATCGATGGCGCCTTCACTTCTAATGACCCCAGGGCGCGGCAGTATGCCCTGGAGCGCTCCAAGAAAGCAGCCGACATCGCCGGGGAATTGGGGTGCAATTTCATGGTATTGTGGCTGGCGCGCGAGGGTACCTATCTGCGCGAAGCGAAAGACGCCGCCCGGGCAACGAACCAGCTGCTCGAGGCGGTCGATTCCCTGCTGGCATACGATAAAGACCTGCGGATTGCCATCGAACCCAAGCCAAATGAGCCGATGGACATGGCCTATATCCCCACCATCGGTCACGCTCTGGCGATCGCCTTCAAGACAGATGCGCCGCAGCGCGTGGGGTGCCTGGTTGAGACGGCGCACGCCATCCTGGTCGGGCTCGACCCCTCGGACGAAATGGCCTTTGCTCTGGCTTTCGACAAACTATACAGCGTCCATCTCAACGATCAAAACGGCTTGAAGTTCGATGAAGACCGCGCTTTCGGCTCGATCGATCTGCGCCGTGCCTTCAATCAGGTGCGGGTGTTGGATGACAACCAGTTCTACAAGAAAGGCATGGTCGGCATGGATGTCAAGGCTATGCGCACCCAGCCCGTGGAGATCGCTACCAAGCACCTGCGCAACAGCCTCCAGCTGTTTTTACGGCTGGTAGAGGTTGTGCGTGACCTGAACCGCAAGCAGATCGCCTCTTTAATCTCCGCCAGGGACTATGAGGAACTCGATTGGCTGATCCTTACCAGTCTGATGGGCAGGTAAATTAATCATGGTGACTGATCAATTCCTTTATGAAATGATCCGCAGCGAGCTGGCAGAGATTGTCGGGCCAGAGCACGTCTCCACCGAAGAGACTGACAAGCTGGTCTATTCCACCGACTGGGCATGGATGCCGCAGATGTGGTTGGATCGTGGCCAGAAGCTGCGCACCCCGGATTACATCGTCCACCCTGGCTCAGCGGAAGAGATCTCCGAGATCATGGATATCGCCAACAAGTACCGTATTCCGGTCGTACCCTGGGGAGGCGGTTCCGGCACGCAGGGTGCGGCCCTGCCGATCTTTGGCGGCATCTTGCTCGACACAAAGCGCATGAACCAGATCATCGCCATCGACGAGCAATCGCTAACGGTGACAGCCCAGGCCGGCATCATTATCGAACACCTGGAGTGGGCGGTCAACGAGAAGGGGCTCATGTTCCCGCACTACGCCGCCTCCAGCAATTGCGCCACGCTCGGCGGCGCTCTCGCCCCGCGCGGCACAGGCACGATCAGCACAAAATATGGCAAGGCCGAAGACATGCTCTTAAGCATGCAGGTGGTGCTGCCGACCGGTGAGATCATCCGTACCCCACCGGTGCCTCAGCACGCCGCCGGGCCGGATTGGTTTCGCCTGTTCCTTGGATCCGAAGGCACCCTGGGAGTCATTACCGAGGCCACCATGCGTCTGGACTACCTGCCGGAGGCGCGCCTGTTGCGAGCAGTGTTGTTCGACGATCTGAGCAAAGCCCTGGAGGCCGGAAGGTTGATGATGACCCACCGGTTGGAGCCGTTCGTCATCCGCCTGTACGACCACGCCTCCACCCGCACGCAGGTCAGGAAAATCCTTGGATATGATTTTTCCGGAGCCTACGTGGTGATCGGTTTCGATGGCGATCCAGACATCGCCGCCCTGCAGGAACAAAAGGCGATGAAGATCTGCACTGATTTGGGCGCCATCGACCTGGGCCGTGAACCGGGTGAAAAATGGTGGGATCACCGCTATGATTTTTATTACCCGCCCCATAGCCTGAAGCTGCCCTGGATGTATGGCACGACCGAGACAGTAGCCACCTTCGACAAGATCGAGAGGATTTATTGGGCCGAGAAGGAAGCCGTTGAAGAGGGTTTCGCCGACCAGGGCGTACAGTTTATCGGCCATTTTTCACACTGGTTCCACTGGGGCGTGATGCTCTATTCTCGTTTCATCATCGAACAGCCGCCGCAGGACGCCAAAGAGGCGCTGCGCCTGCACAACCGCGTTTGGAATGCAGCCATGCAGTCGGTCATCGCCAACGGCGGGATGATCAACGAGCACCATGGCGTCGGGCTCAAGCTCTCACGCTACATGCGCAAACAGTACGGCCCGGCCTGGCCTTTGCTGCTGAAGCTCAAGAAGACCTTTGACCCGAACGGCATCATGAACCCCGGTAAGACTGGATTTGGATTCTAATCATGCCTATCGAAAACGTCATCCTGACCACCGATAACTGCCGCTACTGCCTGATGTGCCGCCATGTCGCTTCCGTTGAGCATGTGATCCATCGAGAGGCGCTTTCCCCGCACGGTATTGCGCTGGTGATCGCTTCAGTCCAGCGCGGTCTCTTGCAGTGGAACGCCGATACCGTGGGTGTGATCTACAGCGCAGCCGATAACGGCAATTCGCGCGCCCACTGCGTCTTCGACCAGCCGCTACCGGAAGCGATCGCCGCCGTGCGGGCGGAGATCGTCGCCCAAAAGCTGGCCCCCGCGGTCGTTTACGATCTCGACGCCCGCTTCAAAGAATGGGGCAACCCCTTCAAGCAGCAGAAGCCCCAACCTGTCGCTGGGCGGGGGGAGGTGGCGCTCTTCGTCGGCGATGAAGCCCAATACCTCTGGCCGGCGACTGTAACCGCTGCGCTCGCCTTGCTGAAAGCGGTTGGTATCTCTCCGGTACTGGTTGGAATGGGGCGCAGTAACGGCTACCTGGCCAGCTCCCTGGGTTTGCCTGAGACAGCCAGGCGGTTGGCGCAGGCTACGCTGGCGGACCTGGAGACCAGCGGGGTGCGGCGCATGCTGGTGCTCTCGCCAGGCGACTTTTTCACGTTCAACCAGCTCTATGACGAGCGGCTCGGGATCGATTGGCCAGCCAGCGTGCAACTCAGCGAGCTGACCACGTTCCTGGCAGACTGTTTGGAAGGAGGTGAGATTAAGTTCAAAAAAACCACACAGCGTGCTCCTTACGCCTACATCGACCCAAGCCACGCCGTGCGTCTCCCTGCGCGGCATGCTGGCCCGCGCCGGTTGTTGGCAAGAGTTTTGCCGGGGCCAGCCCGCGAACTGTTCTGGCGGTGCGAGCGCGCTCACCCGGTTGGCAGCACGGCGCTCCAATTCACCCAGCCGGACATCGCCGAAAAACTCACCCTCGCCCGGCTGGAAGACGCCCGCCAGAGCGGCGCTCAAATGCTGATCAGCGATGATCCAGGCACTTTAAAGTGTTTGGGTGATAAAGCCAGCCAGTTTGGCTTGCGTGTCCAGGGACTCTATGAACTCCTGGCTGAGCAGCTGGATTAATCGATCTCGAGGTCTTCGCAGAACGTCTCCGTGAAGGAAAATCTTGGAATGGCGGCTTCGGTCGCTATTACAGCACCATTCTAATGGTCCAATAAAAATTTTTAGTTATACAAGGAGGTTCGAAATGCATCTATCAATGCACAACTGGATGAGGGCTGAGCCTGTCGATGTCACCGTCCGGCGCCTGGCCAAGTATGGCTACAAGAGCATCGAAATCAGTGGGGAGCCATACCTGTACAACACCAAGGACGTGCGCAAGACCCTCAAGGATAATGGCATTCGTTGCTGGGGCTCGGTTACCTTGATGCTGGGTGACCGCAACCTGGTTGCTAAGAACGAAGCGCAGCGCGCCAAGTCGGTGCAGTACACCAAGGACTGCATCACCATGGTCAAGGAACTGGAAGGCTATGAGATGACCATCGTCCCGGCCACGGTTGGCAAGATCAGCCCTGACGGCCCCCCGGATGAGGAATGGAAATGGGCAGTCGAGAGCCTCAAGGAGTGCTACGACTGGGGCAAGAAAGAGGGAGTGGTTCTCGCTGTTGAGCCGATCAACCGCTTCGAGACCTACTTCTGCTTCCATGCTGCTCAGGCCATCGCCCTGGCGAAGGCTACTGGCCCAGATTGTGGAGTTTGCCTGGATGCATTCCATCTCAACATCGAAGAGGCCGATCCGTACGAATCCATCCGCTGGGCGAAAGGACTGCTCACCGATTTCCATGTGGCGGACACCAACCGCTTTGCTTGCGGCCAGGGACATTGGGACTGGGCGAAACTGGTCAGCACACTCAAAGAGATCGGCTACGATGGCGCCCTGACGGTCGAGTTTGTCGCGCCGGTTGACCGCACCCCTGCCAATAAGTATCCAGATGCCATCGAGAAGAATCCGGTGGACATCACGCCCGAGCAGAGGAAGTTCATCGAGGATCACGGATCCAGCCTGCTGACCGAGGAGTTCTACAGCTGGCAGGTCGAGGAATGCGCTAAGACGCTCCTGCCATTAATCAGTTAATGGCCTCCCACCCAATCCCCACAGGGGTTGGGGAGAATAGAAGATCGTGGGTTTTGGGCGAGCCTGAGCCCGCCCAAAACCCAACCATTAAAACCCTGCCCGGAGGTTAGGATATGACCAAGAACGTCGTCATCATCGGCACACTCGACACCAAAGGGCCGGAGATCGCTTACCTGCGCGATCGGCTGCAGGCGCTTGGCCTCGAGACCACCGTCGTCGACTCCGGGATTCTTGGCGAGCCGATCGGGATCACGCCGGATATTTCGCGTGCCCAGGCTGCTACCTACGCCGGCACGACCATCGACGCCTTGCGCAACGCCGGCAGCCGGGGGAAGGCCGTGCATGGCATGCGGGAAGCTCTCAAGAAACTAACCCTGGAGCTGTACAAGGCCGGCAACCTGCAAGCCATCGTCAGCATGGGCGGAGCCGAGGGCGCCGTAATGGGCGCGGCAGCCATGATGCAGTTGCCGGTAGGCGTGCCGAAAGTGCTGGTGTCGCCGATCGCCTCGGGGAAGCACTACTTCGACCCATTGGTTGGCACCAGTGATATCATGATCGTCCACTCGATCGTCGACATCCTGGGATTGAACCCCATCGCCACGACCATCTTCGATAATGTCGCTGCGGCGACCAAGGGGCTGGTCGAGTACGGCCACGAATTACGCAAGCCCCGCCCTGAGGATAAATACGTGGCTGTCACCATGTTGGGCAACACTACCCGGGCGGTCATGGCGCTCAAGGAGCGCCTGGCCGAAAATAGTTATGAGGCAGTCATCTTTCACTCCAACGGCGTGGGCGGTCCCGCTATGGAAGAGCTGGCAGAAGCCGGG
>Ga0209431_10000815_pt1 | contig 25939 bp, 23 predicted proteins | sample RifCSP13_3_FD_184021 | JGI IMG/M metagenome (GOLD analysis project Ga0209431, IMG submission 184021) | Soil microbial communities from Rifle, Colorado - Rifle CSP2_sed 13_3 (SPAdes) (version 2) | ecosystem: Environmental > Terrestrial > Deep subsurface > Rock core/Sediment | place: Rifle...
TCGGCGTCGTTCCGGAGAGGTCAAACCTGTATGATGAGTTGACCGCTTACGGAAACCTGGAATTTGCCATGCAGTTATATGGCGTGCCGCGAGCCGAATGGCGGCCGCGCGCAGAAGAGCTGTTGGAACGCTTCCGGCTGAGCGAAAAACGCGACATCTCCTTTGCCAAGCTTTCGCGTGGCATGAAGCGAGCCTTGACTATCGCCGCTGCCCTGGCACACCACCCGCTGCTGGTCTTCCTGGACGAGCCGACCACCGGCCTGGACGTGATGAACGCCCGTTCTCTCCGTAAAATGATTGCTGGATTGCGCGATGGGGGTGTGACAGTCTTCCTGACCACTCACTACCTCGAAGAAGCTGAGCGGCTATGTAACCGCGTCGCTATTATCGTCAACGGGAAAATCGTCGCCCTGGATACGGTAGATGGGATGAAAAAGACAGCCCACAACACCAACATCGTTGAAATTACGTTCGAAAGCGAAAACGGCGGCGTCGAAACCCGTCGATTCGAAGACCGCGACGTGGCGAAATCAGTACAAACGGGACTGGCGCAGGCTAACGGGCGGCGAGTATTGGCTGTCAACACCCTTCGCCCGACGTTGGAAGATGTCTTCGTCAAACTAACTGGTTTGAGCCGGGAAGTGATGCTGGCTGAGAAAGCCGGAAAGGAGCCAGGCAATGCTGGTGGATGACCTGCGCTGCATGTTTTACATTGGCTTGAAGGATCTGCGTGCCTATTATTTCAAGCCGCCAAACATTAGTTGGGGAATAATTCTACCCTTTGCTTTTGTATTGGCGTTCGCCATCCGTAATCCGGGTGACCTGCGAGGACTAGTGCCCGGACTGCTGGCGCTGACGCTGCTTTTTGGCACCAGCTCGATGGAGGCGATCGTCATCGTTTTTGAACGCCGGATTGGATCACTGGAGCGGCTGTTATTAGCGCCAGTGCGTCTGCCAGCACTGCTGGCAGGTAAACTGCTTGGCGGGATGGTCTTTGGGCTGACGGTCACGCTGGTAGTGCTGGTGATTATGTTTTCCATCTTTGGCGCAGGCGGGGTCAACTGGCTGCTTCTTTGCCTTGCGCTGCTGCTATCGGCGGCAGCCTTTTCCTCTCTGGGCGCGTTCGTCTCGGTAGCGGTTCGCGAAGTCTTCGAGGCGCAGACTCTGGCGAACTTCATCCGCTTTCCGATGATGTTCCTGGGTGGCGTATTCGTCCCAGTGGAGACGTTGCCGCAAGGGTTGCAAATCCTGGCGCGTGCCCTGCCGCTTACCTACACGGTTGAATCGTTGCGCTTCGCGCTGTCAGGCCGGTCGTTGGGTGACGCCGCGCTCGATCTGGTGGTTCTGGTTGGATTTGCCGTCGTCTTATTCGCACTGGCTGTGCATATCATGGCGCGGCGATTAGAGTAATGTGAGATGTATCTATGTTAATCGAACACTATGATCTGGAGGTGTTTACCCCGCCCTGCGATCCGGGGTCGGAACGCTTCGCCGCCACCGCCCGGTTAACCACCGATATCTCGGGGGTTTTTCCCTACCTCAATGCCACGCTGCGGGGCGCGGTGTACTTGCGCGAGGCCAACGCCTTGACCTGGAAGAAAGGCGGGCACAACATTGCATTTCATGCTTTTGAGATCTCCACCAGCAATGTGGAAGATCGCGCTGCAGCTGAGAAGGAGCTCAAAGGACTGATCGACCTGGTTAACCGCACCTGGGAACGGCGGGACGAGATCACGCCCGACGCAAAAACCCACCAACGCCCGACGCCGATGGCGATCTACAAACTCCTTCCGCAAACCAATTGCAAACAGTGCGGAGAGCCGACCTGTTACACCTTCGCGCTGAAACTTGCGACCTCTCAGAAGAAGATCGCTGACTGTCAGCCGTTGTTTGAGTCACAAAACGCTGAAAAGTTGGCCGAGCTGCGGGAGATTATTATCGAAGCCCCGGCCATCGGGTAAAGGTAGTTTACGGCACTGATTTATGCGTTGACTGTGAAAAAAGGGCGTGAGATCGTCTGATTCCACGCTTTATTAGGAAGGAGTGCGCAATGAAGAAAGCCATAAGCCTCGTTCTGGAGGAGAAAGACATTCTAGAATTGATCCAGATTTTGCTTGACGAGGACGCGCAGGGCGCCCTGGCATTCCTCAAGACACATTTTAAAGGCAAGGCGCGTGATTTACTCGAAGGCGGCTGAAAGGTGATGATCCAGGTGCCCGGTGCGGGCATCACTCAGATCAACGGCTACCTTTTCAAGCCGTGATGTTTCTTGAGGCGATATTCCTTATGCGCACCCTGCCCTGCCTCGCCGAGCCGGGCAAGATCATCGTCATGGGCAAACCTACGCGCCCACTTGACGAGGTGATCCCATATCTTGCGACCCTGCCCAACATCATCGCTTACAACCCCCAGGCGCACGCGCTCACCTTTCGACGCCAGCCAGGTTTCCTCACGTTGTACTCTGACCGGGTCTATATTACCCAGGTCAAGGACACCGAGGAGGGCTTGGAACTGCTCAAGGCGCTGGCTGACGCCATCAACGCGACCTGGGAGCATCGCTCAGAATTGGTGGCAATGACTGCTGCCCGCCGCGCTCCCCGCCCATTGGATGTATGGGCTCTGCTGCCGCAGATCAACTGTGGGCAGTGTGGTGAAGCGACCTGCATGGCTTTCGCTTTTAACCTGCTCATGCAAAATCACGTACTGGCAGAATGTTTGCCTCTCAAGGCTGACGCCGCCTTTGCCGACCGGCGGGCAACATTGGAAACCATGTTGTGATCTTAAGTGGCCTTAGCCGCTAGGATCAACCGTTTCCTTAGCCCTGGCGAATATTGGGGGTGGACTTTGTACTGCTATTGTTGGTCATTAACCATTCATCCCTGGTCGTTCTGCCTCAACTGGTATAATCTTAAACGCGAAGATTGATACGTGAAACGTAATATGTCAACTATCGACGAAGTCAAAGCACGGGTAGATATCATCGAGCTGGTTTCGGAGACGGTGCAGCTACGCCGTTCGGGGAAGAACTACACAGGTTTCTGTCCATTCCACAGCAACACCCGCACGCCGGCCTTCGTAGTTTTCCCTGAGACGGGCACTTGGCGCTGCTTCGGGCAGTGCAACGAAGGGGGGGATATTTTTGGATTTGTGATGAAGAAGGAAGGCTGGGATTTCAGCGAGGCGTTGAAGTATCTTGCCGAGCGGGCTGGGGTGGAGCTCAAGCCACCTACGCCCGCAGAACAGGCGGCTGCCGAAGAGCACGATGAGCTGCGCGCAATCCTGGAAGACGCCGTCACGTTTTATCGCCACAATTTATTCAACACCCCAGCCGGGCAAGGGGTTTTAGACTATATCCGCCACACGCGCGGCCTGAGCGATGAGTCGATCGAGGCTTTCGGGTTGGGCTATGCTCCGGATTCGTGGGAGGCTGGGCTCAACCATTTTCGCTCCAAAGGATACAGCCAGGCCGATCTGCTGGCTTGCGGCCTGGTTACTGAGCGCGATTCGGGCAGCGCTGCCCAGGGCGCGGGTTTCTATGATCGTTTCCGCCACCGGCTCATGTTCCCAATTCGGGACGAGCGCGGCCGCATGGCCGGTTTTGGGGCACGTGTGGTGAACCCCGATGACGTTCCAAAGTTCCTCAACTCTCCCCAGACGATCCTGTTTGACAAGGGCCACCTCTTGTATGGACTGGACCGGGCGCGCAAGGCAATCCGCACCCAGGATCAGGTGGTGATCGTAGAAGGATACCTGGATGTGATCGCCTTGCACCAGGCCGGTTTCGCCAACGTTGTCTCCCCGATGGGCACCGCCCTGACCGAGGCGCAACTGCGCCTGCTCAAGCGGTTCACACGCCGGATGGTGCTGGCATTGGACGCCGACGCGGCCGGCGATAAGGCCACCGTGCGTGGCTTGCAGGTGGCGCGCCAGGCGCTGGACCGCGAGTCCGATCCGGTCTTCGACGCCCGCGGCTTGCTGGGGAACGAGGCGCGTCTGCAAGCCGATATCCGCGTCACAACTTTGCCCCCCGGGATGGATCCGGATGAGGTCGTCAACCAGGACCCGGCCGGATGGGAGCAGACCGTGGCGCAGGCGCGGCCGGTGGTTGTGCATGTCATGGAGACTCTGGCAATAGGCCGCGATCTGGAAGACCCTAAGGTTAGGTCCGAGATCGCCGCCCAGGTATTGCCCTTGATTGAAGACGTGCCAAACCCGATCGAGCGTGATACCTATCGCCAGCGCCTGGCGCGTCTGCTGCACGTCGACGAGCGCGCCTTGCTCAGCACACCGACGCCGGTCGGACCTCGGGCAAGGCCCCGGTCAAGGCCTCGAACAGGCGGCCTGCCTCCCCAGGAGGCTATGCCTGAGAAGGGCGAAGTCTCTGCCGTCGCCCCGGCCGACATGTTGGAAGCCCATTGCCTGAGCGTCTTGCTCCGCCGCCCTGATCTGGTCCACCGGGTAGATCGCGCCCTGCAGGCTGGCGGCCTGGGCCGGCTCTCGCCGGACGATTTCCAATCCGCCGACCACCAGGTCATCCTACAATTGATCGAAGATTCGCTGGAGCAGGATCATGCAGAGCCGCTTTTCTTCGTGATGAATAGCCTCTCCTTGCCTCTCATGGAGCTGGTCGATCAGCTGTTGCTGCGCACAGAAAAGATCGACCCGAACGAGGATCGCGTGTTGGAAGACCTGGTACGAACCCTGCTCGAGGTCCGCCAACGCCGCTTACGCCAGGAAATGGATCATGTGCGCTTTTTGATGGCAGAGGCCCAACAGACCGGCGACAGCCGGGCAAGCGATTACCAACAGACCATGCTGCATTATATTCTCACCCGCCAGCGCCTGGATCAGGCCCTCGGGCATTATACGAGCCACATCCTGCAATGAGCGAACAAGATTGGGAGACCACACCTCCCGACCTCGATCCGCAAGTACCTGGTCTGGAAACACCTCCCGATCTGGAAGACCTGGACGAGGATCTGATGGATTTCCAGGATGTCAACTTGCCTATGGGTGAGGTGGACGACCTGCCCAGCGCGGCCGATTTCGATGAAGAGGGAGAGCCGGACGACGACGCCCTATCGCGGGAAGAACTGGATCTGGCGGAACTGATCAAAGAAGGGCCTCTCGATCTCCTGGAAGATCCGGCCTTGATGATGGAGTTAGGCGAGGATCCCGTTCGGCTGTACCTTAAGGAGATTGGGGGGATCGAGCTGCTAGACACGAATCGCGAATTCTGGCTGTCCACTCAAATGGAGGCTGCCCGGCGGGTTGACTCGGTTATCCGCCAGCATCCCTTGGTGCGTAAAGGGGGGTCGTTGCCGAGCAGTACCTACCGGGCGCTGTTCCAGGAGCTGCGGACAGCCTGGAAGCGGGTGCTGGAAGATGGCAGGCGGCTGGGGTTCAACCTGCCTGATTTGGGCCTGATGTTGAGCGAAGCCCAAATGCTGCGCCAAACTTGGGGATCTGATTCTCCTTCTTATCTGCACTCCTATCTTGACAATGGATTGTGGGGCAACGATCCACTTTGGGATAGCGTAGCTCGCAATGTATTCACTGTTTTTATTTGTCTGTACCTATTACCCAATGATTTGGCAGAACACCTGGGGGGCTTTATCGGCGGCGGGCACGAAGGATTACCTTCTGAGCGGACTTTCTCGCGCCACCTACCGCCGAGCGAGGCGCTGCAGGCTGAATTGGAGGAGGTGCGCTACCGCTCTAAAGATGCTCATAACGCTATCATCCGCGCCAATCTACGGCTGGTGGTCAGCGTCGCCAAGCGTTATATTGGACGCGGCAGCTCTTTCCTCGATCTGATCCAGGAAGGTAATATCGGCTTGCTGCGGGCGGTGGCGAAATTCGATCCCACGCGGGGCTATAAATTCAGTACCTATGCCACCTGGTGGATTCGCCAATCGATCAGCCGATCGATAGCCGACCAGGCGCGCACCATCCGCATCCCGGTGCACGTCTTTGAATCAATTAATCGCCTATTGCGCGCCCAGCGGGGGTTGATCCAGCAGTTAGGCCGCGAGCCAAACAGCGACGAACTGGCTATGGAAGCTGGTTTTCTGGAACCGCAAGATGAGCAGATCATCCTGCGCGCCCAATCCGAGGGGACGGTCATCCCGGTAGATGTGCGCCGCCGGTGGATGCGGGCTGCTAGCAAGGTCAGCCGCATCATGCGCGCCTCCGAGGAACCGATGTCTCTGGAGAGTCCAGTGGGTAGTGAGGACAGCAGCTTGCTGGGCGATTTCATCGAGGACCATGAGGCCCTGGAACCGATGGATGCCGCCGCCCGGGAGATGCTGCGTGAACAGGTGAAGAACGCCCTGGCGGTGCTTTCAGACCGCGAGCGGGGAGTGCTGGAGCTGCGCTTTGGTTTGGTTGACGGTAAAGACCATACTTTAGAAGAAGTTGGCCACTATTTCCAGGTGACGCGCGAGCGTGTCCGGCAGATCGAAGCCAAGGCATTGCGAAAGCTGCGCCACCCCACCCGCAGCCGCCACCTGCGCGATTATCTGGGGTGATGATCCCCTTCCTCGCGGCTTCCTGGCACCTGGTGGCCGGTATCATTGTCCTTTTCCTGCCAGGCATGGTCTGGGTGGCCTTATTTTGGGACACCGGTCAAGACCCCCTTGAACGATTGGCGCATGCCATCGGACTGAGCATTTCTCTGACTGCGCTGGGGGCGTTAATAGCTTTTCTCCTCAATTGGCAGATCTCATCTGCAAGCCTCATTATTCTATATGGATTGCTGGTGCTATCGGTAGTGTGGGGGTTGGCTTACCAGCTGAGGGGGCGCAGCCGGTTGAAAGATGTCCCTGAGGAAGGACTTAGTGAACCATACCTCCCCCGGTTGCTTCACTTAGCTGGCCTGGGAGCAGCTTTTCTGTTAATCCTGGCCTGGCGGTTTTACCAGGTGCGTGAATTCGCCCTGCCTGCCTGGGTCGATTCGGTTCACCATGTGCTCATCGTCCGCCTGATCCTGGAGAATCGAGGCTTACCAGATACCCTGGACCCATATCTACCGGTGTTGTTTCTTTATCATTTCGCATTTCATGCTCTTGCGGCGGTATATTCTTTTCTGGCGCGCTTGGCTCCGGAGCAAGCCGTGTTGCTGCTGGGCCAGATATTGAACGCCGTGGTAGCGCTTTCGGTTTATCGGCTGGGCAAAGCTCTCTGGGGTGACTGGCGGCGAGCAGCTTTGGGCGCATTGTTCGTCGGGTTTGTAACACAGATGCCGGCCTACTATGCCACCTGGGGGCGGTATACCCTGCTCGCTGGCCTGGTGCTGTTGCCCCTGGCTATGGCAGACGCGGTAGATATCGTTCAAAAAGGGCCTATGCGTTCACGCCTCGCCAGCCTGGCGATCCTGACCGGTGGACTGTTCCTGGCACACTACTTTGCAGCCTATTTATTCGCCATCTTTCTCGTCTTCCTGGGTTGCCAGGCGTTGATCCGTGATTATCGCCAGGGAACCTTGATCAAAGGTGCCTGCTGGATCCCCCTGGTTGGCGCTATCCTGGCGGGAGCGATCCTGGCTGTGCCATGGCTCTCTCGGATGGGGGGATATGCCCAGGGAGCGATGCGATTCGGCGTGCTATCGCCGTCGATCGAGGCGGTGGAGGAGGTATATTTCCCTAGATACCTGCCTTATTTGTGGCATTTGCTTGGTCCGCTTCGAAATCAAGTCTTGCTGCTCCCGGCTTTGCTCGGATTAGTGATCGCCTTGTGGCGCTGGCGGACTCGGGCGCTGGCCCTTTGGGCGCTCGCATTGGGTCTGTTCAGTCTACCTTGGGGAGTGTACCTTGCGCCTTTCCGGCCGGATCATGTCGTCATCGTATTATTCTTGCCAATCGCTCTGCTGGTTTCGGGCTTATTGGTGTCGCTATTGGACTGGCTGAACCGAGGGCGGTTCAGCAGAGTGAAAACCTTCGGAGTGATCCTTGGCATCGCACTATTGCTCGGATGGGGTATCTGGACGACGCGCTCGATGTTTAACGCGTCAACCGTGCTGGCGACGCAGGCAGATCTCCAGGCGATCCGCTGGATCGACAGCAACACACCAAAGGAGGCGCGTTTCCTAATCAATGTCAGCCATTGGCAGTCCGGGATCTTCAGAGGTGTAGACGGCGGTTGGTGGATCACACCGTTAACCGGACGCCAAACCTCCTTGCCGGTTGCCTTATACACGATGGGCGAAAAAAAATACGTCGATCAGGTCAAGGACCTTGCTGAACGGACCAGCCGTTTGCAGGGCTGTACCCCAGAGTTTTGGGAGATAATCCGGGCCACGGGGATCACCCATATATATACGAGCAAAGATAAAGGCTCCCTCCAGCCCGGCAACCTGGAATATTGCCCCAACCTGGAGTTGATCTATGAGGCGGGAGGGGTTTATTTGTACCACGTGGTAAATTAGAAATCCTTCAGGTTTTATCTACTAAGTTTATTTTCTTTGTGAAATTTGACACCTGACCTTCCTTATGATAAGATCAACCAGTTTTTTATGAGACAGACAAGAATTTAGCGGGGTGGCGCTCCTTAAGAATTATCTACCCATGAAGGACGGGCAAGATAAGGAAGGGGATTGGTTGCCACCCCGAATAGTATCTATGTTCAGGTAGTTTTATGCTCAATGAGTATTTGCCGATCTTGATTTTATTCATTTTGGCAACCCTCCTGGCAGGGATGGCGGTCCTCATCGGACATGCCTTTGGTCCCCGGCGCCCCACCCAGCGTAAGTCGATGCCCTATGAATCTGGGATGACGCCCATCGGTCCAGGCACCCGTCGCATCCCGGTGCGCTTCTATCTGATCGCTGTCCTTTTCATCCTCTTTGATATTGAAGTTATCTTCTTCTTTCCCTGGGCAGTTGTATTCCGTCGCCTGGGGCTTTTCGGATTGGTGGAGATGCTCATCTTCATTTTGATTTTATTGGTAGGGTATGTTTACGCGTGGAAGAAAGGAGCATTGGAATGGGAATAGAGCAGAAAGCGGCCGATATGGGAATCGTAACGATGCGCCTGGAACAGGCCGTGAACTGGGCGCGCACGAATGCCATGTGGCCGATGCTTTTTGGCCTGGCTTGTTGTGCGATCGAAATGATGGCTGCTCAAGCATCCAACTTCGATATGAGCCGCTTTGGCATGGAATTGATGCGCGCCAGCCCGCGCCAGTCAGACCTGATGATCGTGGCCGGGCGGGTTTCGCGCAAGATGGCTCCGGTGCTGCGCCGGCTTTATGATCAGATGCCGGCACCCAAGTGGGTCATCGCCATGGGGGATTGCGCTTCCTGCGGCGGAATATTTAATAATTACGCCATTGTGCAAGGAGTTGACGAAGTCGTGCCGGTGGATGTTTACGTAGCCGGTTGTCCGCCGCGCCCGGAGGCTTTGATCCACGGCATCCTCACCCTGCACGAAAAAGTGCGCGGCGAAAGCCTCAAAAAGTGGGCGTAATTCAATCCTTACAACTGGTGAAATGACATGAATGAACAACTGCTACCCGCTGTGAATGCGTTGGCAGGACGTTTCACCGCGACAGCGAGTGAGTTCCGCGGCGAAACCACCCTGATGGTCCCCTCCGAGCAGCTCGTCGCCGCTTGCCGGACCTTACGCGATGAGTTTGGTTTTAACCTGCTTGAAGACGAAACCGCTGTTGATTATTGGCCTCAGCAGGAACCGCGCTTCCACGTCGTCTATCAGCTTTATTCACAGCCAGGTTACCTGCGGCTGTGTCTGCGCGTGCCGGTCTCTGGCATGCACCCCTCAGTGCCGACGGTTGAGGGCATCTATCCCAACGCCAACTGGCATGAGCGCGAGATCTGGGATATGTTCGGTATTCGCTTTGAGGGCCATTCAGACCTGCGGCGCATCCTCATGCCATACGATTGGGAAGGCCACCCACTGCGCAAGGATTACCCCCTGGGCTACGAAGAGGTGGCTTTTACTTTCAATGAAGATGAGATTAACCAGGGCAAGCCGTATGCGAAGGAATAAAAATGACAACCGTTAGCGAAGTTTCCCTGGATGAATTAAGGCATTTGGTCTCCGAACGGGCGATCAAGGGCGAGACCATGCTGTTGAACATGGGCCCTCAGCACCCCAGCACACATGGGGTCTTGCGCCTCTTGCTGGAGCTGGATGGGGAGTTGGTGATCAACTGTATCCCTGATATTGGCTTCCTGCACACGGGGATCGAGAAAAATATGGAGGCCAAGACCTATGAGAAAGCGGCGGTGATGACCGACCGCCTGGATTACTTGAACAATCTTGGTAATAACCTGGTATATTGCCTGGCGATCGAGAAGTTGGCTGAGCTGGATGTGCCGCCCCGCGCCCAAGTGATCCGGGTTTTGCTCACCGAGTTGCAGCGTATCTCTTCTCACCTGGTATGGTTGGGTACCCATGCCCTGGACCTGGCGGCAATGTCGGTTTTCCTCTATACTTTTCGGGAGCGGGAAATTATCCTGGACATCTTCGAGATGGTCTCAGGCCAGAGGATGATGACCACCTACTTCCGCCAAGGGGGGTTGTGGCGGGATGTGCCGGATGAGTTTGAGGGTGCCGTGCGCCGGTTCATCCGCCTTTTCCCGGACCGCATCGACGAATATGAATCATTGCTGACCAAGAACCCACTCTTCCTCGAACGGACGAGGAAGATCGGTGTCATTTCCGGCGAGGATGCCATCCGTTGGGGTGTGACCGGCCCACCGCTGCGCGCGTCTGGGGTGGCCTTTGACCTGCGCAAGGCGCAGCCCTACTCAGGGTACGAGCAATACGATTTCGTTATCCCTACGCAAACCGATGGGGACACCTACGCGCGCTACCTGGTGCGGATGGAAGAAATGCGCCAATCACTGCGCATTGTCCAACAGGCATTGGACAACCTGCCGGGTGGACCGGTGCGCAGCGACAACCGGAAATATGTCCCACCGCCGCGCTCCGAACTGGCCACCAGCATGGAGGCGGTGATTCATCACTTCAAGCTGTGGACGGAGGGTTTTGATCTGCCCAAGGGCGCTGTCTATGTGCCGGTCGAGTCGCCGCGCGGTGAGCTGGGTGTTTATTTAGAGAGCGATGGCGGTCCGAAGCCCTACCGCGTTCATTGGCGTACACCTTCGTTTGTCAACCTGCAAGCCTTGCCGCTGTTGTCAAAGGGTCATCTGGTAGCCGATCTGGTAGCCCTGATCGGTACGGTGGATGTCGTCTTGGGTGATGTAGATAGGTAATGGAGATGCAGGGAAACAGGTGAACAAGGAAGTAGGTAAACAGGGAAAATTGAGAGATTATGCTTTCTGAAAAATACGAACAGGAAATCGATGCCATCCTGGCAAAATACCCGCCTGACCAGAAACGCTCGGCGGTCATGCCCTTGCTATACCTGGCGCAGCGCGCAGATGGCTTTATTACCAAGCAGGCTATGAACGAGATCGCCGCCATCTTGGGGGTCGAACCCACCGAAGTGGGCTCGATCGTCGGCTTTTACACCCTGTACTCTGACAAGCCAGTCGGCACCTACCGTCTCCAGGTCTGCACCGACCTGCCCTGCGCCTTGCGGGGGGCTGACGAGTTCCTGGAGAAGCTGTGCGAGAACCTGGGGATCAAAGTTGGCCAGACTACCTCGGATGGCCTGATGACGGTGGAGGCGGTGATGTGCCTGGCGGCGTGCGATAAAGCTCCACTGTTCCAGGTGCAATCCGGGGAAGGGCTCGCTTACCACGAGAACCAGACTATGGAAAGTGCATTAGGATTGATTGACCAATTGAGATCGCCCGACGCCAAGGGCAGGTAATCCATCTGGCAGATTAAACATCACTTCGAGATAGCGTTCATGAGCCAATATATCCTTCTTCGACATCGTGAGATCCCCGATCTGAACCAGCTGGAGGTATACCGAAAGCACGGCGGGTTCGAGGCATTCCAGAAGGTAGTCACCGCTATGCAGCCGGAGGAGGTCACCGAAGTTGTCAAGGCTTCCGGGTTGCGTGGTCGCGGTGGAGCCGGGTTCCCGACCGGAATGAAGTGGGCTTTCACTGACAAGAAATCCTGGCCGCATTACGTGGTAGCCAACGCCGACGAGTCTGAGCCGGGCACATTCAAAGATCGCGAGATCATGGAGGGCAATCCTTTTCAATTCCTCGAAGGGGTCGCGATCGCCGCCTACGCCGTCCAGGCTCATGCAGCATACATCTATCTGCGCGGCGAATTCTGGAAAATCGCCGCGAGCCTGGATCAGGAGATCTCCGACCTGGAGGCTGCCGGTTTGCTGGGGGACAAGTTGTTCGGCAGCGATTATTCCTTACGCATCTATACCCACCTTGGTGCGGGCGCATATATTTGCGGCGAGGAGACCGCCATGCTCGAGTCGCTGGAAGGCAAGCTGGGCCAGCCTCGCCTGCGACCGCCTTTCCCACCTTCATTTGGCCTGTACGGCAAACCCACCGTGGTCAATAACGTTGAAACGTTATCCAACGTCCCGCTGATTATCGCGCGCGGAGCTGATTGGTATCGATCGATTGGCACCGACAAGAGCCCTGGCACAAAGATCTTCAGCCTATCCGGGCGTGTCAACCGGCCTGGTAACTATGAGCTGCCGCTCGGCACCCCCTTCCGGGAGCTGATCTATGTCCATGGCGACGGCATTCCGGACGGCCGCAAGGTCAAAGCTATCATGGCGGCTGGAGCTTCCTCGGCTTTGATCGTTGCGACTGAAGAGGCTCTGGATACGCCAATGGATTATGAGAGCGTCCCCAGACTGGGCGCGCAGCTCGGATCGGCTTCAGTGATCGTGGTTGACGACTCGGTGAGTATTGATTGGGTGCTGCACAAGACCTTGCACTTCTTCAGCCATGAGTCGTGTGGCAAGTGCACCCCTTGCCGGGAGGGGACCTACTGGATGAGGCACATCATCGACCGCATCTACGCCGGGGAGGCTGCCTGGCAGGATGTCGAATTGCTTAATGAGGTGGCCCAACAGATCAAGGGCAAATGCCTGTGTGCGCTTGGCGAATTTTCCATCGAGGCGGTGGTTTCGGGCATCGAGCGCTTCGAGGCAGACTTCAGGACAAGAGTTTCAGACGGAAAGGCTGCAGAGATCAGGGCAGCCATGGAAATGGAGATACGCAATACGTGAAACGTGATACGGGAAGCGTACTGCGTGATGGTTTACGGAGCAGAGATGGCAAAATTGGTGAAGCTGGTAGTCGATGGGATTGAGGTCCAGGTAGCAGAAGGCACCCTAGTAGTGGATGCGGCGAAAAAAGCCGGGGGATATATCCCGGTGTTCTGCTACCATCCCAAGATGGAACCGGTGGGGATGTGCCGCATGTGCCTGGTAGAGGTCGGTCGTCCGGTGATTAACCGGGAGACAGGCCAGTTTGAACGCGCAGAGGATGGCAGCCTCAACGTGCAGTTTGGCCCGAAACTGGAGACTGCCTGTACCATTCCAGTATCCGAAGGCATGGTGGTGCGTGGCTTTACGGAAAAAGTACAGCGCGGCCGGAAAGACATTTTGGAGTTTCTGCTCACCTCACACCCTCTCGATTGCCCGATCTGTGACAAGGGTGGCGAATGCCCTTTGCAGAACCTGACCATGGATTTCGGTCCCGGTAAGAGCCGCTTCATTTACGATGAAAAGATGCACTTGTCCAAGCACGTCCCCCTGGGAGAGCTGATTTACCTTGACCAAGAGCGTTGTATCCAGTGTGGGCGGTGCGTTCGCTTCCAAAAAGAAATCGTGGATGACGCGGTGATCGGGTTTGCCCAGCGCGGCCGGGGGCTGCAGATTGTCACCTATTCCGAGCCAGGGTTTGATTCATACTTCTCTGGCAATACGAGTGATATTTGCCCGGTTGGCGCGCTGACGACCAGCGACTTCCGCTTCCAGGCACGTCCCTGGGAATTGAATTATGCCGCTTCGATCTGCCAACAATGCCCGGTAGGGTGTAACCTGACTATCAACGTACGGCGGGAGGATAAATCGGGCGGCGCGATCGTCGTCAAGCGCGTGATGCCCCGCCAGAATGAGTGGGTGAACGAAATCTGGATCTGCGACAAGGGGCGCTTTGCCTACCATTATGCGGAGAGCAAAGAGCGCTTGACTCAGCCGCTCCTCCGACAGAATGGCGAATTGGTCCCAGCTTCGTGGGAAGAGGCGCTTAATCGAGTCGCTGAGGGCCTGAAAACGACTGGGAAGGAGACCTTGACCCTGGCGAGCGGGCGGTTGTCTAATGAAGATCTGTTCAATCTGCGCCGGTTAACCGAAGCACTGGACGGTAAGGCGGTTCAATACACCAACCTGGCTGGCGGCGACCTGGTGCCTCAAGTAGGTGTGGGCTTGGGCACTAACTTCGCTGATATGGGGGCAGGAACGGCCATCCTGGTCGTAGCTTGTGACCTGGAAGAAGAGGCGCCAATTTACTGGCTTAGGGTAAAACAGGCCGCCGAGCGCGGGGCGAAGGTGATCGTCGCAAACCCACGCTCGACTAAGGCCGATCGATTTGCTACGCACACCCTGCGTTACCCTTATGGCGCTGAGGCGGCGATCGTGCTGGCGCTGCTTAATTCGTTGTCGGCCAAACGCCCCGACTTGCCCAAGGAGGTGCACGAGGTGGCCCGCTCTGCCGAAGTCCAGGCCGCTGCCCGGGCTTTCGCCGAGGCCGAAAACGCGGTGGCAATGTTTGGCAGCGAGGGCACCAGCCTGACCACCTCACGGCCCCTGGCGCAGGCCTGTGCTAACTTGTTGATTGCCACCAACCATGTTGGTCGAGCCAACAATGGACTGATCGGCGTCTGGCAAAGCGCCAACACCCAGGGAGCCTGGGACATGGGTTTCACTCCAGCAGAAGATTTGGGTGCAGCGGTACATTCCGCCCAAGCCTTGTACGTGGCGGCTGCTGATCCGGCTGGAGATGACCCGGCGCTAGCGGAGGCGCTAAAGTCGGTGGACTTCGTGGTTGTGCAGGAGCTCTTCCTGACAGAGACCGCCAGGTTGGCTGATGTGGTGCTGCCAGCTCAGTCGTTCATTGAGCGCGAGGGGACGCTGACCAATGCTGAAAGGCGCGTGCAACGCTATCATCCGGCCGTGCCTGAACGCCCAGGGTCGTTGGCGGACTTCGCGATCACGGCCCACATCGCTGAAAGTCTGGGACTGGACCTGGAGGACAGGAACCCCCAGCGTGTGATGGAGCGCATTGCTTCTCAGGTGCCGGACTACGCCGGCGTGACATACCAGAAACTGGCGGAGGTAGTCGACCAATGGCCGATCATCGCCCGGGCTGACCTGTATTATGGGGGTACCTCCTATGAAAATTCTCAGGGGTTGGGAGTGCAGCTGCAACCGGCTGCCCAGAGAGGCGAGCAGATCCCACTCGGCTGGCTACAGCCGTCTGAAGTCGTCTCGGCTGAGGATATGGATCTGCTGGCGGTCCCGATCACACGCCTGTACGATCGCGGCCGGACGGTGATGCCCTCCGATCTTCTGCACCAGCGCATACCTGAGCCACACCTGGTGTTACATCCCCAAACCGCCGGGCGAATGGGCATTGCGGATAGCTCTCCGGTGAACTTGCACCTGAACGGTTTGGTGATCCCGGTGATAGCCTTCCTGGATGGAAGCGTGCCAGAGAATGTGGCTCTTGTGCCGCGCAGTATGGGCATCCCGATCACAGGTCCCGTGCCAGTTGAGGTCGAGGTTTTGGAAAAGATCGTTGCGTGATGAGAGAATCGTGATGCGTGAAAAGTGAAATGTGAAGTAGAAGATATGATGCGAGACGAGGTTTGAATGGATCCTCTGCTGTTCTTGGAATGGACGATTAAATCAGTTTTCCTGTTAATTGTGTTGTTGACCGGCTTTATGTATCTGACCTTTTATGAGCGCAAGGCACTGGCGCGCATCCAGGTACGGATCGGGCCGAACCGCGCCGGGCCGGGCGGCTGGTTACAACCCTTAGCAGACGGTTTGAAATTGATCTTCAAGGAAGAGCTCATCCCGGATCAGTCTTATAAGGTGGTTTTCATTCTCGCTCCGATCGTGACTGTCGTTCCTGCACTGGTGATCCTGGCTGTGCTCCCGTGGGGAACATCGTTCTTCCTATTTGGCCGGGAGATCCCTCTATACCTTTCCGATATCAATGTGGGTGTTTTGTATATCGTGTCGATCGCCTCGATCTCGGTGTACGGGATTGTGCTGGCGGGATGGTCCTCGAACAATAAGTACGCCATGCTGGGAGGAATGCGCTCCTCGGCGCAGATGATCAGCTATGAGCTGGCGCTCGGTCTGGCTTTTATTGGGCCGATCCTGATCACCGGTTCGATGAGCCTTGGAGACATCGTCGCCGCCCAAAAGCCGATCTGGTTTGTTATCTACCAACCATTAGGCGCGTTGATTTTCTTCATCTCCGTGATTGCGGAAGTCAACCGCGCGCCATTTGATATGCCCGAGGCTGAACAAGAGTTGACGGCTGGTTACCATACTGAATATTCCGGTTTAAAGTTCGCCTTGTTCTTCATGGCCGAGTATATCAAGATGATCGCGGTGAGCGCCATCGGAGCGACCCTGTTCTTCGGGGGTTATCGCGGCCCATTTGTCGATCAGGTGCCTTTGCTCGGGCCGCTTTATCTGTTCATCAAGATCCTGTTGTTGCTGTTTGTGATGATCTGGGTGCGGGCTACCCTGCCGCGCATCCGTTATGACCGGTTGATGACGTTTGGGTGGAAAATCCTGCTGCCGGCCGCTTTAGTGAATGTGTTTTTAACAGCGGTTGTATTGATATTGGTAGGAGGTTCGTGATGAGCGTGGTTACGGATTTTGCGCGTGGTATGTTGACCACGTTGAAGTCGATGTTCGAAAAACCGGTGACTGTCCAGTATCCGGAAGTCAAGCGCCCGGTGCGAACCCGGTTCAAGGGTCGCCACAGGCTGATGCGCTATGACAATGGATTGGAGAAGTGTATCGGTTGTGCCCTGTGCGCGGCGGCCTGCCCGGCCGATGCGATTTTTGTCGAAGCTTCAGAGAATACCGATGAGCAACGGTTCTCGCCAGGTGAGCGCTATGCCAGCACATATCAAATCAATATGCTGCGCTGCATATTCTGTGGTTATTGCGAGGATGCCTGCCCAACCGAGGCCATTGTCTTAGGTGATAACTATGAACTCTCATTTACCGATCGGACGAGTTCGATTTACACGCGGGAAATGCTATTGGAGCCGGTTCCGCCGGGTGGCAAGCCCACACCCCAAAAGGTTGAGCCCGGCCTTTACGACCGCTCTATTCCCGTCATGCAAGACCCGAGGGATTGAAAATGAATGTTGATTTACTGTTTTTCATCCCCATTGCCCTTGTGTCCGTGACATCAGCCGTGGCAATGTTATTCAGCCGCCACGCCATATACTCGGCATTGTTCCTGATCATAAATTTCGGCACCATCGCCGCGTTTTACCTGATGTTGAACGCGCCTTTCCTGGCCATGGCGCAAGTGACGGTTTACGCCGGCGCAATCATGGTGCTGTTTTTGTTTGTGATTATGCTGCTTGGAGCGGAACAATTACGTCAAAGACAGTCAATTCGGTGGCAACAACCACTGGCGATCATCCTGGGCCTGTTCCTGTTGGTTGAGTCCGTTTATCTTTTATTCTCTGCGGGCAACCAGAAGGGTCCGTTGCCTTCTTTCACCACCCTGCTGTCAGATTTTGGTAGCCCAACCGCCATCGGCGAGATCCTGTTTAACCAGTATCTCTTACCTTTTGAAGTGACCTCGGTGTTGCTGCTGGTGGCCATGATCGGAGCGATCGTGTTGACGAAGAGTGAGAAGGGGTGAGGCGAAAGACGTGATGCGTGGAACGTGATGCTTGAAACGTGAAGATTGAAACCTGAAGAGGGTTCGGAGTAATTATATGCTGCCTGTTTCTTATTACATATTGCTTTCAGCGGTCTTGTTCTCACTCGGCGCGGTGGGTGTGTTGATCCGGCGGAATGCGATCGTCATTTTCATGTCCGTGGAACTGATGCTCAACGCGGCCAACCTGGCATTTGTGGCCTTTTCCACGATGTACAAATCGTTGAGTGGGCAAATCTTTGTCTTCTTCGTGATGACCGTGGCAGCGGCAGAAGTTGCGGTGGGCCTGGCGCTGATCGTGGCTATCTTCCGCAGCAGGCACAGCATTAACGTGGATGAGCTCAGCAATTTAAAAGGTTGATTCGAGAGTGGAGAATAGAGGACAGTAAAGTTTACTAATCTCTTATTTCGACTCTTTACTCTCTACTCTCCAAGGAGACCGCATGTTCCTAGACGAAGTAGCAACAAACGGGCCGCAATTCTTCTACCTTGTGCCCTGGGTCGTGTTCTTCCCTGTCATTGGTCTGCTGGTGAACATGATCTTCGGCGGGTGGATGGGGGAGAAAGCCGTCGGCGCAGTGGCCAGCACAGCCTCTGGGCTGGCTTTCCTGGTGGCCATCCTGCTGGGATTCTCCCTGGTCGGGCATCCAGAGGGTCAGATGGTGCCGCTGGCGGAATGGATCAAGATCGGCGAGCTGGACCTGCGCTGGGCTTTCCAGGTTGACACACTTTCAGTCACCATGATGCTGGTGGTGGCGGGGGTGGGAACCTTGATCCACATTTACGCGATTGGCTACATGCACGAAGACGTGCGCCTCAACGGCGATCCAGGCCGTTTCTGCCGCTTCTTTGTTTACCTGAACCTTTTCATCGCCGCCATGATGATCCTGGTCAGCAGCGATAACTACCTGATGGCCTTTGTAGGCTGGGAGGGGGTCGGACTGTGTTCTTATTTATTGATTGGATTCTGGTACGAGAAAGGGCAGGATGGGATCGGCAACGCCATCGCTGCCAAGAAGGCCTTTGTAACCAACCGTGTCGGCGATTTCGGTTTCTTGATCGCCGCTTTTATCATGTTTTGGGCTTTCCGCAGCTTTAATTTCGAAGAGGTTTTCGCCCAGGCCCCTCAGGTGGCTGAGGCGATGCCAATGGTGATCCTGGCGATAACCCTGTTTATGCTGCTGGGAGTGACGGGGAAATCGGCGCAGCTGCCGCTGTTTGTCTGGTTGCCAGACGCTATGGCCGGCCCCACGCCGGTTTCGGCTTTGATCCATGCCGCCACGATGGTCACGGCAGGCGTATACCTTGTCGCCCGTTCTGCTCCTTTGTATGTACAGGTCCCTGAAGCACAAACCGTGGTTGCGCTGGTGGGCGGTTTGACAGCCCTGTTTGCTGCTACCATCGCCGTCGGGCAGTTTGACATTAAGAAAGTGCTGGCCTATTCCACGATCAGCCAGCTAGGTTTCATGGTGGCCGCTGTCGGGATGGGAGCCTTCGCGGCTGGTATGTTCCACCTCGTGACGCATGCCTTTTTCAAAGCTCTGCTCTTCCTCTCGGCAGGTTCGGTGATCCAGGGAGTAGAACACGGCCATCACCATGTCGAGGAACACGGGAAAAAACCTCGAAGTGGTGGGCACTTTGATCCACAAGATATGCGCAATATGGGTGGCCTGCGGAAGCGGATGAAAACCACCTTCTGGGTGTACCTGGTTGGTGCGCTGGCGCTGGCGGGCATCTGGCCGCTGGCTGGTTTTTGGTCCAAAGACGAAATCCTGGCGGAATCCTTGAGCCTGCAACCGACCGTTTACTGGCTCTTAACCATCGCGGCTTTCTTCACCGCCTTCTACATGGGCCGGCAAGTGCTGATGGTCTTCTTTGGGGAGCCGAGATCGGAAGCGGCTGCTCACGCCAGGGAGAACCCACCTGTCATGATTGTGCCTCTGATCGTGCTAGCGGCCTTATCGATCATCGGCGGAGCGCTCAACCTACCCGGCTTGCACACCTTTACCAGATGGTTGGAGCATACTCTCGAGAATATCCACCCCGGGGAGTTTAATTTCCTGGTCGCCGGGGTCTCTACCGCTCTGGCGCTGCTGGCAATATTTTTGGCCTGGTATCTCTACAGCCAGCGCTACCGGGAACTCTTGCAGTTACCCCCGGCCAAAAGGCCGGACGATCCCCTGCGCCCGATCCTGGGCCCGATCTTCAGCGGGATGGAACACAAGTGGTGGGTGGACGAATTCTACTGGAAGTTCATCTTACGCCCATATATCTCCCTTGCCCGTTTTCTGGGTGAAGTGATTGATGGGCGTTTCTGGCACGACTGGTTCCACGATATGGTGATCGCGCGCAGCTTCCAGCGCCTGACGCATTTCCTGGCGCTGCCGTTCGACCTGGGCGTCATCGATGGGATTGCCAATGGACTGGCCAACGGAACCGTTCGCCTGGCTGCCAGCCTCCGCCGTATCCAAACCGGCTATGTGCGCAATTATGCCCTTTCGGTGTTTCTTGGGGTTGTGATCATCCTGGGATATTTGATCTTACGCTAAACTGACGAGGACGAGCAATGAACTTTTTCCTACACCCTCTCACACTGGTAACCTTCTTTCCCCTGGTGGGCATCCTGGTGCTGTTGTTTCTGAATTCGGAGCAGAAAAACGCCATCCGCTGGACAGCGCTGATCACCTCGCTGCTAACCTTTGGGATCTCGATCGCCATGCTGGTGCAATTCGATACTGCGAATCCTGATCTGCAAATGGAGATCAACATTCCCTGGATCCAGGTCGGCGGTTGGAACATTGCCTTCCAGATGGGGGTGGATGGCCTGAGCATTCTCCTGGTGCTGCTGACCACCTTCCTGACCCCGATCTCGATCCTGTCCACCTGGACGGCGGTCGAGGAAAGGGTGAAGGAGTTTATGATCTTCTTCCTGTTGTTGGAAGTGGGCATGGTGGGCGTCTTCCTGGCCCAGGATTTGTTTTTATTCTATATCTTCTGGGAGTTCACCCTGGTGCCGATGTATTTCCTGATCGGCATTTGGGGCGGCCCGCGCCGCATGTACGCCGCCGTCAAATTTTTCCTCTACACCATGGCGGGTTCGATCCTGATGCTGCTGGCGATCCTTTGGCTGGGGATCGTGCAGGGCACGTTCTCAGTTCCCGAATTAATTGCTCAAGGAGGCATCCCGGCGAACTACCAGTTCTGGCTGTTCCTGGCCTTTGCGGCCGCCTTCGCCATCAAGGTGCCGATGTGGCCGCTGCACTCCTGGTTGCCGGACGCCCACGTGGAAGCGCCCACCGCCGGTTCGGTGATCCTGGCCGGCGTCCTGCTTAAGATGGGTACGTATGGTTTCCTGCGCTTCAATCTGGCGCTGTTCCCGCAAGCGGCGACTCGGCTCGCTCCCTGGATCGCTTTGCTGGCGGTGATCGGGATTTTGTACGGCGCGGCGGTCTCCTATGCCCAACAGGATGTCAAAAAACTGGTGGCTTTTTCTTCGGTGAGCCACCTGGGATTTGTCATGTTAGGCCTGTTTGCCCTCAACCCCCAGGGCATCCAGGGCGGCATCTTGCAGATGATCAACCACGGCCTCAGCACTGGGGCGCTGTTCTTGATCGTGGGCATGATCTACGAACGCCGCCACACGCGCGATATGGATGCTTTTGGCGGCTTGTGGAAGGTGATGCCGATCTACGCCGCCCTGACCTTGATCGTAACCCTGTCGTCGATGGGCTTGCCAGGGTTGAACGGGTTTGTGGGCGAGTTCACCATCTTGCTGGGAGCGTTTGGCTCCCAAGCGATCGGATCAGCCTGGTACGCTGGCCTGGCAGCGGTGGGGGTGATCCTGGCGGCAGTCTACATGCTCTATATGTTTCAGAAGCTGTTCCTTGGGCCGTTGGATAAAGACGAGAATCGCAAATTGTTCGATCTGAACTGGAGAGAAATTGTCACTCTGGTGCCGCTGCTGGTCTTTATCTTTTGGATCGGCCTGTATCCTGCGCCGTTCTTTCATTTGATGGCCCCCTCCGTGGAAAAGCTAGTGGCGGCCCTGCAGGGAGCGGCGATGGTGGGAATGCCATAATGAGAGGGAACTTATGACCCTGGATAATCTGGCCTTCAACCTGTCGGCGATCATGCCGATCAATATCGTAATCGCCTGGGCCTGTGCGCTCCTGGTGGTGGATTTGGTCATCCCCAAGGAGCGTAAGGGTTGGACTGCGCTGTTGGCTGCGCTCGGTTTAGTCGTGGCGATGGGTTTCGCCATCGCCCAGACCGGCAGCGAGACCGTGGCCTTCAACGGCATGGTGGTCGTCGATGGATTCGCGGTCTTCTTGACCTTGCTTTTCCTGGGCAGCGGGTTGGTCGGCATCGCCCTGGCGTATGATTACTTGAAGGAGATGGGCATCGACCGGGGCGAATATTACGTGCTATTGATGTTTTCCCTCAGCGGAATGATATTGATGGCTCTGGCGGCCGATCTGATCGTGGTATTCCTGGCCCTGGAGTTGCTCTCTATCCCATTGTACGTGCTGGCAGGCTTTGCCCGGCCGCGGCAGGACTCGGAGGAAGCGGCGATCAAATATTTCATGTTGGGCGCTTTCTCGAGCGGCTTCGTGGTCTATGGGGTGGCATTGGTCTTCGGCGCGACCGGCAGCACTGCGCTGGCTGAGATCGTCAAAGCCCTCAACGCTGGCTCTACCGACTTATCCCTGCTCGGCATCGGCGCGGGGCTGATCCTGATCGGCCTTGGGTTCAAGATAGCAGCAGTCCCCTTCCATATGTGGACCCCGGACGTTTATCAAGGCGCGCCTTCAGCGGTGACGGCTTTCATGGCGGTGGGGGCTAAAGCAGGTGGGTTCGCAGCCCTGGTGCGCATCTTCGTGAGCGCCCTGCCTGCCCTGGCAGCGGATTTCACACCGGTGCTGTGGGGGATCGCCGCTCTGACGATGCTCCTGGGCAACGTCGTGGCGATCGCCCAGGGCAACATCAAGCGCATGCTGGCTTACTCCAGCATCGCCCACGCCGGCTATATCCTGATGGCGTTGGTGCCTTTCGGTCAAGAGGATGTGGCTGGCGATGCCGTGGCGGCGGCCCTGTTTTATTTGCTGGCCTATGCCTTCACCAATTTCGCTGCCTGGGCGGTGGTGATCGCCATGGAAAAAGCGGAGGGGCGGGGACTCGCCCTGAGCGATTACGCCGGGATGGGACGCAAGTACCCGGCCCTGGCGGCGATCATGATGGTAGCGATGCTGTCGTTCACCGGCGTGCCGCCCACGCTGGGGTTTGTGGGAAAGCTTTACCTTTTCCGTTCGGTGATCGAAGGCGGCTTTTATGGGCTGGCATTGATCGGCGTGCTCACCTCGCTGGTCTCGGCATACTACTACCTGCGGGTGGTGGTGATCATGTATATGCAGGAGGGCGAACCGGTGGCGCGGCGCGACCCCTGGCTGTACCTGACCGCCGCTGCAACAGGTGTGTGTACCGTGGCGCTGAGCATCTTCTCGGTGCCCTTATTTACCTGGGCCTCGCAGGCTCTGATCAAGGGGTTTTAGACGGGCTAATCCGCCAGGGATTTTAATCGCTCGAGGCGTTGGGCGTCTTCGGCGACCCAATCGATCTGGGACAAGGCTTCATACGCTGTACGAAAATAGGGTTTTGATTCTGCGATCTCCCCCAGGGCATAAAGACACTCGGCGATCTCCTCTTCGATAAAACCATCGGATTTCCCTGTGGTTTCCAGCTGGCGCTGCATGGCCAGGGCTTGCTGCGGCTGCCCCATGACGCGCAGGGTCTTGGCCACGCACCAGCGAGCGATGCGGATGCCCTCCTCACCACCCTGGGCTTCACGGAAAGCTTGGGCTTTCTTGAAGAGATCGAGCGCTTCGACGTATCTTTTCTGATCGTAAAGCGTCCAACCCGCATTATTGTACAGCGACCCCATCCATCTTTTCGCCCGCTCATCAGGTGAGCCTTCGGCGTATTTGATCGCCTGGAAGTTCCAATCAAGTTGTTCCTCGGCAGGGGCAGCGATCCCAAGCATATGCAAGGCATCGACGACATAGAAATCTGCGCCGATGCGCCGGCCGATCTCCACGGCTTGCTTGAACAGAGGAACGGCTAGCTCTGGCTGCCCGGAGGAATTGAGCGTCCGCCCGCGCTCCAGCAGATAGCGCACTTCGACCACGTCGCCACCCGCCATCTTCTCCTGGACTTCATCCAATAATTGGTGGGCTTCGGGGAACTTCTTCTGCAAGCCCAGGGTACGGGCGATCTGGGTGAGCAGCTGAAGTTGGTAGGAACCCCCAGACTTTTCGGCGTCTGGCAACAGGCTGCGGAATTTCCTTTCCGTACCGGCTGGGTCGTTGTAATCCCACAGGTCGTTGAAATCAGGCCAATCGACAGTTGACATCTTCCTCCTGGGGGAGTGTTTTACAAAGGTGGCAACAGGCCACGCTCCTAATGCGGGGAGCCGTAGAGCTGCTGGTGGACTGTGCTCAAAGCACGCACCTGTTCGGCAGCGTGATAGGAGGAGCGCACCAAGGGGCCGCTTTCCACCCACTTGAAGCCGATCTCTAACCCGTATTCCTTAATATCACGGAACTCTTCCAGGGTGTAGTAGCGGGCAATGGGCAGGTGTTGCTTGCTAGGCTGTAAGTACTGGCCGACGGTCAGGATATCGACACCCCAGCTGCGCTGGTCGCGCATCACGGCTTTGACCTCGTCGATCGTCTCCCCCAGGCCAAGCATGATGCCCGACTTGGTCAGCACCTGCGGGTCGAGTCTCCTGGCGTTGCTGAGGGTAGCAGCCGCCCACTCGTAACGGTCTTGCGGCTGGACGAGCTTGAACAGGCGCGGGACGGTCTCCACGTTGTGGTTGAGGATCTCGGGCCGGGCATCCATGACGATCTGCAGGGCTTCCAGGCGGCCCTTGAAATCGGGGATGAGCACCTCGATCGAACAACCAGGATGAACCTGGCGGATGCGGCGGATGACCATGGCGAAGATCGGCGCGCCGCCGTCCTGGCGGTCGTCGCGGTTTACGCTGGTGATCACGGCGTGTTTCAGGTTCATGGCCTTGACTGCCTGGGCAATGCGTTCCGGTTCCTGCCAGTCCAGGGGGGAGGGCTGGCCGCGCTTGATGTCACAGAAGCCACACGAGCGGGTGCAAACATCACCCATCATCAAGAAGGTAGCCGTGCCAGCCCCCCAGCACTCGCCGAGGTTGGGGCACATGGCTTCCTCACACACGGTGTGCAGTTCTTTGCTGCGCATCAAGCCTTGCAGCCACTGGTACGTCTCGCCAGCTGGGGCGCGCACGCGGATCCATTCCGGGCGGCGCAGGGGCGTTGAATTTATCTGTTCGGGGTTAACTCGATCGCGGGTGGGGGTGTGAGCCATATAGTTGTTTTTTACCTGTAAGGATTTCCAATGCAGGTATAATTCTACACCAGATCAGGGGATGCAAACTAAGTGCATGATTACCCCTTTTTAATTGGCACTCGGATTACACAGATTTCACTGATTTTTCTTTTGACGGTCATTTTGCCAAACCCACGAAGTGCGACAAGCATTTACCCCTAGATAACTATCCGAGCACAAAAGATAACCGCCTACTAACAACTGACCACTGACCACTGTCCACTGTCAACTTCCCAACTCATGCCCATGTCTACTCATAAATTCTTATACCAGCTGCTCCATTTGCCGACCGTCGTCTTCGCCCTGCTCTCGCCGGACGCGCGCTGGGTGGCTTTCGTCTGGCAGCGCCGTCACGAAAACCTGGACGTATTTGTCGTGCCCAGTGATGGTTCCGCGCCGCCAGTAGCCCTTACCCATACCCCCGAATATACCTGGCTGACCAGCTGGACGCCAGACTCACGGGCGGTGATCGTGGCAGAAGACCATGATGGGGATGAGCGGAACCGCCTGTTCCGAGTCGACCTGGATCGCCCGCAGGAGATGGTGCCCCTCACGGAGGATCGCCCGCCGTATTTCATCCGCGGGGGCGACCTGCATCCGGATGGGAAATCGCTCTTTTACGGTGCAAACTACGATTTCGCCTCGGGCCAGGTACTCGAGCCGACCTGGATCTACCGGCAC